>OEIV010001457.1_pt1 | contig 10711 bp, 7 predicted proteins | sample 1539231 | NCBI WGS metagenome assembly OEIV01 (sample SAMN03794762, study PRJEB22550) | activated sludge metagenome | feature: wastewater treatment plant; material: activated sludge; isolation source: Wastewater treatment plant of a petroleum refinery complex | place: Argentina: Buenos Aires ... | reverse complement strand
GAAGTAGGTGCCGCCGGCCGCTACGAGCGCGGCCAGTTCTTGATGTACTGCTTCAGGAGCCTGTTCTCGAACGCGACATCCTTCACCGCGCTGCGGGCGATGTCGTGGAACGAGACGATGCCCACGAGCGCGCCGTCCTTCAGGACCGGCGCGTGGCTCACGTGCCGCTCGGTCATCATCGCGCGCAGGCCGTCGGCGGAATCCTCGGGGTGGACGACGGCCGGCTCCGGGTTCATGACCTCGCGGACCTCCGCCTCCAGCAGGCGCGAGCCCTGCCTGTCCAGCCCGCGAAGCAGCTCGCGCAGGGTGACGATGCCCACGAGCCGTCCGTCGGCGGACACCACGGGGATGCCACCGATGCGGTTCTCGGCCATGAGCTTGAGGGCATCGCCCACCAAGGCCTTCTCCTCCAGCTTCACGGGATCGAGGATCATGCCGCTCTCGCTGCGCTTCACGCGACGCACCTCGTTGGCCTGTGCGGCGATGGGCTGGTTCTTGTGCACCACGCCGATGCCGCCCTGCTGGGCGATGGCGATGGCCAGCTCCGATCCGGTCACCGTGTCCATCGCAGCGCTGACGATGGGGACGTTGAGCGTGATGCGCCGGGAGAACCGCGTTCGGATGGCCACCTCGCGAGGAAGCACCTCGCTGTAGGCGGGCACCAGAAGCACATCATCGTAGGTGAGCCCTTCACCCACGAACTTATCGGCACGGCCGTTGGCGGAGTTCCGGGAGGCCTTTGCGGCCGTCGCACCGGCAGGGGATCGTTCCATGCACAAAGGTAGAACGCGCGGCGCGATCACCGGATCACTCCCGTCCCCAGAGGAAGGTCACCGTTCCCCGCTTGTCCAGCTTGCGGCCTTCGCCGTTCTCGAACGCACAGTAGTAGCCGTACATCCCCTGGGGCACGTAGGTGCCCCCCACCTTTCCATCCCATCCCTGCGCAGGATCGTTGGTCGACCAGATGTTCTGGCCCCATCGGTTGTAGATGATCAGTTGATAGCTCGCGAAGCCCGTGTAGGCCGTCACCGGCCGGAACTCGGTGTTCGCCTCGATGGCGCTTCCGGCGATGAACGCATTGGGCAGCCAGAACTGGACCTCCTGCACCGCGCAGGCCTCGTTGCTGCGGCTGTACGCCTCGATGCCGCTGGGGTTGCCCACTTCGAAGGCCTCCACGTAGTAGCAGAAGCCTCCGTCGGTGGCGATCAGGTCCTGCACCGGATCACTGTAGGTCCATTGACCTCCCGGCAGCAGCACCAGTTGCTCCCACGGACCGCCGGAGATGCTGCGGTACACGGCGTAGGCGCCGACCGTGCCGGCCCATTCGCCGTACCCGTTCCAGCTCAGCCGGCTGAACCCTTCCAGGTCCGCCTCGGCCCGCAGGTGGATGGTGGCCGCGGTGTTGGAGGTCACCACCGGCGTGCCGCAACTGTCCTCCACCTGCACACGATAGCTGTAGCTCCGTTGGTCGGCCTCCACGTCAAGGTCATCGAACACGAGCGTTCCGCCCGACACGCCCGCTCCCGATCGGGTCGCGATCGGTTCGAAGGGCTCACCGTTGGCGCTCCGCTCCAGGATGTACCGCTTGGCCGCGGCCGAACCGTCCACGCTGTCCACCACCTGGATGTGATCATCGGCCAGCACCGTGGCCACCCGGATGTAGTTGAACTGCGGCACGGGCGGATAGTCCGTGGGCCGGATGGCCTTGTTGCTCAGCGACCACGGGGTGCCGTTGGCGCCGACCGCCTTCACCACGTAGGAGTAGGTGGTGAACGGCAGCACGTTCTCGTGCAGGGCGGTTCCTGCCGTGGGGTTGAAGATGCCCAGCAGGAACCAGGTGCCCCCGGCCTGTTGCGCGTACACTTCGTAGTTCGCCACCGGCCATCCCCCGTACGGCGTCCATGTGATGGTGACGGAGGAGGCGCATTCGTTGTAGCTCGTGGACGCGTGGATGGTGGTGTGCGGATCGAGCGTGGCGCTGGTGTTGGGGCTGGGCGGATTGCCGGTCCAGCAGGTGTCGAAGGCCGCCACCGTGAACGACTCGGGCAGGGTGGCGGCATCGCTCAGCAGATACTGATAGAAGGTGTTGTTCTGTCCCCACACCGTGTCGATGATGGTGTTGCCCAGCGCATCGATCAGCACCACGATATACCCGTCCGTATCCCCTTCCGGGCTCGCGCCCCAATCAATGGTGGCCTGACCGTTCGCCGTATCCACTGACACCGTGGTGATCACCGGGGGCGAGGGCGGCGTGTCGTCGCGGAACTCGTCCCCGTCGCGACTGCTGAAGGAGGTGCAGAGACCGCCGTTGGCCACGCTCACCCGGAAGGTGAGCGAATCCTCGCAGATGCTGATGACGTGTTCGAAGTGCGTGGTGGGTTCCTCCACCGAACCGATCAGCTGCCAGCTGCCCACCGGGTACTCCATCCAGATGTCGTACAGCGTGTCCGCCGTGGGCAGATGGGGCACATGCTGCGGGGTCCAGTCGAGAACGGCACTGCCCAGCGGGCTGCTCTGGGTGACGTCCAGGAAAAGCGATGCCAGCGTGTCGCTGGGAGCGGAGCTGTTCGGCGGTGGCGCGGAGGACACAGCGACCACGTAGTAGTACTGCGGAGCGAGGTGCGCGCCGGCCCCGAAATGGGTGAACGACGTGGTACCGTAGACCAGGATCGCCGGTGGCACCAACGCATACGGGCCACCGAGCGCCGCGCTGTGGTATACCTCGTACTGCTGGAACACCCCGTTCGGATCGGGCGGCACCACCCAATTGAGGGTGACATCGCCGGACACGTTCACCGAGGCACAGCGGAGCGACGGCGGATCGAGCACCTGGGCGACGGCCGGCGCAACGAGGCCTGCCCAGAGCAGCAAGAGGCGGATACCGGTCGCCAGGGGTCGCATTCGGATCGTGGTCACTTCGGAAGACGTTGGTCAGGGCCGGGGTGTTGCCATGGGGCCATCAAGGAACGTCCGTTGAGGCCGATCCGTGCGGCGGCGGTGTGGAACTCGTCCACCAGGCCCTGCACGATCCGTTCGGCAGGAAGCACATTCCGGATGGCCGCGCTCACCTGCCCGATCTCCAGCTCCCCCTGGTCCAGGTCGCCTTCGAACATGCCCCGCTTGGCCCGGGCCCGACCGAGCACCTGCTTCAGCTCGTCCACCCCGGCCCCACGGGCATAGGCCGCCTGCACCTCCTGAAAGAAAGCGTTGCGCATCAACCGGACCGGAGCCAACTCCTTGAGCGTCAACATCGTGCCGCCCTCCTCCACCCGGGTCACCGCTTCCTTGAAGGCTGGATGCGCACTGGACTCCGCGCTGCACACGAACCGGCTGCCGACCTGAACGCCATCGGCGCCCAGCCCCATGCAGGCCAACACGGTCCGTCCATCGGCGATACCCCCCGCGGCGATCACCGGCACCTGCACAGCGTCCCGGACCAGGGGCACCAACACGAGGGTGGTGGTCTCCTCGCGGCCATTGTGTCCGCCGGCCTCGAAGCCTTCGGCCACCACGGCATCCACCCCGGCCTCCTGGGCCTTGCGGGCGAACTTCACGCTGCTGACCACGTGCACCACGGTGCGGCCGGCGGCCTTCAGGCGCGGGGTGAGCAGGGCCGGGTTGCCCGCGGAGGTGAATACGATGGGAACCTCCTCCTCCAGCACGATGCCAACATGCTTGTCCAAGTCGGCATAGAGCAACGGGATGTTGACCCCGAAGGGCCGGTCCGTGGCGGCCTTGCACTTGCGGATATGCTCGCGCAGCACCTCGGGATACATGGACCCGGCCCCGATGAGGCCCAGGCCACCCGCGCTGCTGACAGCGGCGGCAAGCCGCCAGCCCGAGCACCAGATCATGCCGGCCTGCACGATCGGATAGCGGATGCCGAACAGGGCGCAGAGCGGGTTCGGGGCAGGCTGGTCCACGGGCGTGTGGGCGGGGCGGCGAAGATAGCCCACCGGACCCGCCGGGATCGTGGGCAGCTTGTTGATATCCAACGGCTTGGGATCACCGTAGAAGGCCGCGGATCTTTGTTATGTTTGCCCGATGGATCCCCAGCGGGTCCTGACCGCGCATGTCGACGATGATGAAACGCTCCCTTCTTGCCCTCCTCGTGGTGGTCCTCTCCACCCAAGTGAAGGCCCAATACGCTTGGGACATCGGCGTCCACCTCGGTGGGGCCAACTACCTGGGCGAGATGGGCGGCAAGGAACAGACGCGCCGTGACTTCATCTGGGACATGAAGCTGGGGCAGACGCGCTGGAGCATCGGCGTGTTCGGCCGCCGCAAACTGAACCGCTCGTTCTCGGTCAGCGCCGGCCTGATGTACCTGCGCCTGCAGGGCGCTGATGCGCTCAGCACCAACCCCCAGCGCGTGGGCCGCAACCTGAACTTCCGCAACGACATGTTCGAGCTGTACGTGCGGCCCGAGTTCACCATCTTCCAGGACAATGACATCGGCGGCAAGGGCCGCTATCGCACGGACTTCCGCCTGTTCCTCTACGCCGGTGCCGCGCTCTTCTATCACAACCCCAAGGCGCAGATCAACCGCGAGGGTGCGTTCTATGCCCTGCAACCGCTGCAGACCGAAGGTGTGGCCTACTCCAAGTTCGGCTTCGCCATCCCCGCCGGCCTCGGCATGCACATCACCAAGAAGCGCCGCCACCGCTACGGCTTCGACTTCGGCTGGCGCACCACCTTCACGGATTACCTGGATGATGCGAGCACGGTCTATATTGACCATAGTGGAAGTGACCCAACGACCAGCGCCTTGGCTGATCAACACCAGCATTTCTATCCGACCGTGGCTGCATATTTGAGCACGACGGACTATCAGGATGGTGTGCTGGTCACCACTGCTGGTGGTGACCTTGTTCAAACCCCGGACAAGTACCAGTATGGTTACTGGGATCCAGATGGACCGAGCAAACCATCGGAGAACAAGCGCGGCGACCCCACGCACAACGACAGCTACCTGACCATGACGCTGACCTACAGCTACGTGCTGAAGGGCCAGTCCAACTTCTACCGCCAGCGCTACAGCTGGATCCGCGGCAAGAAGCGCATCGGACGCAAGAGCCGCGCGAAGTTCTAAGCGGTGCTCATCGCACAAGGGAACGGGGGCCGCGGTCCCCGTTCCGCGTTTCAGGCCTCGATGCGGTTCATGTCCAGCCAGTCGGCGAGCACCACCAGCCCCCACACGCGGGCCCAGTTCACGCGCCGGTCACCCGCCAGGAAGCGTGTCCACAAGGCCTCCACGCCATCGCTGCGGAAGACGGGGCGGGCGCCCATCGTGCGCAGGCGGGCCTCGCAGAAGCTGCGCAGCTCGTTGCGCATCCAGTGCTCCCACGGCAGGGTGAATCCCATCTTCGGACGGTTCACGATGCGCTCGGGCAGCAGGTCGCCCAGGGCGTCCACCAGCAGCTTCTTGGGGCTGTGCGGGTACTTGTGGGCGTCGGACACGCCCAGCACGAACTCCACCAGCTCGTGGTCCAGAAAGGGTACGCGCACCTCCAGGGCATGCGCCATGCTCATCTGGTCGGTATCGCGCAGCAGCACATTGGGCAGGTAGGTGTCGAGCTCGGCCACGCTCACCTGCGAGAGCAGGGGAAGGGTGCCGGCGCCCGCTCCGTACCGCATGTGCAACAGGTCCGCCACAGCGTTCCGCGGCAGCGCGGTGGTGTTCACCAGCCGCCGAAGTTCAGGGTCCAGAAAGGCGATGCGTGAGAAGGGATAGCTGTGCTCGGGCCCGAGGCCGGGTGCACGCAGCAGGCCGGGCAGTTTGGCCGTGGCCGCCGACGGCCGCAGCCGCGCCGCCAGATCGCCCGCAAGGCCCCGAACACCCGGTGGAACCAGCCCCAGAGCCCGCCAACGCCAGAGCCGATCGGTGCGGGTGAACACGGGATAGCCGGCGAAGACCTCGTCGCCCCCCAGCCCGGACAAGGCCATGGTGATGCCCGCCTCCCGCGTGACCTTCGACACCACGTAGGTGTTGGGACCGGCGCCGCTGGGGTGGTCCATGGCGGCCAGCGCGTGGGGCAACAGGCGCAGCATATCGTCCGGCCGCAGCCGGATGGCCGTGTGGCGGGTGCCGAACTTCTTCGCCACGATGCGGGCATAGCGCTCCTCGCTGAACTCCTCCTCATCGAAGACCACGGAGAAGGTGCTCACCGAGGCGCTGCCGGCCTGTGCCATCAGGCCCACCACCGCGCTGCTGTCGATGCCGCCGCTGAGGAAGGCGCCGAAGGGCACATCGGCCACCAGGCGCCGTTCCACCGCACGGGACAGCCGCTCATGCACCTCGCGCCGCACGCTGTCGATCGAGAGCTCCGCGGCCTCGCGGCGTGCGTTGGCCACCAGGTCCCAGTAGCGTCCCTGTTCGATCCGCCCGTCGTGCCAGGACATCCAGTGCCCCGGCATCAGCATCCGCACACCGGCCACAAGCGTGCGTGGGGCGTGCACGGTCTGGTAGCGCAGATGGTCCACGAGCCCATCGGGGTCCAGCGCCCTGGGCACCAGGCCCGAGGCGAGCAGGGCACGCAGTTCGGAGGCGAAGGCCAGGCGACCTCCGGCCTCGTGCACGTAGAGCGGCTTGATGCCAAGCCGGTCGCGCGCCAGCAGCAGCCTGCGCTCCGTGCGGTCCCACCAGGCAAAGGCGAACATGCCCGCTAGGCGGTCCAACGCCCGGATGCCCCAGGCGGTGAGGGCGGCGGCGAGCACCTCGGTGTCCGAACCGGTGCGGAACGGGGCCACGCCGGGCAGGCGTTCCAGCTCGGTGCGCAGTTCGCGGTAGTTGTAGATCTCGCCGTTGAAAACGAGCACATGGCGACCGTCCGCGCTGTGGAAGGGCTGGTCGGCGGCGCTGCTGAGATCGATGATCTTCAGGCGACGGTGCCCCAGGGCGACATCGGCATCGGACCACAGGCCGCCCGCGTCAGGACCGCGGTGGTGCTGCGCCTCGTTCATCCGGCCCACGGCCGTGGCGGCCTCCCCGGGCAGTGGATGTCCTGCGATGCCTGCGATGCCGCACATGCCCGGTGGCCGCGCCTACAGGATGAAGCGTGTGTCGGCCAGGATGCGCTGGATGCCTTCGCGCAGCGGCAACGGTTCACGACCCAGCAGCTCACGCATGCGGCTGATGTCGGGCATGCGCCGCGTCATGTCGCCCTCCTCCAGCGGGGGCAGGTGCACGATGCGGCTGCTGCTGCCCGTGAGCGCGATGATCAGCCGGGCGAGGTCCATGATGGTGATCTCCACATCGCTGCCGATGTTCACCACGTCGTTCACCACCAGCCCCTTGGTGAAGGCGTTCACGCAGGCCTCGATGTTGTCGTCGATGTAGCAGAAGGTGCGCGTCTGGCCACCATCGCCATAGATGGTGATGTCCTCGCCCTGGAGGGCGGCGCGGATGAACTTGCTCACCACGAAATCACGGCTCTGCTTGGGGCCGTAGGTGTTGAAGAAGCGGAACACGGTGTAGTCCAGTCCGTATTCCTTGTGGTAGCTGCGCAGGAAGGCCTCGCCCACGTTCTTCACGATGGCGTAGGGCAGCTTGCTGTTGAGCGGGGTGGTGCGCTCGTTCTGGGGGATCTCCACCGGCTCGCCGTACACCTCGCTGCTGCTGCTGAAGAGCACGCGCTTCACGCCCGTGTTCTTGCTGAGGTCGAGCACGTTGCGGATGCCGTCCAGGTCGCGCAGCACCATCACGGGGTTGTCCGTGGTGCGCTTCACCCCCACCACCGCGGCGTAATGGAACACGTACTCGAAGCGGTAGGCGTAGAACACGCTGCTGATGTCCTCGAACCGGTTGGCGTCGCACTTGATGAAGTGCAGGTTGGGCCGCTCGGCCAGGGGCAGCTTGCGCACGTCGCCGGTGAGCAGGTTGTCCACCGCCACCACTTGGTGGGCGGGGTCGGCGGCCAGGCGCGCGGCCAGCTCGCTGGGGATGAAGCCGGCGCCGCCGGTGACGAGGATACGGGCCATGGTGCGGTGCGAAGCTAAGCCGCCCTGGATAGACGCGGATCGTCCTCGGAATGCGAGTTCAACCACGGATGAACGCAGATGGACGCAGATGGGGGCAGGCGCACCCGTGGCCTTTCGTAGCAAGGTCCATCCACGGTGAAACCCTTGCTCAGCGGCGAAGGAGACGACGCATCAGCAGCACCAGCAGCAGCATGAGGCCGGCGCCCCACCAGAAAGCCCGGTGCAGCACGGTGCTCTTCGCCAGGTATGGCAGCAGGCGCCAGTGGAATCCCTCTTCCTTCCCCACCCGCGCACGCCACCAGGCGGCATCGTAGGTCTTCGGGTCCTGCACCGGCCGGCCCGTCAGCGAGAGCGCGCTCCACGTCACCGTGTCCGGGTACACATCGGCGATCAGCAGGGCGTCCCGGGGCTCGTCGCGGATGGCACACTGGATGAACGTGATGTTGGGGGCGTGCCGCTGGAAGAAGATGCTGCTGGGGGCCTGGCCACCGAGGCTTCCACTGATCCAGTACACGTGCGCATGCTGGGCGATCCGTTCCAGTACCGGGTACACGTCCTTCTTGAAGTTGGTGCCGAAGGTGGAGCGGGTGTTGTCCTTGAAGAGCGAGCTGTACTGCGGGTCGTCCTCGGCCCAGATGGGGCGGTGGGAGATGATGAACAGTCTTTTCGGGATGTAGAGGTCCTCCGCGTTCAACAAGGAGGCCAGACGGTCCAGTACCGCAGCGCTCAGCGTGCCGGACTGGACCTCGGTGTTGATGATAAGGACATGGTCGGTCTGCCATGTCCGAACATCCTGCAGCTCATCGGCTCCACCTACAGCGCTCAGATCATGATTCCCCGGCGCGTTGAAGAAGGGCATCTTCAGCTTGCTGAACAGCGACCGCTGGTACCGCGGCAGATCCTTCACCGGATCCATGAACAGGTCGCCGGTGCTCAGGAAGAGGTGGGCGCCGAGCGAATTGATCGTATCCAGGTTCGCGAGCAGGGTGGCGGCCGGGTAGCCGCTGCGGTTGGTGCTTTCGCCGTGGAAGTGGCCGCCGATGAGGATGCGGTAGTGGCCGGTGCTGTCGGCGGGGAGCACCTCCAGACCGTTGAAGGGCGAGCGCTGTGCGTGAACGGATCCGGCCCACAGCAGGCCGCCGAGCAGCAGGATCGCCGAGCGACCAAGGACTTGTGCGTGTGTGCGCATGTGCCCATGTGCACATGACCACATGACCACATGACCACATGACCGCCTGCCCGCCCTGGTCGTCCGCGCGGTCATGTGCCTTCCGCCGCTTTCGCCGCGCCCACCGCCCGGCCGTTCAGCAGGATGCTGCTGCCCTGTCCGGTCTTGAATCCGGCGCCTTCGGGCACGTCCACATCGCGCAGCTCGATGCGCACGGGCCCGTTGCGCACCTCGTCCTTGCCCGCATGCGCGGCCTGCTGCGCGTCGATGCGGCCTGCGCTCAGCACCACGGATGAACCTTCGCGTGCCTCGATGCCGGTGCCACAATGCGTGAGCGTGGCGTTCGTCAGTTCCACACGGGCCAGCGCGGTGGCCTTCAGGGCCTCCCCCTTCGCCCCGTCGATCACGAGCTCGGTGAAGCTGGCCCCGCCGCCATGCACGCTCACCGCATCGTCCGCAGCGCCCAGAAAGCGGAGCCCGGTGGCCTGCACTGCGGCGTGCACGGCCTCCAGCTGATCGGAACCACCGGCGAAGGTGCTGTGGCGCAGCTGGGCCTCCCCTTCGGAAATGGCCAGCAGGGTGCTGCCTGTTCCGCTGAAGACCGCGTGCGTGACCGTCACTGGCGAACGGTGGAAGCTGACGTCGGCGCTGCGCAGCTGATCCGCATGGAACCGCATCAGGCCCTCGAAGCGCACATGGTCCAGCACCGATCGACCGCCGGCCTCCAGCACATGCACCCCCAGGCTGCTGCTGTCGGGGCTGCTCAGCACGACGGGCCAGTCCTCGGTGCCGGTCCACCGCAGCGGCGAGCGGCTCACGATCTCGGCGCCGTTGACCAGCTCGATGCGCAAGGGGGCCATGGCCACCACGGTCCAGCCCTCCGGCAGCACCAGACGCTCGCCCAGCGTCCATCGGCCTGGTCTGAAGGTGATGGTCCGTGCGACCTCATCGCGCACCAGGAAGGGGAATCGTTCCACGTTCGGTGCGGCCAACGCGGCCAGGTCCAGGTCGCGCACGTCGTTCAGCTTGAAGGGCGACACAGGTGCGGCCTTGCGGCGGGCGCTCCCCAGGAAGCCCATGACGGCATGTGCATCGGCCAACGCACTGTCGTTCACTGCACCGATGTCGAAGCGCAGCACCTGTGGCCGACCGACCCCGCCGCGTGGACGGGGAGGCAGCACGGAACTGCCCACCGGAGCGAAGCGGCGCCCATCGGCCAGTCGCAGGCTGTCCACCTGCACCGGCAGGGCCTCCAGCGGAACGGCCACCAGTTCCAACGTATCGCCCGAACGGCGGTCGAGGTGCAGGTGCGCGTGCTTGGGCGGATCGAGCAGCGCGCGGATGGCGCGCTGGTTGGCGGCATACACGTTCCGGTCCAGCTCCTTGTAGGGGAACTCGCGGTACAGGGTGGCGCTGGCGGTGTCCAGGGCACCTTTCAACACGGCGAACGCGCTGTCCAGGAAGGCGGGGCGGGCGTAGCGTTCCAGGTGGTGCACATAGGCGGCCATGATCCCCGGATCGCTCAGCAACTGGGTGTGCAGCTCGTCCTGTTCGCGCACATGG
>OEIV010001455.1_pt1 | contig 10714 bp, 10 predicted proteins | sample 1539231 | NCBI WGS metagenome assembly OEIV01 (sample SAMN03794762, study PRJEB22550) | activated sludge metagenome | feature: wastewater treatment plant; material: activated sludge; isolation source: Wastewater treatment plant of a petroleum refinery complex | place: Argentina: Buenos Aires ... | reverse complement strand
TATCAACAACAGTTCCATAACGTCAACGCATATAACAAGAAAAAACCCGGAATGGTTCCTGAATTACGGCGACAAGAAATATTTTGACCCCGGAAACAAGGAAGCCCAACTTTATGTAAATAACGTAGTGAAGGATGTAGTATCACGTTATGCCGTAGACGCCATTCATTTTGATGATTACTTTTATCCATATAAGATTGCAGGCAGGGAATTCCCCGACTGGGCAACATACAGGAAATACGGAAACGGAATGACAAAAGATGCCTGGCGCAGGAGCAACGTTGATTCCATCATAGCCATGCTGCACAAAACGATCAAGGAAGTGAACAGTAAGTGCCAGTTCGGTATCAGCCCGTTTGGTGTATGGAGAAACGGCGACAGGGATCCGGTTAACGGAAGCAAAACAGTTGGGGCCCAAAGCAATTATGATGACTTGTATGCAGATATCCTGCTTTGGTTAAAAAAGGGATGGATTGATTATGTGGCGCCACAGCTTTACTGGGAAATAGGCCATAAGAATGTTGATTATGAAGTACTGGTTGACTGGTGGAGTAAAAATTGTCATGGAAAAAATTGTTATATAGGATTAGGCATTTATCGTACAGGAAGTAATAGCAGCGCCTGGAGAGATAAGACACAAATTCCACGGCAGATAGAAAAACTAAGGGCCACACCCAACATTCAGGGTATGATTTTTTACAGCAGCAAAACATTTGAGAAAAACCCATACGGGATTGCCGATATCATCCGGGAGCAATACTTCAATATTCCGGCACCCACTCCAAAGATTAATTAGAAAAACAGGTACCTGTTACCGCGTATAAATTATAGTTTTCCAAAAAACTGCCTGTATTGTTTTCTCAAAACAGTACATCTGCCAGCTAACAATCCTTTAAATAGAAAAAATATGTTTGTGTTCATTTAAGCAACAAAAAAACACCCTCCTCCACAATAATCGTGCAAAAAAATAAATTTTCACTTTTTTGATTATAAATAAAGGGATTAGAGTTGTAATTTTACAGTAGAACACAGGCTTTCAGGTGTTGAAAAAATATTTTCAGCTAACACTATTTAAGCCGGTGTAATCAACAGCATGGCATTACATCAGAGTTTACAACAAAGGCTATTACAAAAACTGTCGCCACAGCAGATTCAGCTTATGAAACTGCTGCAGGTTCCTACTGCCATTCTGGATGAAAGGATAAAAGAAGAAATAGAAGATAACCCGGCCCTGGAACAGGTTGAAGAAGGCCATGATGACGAATTTGACCTAAAGGATGAATTTGAAGATTCAAAAGAAGACGAGTTTGAACCTGATGGAAGCGAAGATGAATATGACAATATTGATATCAGTGAATATGTATCCGATGGTGATGATGAAGTGGGCGATTATAGGCTGAGGGATGACAACTATCCTGAAAAAGACGATGGGAAAGTAATACCGCATAAAGTGGAATCGAGCTTTATGGAACTGATGCAACAACAGGTTGGGATGCTCAATTTAAACGAAAAGGAAAACAAGATAGCCATTCACCTGGTTGGAAGCCTTGATGATGACGGTTACCTGAGACGCGATATTCCGTCCATCATCGACGACATGGCTTTCCGCCAGAATATTGAAACGGATGAAAAGGAAATATCAAAACTTATCCTGCTGATCCAGCATTTTGACCCGCCGGGCGTAGGCGCCAGGAACCTGCAGGAATGCCTGTTGCTTCAACTGAAAAGAAAACAGGGGAAAGACAAGGTAATTACGAATGCCATCCGGGTGATTGATGAATATTTTGATGAGTTCATCAAGAAACATTACGAAAAAATTGAACGTGGCCTCAACCTCACAGACGAAGAACTGAGGGAGATCATTGCACAAATTATTAAACTGAATCCCAAACCCGGCGGCATTTCCAGTGAACAGAATAACGGGGAAAACTATGTGATCCCCGACTTCTTCATTAACAACAATAATGGAAAACTGGAACTTACCCTGAACAGTAAAAACGCTCCCGACCTGCGTATCAGCGAAGGTTACCGCGATATGCTGAAAGATTATGAAAGAGGAAGCAAGAAAGACAAGCGCCAGAAAGAAGCGGTTATTTTCATTAAGCAAAAAATTGATTCGGCAAAATGGTTCATAGATGCCATCAAGCAACGGCAAAACACGTTGCTGAATACCATGGAGGCTATCATGAATTACCAATACGATTTTTTCTTAACCGGCGATGACACTGAATTGAGGCCGATGATACTGAAAGACATTGCTGAAAAAACAAACCTCGACATTTCAACAGTTAGCCGGGTAGCTAACAGCAAGTTTGTTCAAACTGAATTTGGAACCTATCGACTGAAATTCTTTTTCAGTGAAAGCCTGAACACTGACAGCGGTGAAGAAGTAAGCACCCGGGAAGTAAAGAAAATACTGATGGATATCATTGAGAACGAAAGCAAGAAACATCCATACAGTGACGAAAAACTTACAGAAATGTTGCAGGAAAAAGGATATAATATTGCCAGGCGCACAGTTGCCAAGTACAGGGAACAACTGAATATTCCTGTAGCAAGGTTGAGAAAAACATTATAAACCGGCCAATGTATAAAATTAGATCATGGAAACAACTGCAATAAACAGCCGGGGCAACCTGTCGGAAAATAACTATCGCACGCCGGTTTCAGCGGGAGCCCGTTTATTTACCGGATTTTTCAGCTACCTGTTTCATCCTGTTTTTATTCCTCTTTATGTATCGTTATTCCTGGTTTATATACACCCTTCTGCCTTTGCCGGTTTTTCTGATGCTGAAAAAAAACAAACCATTCTGATCATAATACTGAACCTGGTGTTTTTTCCGCTCATCAGTGTATTGTTATTAAAAGCAGTGGGATTTATTGATTCTGTTTTTTTAAAGACTCAGAAAGACCGGATCATTCCCTATATAGCTGCAGGTATCTTTTACTTCTGGACATACACCGTTTTCAGGCAACAACCACAATATCCTTTGCTGCTTACATCATTTGTACTTGGTATTTTCATTGCCTCTTCTGCGGCGCTGATAGCAAATATATATTTCAAGATAAGCATGCATGCCATCGCAATGGGAGGCTGGCTTGGATTTTTCCTTATCATTTCCCATACACAGTCCATGCTGATGACCTGGCCTGTGGCTGCTGTTTTACTCCTAACCGGCCTGGTTAGTTCAGCCAGGTTATTAACCGGCAGCCATAAACCTAATGAAGTATATGCGGGAATCCTTGTTGGAATATTAACACAGGTTGCAGCTGCTGTATTTATCTTATAAAATTTCTGAAAAGTATTCTTTGTGCTTCTTAATGCCTTTGAGCATTTGTGGCAAAAAAAAATGAAGAAGCCCCGTCCAATACCGGGGCTCTTCGTTGTCCTGTAGTGCCTAACAAAAAAATACTTCGTATACCCGTTACAAGGGTATTAATATCCTGGAGCGGTTTACATAACCGGCTTTGTCAGTTTTTAAATTTTAACCAATAAGATTTATGGAAATTGCAATAAATGCATCAGGGCATTTTAGGTTAGCAGTTTTCTCAGTCTCGTGGTTTTTCATAGCCAATCCAAATCATAATCGTTTGATTGGTAGAATATAAGCGTATTTACCGTGTATTTATTGTGCCGTGCATCTCCTTATTCAAAAAAAAAATTTTCGGCACATAACAGGTAAGGTGAACCGAAGGAAAAAATACTCATGTTGTTTCATGATAATTTCACCTTAATTTCTTTGTTCTTAATGTGCGGTAAGCTATGTAAGCGCTTAGCAACATAAAAACAGAACCCAGCAGGAATGCGGATCCCGGGAAATGTACCGGTGCTCCGGGTTTTGTAAAATACGAAAACAGGCCGGTCATTACAGGCGGGCCGGCAATGGAAGTTAGGCTTACCATACCAGCAATGATTCCCTGTAATTCACCCTGTTCGTTTGCGGCTACATTTCCGGTAATAATCGATTGCAAAGCCGGACCCGTAATGCCCCCTAAGCAATATGGTATTAAAAACACGAACATCATCCAGCTTTGGGTTGCAAATGCGAAAAGTAATAATCCGAATGCATATAGTAAAAGTCCTGCGTAAACACTCTTTTCATTGCCTATTATTGGGTTTATCACCCTGATAAGGCCTCCCTGAACTGCCGCTACCAGCAATCCTACCACACCCAAAGAAATACCGATCATCTTCTCATCCCAGCCAAAACGCTCAATAGTAAAATAACTCCAGTTACTTTGTACCGCATGGGCTGCCAGGTAAACAAGGAACAAAGAAAATATCAAACCCCTGATGCCCGGGTATTTTGCCAGGTTCCTGATAGAACCTAATGGATTTGCCCGCTTAAAACTAAATTTCCGCCTGTTTGATTCCGAGAGGGATTCCGGTAAAATAAAATAGCCATACAAACAGTTCAGGAAACATAACCCGGCAGCAACCATAAATGGCACCCTGGGTCCAAAAGACCCGAGCAGGCCCCCAATAACAGGCCCAATGATAAATCCCAGCCCGAAAGCCGCACCGATCATTCCAAAATTTTTAGCCCGGTTTTCAGCCGTGCTGATATCCGCTATATAAGCCATCGCTGTGGTGATACTGGCTCCTGTTACACCTGCTACAGCCCTTCCAACAAATAACCAGCCGATGGTTGGGGCAAACGACAGGAAAAGATAATCCAGTGCGAAACCAAATAAAGAAAATAACAGCACCGGGCGCCTTCCATATTGGTCGCTCAATGCCCCTAATACCGGTGCGAATATAAACTGGATGATAGCATACGTGAACGTGAGCAGGCCTCCATACCTTGAAGCATCACTGATATCACCTTCTATTAACTGCAGGATGAGTTTGGGTAAAACAGGAAGTATCAGGCCGAGGCCTGTTACATCTAACATGAGCGTGATAAAAATAAATCCGGTAGCAGCCTGCCTTTTATTTGCCATACACATTAATACGGCTGTAAAATAGCATCAATTTATTTTTTACCCGGTTTTATTTTTCAAAATAAAATCTGTGGGATATCAATTGTAGTTTGTCAGGGGCGCAGTGTAATGGCACCTTTTACCGAAGGGTGCTTACCGCAATGATAGCGTATAATGCCTACTGTATCCTTTTTGAAATAGAATGAACTGTTAACAGCAATAGTACCAGATAAAATGGCTGAAGAATCGTCACTGACTATACTGTGCTCTTCATTGGTATCGTTAACGAATGTAAAGGATGATCCTGTAGCAACTGTAATTACATCAGGCGTAAACCCGTTGTCCCTGATCATAATATAATTGGTAGGAAGCGTACCGCCCGGTGCATCAAATAATTCATCTTCCCGTGTGCATGAGAATAAAACCAGGCCGGCCAGTAACATAATTATCAACCCGCTCCTTTTTGTATTTTTCATATGTAGCCTTTATTGGGGCTGTAATTTACAAAAAATCGGGAAATAGCCTTCTTTTACAGAACATGCAGGTTACTTCCTTTTTCTGAAACGGTAACTGCCCGGTTTCAAAAGCGGATGCTGGCCTTCCAGCCCTTCTTCATCCAGGGTAAGGGTTACGCGGTCAAAATGAACATCCATCACACCGCGTTCTATTTTGAATTCAAAATAATTGTGCAGTTTTAAGCTGTTATTGAATACATAGGTCTTTTCCGGGCAAAATTCAAGCACAAGCTGGATGCTGTCAACCTCCTGACGAGGGAAACTGATCTCACCGTTTGCATTGGTCACCCCTTCAACCTTGTTATGGCCAGAAAACAAAATGGCATAAACATGTGATCTCAAAGAAGGGTTGGCTTCCATGATCTTGATGGTAACCCTGTCAACTTTATCAATCTTGCTTTCCAGCAACGAAAACTCTTTCACTTTTTCATTAATACTGTTAAACGTCACTATATTACCCTGTAGTTCCCACTTTCCTGAACCTGTACGGTCCAGCGCACCATATGAAAAGAAAAAGTCAAAGGAGGAATCTTCATTTAATTTAAAGCCTGAAGCTACTTCCATAACTCCTTTCAGGTAGTATTCACCTGTTACGGTTTGGGTAAATTGTTGTGCCTGCATGGTAAAAAATGATAAGGTTAATAATACAAAAAGAATGATATTTTTCACTCCTGCAAGTAACTGCTTCATGCTGAATGTTTTTTCAGATTATGTTTGAACGGCATCTAAAAATCAACAGGTGGAAAAATGTAATGTAAATTAAGATAATATCAAATAATTGCCAGCCTTTCCGGGCGGTGAGCTAAATAAATATTTCCCCACAGCCGGGTTAGCTCCGTAGCCCTCTTCGTACATTTGCACGATGCAGCATTATTTAAAGGAACTGAATGAACCACAAATGGAAGCCGTTCTTCACAAAGACGGCCCAATCATGATTATAGCAGGTGCAGGAAGCGGAAAGACAAAAGTGCTAACTACCCGTATTACGCACCTGATGAGTGTACACAACATTGATTCATTTAATATACTGGCGTTAACATTTACTAATAAAGCCGCAGCGGAAATGAAGGAGCGCATTGAGCGAACCCTGGGCAATACAGAAGCCAGGAACCTGTATATAGGCACTTTTCATAGCGTATTTGCACGTATCCTCAGAACCGAAGCCGGAAAAATCGGTTACCCGAACAACTTCACCATCTATGATACGGATGATGCCAAAAGCGTGGTGAAAACCGTTATCAATGAATTGAACCTGGATGACAAACAGTATAAACCCAATGTGGTTTATAACAGGATCTCATCAGCCAAGAATGCACTCATCGGACCAGCAGAATATGCAAATGACTGGGCCCTGCAGCAGGAAGATAACCGGGCTAATCGTTCTGCCATAGCCCAGATATATGATGCCTATGCTAAACGGTGTTTTAAAAACGGGGCCATGGATTTTGATGACCTGCTGTTTAAGATGTATATCCTGCTGAAAAACAACCCCGACGCTTTAAGCAAATACCAGCGCAAATTCAGGTACATACTCATCGATGAGTACCAGGATACCAACCCGGCGCAATACGAAATCATCAAACTGCTGGGAGCCATGCACGAAAATGTTTGCGTAGTGGGCGACGACGCACAAAGTATTTACAGTTTCCGGGGTGCCACTATTGAAAACATCCTGCAATTTCAAAAAGATTATGAAGATGTGAAAGTGGTAAAACTGGAACAGAATTACCGCAGCACTAAAAACATCCTGCATGTTGCCAACGAAATTATCAGCAATAATAAAGGGCAGATTGAAAAAAAACTGTTTACCGCAAAAGAAGAAGGAGAAAAGATAAAGCTGGTCAGGACCATGACCGACAATGATGAAGGGAAAATGGTTGCCGACTGCATCCAGGAATTGAAATTGCGCAACCACTTTTTTAATAAAGATTTTGCCATCCTCTACCGCACAAATGCTCAAAGCCGCAGTTTTGAAGAAGCTTTGCGGCGGATGGGCATAGCATACAGGATTTATGGCGGGATGAGGGTTTACCCGCGGAAAAGGGTAAAAAAATTTATTTGATAACTGCGTATCATTGTTAACCCGAAAGATGAAGAAGCATTAAAACGCATCATCAACTATCCTGCACGCGGCATCGGTAAAACAACCATTGACAAGGCAATACTCCTGGCAAATGAAAATAACTTCAGTTTCTGGGATATCCTTTCAAATGCAGCCATGTACGGATTCAGGGCCGGTACGCTGGAAAGCATTGACGGTTTTGTAACCATGATAAAAATGTTCCAGAGCGAACTCTCAAAAAAGAATGCATACGACCTGGCTGTTATTGTAGGCAAGAGCACCAACATGGTTAAAGAGTTATTCAACGACAAAACGGTAGAAGGCCTGGCCCGTTACGAAAACGTACAGGAATTGCTGAACTCCATCAAAGAGTTCATAGAAACCCCTTCCAACCTGGAAGACGGCGAAGTGGGCGATAAAAGCCTCGGCAGTTACCTGCAGCAGATCGTATTGCTGACCGATTCCGATGACGACAAAGAAAACCAGGATGTAGTAAAGCTGATGACCATACATGCTGCCAAAGGGCTTGAGTTCCCGGTGGTGTTTGTTGGCGGCCTGGAAGAAACCCTTTTCCCGAATGCCATGAGTATCAACACACGTGAAGAACTGGAAGAGGAAAGAAGGTTATTCTATGTAGCTATCACGCGGGCAGAAAAACATTTATACTTAAGTTATGCGAATGCCCGGTACCGTTTTGGGCAACTGCAGCAAAATGAACCCAGCCGTTTTATTGATGAAATGCCGGAAGAACAGATTGACCGCAGTTATGCAGGCGGGGCTGCCAAAAACAATGCGCAAACCGGTTGGGGACAAGGCTCCGCTTACGAACGCATGCATAGGGGGTTTGGCAACCAACAGGCATTTGCACAAAAAGAACAGAAACCATCTTATGCGGTTACGCCTGCCCGCTTACCGGTGAAAGAGCATGTTCCATCTGAAAATTTTGTTGCCAGTGATATCAGTAACCTGCAAACGGGCCAAAAAGTGGAACACCAGAAATTCGGATTCGGTGAAGTGGTGAAAATGGAAGGCGCCGCCCATAACCCCATCGCCACCATCCGTTTTGAGCTGAACGGGGAGAAAAAAATCATGCTGAATTATGCCAAACTCAGGATACTGGAATAAGCGGGTGCATACATCAGTTTAATCCACGGCCACCCGTTGCCAATGAATATACCTTTGGGAATGCATTTCTTAAAACGGCTCCTGTTAAAACACAGCAGGCAATAATTATGATTGGCAAAACAATGAAAGTAACCAGCCGCAGGTTTGGCATATGGCTGAAATAGGCAAATACGATGCGTGTACAGTAATTAACAAGGGGCACATGCATGGCATAAATGATAAAGGAAAATGCTGTCAACCACACAAACCACTTCCTTTCCATGAAAAAATTCACCAGCTTATTGCACCCATACCATACCGTTACCAGGCCACTGAAAACGCATATCTTGTGCAATAAGGAAAGTATGATAAAGGATGTGATATCCCATCCGAACTGAAATGCCAGCCAGGTTTTTAAAGCAGCGCTGATGATGAATACAGGCGCCCATATGTTTACCCGCAGCCACCGGGGTGCATCGTCAACATCAAACGACGATTTTTGAATGGCTATTCCCAAAGTGAAAAACAATAACCCTTCCCCTTCTATGAATATCACCCCGAACGTGGTAAGCCATAAAAAAATTACGACCGGAAACCATATGCCGGGGATCTTCAAAACAGCTTTCAGCAATAACGGATACAAGGCATTATAAACCAGCAGGCTTCGGATGAACCATAGCTGGAACGCCACCGGTGCAAGCAGCCAGCGAAATAAGATACCTCCCATGCCGATTTCGGCATATGGCCGGTTATCTCCTAACTGGTCTAACTGTGCCTGCTTCACCGCCTGGGCCGTTGCAGGAAATTGCTGCCATACAAACGTAAGCAACAAGGCAAATGCACTCCAGCATAAATACGGGATTCCGAGTGTCCTCAACCGCTTTTTCATCTGGGCGCCATAAGGTTTGGCATCATGGGTTGCAAACAGGTAACCGGAAATGATAAACAACATGGGTATCCGAAAACGAAACAATCCGTTTGCAAGGAAGTATTCCGTAAAAGTGGTTATGGTAACTGGCTCCTCAACAACGGTGAAAGGCTGCAGATAACTGTTCTCAAGATTATACCCATGTACAAACACCAGCAACAGCATCGAAAGGAAAGAATAGAACTTAAATTTCCTGCTTAAAAAATCATTCATGCCCTAATTGATTCATTTCATGAAAACCTATCATTGGATTTTAGCAAAATAAAGCAGTTTTCCTTTTTCCCCGAAAATGAACTCCTTCCCGTCTGCCTTATAGATATTAAATGACCAGGAATCCCGTTCAGTGATGATCTTTATCATGCCCCGCTGGGTTACAAGCTGGCATTCGGCTGATTTCGTTATGCCGGAAACATAAAACACCACTTTCCCAAAAGCGATGCCATCATCATTCACCGTGTTCACTTCAAGCGATTTTATAAGTGCCGTATTTCCGGTGACCGAACCCGGTTCGGCTTTCCTGCTGTATATGAACCAGTTTCCTTTCAGGGTATGCATGTCCGTTATAACCGGATCCGCAAGGCTGTCTTTCCGGGTCAGTTCTTTGCCATATTGTTCATAGCTGAGGCTTTCACGCTTCTCCAGTTCTCTTGTAAAATCATCGTCCTTAACAATAAGTTTTTGGGAATCAAGAAAAAGAATGGTATACGCATCCCCTGCAGCATACAGTACATCTGGCGCCTCTATTTCCGCTTCACCGTTCATGGTCATGCGCATGCTGGTGATGTCTTTTATCGTTACATCATTATCCCGGATAATCATCACCAGGCTGTCAGTAAAATCAACAGCGGTTTTTGATGAAACTGGCTCTCTTTTTATTTCCTGCCATTTACCGCTCAACTGGCTGATATGATACCTGGCTGGCTGTTCATTCTTTTGTTCACGTTTTACTGTATCCCCCTTTCTTTTCACTTTCTGGGCCGCCGATATCAAAGGCATAAAGCAAATGCATAAAATAACGAGGAATGCTTTTGATGGCATCAAATATTGTTTCTATAAAGATACGCTTTAACCCTTATTCAGTATTTACAACATGGTGCTTTAGCATGTAACAACAGCACGTCCGATAGGCATAACAACAAAACGGAATCTGAATGAAAACCGTTATATGAATTGTAACTATTC
>OEIV010001454.1_pt1 | contig 10723 bp, 9 predicted proteins | sample 1539231 | NCBI WGS metagenome assembly OEIV01 (sample SAMN03794762, study PRJEB22550) | activated sludge metagenome | feature: wastewater treatment plant; material: activated sludge; isolation source: Wastewater treatment plant of a petroleum refinery complex | place: Argentina: Buenos Aires ... | reverse complement strand
CGCTTCGCCGCCGATGACGAGTTATGGGTCGCCGTGATCCGCGGCGCGGGCGACAAGGCTTTTTGCGCCGGCGGTGATCTCAAGGCGATGAACGAAGCCGCGAAGGGCGGCGAATCCTATGTCGCCCCACCGAGCGGTTACGGTGGGCTGACCAGCCGGTTCGATCTCAACAAGCCAGTTATCGCGGCCGTCAATGGGCTGGCCATGGGCGGCGGCTTCGAGATTGCCCTGGCCGCCGATATCGTCATCGCCGTCGAACATGCCCGGTTCGGGCTGCCGGAACCCTTGATCGGGGCGGCCGCGCTGGCCGGTGGCATGCATCGACTGCCACGTCAAATCGGCATGAAGCAAGCCATGGGCCTGCTTCTGTCGGGAGACAGCATCGATGCGCGGACGGCATTGGCGTGGGGGCTGGTCAATGAGGTAGCGTCCGCCACGGAGTTCGAGGGCGTCATTGCCGCATGGCTGGCCAAGTTGCTGCGCGCGGCGCCGCTGTCGCTGCGCGTGACCAAGGAATGCGTTCGCGACGGCCTCAACCTGACCCTGGAGGAGGCTATCCGTCGCCAGGATGCCGACGGCTATCCCACCCTGAACACGCTGCGCCGGAGCCACGACGTTCTCGAGGGCATCGCCGCCTTCGCCGAAAAGCGGCAACCCCAATGGAAGGGACGCTGATGGATCAGCAGCGGCTGGCTTCGGTCCTGGCCGGCTGGCTGGCGGCGCGCTACCCGGGTAAACACGATATCGTCGTCGCCGACTTGCGCAATCCGTCGCAGGGCTATTCCAACGAGACCTGGCTGTGCGACCTTGCCTGGAACGATGACGGCGGCACGCGCGTATCCCGGCCCCTGGTGCTGCGCGTCCAGACCACGGCGGCCGGCACCTTTCCCGATTACGATCTCGCCAAGCAGTACCGCTGCATGACGGCGCTCCAGGACAGCGCCATCCCGGTACCGCGGCTGTTCGGTTTCGAGCCCGACTCGGCCCTGATCGGCGCGCCGTTCTTCCTGATGGAGCGGGTCGATGGCCTGGTGCCGAACGAGAACCCGCTTTATCACCTCGAGGGCTGGCTGCACGAGCTGCCGGCGGACCGGCAGGCCGATCGCTGGATGCAGGGGATCGACGCCATTGCCCGGCTGGCGCGCATCGATCCGCGGGCGCAAGGGTTCGAATTCCTGGCGGCGCCGGAATGGCGAGACGATCCCCTCGGCCAGCAGCTCGAGTACTTCCGCGCGCACATGTGCTGGGCCGAGCGCCTCAACCGACCCTATCCCCACCTGCAACGCGCCTGGGCCTGGTTGCGCGACCATCGCCCGGCGCCGGCGCCCGGCGGCCTGTGCTGGGGCGATGCCAAGCTGGGCAACTGCGTTTTTCGCGACGGTCGCCTGGTGGCGATGCTCGACTGGGAAGGTGCCCACCTCGGCAGTCCCGTGATGGATCTCGCCTGGTGGCTCACTCTCGACCGCTGCCTGTGCGAAGGTTATGGCCTGCCCCGGCTGGCCGGACTGCCGGGACGCGCGGCCAGCGTGGCCCGCTGGGAAGCCGGCACCGGACAGCCCGCCACCGATCTGGATTACTACGAGGTATTCAGCGCCTTCAAGTTTGCCAGTATCATGGCCCGCATCGGTACCCTGTTCCAGCAACGCGGCCTGGCCCCGGAGGGCTTCCGCATGGACACCGACAACGGCGGTGCCCGCGTCCTGGGCCTGCTTGGTGAACGATACGGCTTCGGAGCGGCCACATGAGCGGCAGCATCGGTCCCCTGCTTCACGCGGACGAATACTTCAATCACCAGATCGTCGAGACCTTCGCCTCGGTTCTGCAAAGCGATTATTCGTGGACCGAGAAGGTCTGCGGCATGGCCGCCGCGCGCGACGGTTCGCTGGCCATCGGCTTTGGCTTCGGCAAGTATGCGAATCGCAATGTGGTCGATGCCTACGGCGGCATTTCGCGCGGCGTCGAGCAATGGACGGTGCGCGCCAGCCGCGAGCTGTCAGCCGATCCGAACGGTATCGATGTCGGCCCCTTGCGCTACGAGGTCATCGAGCCGCTGAACAGGATCCGCGTCGTGCTCGAACGCAACGAAATTCAGCCCATCGCCTTCGACATCGTCCTCGACGGCGTCGTCCCCTGCATGCTGGAGGAACGCGAGGACCGGCGCACGCTGACCGGCTATCGGCACAGCGCCGACCAGATCCGCTACCATCAGACCGGCACCGCCCGCGGCTGGCTGGAGGTCGATGGCAAGCGGCACGAGATCGACTCCCGTAACTGGATCATGACGCGCGACCACTCCTGGGGCTTGCGCCCGGCGGTCGGCGAGCCGATGCGCGACCTGCCGCCCGACCCGATGGACTCCGACTCCGCGCGGGTCCTGGCCGTCTGGAATCCCTTGTACTTCGAGCGGCCGGATGGCGGCAGCTATGCCTTTCACCAGTACTACCTCGACTATGCCGGTACGGGCTTCCGCCACGAACGCATCCAGGGCGGCTTCGAGTTCGCCGACGGGCGTCGCGAGCCGCTGCGCGCCATGGAGCCGGCATTGACGTTTGATCCGGTCAACCGGCGCCTCAAGGGCGGAGAATTCCGCCTGACCATGGGCGACGGCCGCCAGCGTATCCTCAGGGTGCGCGCCATTGGCGACACGGGCTTCCACCTCGGCGCCGGCCTCTACCATGGCTTCGAGGGCAAGTTCCATGGCAGCTATCGCGGCCGCCTGGCGCTGGACGGGGAATATTTCGCCGACTGTTCCATGCCGGGGGCTGTGGCACTCCTGAATCAGTTCCGGGATTGCCTCATCGTGGTCGAGGACACCGAAACCGGGGCCACCGGCTGGGGCAACTGCCAGACCTATGTGACTGGTGCGTGGCCCGATTTCGGACTGCCGATGCCAGGATGACGACATGAGCGCCCACGCCGCCGCGCCCGATACGGACTATCTGTCGAAACCCGACAATCGTCGTCTCGAGCAGTTTCCCGGCGCCTACGGCCTGCCCTACCTGGGCTATGTCTTCGACTTGCTGAAGGATCCGTTCGCCTGCGTCGACCGACACTATCGCCGTCATGGCCCGGTCTGCCGCACCCGGCTGACCGGCCAGGAACTGCTCTGGGCGCTCGGTCCGGATTTCAATCGCGAACTGACCACCGATCCGCGGCAGATCTATTCGGCGCGCATGGGCTACGACGGGCCACTGCGCGACTTCTTCGCCGGCGGCCTGCTGATGCGCGACTTCGCCGAACACCGGCTGCATCGTCGCCTCATGATGTCCGCCTTCAAGGCCGAATCGGCGCGCTTGCAGATCCACGACGTCAATGCGCTGTGCCAGCGGCACATCGCCGCCTGGGGCGAACACACCAGCCTGCTGTTCTATCCGGCGGTCAAGAAGTTGCTGCTCGACATCGCCGCCCGCGTGTTCCTCGGCCTCGACCTGGAAGCCGAGATCGAGCGCGTCAACGCCGACTTCCTGCGCATGATGGCCGGCGTGCTGGCCATCGTTCGCAAGGACTGGCCGGGCTTCGGTTATGGCCGGGCCATGGCGGCGCGGCGCTCGCTGGCGCGCTTCATCGGCCAGCGACTGCCGGCGAAACGCCATGATGGCGGCGCCGACATCATGAGCGAATTCGCCGCCGCGCGCGATGACGACGGCCAGCCCCTGCCCGACCAGGTGGTCATCGACCACATGCTGTTCCTGCTGCTGGCGGCGCACGACACCACCACCAGCGCGCTGACCATGGCCGCCTACTACCTGGCGCTCGATAGCAGCCTGCAGGAGCGACTCCGCGAGGAGGCGCGCGCGCTGCCGGGCGATCAGCCGAGCTACGAGGATGCGCGGGAGAACGACCGGCTGGCCGGCATCGAATGCGCGTTCAACGAGACGCTGCGCCTGCATCCGCCGGTGCCGCAACTGATGCGGCGCATCGTGCGCGATGCCGACGTGCTCGGCCACGCCATTGCCGCCGACACGCTGATCGCCATTTCCCCGGTGTTCTGCCATCGCATGGCGGAGTTCTGGCGCGAGCCGCACCGCTTCGACCCCGCGCGCTTCGCGCCCGGGCGCGCCGAGCACAAGGCGCACACCCATCTGTTCATTCCGTTCGGCGGCGGCGCGCATAAATGCATCGGCATGCATTTCGCCGACCTGCTGTTCAAGTGCGCCATGACGCAGCTGCTGCGCCGTTACCGCTGGAGCCTGGCCGCCGACTACCGCGGCGCGGCGTCCATCGTACACTTCCCCTTCGCCAAGCTGCGCGACGACCTGCCGCTGCGCTTGCTGCGCATCGACTAAGCGCTCGGCGGACAATCTCGTCCGCCGAACCGCGAGCGCGCCGAAGCCGAAAGTCAGCCGCGGCGGAACGCCGAAGGCGGCGAAGCGGTCAGACCATGCCGCCGAGAATGGCGCCGCCGGTGGGAACGCCAATGCCGGAAGTCACCAGCGCATGGCGTACCGGCTTCTTCGGCTGGTTGACCGAAGTGCCGCGCACCAGGCGCACCGCCTCGACGATGCCGTTCACGCCATGGATATACGCCTCGGACAGCTGGCCGCCGTGGGTGTTGGTGGGCAACCGGCCGCCGGGACGCAGATTGCCGTCCTTGACGAAATCCGCCGCCTCGCCGTATTTGCAAAAACCCCAGGATTCGAGCTGCCAGAGCACGATGGGCGTGAAGGCATCGTAGATCACCGCCGCGTCGATGTCCTGGGCGGCGAGCCCGCACTGGGCATAGGCCTCGTCGGCGGCCAGATCCATCTCCGGAATGCGGGCGATTTCCTCGCGATAGAACGAGGTCATCTCCTCCTGGTCACGGGCGGCGCATTGCGCGACGCCGCGGATCATGACGCCGGGCTGCTTCAGATCCCTGGCACGCTCGGGCGTGGTCACCACCACCGCGCAACCACCGTCGCTTTCCTGGCAGCAGTCGTACAGGCGCAGCGGTTCGCAGATCTTCTTGGCCGTGTCGTATTCCTCGCGGGTAAACGGGCGCTGATGGAAGAAGGCCGCCGGATTGTTCACCGCGTACTCGCGCGTCGAGTGAGCAATCTCGAACAGGGCATCGCGCGAGCAGCCAGTGAGGTGCATGTAGCGCTGGGTGAACATCGCCACCCATGACGCCGGCGTCAGCAGACCGAACGGCATGTACCAGCTGTAGTGGATGGCGCTGCCGGTGATCAGGTTGCCGGAGACGCCGCTCGAATAACGTTGCCCCGAACGCCCATTCAGCGCCCGATAGCAGACCACGGTTTCGGCGACACCGGTGGCCACGGCCATGGCCGCCTGCAACAACGTGCCGGTGGCGGCGCCGCCGCCGTAGGGAATCCGGCTGTACAACTTGAGATCGCCGCAGCCGACGGCGCGCGCGACATCGACTTCCTCGTTCTGGTCGATGGTGAAAGTGACCATGCCATCGACGTCCGACGGCTTCAGGCCGGCGTCGTCGAGCGCCTTCTTGACCGCTTCCGCGGCCAGCGCCAGTTCGGAGCGCCCCGAATCCTTCGAGAACTCGGTGGAGCCGATGCCGACGATCGCGGCCTTGTCAGAAATTCGCGCAACCATTGCTCAAGCCTCCTTGGGCAGCGCCACGCGGACGATGCCGGCCATGTGGGTACCCCAGACATTGTTGTCGCCGCTGTAGGCGATATCGACCGTTCCGGCCGCGTCGTCCCTGGCGTTCACTTCCGCGGTGATGGTCATGATGAATCCAGGCAGATTGGGCGCACCCAGCTTCACGTCGATGCGCTTGATCGTGCAGTCGGGTCCCGCCCAGTCGGTGACGTAACGGCCGATCAGACCGTTGCTGGTCAGGATGTTCATGAAAATGTCGGGCAAACCGCCGGCTTGGGCCGCCGCCTTGTCGTGGTGCACCGGCGTGAAATCCCGCGAGGCGATCGCCCCGCCGATGATCAGGCCCGATGTGATGTCGATTTTCAGCGGCGGCAGCTTCTCGCCAATGGCGACGCTGCCAAAGCGCCTCGTGGTCTTGTTCATGTATGGTCTCGCTATGCTGTGAAATGCTCAGGCGGGATAGAAATTGGGCAGCATGGTCTTGTCGTCCACGCGTTCGACCCTGCCCTTCACCTTCATGCCGATGAATACCTGTTCGGGCGCGCAACCGGCCAGATTGGCGATCAGGCGCGTGCCTTCGCGCAACTGCACGACGGCGCAAAGCAGCGGGTAGGGATAGCCGGGAAACTTCGGATAGTGGAGTTCGGTGAAGCTGTAAACCTCGCCATCGAGGCTCGACTCGATGGCGTCCCATGCCGTCGAATTGCACTTGCCGCACATCGGCCGGGGCGGATGGCGCAAGCTGCCACACCCCTTGCAGCGCTGGATCATCAGCTTGCCCTGGTCGATGGCCTCCCACCACCAGGCGTTGTCGTGCCCGCGCGGCGCCTGGATGCGCGTCGGCAGCGCCGGCTTTTCGGCTGCCGCGCCGGCGGTACTCGCCTTGGCTTCGGCGGTCTCGGCATTGGGCTTGAACTTCAGCACGCGGAACACCTGGCGCCCGATGTCCGCGCCGCTCTGGTCGGTGAATTTCGTCACCGTCTCGATGAAGTAGCCAACGCCGCGCCCCGTGGTCTTGCGCTCGGAGATGTTGTCGATGACGGTATGGGCCGTCACCTGATCGCCAGGCCGCAAGTCGCGATGGAACTCGGTGACGGTATTGGTGCCCAGCACGCCGACATAGCCGTGGGCATCGAAGACCTTGTGCAGTTCACGCTGCACGTCCAGTTCCGGCTCCTGGCACATCGAGTACCCTTCCATCGACCAAATCTGGAGCATCGTCGGCGGGGCGATGATTCCGCCCTTGCTGGACCTGGCCGCGAATTCCGGATCGTGATAGACGGGGTTCTCGTCGCCGGTCACCTCGGTCCAGTGGCGAATCATGGCCAGATTGACATCATCCTTGCCCCGCCTTGGCGCGCTGACTTCGCGCCCAACGTAGGCGCGAACTTCCGCTTCAAGGTCCCTGTTCTCGTCTGCTGTCATGCCTGCTTCCCCATGTGGTTCGCCCGCGCTCATCGCGGCGAAGGATCAACGAATAATTCGCGCGCTCACTGTCTTGCCGCCGCCTGGCCGGCCTGACGGCCAAAAAAACTCGAATCGCCGAGCGACATGCCCGAGCTGTAGCCCTCGCCCCAGCGAGGCAGGCCGCAGGCCGTGCGCCCCGCCGCGAAAAGTCCGGGAACCGCCTCGCCGGCGGGCGTCAACACCCGGCCGTCCGTGGTGGTCCACAGGCCACCGAGCGTAAACATGCTGGCCGGATAGTCGCCGGGGCAATAGCTCAACGCCGCGAACGGGGCCTGGGTCAAGGGTTTCAGGAACGCCGCCTGCTTGTGCCACAGCGGGTCCGCGCCTTGCGCGGCATGCCGGTTGTAGCCCTCGACGGTGTGCGTCAGTTCACCCGCCGGCAAGCCGAGTTCGCGCTCCACCTCGTCCCAAGTCTCTCCGACGGCCGCGATGTCGACATTCGGATTGGTCACCGGCCGAGCGAAAATCTCGTCGTCCACCAACAGCCATGCGCGGCCATTGGGCTGACGCAACATGTAATGCGTCACGCGGCCGTGATAGGCATCCTCGTTGATGAAGCGTTGCCCGAGTTCATTGACGAATATGCCTTTGACCAGCGACTCGGGGGGGAAAAACGGTCGCGTGGCGAAGAACTGATCCATGTGTATCGCGGCGGCACCGACGGCTATGCCCATGCGGATGCCGGAACCGTCGTCGTTGCCGCCCGTGGTCGGGTTTGGACAGCCCAGCGCCAGCGGCGCATAGGTGCGCAACATTGCCTCGTTGCAAATGAAGCCGCCGGCGCAAAGGACGACGCCGCGATGCGCGCGCACCGCGCGCGGCTCGCCATCGATGCGCACCACGACGCCGTGGACGGCGTCGTTGCGGTCGGCCACCAGGGCCAGTGCCCGGGCGTTGCAATGCGCGGTGGCACCGCGTTCGAGCGCGCGGGCGCAGAGCTTTTCCATGATGAGCTTGCCCGCGCCCCAACCCGGCAATTGCGCCGCGTGGCCACGCGGCGCCGGCCTGGCTTGCTGGGCGAACGGCCAGGCGGCCTCGCTGCCGGACCAGATGAGGGTGTCGTCGGTCAGTGGTTCCAGCCACTTGCCCGGCAGGTAGGTGCCCTTGAATGGGATGCCCTGCTCGGCCAGCCAATGGAAATGCGCGACGGCGTTGTCGGCATAGCGCCGGACCCGCGCCTCGTCCGCGCCAGGACCACCCGCCATCATCAGATACTTGAAAAAATCGTCCGTCGCATCCTCGAAACCGGCGGCCCGCTGCGCGGGCGTGCCCCCACCGCCGCCGAGATAGAACTCGCCACCGGAGAGCGCGGCGCTGCCGCCGCCCGCCGAAGCCACTTCGAAGACGTCAACGCGCGCCCCGGCGTTGCGCGCCTCGATCGCCGCGCAAGCGCCGGCGATGCCGAAACCGACGATCAGCACATCGGTTTCCGCGTCCCACCGCTCGACGTCGTCCAGACGCAGTGGCCGGGATGGTGAACAATCGATTGCCAACGGATTCCCCTCCAGGATAGCCATGTTGTCAAAGCATGGGGCGAGGAGCCGGCGCTGTCATACCTCATTCAGATTAGGATGAGATCGGGGTATGCCTTCAGTCGCCCGACAGCGGTTGCCGGGCCTTCAGCCTGACCAGCTGCGCGACGCCTGGCATCTCGATGCGCTTGCGGCCGGGCTCTTCCACCCGCAGCGGCGACGTCGCCACCATGCTGGCGTGGCAGCGGCGCGCAAGTTCCTGGTAGGTGCGGGTGCCGGAGCGCTTGCCGTCGATTTCCTGCTGGGATAATTCGCGCACGACTTTCGCCGGCATGCCGGCCACCAGGCAGCGCGGCGGAATTTCCGCGCCCGCCTTGACGAAGGCGCAGGCACCGACGATGGACGATTCGCCGACGTAGGCATTATCCATGACCACGGCGTTCATGCCGATCATCACGTTCCGGCCGATCCGGCAGCCATGCAGGACGGCGCCGTGACCAATGTGGCCGTTTTCCTCGACCAACGTCTCGGTGCCGGGAAAACCGTGCATGACGCAGGTGTCCTGAATGTTGACACCGACCCCGATCACCAGCCGACCGAAGTCGCCGCGCAAGCTGGCGCACGGGCCGATGTAACAGCCGGGGCCGACCACGACGTCGCCGATCAGCACGGCGCTAGGATGAACGAAAGCGGTGGCGTCCACCACCGGCACCACGCCATCGATGGCGTAGACGACGAGCGATTCTGTCAACGACATAAACTCCTCCCCGACGGTTACGACTTCGTCTCCGCGCGAATCGGAAAGCGGTCGAAATAGAAGCGGAACCGCTCGCGCAGGTGCGCCGGATCGGTGGCGAAATCCCGCTTCAGGTTGTAGACGACCCTGCCGTCCTTGCCGCGCGGATGGCCATCGACATAGCCCTTGAGCCGACTCCTGGCCGCGTTCGTCAGCTCGAGGCCGGCGACGCGATACACCTGCTCCACCGTGGCCATCTCGTCAGCCATGAAGACGTGGAACATCGAGTCGAAGCCGCGGTCGGCCTGAATCAGCGACCGATCACGCACGCAGGCTCGCAGCAAGTGTTCGACTCGATCGCTCCAGTAGTCGATGAGCGCCGCCGCGTCCACCCGCTTGCGGCCGATCCGCTGGGAATAGGCCTGCATGGTGACGGTCGACTGGATCACCGCGACCGGATCGCGGTGGGTGAAGATCACCGTCGCATCGGGGAATACCCGGTTCAGCACGGGCAACTGCTCGATATGCTGGGGACACTTCAGCACCCAGCGCACCCGCGTGTCGCCTCGCATGCGCCTGCGCCATTGCAGCAGCTTGAGCACGGTTTTCATGTACTCGTAATGGGGCGTCTGATCGTTTCCGTAATAGTGGTCACGCCAGAACGGCGAGTGGTTGAGCCATTCGAAGTTGTAAGACGCGAAATCCGGGCCCATCAACTCCAGTTCCTCGTGGATGTGGTCCGGCGCCATCGGATGCATCGCGGCGATGAGGGGCATCGTGCGCTGCATGCCTTCCCACGCCTCCAAGCAGCGTTGATATCGCGGGTCCGTGCCGTCGGTAAGTAGCGGCTCTCCCGGCAAGGGCAGCGGCTCGTACGATTCCCAAAGCGGCAACGAATGGAATCGGTCGTCCTGGGCCAGTAGGTTGACGAGGTGCGTCGTCCCCGAACGCGGCAGTCCGGCCACGATCACCGGCCGATCGATCCTTTCATCATGGATTTCCGGATAGCGTTTCAGGGTATCCTGAATCAGCAGCCGATTGCTGGCGTACCGAACCAGATAGCCTTGCAAAGTCAGCCGTGACAGAGCGGTGATTTCAGGATCGCGATCCCACCCTTCGCGCAATACACGCAGGCGAATCCGAAAATCGTCGGGCCCGAAATCGGCCAGCCCCGTGCGATGACGAGCCATTTCGAGGATACCCTCTTCACTGAAATCCACCGGCATCGTTTCGGCCCAGGCCAGAGCCTGGCGCTGGATTTCGGATAGTCTCGGCCGGGCCAGATCGTCGATGTCGATCACATTACCCGCCATGCACCCTCTCCCATTTCGCGAACGTGGCAACCGAGCCGGATGATTGCAACGGCCCTCTCAGCACGGCGACGATGGAGTCTTCGAGGGTTCCAAGGAACAATTCGGTATCCATGGAAGCATCCATCGTGTCGGCGAGTTCGAGCATGCGCAGGTGGTCAGCCAGGCCATGAAAGAGC
>OEIV010001453.1_pt1 | contig 10729 bp, 10 predicted proteins | sample 1539231 | NCBI WGS metagenome assembly OEIV01 (sample SAMN03794762, study PRJEB22550) | activated sludge metagenome | feature: wastewater treatment plant; material: activated sludge; isolation source: Wastewater treatment plant of a petroleum refinery complex | place: Argentina: Buenos Aires ... | reverse complement strand
AAGGATGTCGGCGCCGACGAGCTGGTCGCCCAGCACGACGCCGTACTGCTGGCTATCGGCTCCGAGCAGCCGTTCGATTTCTTCGCCAACGCTCCCGGCCGCGGCCTCGACGGCATCCACTACGCCATGGATTTCCTGCCGCAGCAGAACCGCCGCGTCGCCGGCGAGGCGCTGGCCCCCTCCACCTACGAGATCAGCGCCAAGGACAAGCACGTCATCGTCATCGGCGGTGGCGACACCGGCTCGGACTGCATTGGCACCTCACTGCGCCAGGGCGCGAAGTCCGTCACCCAGCTCGAGATCATGCCGAAGCCGCCGGTGAAAGAGAACAAGGCTCTCAACTGGCCGAACTGGCCGATGAAGCTGCGCGTCTCGACCAGCCAGGCCGAGGGCGCCGTCACCGAATATTCGATTTCGACGACGGGGTTCTCCGGCGACAACGGCAAGGTTCGGCGGCTGCGCTATACGCGCCTCGATGCGCAGATGAAGCCGGTGCCCGGCACCGATGGCGAGTTCGACGCCGACCTCGTGCTGCTGGCGATGGGCTTCTCCGGACCGATTGAGACCGAGATCGTCGGCGAGCTCGGCCTGCCGATCGTGCCGCGCGGGCGCTTCAAAGGCGTCGACGGTGACGAGCAGGACTACAAGGTTCCCGGCCGCAGCAAGGTGTTCGTCGCTGGCGACGTGCGCCGCGGCCAGAGTCTCGTCGTATGGGCGATCCGTGAAGGTCGCCAGGCTGCCCATGCCATCGACAAGGCGCTGATGGGGGCGACGCTCCTGCCGCGCTGACAGGGGGCAGCACCGGAACATGGAAGAGCGCTGGCCATCGGCCCAGCGCTCTTTTTTTGCGCCCGGCAAACTCTGATCTGGGTCAGAATGGCGCAGCGACAGGTCGCCCCCTGCCCACCCGCGCCGAGATCGGCGATCTCCTGACCGTGATCAGACTCTCGCCACGCGCTCGGCCGTGCGTTGGCGGCGCCTCGGATCGCGCCTCTCCATGCACACACAGTCCACAAGGATGCCAGCCCCATGTCCACGACGACGACCAAACAGGAAGCCCCTCACGATAGCCATGACGCCGCGGCGGCATCCGATACGAAGCTCGTGGTGGGCGTGCTGCTGGGGCTGGTCGCGCTACTCACGGTGCTCGGCTTCGCCATCGCAACCTACGGCTTCGGCGTCTTCATCACGACCATGTATGTGCTCGTGGCACTCGCGTTCGCATTCACGCTGACGCTGACACGCGGCTGAGGCCGGCGGACATCCTGCGCGATGCCGGGCTTACGGGCCCGGCTCGCCGATGGGCGCCGTCAGCGCCACCCCGAGCGCATCGGAACGCTGCGAAGACGTGATGCGGAAGGCGCGTGCGGTCAGCGCTGCTGCTGGCGCTTCGGCTTCGAACGCTGCTCGGGCAACGAGCCGGTTGCAACGCCGGGCGCGGCCGACGCCGCGGCCGCGGTGTTTTCGGCATCGCCTTCCCCTGGCGCGTTCGCGGCGCGCTTCGGCTCCGGCTCGGGTTCCGGCTTCGGCCAGGAGCTATCGTCGGCGCGCCCGGCCCGAGGCGTCAGCCGCTCACCTTTGACGAGTACGCGGAAATAGGGCGTCTGGGCGGGGGAGAGTTTACGACGGCCGGCGCCTGTCGCATCGCCCGCCGGTGAGATCGAACTCATGACGGTGAGGCCACCCGGGATCTGATCGACGACGGAATCGCCCTGCAGCGATGCCTTGTCCGGGCTCTCGCGCCGCGTCACCAGCGCCAGCACGGCCGCTGGAATGGCCGGGCGAACGATCTCGACCATGAGCGCCTCTTCGCGCCCGTCGCGGCCCACGGACTTGATGCTGATGCGGCCGTTGTCCGCCTTCTGCTCGCCACCGCCCGCGGACGACGCTTGATCGGTCGAGGCTGCGCCACCAGACGCAGGGGCATCGGCGGCGCCCCGCGCCGTCGGCCTCGCTGCAACCGGCCGAATGCGCGCCTGCTCCGCCTCCGTGCCTGCAAGGGGTATCGCGCGTTCGCTTTTCGCCTGCGCCAAATCGCGCTTCAGCTCGTTCTCGACGAAGTGCGCCAGCTTCACATAGCCCGCCTCCGTCATCGCGATGCCGTCGCGCTCACGCAATTGGCGCGTCTTGCCCGCCATGTCCGGGCCGTAGGCGTTGTACTCGCCGTCCTCGTCGGCGAAGCCCGAGTAGACGTCGATAAACTTGACGCCGTTGAGATAGGCACGCTCGCGCACCACCTCGTTGATGGCGACGGCGGCGGCATTGACTTCTTCGCGCCGCATGATCGGAAGGCCGACCCAGTAGACCGCTGTACCGTCGGACTTCATCACGCGCATCGCCTCATCGACGAGTGCGCCATAGCCTTCGCGCCACTCGCGCGTGCCGACGGAATAGCGGCGTCCGTCCGGCATCCGCAGCGACCAGCGGTCCTGGCTGCCGAGCAGTGCGACGATGATGTGCTGCTTGTTGCGCTGGAGCGTCTGGCCGAGTTCCTTGATCTCCTCGGCGCGGTCGGGCCGCGTCAGGCCCGAGAGCCAGCGGTGCTTGCGATCGAGATCGACGCGCGGATCGTTGCCCATCGCCTCGACGAGGCCCGCGAGCAAGCCCTCCGCGAGGCCGTCGCCGACGACCAGCATCCGGTGCGCCTCGCCTCCGGGAAACGGCGTGATGAAGCTTTGCAGCCCGTTGTCGTCAGCGCTCTGGGCGAGCGCCGCGGAATTCCAAAGTGGTATGAGCACCGAGACAAGCAGCGCGACGACCAGAGCGCTGCCGCGACGCGCTCGCGAGCGCCCGCGAGCCGCACATCGCGAAGCACCGAAGCGGAAAACCGTCTCCGCGATGTCTCGCAGGGCTCTCAAGGCCATTCGCTCGTCCCGCTCCTCGCAAACCGCCGCCTGCCGCCTGCCGCCCGATAGGGGCCGCGACCGCGGGTGGATTCGCCAACCCGTGTGTCACCGTTTATAGCCCGGATTGACGCGGAAAAAGGGCCTCGTGTGCACAACGTTCGCCTCTTCCACGACGCGCGGCGAGAGCGCATCACCCGGCAAGCACCGGGAAAGAGCCTGGCAAGCGGCGGCAACGCCTAGTCGTCGTCGGCCACGCGGTGCGAGCGGCCAGCGTTGACGGGCGCCGCCAACGCGAAGCTGAGGGGCAGAGCCGTCGTATACTTGATCTGCTCCATGGCGAAGGCCGAGGACACCTTGGCGATCTCGATGCGGGCGATGAGCTTCTTATAGAAGGCATCGTAGGCGGCGATGTCGGGCACGACCACGCGGAGCAGGTAGTCGATGTCGCCAGACATCCGGTAGAGTTCGACGACCTCCGGGAAATCAACCACCGCGGCATGGAATTTCTCGAGCCAGCTCAGCGCGTGCTGGTCCGTCTTGATCGAAACGAACACGGTGACGCCGGCGTTGACCCTGGCCGGGTCTAGCAGAGCCACGCGGCGCTGGATGACGCCTGCCTCCTCGAGCTTTTGGATGCGCCGCCAGCACGGCGTCGTCGACAACCCGACCTCCTTGCCGATTTCGGCGACCGGGCGGGTGCAGTCCTGCTGGAGCAGCTTGAGGATCTTGACGTCCATTTCGTCGAGCATGCGAGCCCTCTTCTGTATGAATCGCTCGTTCAGGCGGTGAATGTCGGCCATCCGACCGCCGCACGATTTGACTTTTTCAATTGATTGGGCCGAGCGCCCACCACGCTCCGTCCTGAGCGGTCGCAACACCGCATGTCAGGGTGGGACGGGACACCAAACGACCGCCTCGGCGGAGCAACTCGTTTCTTACGCGGCGCAAGGTAGAGTGATTTTTTTACAGGGTCCACCGATACCATGGTTATATAGGATTTTTTTTCGTATCATGGTCGTGAGTGGCTTGGATTTTTCGCTTCATGCGCGCATATTGCTACTCATCGGAAAGCGGAATGCGTCGCAACCGTTACGCTCCATACCCGCGAGCCGAGACCGACCTAGATCAGCCAGTCTGGACCGAACGTCATGCAGAGCATCGTCCACATCGCCGCCGACATCGCCATAACCGGTGAGATCGCCGAAAAGGACTTGGCGGAGATCGCCCAGCTCGGCTTCCGCAGCGTGGTCAACAACCGGGTCGAAGGCGAGGACGCCAACCAGTTGAGCAGCCAGGCAGAAGCAGCGCTCGCCTGGCGCAACGGCATGCGCTACCGGCACGTCCCGGCGAGCAAGCTCGAGCTGTTCACCGATCCGGTCGTCGAGGGCATGGCGGAAGCGATCGCACACTTGCCGCGCCCCATCCTCTTGCACTGCAAGTCCGGCATGCGCTCGGCCATCGTCTGGGCGGCAGCCGAGGCCCGGCACCGCGCCGTCGACGACGTACTGACGGCGCTCGCCACCGCTGGTTACGACCTTGATTTCCTGCGCGACGAACTCGACAGCCAGGCCGACCGCCGGCACTGGATGCCGGCCCAGCCCGCGCCTGTTGAGCCGACCCCCGCGGGGGGCGAACTCGCCGCCTGAGCATCTCGTCGATCGGCCCTTCCGCACTGCCGAACGTCGCTACCGCGGCAACGGCACGACATGTTCGCCGCCTGAACCGAGTATCAGGTCTCCTCTCCGGCCCGTCATCGGATCAGGCGGCGAATCTCAGTCTGCAGCCAGGGCAGCAGCTCGGCCGCGAACCACGGGTTGGCCTTGAGCCAAGTGTTGTTGCGCCACGATGGATGCGGCAGCGGCAGCATGCGTGGCCCCTCGTCCCCTGTCGCATCGAGCATCCCGCGCCAATCCGCAACCCGTTCGGTCAGGTTTCCATGCTGTATCCCGGCGGTTCTCGCGTGCCAGCGCTGCGAATACTGACCAACAAGTAGGATCAGCTCGACGCGGGGCATCGCGGCCAACACGCGCGCCCGCCACAGAGGCGCGCACTCGCGCCTCGGCGGCAGATCCCCGCCCTTGGCGTCGAGCCCCGGGAAGCAGAACCCCATCGGCAACACGGCAACACGGCGCACGTCGTAGAACTCTTCCTCGGTTACGGCCATCCAATCTCGAAGCCGCTCACCCGAGGGATCGGTGAACGGCCGGCCGGATGCGTGCACGCGGGTTCCGGGCGCCTGCCCGGAGACGAGCACGCGCGCGCTGGCACTGACCTGCAATACGGGTCGGGGCTCATGGGGGAGCGGACGGCCGCTCGGCGTATCCCGGCAGACGCGGCAACGGCGGATCTCAGCGACAAGCCGGTCGAGCGGCCGAGCATTCGCTTTCTCAGTCGCGTCGGCTGGCTTGACTGCCTTGTTCGCCGGCGAAGTCCGACCTGCAGCACGGGCGTCCGATGCGCGCCGAACCGCTTTCCGACTGGCATCGTTCTCCCGCCGCTTAGCCATACCCGCCGGACACCACTTTCAGATCTCAAGCACCAACCCGTCCTCGGAGATCATCACGCGCTCGGAGGCCACGCTCCCCGCCTGTTCCAGCATCGGTGTGCTCATGTGGGTCAACAGGATGCGGCGGGCGGTGATGCGGGAGAGGTTCGCCTCGATGCTATTGTCGGCGCCGCACCAGACCATGTGATAGGGCGTCGGGCGATCGTAGGCGAAGCACTCGCTGATGTATAGATCGGCGTCCGCCGCGACATCGACGAGGGCATCGACCCATTCGGTATCGCCGGAGAAGCCGAGCACCTTGCCGCCGCAGACGAAGCGCAGCGCGTGCGATGGCGCGCCGGAGGGATGGCTGACGGTATAAGCGGTCACTTGCACGCCGCCGATGATGTGCGGCTCGCCTGCGGTGATCTCGTGGAACTTCAAGGCAAAGCGATGCTCGCGGGTGGATGAGCCCGGAAACAGCGCCTCCGCCAACTGCCTATAACGCTCGGCGATACCCGGCGGACCGACCACGGCCAGCGGCACCGTGCGTCGCGCGACGTGCTCGGCGTGAAGCATCCACCAGACGAGCCCGGCGTAATGATCTCCGTGCAGATGCGTGATGAAGATGGTCGCGACGCGATTGGGATCGAGACCGAGCCCGTTGAAACCGATCGTCGCGGTCGCCCCGCAATCGATCAGGAACTCCGTATCTCCCGCGGCAACGTGAAAGCACGTCTGCAGGCGCCCGCCGGAGCCGAAGGCGTCGCCCGAGCCGATAACGGTCAACTGCATCGCCGAACCATCTCGTTCCACCAATCCATCTCTCTAGATCGCGCGAGCGTCCCTGGCTGTTACGCGGGGAACAAGCGGCGGGATTTTTGCTGACCGATCATAACGACCTAGGCCGTGGCGCTCGGCCGCGCCGACACCTCGCGATACCACCGATCGAGATGCACGAGTTCGGGCGGGCGGGCGAGGCGCGCGGGCTTCATGAAATCGACGGCGACGAGCAGCGTGATATCGGGAATGGTGAAGCGTTCACCCGCCAGGTAGCGGCTGCCGGCGAGATGGCGGTCGATGATCGACAGCGCGTCGAGCGCCTTCGCCATGTTCGCCTCACCCCAGGCTGCGACCTGGGGCACCTCGAGTGGCGCCATTTTCGGGTGAAGGTGACGGAAGGCGTGTGCGACGTGGGCGAAGAATCCGAGTTCGACCCGGCGCTGCCACATCTCGACCAGGGCGCGCTCGAGCGGACCGACGCCGAACAACGGCGGCTCGGGGTGAAGCTCCTCGAAATAGCGGCAGATCGCGACCGACTCGGAAATCGCGGTTCCGTCGTCGAGGACCAGCACTGGCACACGCTGCATCGGATTGAGGCGGGTGAAGGCGTCGCTCTTGAGGTCGCCCGACGTCAGGTCGCGCTGCTCGAAGGGAACCGTGATGCCCTTCTCGGCCAGGAACACCCGCAGCCGCCGCGGATTCGGCGCCGTCGAGGTCTCGATGATCCGCATTGTCCCCCCCAGAGTTCTTGTCGGTGCGCGCTTTTTCCAGCGTCGAACAGTGTTCGGCCCATGAACGCTGAAACCTGAGCGAAAGGCAACCGCCGAGCAGACCGCCCATCGGCCAGCACACGCGAGTTTGATGGCGCTTTACGCCCCTGCCGCCTCCCATCTGATGGTCGGCGCTGAACCGCATCACGCCCCCCCGGCGCAGGCGCTCAGCGGCCGATGCCGCGCTCGTGCCTCCAGTCCCGGGGAAGCTGAAACTCGCCTGCCCACAGGCCCTTGCGCTCTGCCCGCGCCGCCCGCTCCTCCCCGACATAGGCACGACCAAACGCGACCGCCATTCCACTCGCGACCATGGTCCGGTTCAGCTCGACCGCCCCGGCCTCGCAGGTGCCGAGATGGCGGCCGTGCTTGTCGATCTCTTGGCTGCGGCAGGTGACACGCGTGCCGCCGATGAGCCGAGTCAGCGCGCGCCGTGCTTCTTCGCCGCAATCCCATTCGGCCCCGTCGCGCCGGCACGTCTGACGGCCTTCCGGCGCATCGATACCCTCCAGGCGAACCTCGGCGCCGGCAATCCGCAGGCTGTCGCCGTCGATCACCTCCGCGAAGCCTGAAACGGTTCCCGGCGCGAGGGCGCGCGTACGCGGCGGTTCACGGTCGAGCCGGACAGCCGCGGCCGCCAACGCCAGCAGCAGCGCCACCACCGGCCAGCGCCACCGGGCGCTTTTCCCTCGCCAACCCCAAGGTTGGCTCTGCAAGCGTCGCCTTCTCCCCGTCACGGTAAACCTTGCTTAGCTAATTCCGACCACATTAACCGATACTTGCAGCACGCAGTGATCCGTTCTCTGCAAGATTCGTCTCTACGACGCGAGAATCTCCGGCCCTTTCGGGCCGACAATGATGCAGGCGCATGGACAAGGCCGCTAGCACGAGCGCTTCGAACCGTCTTCAAGGGCGGCGTGACGTGAAGTCGCGCGCGTCCGAGGACTTGCGCGAGGCACGCGAGCGCCTGGCACACGGCAGCGCCATCAAGCCCGAGTTCGAGTACGAGATGATGTCCATCTTCGTACGCAACGAGCTTTCGGCTGCCGTCACCATCGTCGGCCTCTCCGCCATCTTCTCGCTGGCATCGATGTTCTGGGCCCCGGTGCAGCAGGCCATCCTTTGGCTGCTACTGGTGATCGGCTCCAAGGTCGTACAGCTCGAGATCTGCCGCCGGTTCCAGCAGACGACGCGCTCCGAGATCGACCTCAAGGTATGGCGCCAGCGCCTCCTCATCACCGAACTTCTCAGCGGCTTCTCCTGGGCGGGTTTCGCGCTGGTCGGCTTCGCGGGCCACTCGGCGGCGCCGCAGACGATTCTGTTCTCCTCGCACGTCTTCCTGTTCGCGGCGCTGATCGTCGTGCTCGCCATCCGCATGACGTTCGCCTCGACCATCATCCCGATTCTCTACGCCGGCACGGTCCCCATGTCGCTGGCCGTCGTCGCCCGCCTCGTCTCGCTCGGCGATGCGTTCTACGTCGCCCTCGCGCTGATGGCGGTCGGCGTCCACATCTACTTCATCTTCCTCGCGCGCGGCCTCAACACGACGGCCCTCGCCATGCTCGAGTTCCGCGCCCAGAAGGACGCACTCATCGCCGAGCTCGAGGAGGAGAAATCGATCTCCGACGAGGCCCGCCGCCGCGCCGAGGCGGCGAACAAGGCGAAGTCGCGCTTTCTCGCCACCATGAGCCACGAGCTGCGCACGCCCCTGAACGCAATCATGGGCTTCTCCGAGGTGATGAAAGCCGAGATCCTCGGGCCGATGAGCAATCCCACTTACAAGGATTACGCCGGCAACATCCACGACAGCGGCCGCCACCTTCTCAACCTCATCAACGAGATCCTCGATCTCTCGCGCATCGAGGCCGGCCGTTACGAGCTGCACGAGGAGCCGCTGCGGCTGTGCGACGTGGCCGAGGATTGCCATCGCCTGCTGAAACTGCGCGCGGAGAGCAAGGGCCTCTCCATCGTCGAGGAATTCGACGTCGACATGCCCCAGGTGTGGGCCGATCAGCGCGCGATCCGCCAGATCTGCCTCAACCTGATGTCGAACGCGCTGAAGTTCACGCCGAAAGGCGGCCGCATCACCGTAACCTGCGCCTCGACCGAGGATGGCGGCCAGCTTCTCTCGGTCCGCGACACCGGCCCCGGTATTCCCAAGGACGAACTGCCGAAGGTGATGCAGGCGTTCGGCCAGGGTTCACTCGCCCACCAGACAGCCGAAGGCGGCACGGGCCTCGGCCTACCGATCGTGAAGAACCTCGTCGAGTTGCATGGCGGGCGATTCGACCTCCATTCGGAACTGCGCAAGGGCACCGAAGGCGTGATCTACCTGCCGCGTGCGCGCGTGCTCCATTCGGTCGCCCCGCTACAACCACTCGGTGCCGAACGTCACCGTCGCTCCACGCCTGGCCGGTGGCCCACCCCCGAGGCGGCCCCGGTCCGCGCCACGCGGACGCCGCGCCTCGTCTCCCGGAACCGGCCCTCCGCCCCCCCCCCGCCGATGCCGGTCCACGCACCAGCATCTGCGCGCGAGCACGCCGTCGACCCGGTTTGAGCCGGCCTGTCTGCGCGCTAACATGGCAGCCGGCGCTCGGCGTCGAATCCCGCCGCCTCAAAAACCGCCTTCCGCGTTCCTATGTTCCTGCTGATGAGCGCCGCCTGATCGATAGGCGGTGCCCACGCGCATTGGCCGAGGAGTGTTTCACCGCCCATGGAATCCCCCTGCGTCGACATCTGCACGATGGATCAGGCGAGCGGCCTCTGCGTCGGTTGCGGACGAACGCTCGACGAGATCGCCGGATGGTCGCGCATGGGGGACGCCGAGCGACGGCGCATCATGAGCGGGCTTGCGCGGCGCCTCGATGCCGCCGGACTGACACGGTCTGCGCCTCCTCGGGCGAAGGAGAGTTGAGATGACGGTGCTGTGGCTGCTGCTGGCGCTGGCGGGACTGCTCGGCGCGTTCATCGCCCTTTCGGGCGGCACTGACCTCGCGAACACGCTGTCGTTCGGCGAGGTCGGAACGGCGGGGTGGGTCACCGCCGTGGCGCTCACTCTCTATCTCGTCTATCTGCTGTCCGGACACGGCGGTCGCCTCGGCCAGACCGGGCGCCACCTCGCCATCTGGCTGGCGCTGTTCGCGGCACTGCTGGTCGGCTACGCCTATCGCGACGAGGTCTCGCTTGCCGTCAACCGCGTCGCTGGCGACCTGCTGCCACCGGGCACGGGCATCGCGGTCGAAACGGGCGTCGCGGGAGAGAAGGCCGTGCGCATCCGCCGGCGTAGCGATGGTCACTTCGTCGCCGCCACGAGCGTGAATGGCGCGGGCATGCGGATGCTGGTGGACACCGGCGCCTCGACGGTGGTGCTGCGCCCTGCGGACGCAGAGCGCGCCGGCATCGACACCGGACAGTTGCGCTACTCGATCGCCGTTTCGACCGCCAACGGCACCGCCTATGCGGCCCCCGTACGGCTGCGCTCGCTCTCCATCGGCCCGGTCGAGATCAACGACGTCGAAGCCCTCGTCGCCAAGCCCGGCACGCTCAAGGAGAGCCTGCTCGGTATGAGTTTCTTAAAGAGATTACGGTCATTTGATTTCTCGGGCGAGTTTTTGACCCTGCGGGTCTGAGCTGCCGCCGTCGCGCGATCCAGGTGATAGCCAGGTGATGGGATAAGTGGCATGGGCGGAATGATCCGCGAGGCTCTGTCATGGGCGGCCGTCGCCGGCGGCCTCGCTGTCGTGGCGCTGAACTTCGACGAGATCCGCGCCTTCAACCAAGCCCTCCTCGGCATCCCCCCGCCCACCGCCGAGAGTGATGGCACGCCCCCCGCTCAGCACAACGCCCGC
>OEIV010001451.1_pt1 | contig 10744 bp, 5 predicted proteins | sample 1539231 | NCBI WGS metagenome assembly OEIV01 (sample SAMN03794762, study PRJEB22550) | activated sludge metagenome | feature: wastewater treatment plant; material: activated sludge; isolation source: Wastewater treatment plant of a petroleum refinery complex | place: Argentina: Buenos Aires ... | reverse complement strand
TCTTCCTGGGCACCACGCTCGCCTTCCACGCCAAGAACGCCCCCAACCCCTTCGTGATCATCGGCGTGTTCTACCCGCGTAAACGGGACCAGCTTAAATTGTCCTTTTGAGCATGGCCTACACGGAGGACAGCCTGGTGCAGCAGACCACCGCCGAGTACCTGGAACAGGAACTCGGCTGGGACAGCGTCTATGCCTATGACCGGGAGACCTTCGGCGAGGGCAGTTTGCTGGGCCGGGCCAGCGACCGCGACATGGTGCTGGTGCGCGATCTGGAAGCGGCCTTGCGGCGCCTGAACAAGGACCTGCCGGATGAGGCCTACGCCGAAGCCGTGAAACGCCTGACGGTGTACAGCGAGAGCCAGACGCTGCTGCAGACCAACCGGGAGCTCTATGACCTGATGCTGGACGGCGTGCCCGTTCACTACCGCGCAAGCGATGGTGCGCTGAAGTCGGCACGCCTGAAGGTGATCGACTTCGACGAGCCGGGCAACAACCGCTTCCTGTGCGTGCGCGAGCTGTGGATACGCGGCCACTACCACCGCCGCCGCGCGGACATCGTGGGCTTCGTGAACGGACTGCCACTGCTCTTCGTGGAACTGAAGAACATCCACAAGGACCTGCGCGCCGCCCACGATCGCAACCTGAAGGACTACAAGGACACGGTGCCCCACCTGTTCCACCACAACGCCTTCATCGTGCTCGCCAACGGCGAGAAGGCCAAGCTGGGTTCGCTGAGCAGCAAGTACGAGCACTTCCACGAATGGAAGCGCCTGCACGAAGAGGATGCCGGTGTGGTGGACATGGAAACGCTGCTGAAGGGCGTGTGCAACAAGCGCGACTTCCTGGACCTGCTGGAGAACTTCATCCTCTTCGACGAGAGCAGCGGCAGGCTGGCCAAGATCGTGGCGCGCAACCACCAGTTCCTGGGCGTGAACCGCGCCATGGAGGCGGTGCGTGGGCGCCGGGACCGCAAGGGCAAGCTCGGCACCTTCTGGCACACGCAGGGCGCGGGCAAGAGCTACAGTATGGTGTACTTCGCCCGCAAGGTGCGGCGCAAGATCAGCGGTGGCTTCACCTTCGTCGTGCTCACCGACCGCGAAGACCTGGACAAGCAGATCTACGACACCTTCGCCGGTTGCGGTGTGGTGAACCATGAGAAGGAGCCTTGCAGGGCAAGCAGCGGGTCCGGTCTTCGGGACATGCTGAAGGAGCACAAGGCCTACGTGTTCACCTTGATCCAGAAGTTCAACAAGGACGTGGACCCGGCCAACCCGTGGACGCAACGGGACGATGTGATCGTGATGAGCGATGAGGCCCACCGCAGCCAGTACGGGCGGCTGGCGCTGAACATGCGCAACGCGCTGAGCAAGGCCAGCTTCATCGGCTTCACCGGCACCCCGCTCTTCAAGAACGACGAGATCACCAGCCAGGTCTTCGGCGACTACATCAGCCAGTACGACTTCGGCCGGGCCGTGGAGGATGGCGCCACGGTGCCACTCTACTACGACCCCCGGGGTGAGAAGCTGGGCATCACCACCCGCGAACTGAACGAGAAGATCGCCAGCAAGCTGGAGGAGCTGGAGGTCGAGGATGTGGACACCGCCGCCAAGCTGGAGCAGGCCCTGCGCAGTGAGTACCACATCTACACGGCCTCGAAACGCCTGGATGCCATCGCACGAGACTTCGTGCAGCATTACAGCACCGCCTGGCAGAGCGGAAAGGCCATGCTGGTGTGCCTGGACAAGCTCACCTGCGGCCGCATGTACGAGTTGATCGAGCGATATTGGGCGGAACGCATCGCGGAATTGGAGCGCTCCATCGCGAAGCTGGAGGACGAGCAACAAGTGCAGTTGGTGCGACGGCAGGTCGCGTGGATGCGCGAGACCCGCATGGCCGCGATCTTCAGTCAGGAGCAGAACGAGGTGGACAAGTTCCGGCAATGGGAGCTGGATGTGCTGCCGCACCGCCAGTTGATGAACGATGGCTTCGAGACCCCGGACGGGCGCCGCATTGCCGTGGACGACGCCTTCAAGAAGGACGAGCACCCGTTCCGCATCGCCATCGTGTGTGCCATGTGGCTCACCGGTTTCGATGTGCCCAGCCTGAGCACGCTGTACCTGGACAAGCCCTTGAAGGCCCACACGCTGATGCAGGCCATCGCACGGGCGAACCGGGTGTACGAGGGCAAGGTGAACGGATTGATCGTGGATTACAACGGCATCACCCGCAACCTGCGGGAGGCGCTGGCCACCTTCGCTGGCAAGGAGGGAACACAGCCGGGCACAGGCCCTGAAGGCGGAGAGGAAGGCGGCGACGAGCCGATCAAACCTGCGGAGGAGTTCCTGATCCCGCAACTCGTGGAGGCCATCGAGGGCGTGAAGCATTACGTGAAGGAACTGGGGCAGGACCTCGATGCCATCGGCATGGCCAAGGGCTTCCATCGGATCAAAGCCATCGCGGACGTGAAGAACGCGGTGAACACGAACGATGAAACACGCAAGCGCTACGAGGTGATGGCCCGCGAGGTGTTCAAGCGCTTCAAGGCCTGCATCACCTTCCCGGAAAAGGTCAATCCCTACCGGCACGACTACGACGCCATCAACGTGGTGTACAAGACCCTTCAAGACGACCGCGATGCGAAGAACATCGACGCCATCCTGAAGACCCTACAGGGCGTTGTGGACGAGGCCATCGACATCAAGCCATCCTTGGCCGCCGAGCCCAAGCCCTATGACATCAGTAAGGTGGATTTTGAACGCCTGCGGAAGGAGTTCGAAAGGAGCGCGCACAAGAACAGCGCGATCCAGCAGCTCAAGGACCTGATCGAACGGAAGCTCACCCGCCTTATCCGCACCAATCCCCTGCGTACCGACTTCCAGGAGCACTACCAGAAGATCATCGACGCCTACAACAACGAGAAGGACCGCCTGACCATCGAGCGGACCTTCGAGGAGCTGTTGAAGTTCACCGAGGCCCTGGATGAAGAGCAGGACCGCGCGATCCGGGAAGGGCTGGATGAGGAATCGCTCGCGCTGTACGACCTGCTGCGCAAGGACGGTCTAACGAAGAAGGATACGGACCGCATCAAGCAGGTCGCCGCAAGGTTGCTGGAGACGTTGAAAGCCGAGAAGCTGAAGGTGGACCAATGGCGTGAGAAGGAAGCCACGCGCGATGCGGTACACATGACGATCTATGATTTCCTCTACGACGACCGCACCGGCCTTCCGGCGGAAGCCTATTCCGAAGATGAGGTGAAGCAGAAGGCGGATAGGGTGTTCTGGCATGTGATGGGGCAGTATGGAGGTGGTGCGGACGCATTCGCGTGAGCGGGCGTAGCGGCAGCTTGCCGCCGGACCGGGCCAGCAGCGCATGGAGCGAGGAGACTGCGAGGGTCCGATGCATATCGGACGAACAGGCCCCGCAGCCCGATGCGATGCGGACCGGAACAAGGCAACTACAGCGGAGCACGCGACGGCGCTGCGCTTGAGCGCCGGAACGCCCCGATGCAAACATTCCCGATGTTCATGTAACGCCACCGGCCACAGGTGGATCTTGCTTTGTACCCACAAGACCACGCACCATGAGAACCATCGCCTTGTTGACCGCCCTGTGGCTGCTGCTGCCGGGTTGCAGCGCGCAACTCAAGCAAGCGCAGACCACCACCGTCCGCATCGACGGCGACTGCCCGATGTGCGAGAAGACCATCGAGAAGGCCGCCTACGTGAAGGGCGAGGCCGAGGCCGACTGGGATGTGGACGCCAAAACGGCGCGCATCACCTTCGACAGTACGCGCACCACATTGGATGCGGTGCTGCAACGCATCGCCCACGCCGGATACGACAACGAGCGCTACCTGGCCCCGGATGCTGCGTACAGTGCCCTGCCTGGCTGCTGCCAGTACGAGCGTACGTTCCAGCGGAAGCCACAGCACGCCGCAGCGACCGCACAGGGACATGATCACGCAGGACACACCGAAGCGACACAGCAGCCGGCCACCGAGGCCAAGCCGGATGCGCTGGCAGCGGTATTCGAGGCCTACTTCCAGTTGAAGGATGCGCTCGTCGCCTCCGACGCGACCAAGGCGAAGGCGGCCGCGCAGCAACTGGATGCGGCCGTACGCGTGGTGGATATGGGCGCGCTGGGCCACGACGTCCATACGGTGTGGATGCAGGTGATGGAGCCGCTTGCGAACACGGCTACGGCGATCGGTTCCGCCAAGGGCCTGGAGCTGCAACGCAAGGCCTTCCGCGAGCTCACCGCACCCATGGCCAGATTGCTGAAGGCATCCCCGGGATCGACGCCGGTGTACCTGGACCACTGCCCCATGTACGAGGGCGGTTCCGACTGGCTTAGCCGTGACAAGGCCATCCGCAATCCCTTCTACGGCGCGCAGATGATGACCTGCGGCAGCGTGAAGGAGACCATCACCAAGTGATCGACACACCGCCATGTACGCTCTCCGCATGATCCGCCTGCTGGTGCACCTCGTGGTGCTCCTCTTCCTGCTCGCCGGTCGCCTCATGGCGCAGTCCGGGCAGCACCCGGCCCCGGGCACCTCCCGCCTCCAGGGCGGCTTCACCCCGCAGGTGACGCGCTACGACCTCGTGATCAGCGACACCCTCGTCAACTACACGGGCAAGGTGCGCAAGGCCTACGCCGTGAACGGCGGCATACCCATGCCCACGCTCACCTTCACCGAGGGCGATACAGCGATGATCGTGGTGCACAACGCCATGGCGAAGGAGGAGACCTCCCTGCACTGGCACGGGTTGATCCTGCCCTACCACCTGGACGGCGTGCCCTACCTCACCACCGCGCCCATCAAGGCGGGCGAGACCCAGGTGTACAAATTCCCCCTGGTGCAGAGCGGCACCTACTGGTACCATTCGCACACGGGCCTGCAGGAGCAGAACGGCATGCACGGCGCGCTCATCATCCACAAACGTGAAGACCCACCTATGCCCGAGCACGTGGTGATCCTGAGCGAGTGGACCGACATGAAGCCGAAGGAGGTGCACCGCAGGCTACACATGGCCAATGACTGGAGCGCGATCAAGAAGCACAAGATCCGGCCAGGCAGCGTGCAGAGCTACAGCGACGCGATAGGACAGCGCGCATTGGGCGTGAAGCTCACCAACGAGTGGAAGCGGATGAATGCCATGGACGTGAGCGACGTGTACTACGACCGACTCCTGGCGAACGGCAGGCCGGTGGACGAGGCCCCGGAGCTCAGGGCCGGCGACCGGGTGCGCGTGCGGCTGATCAACGGTGGCGCGAGCAGCTACTTCTGGATCACCTATGCCGGCGGGAAGATGACCGTGGTGGCGAGCGATGGCATGGACGTGGAGCCGGTGGAGGTGGACCGCTTCATCATGGGCGTGGCCGAGACCTACGACATCATCGTCACCATCCCCGCCGACAGCACGGCCTACGAGCTGCTCGCCACGAGCGAGGACCGCGTGCGCTCCACCTCGGTGTGGCTCGGCTCCGGCATCCGCCAGCTCGCCGCGCCCCTGCAACCGCTGAAGTACTTCGAGGGGATGAAGATGATGAACGATATGATGCGCATGAACGGCGACCTCGACGACATGGGCATGCACATGAGCCTCCAGCAGATGGACATGAACGTGGTGATGTACCCGGAGATCACGGGAGCTCAAAAGAGAAAGGGTGAGAAAGTGAAAGAGGAAAGAAAGGCCGATCATGCGGGACATGAAGGGATGGACCACGGCGGCATGTACAACAGCAATGCGCTGTCCGACATCGTGACGCTGAACTACGCCATGCTGCGCTCACCCGCGTCCACCGCGCTGCCGCCCGGCCCGGTGAAGGAGCTGAAGTTCACGCTCACGGGCAACATGAACCGCTACCTCTGGGCCATGGACAACAGGACCGTGTCGGAGACCGACCGCATCCTCATCCGCAAGGGCGAGAACGTCCGCATCATCCTGTACAACAACAGCATGATGCGCCATCCCATGCACCTGCACGGCCACTTCTTCCGGGTGGTGAACGGCCAGGGCGACCATGCGCCCCTGAAGAACGTGCTGGACATCATGCCCATGGAGACCGACACCATCGAGTTCGCCGCCACCGAGGAGGGCGACTGGTTCTTCCACTGCCACATCCTCTACCACATGATGAGCGGCATGGGCCGGGTAATCACCAACCCCACGGATGAGCCGAACCCCGTGCTGCCCGATCCTGCCAAGGCTTGGAAGCACTTCCTCCGCGAGGACAAGGCCTGGCATGGCATGGCCATGAGCGACTTCGCCACCAACGGCATCGACGGCGAGGCCATGCTGATGAACAAGCGCTGGGCCTTGCAGGCGGAATGGCGCCTGGGCTACACCGCGATGCATGGGCAGGAGGTGGAGGCTCACTTCGGTCGCTACTTCGGCAAGATGCAGTGGTGGTTCCCGAACGTGGGCATTGACTGGCGAACACGGGAGGAACATGACGAGGACCGCGAGGAGAACCTGTTCGGACAGCGGAACACCAAGAACAGCCGCAGCGTGGCGCACATCGGTTTCCAATACACCCTGCCCATGCTGCTGGTGCTTGATGCCCGTATCGATACGGACGGCAGGCTGCGCGCGCAACTGATGCGCCATGACATCCCGCTGACGCCCCGCCTGCGACTCGACCTGATGGGCAACAGCGACTACGAGTACATGGCGGGTCTGCGCTACGTGCTGGACAAGACCTGGGCAGTGCGGACGCACTACGACAGCGACATGGGCTTCGGCGTGGGTGTGACGATCACGTACTGAGGGAGGGAAGACCCCCATGCACCGGTCATTCCGACCTGAACCGGGCCTCACGAAGTGGCCCCTGCTCAGATTAGCGGAAGAGGGAGCTTGTATGGAGGCAGGGCCTCTTTCGTAACCCCTGCTCCCGTTCAGGGGCGATGCTGGCGATCAACACCTACAGTCCACGCCCGCCCGGCACTCCACTTGATCCGCCCGATCGCCACACACCTATCTTGCGTGCATATACCTCCACAGCATGCGGAAGTCCCCGTACATGGTCGTGCTCGTCCTGCTCCTTCCCTCCATCGCCTATGGCCAACAGGTGCGTCGCATGTTCAAGTCGCCTTCCGGTGTGCCGGTGGCGGTGGGTGCGGTGCATCAAGGCGGCACGCTTTACATGGCTCACCTTGAGAATGGTGCGTGGGTGGCTGAGGACTTGCCGGTGAAGCTGGTGGAACCCGAGGCCACGATCACTGCCTTGGGCTACGGCGCCGATGGGGCCCGGTATATCGTTTTCGACGAGCTGTATAAGAAGCGCAAGCGCGGAGGGATGCTTTTGCATACCGGCGAGGCCTGGCAGCGGCTACCGGAATGGAAACCGTTCTGGATACAGGCCTGGTCCGTTGCTGCGGCGGCTCCGGACAAGGTGTACCTCGGCATGTACACCACCACCGCACCGCATTACATGCAGCTGATCCGCTGGGATGGCAAGACCTACCAGCCCGCGCCGCTGCCCGCAGGAGCCACGCTCAGCTACGCCCCGCTGATCCTGGAGCCGTCCGGGAGCGTCGTCCTTGCGGCGCGTACGGCCGGAGGGGCCACCGTGTACCGCTCGGAGGGCGAGGGATGGGCCGCTTTGGGCGATGAACTCCGGGCCAACAACCCCTCCTGCCTGGTGCGTTCACCGAACGGGGAGCTCTGGTTGGCAGATTCCGAAGGGGCGCTGTACCACTGGAACGGAACGGCATGGCGCATCCCGAGCGGCACACCCGAAGGTCACTTCGCGAAGGAGCTCGCACCCGCACCGGACAACACGGTGTTCGGTGCCTTCGGGGATCGTGACCGCGAGGTCTTGGTGCATCTTGCTCCGGAAGGTATCCGTTACCTGGACGGCAAGAAGGATGGGCGCGCCGCCGCCCTGTGGGAGCAGGTAGGGGCCATGATCTGCGATACGACCGGGATCGTACACGTGGTGTCCGCCGCAAAGGCCCCTGTTCCGTATGCAGCGGACCGCTTCCTGCCTGCGATCGTGGAGGCCCCTTCGTTCGTGTGGGGCAAGCCGCAAGCCGCCCCTCCGGAGCAGCCCGTGCCTTCGGCATACGCGCCGCGGGATGAACAGGCCATAGCGGTATCGGAACGATATGCGCAGTTGTACAAGGAGATCACCGTACGGCAGGTCGAACTGCGCCATTGGTTGGAACGCTGCATGGCATCCGGGGGGCCTTCCCCAGCGATGAGCCACGCGTACCAACGTTACCTGGATGCCGAATTCCAACCCGATCTGGAACGCATGCGCGAGGAGATGGATGCCTTCGGGATCGGACCCATGCGCAACAGGCTTGTCGATCGCTTCCACACGATGCTGGACAACACCTCTGCCCTGGGGAACTGGATGGGGCGGTCCTTCTCGCTCAACGGCACCTCTGACCGCGCTGGCATGAAGGAAGCAGCCGACAGAATGGCGGCCTCGAACGACCGGCTCTCCGCGCTCCAGGCAGGTGAGGAAGCGTTCCTCCGCGCTTACATCGTGCGCAATGCCGGGGCGGAGAAGTGAGCACGACCCGCTGGACCCACGCGAGCTTCCTTCGTTCACGCACTGTTGCTTGACGGATCGCACCTGATCACGGCCGATCACGTCAGGGCCGGTGGACCTGCTCGCGAGCATGATCACGCGCCACCGCCATCACCCGGTACTGTGGATGTCGGACTATTACGCACCCTGTCATGATGCCTGAGCATGCGTCCTTATGCGCCTGTACGCATCACCCGGAGTGTGTACCTTACCGGCGCGCTCAGCACGGCGGGCCATGGGGATGAAGAATGGCATGGCGGAGCCGATGCGATGGCAGTGCGGGCGCCACGGACGGATGATCGGCACAGCACCGAAGACATGAGGAACACCAACGGATCGATGGGGACGTTCAAGCGCGTGGCGCTGATCCTCCCGGCACTGCTCACCACGGCCTCCATGCACGCGCAGACGCCTTCGGTGTATGCGGTGGCGATGGAGTACGACCCCGTGCCCGGGTACCAGTATTTCCTCAGCCGGATCGATGCCGGAGCCGGCACGGTCGCACATGTGGCGCAACTCCCTGTGGATGGCTTCTACATGGGCACGGCCTTCATGAACTTCAACGACAACTACATGTTCGTGGGCCGGGACAGTGCGGACCTCACCTACCACCTGTACGAGGTGGACACGCTCGGCACGGTGCTGAACGCCTTCCCCGCGACCAATACCGCGGGCACCTCCACCAACTTGTTGTGCGTCTTCCAATCCAGGAAGTGCCCCTACTACTACGGCATCCGTTGGGATAACGATCCCCTCCACGAGCTGGTGAAGATCGATCCGGTGCAGGGCACGGCCACGGTGATGGCGAGCCTGCCGATGCCCGACCAACTGAGCCAGAGCACCTATGCCATGGATGGTGAGGACCGACTGTATTTCCTGGAGGCCAACGGCATCACCGGCTACAAGACGCTGTTCCGGGCGGATCCCGCCACGGGGCTCATCACCGCCACCGACAGCATGCCCTTCACGGCGCACCTCTTCAACCTGTTCTACGATTGCGAAGCCGACAAGCTGTTCGGTTTCTACAACAGCAGCGGCGCCTTCAACGTGCAGGGGAGCGAGTGGGTGGAGATCGACCAGTCGGGAGCCATCGTCCACACCGGCACCATCATCAGCGCCGGCGGCGATTTCTGGACCACGGCTTTCACCACCCTGGCCAACGGCAACTATCTGCAGCGGAACACCGGGGTAAGCACGCTCCAGCTGGACCCGGCGGATGTGCTTGGCGGCACCTTCGCGCCCACCCCCGGCACCATCGCGGCAGGGGACCACAAGCTATACGCCACCGTGCCCATCTCCTGCGGCTATACCTATGCCTGCTCGGGGGAGACCCAGGTGGCCGGCATCGCGGGTGATGTCGGAGCCTGGCAACTGGTGCCGAACCCGGCATCCGATCAGGTCACGCTGGTAACGCCGACAGTGGCCGTGGGTGGCAGCTATCAACTGATGGACCTTGCCGGCCGCGTGGTCGCCCAGGGCCGGATCGAAGGCCCGAGCACCGTGCTGGACCTTCGCGCCTTGACCAGCGGTACCTACCACCTGATGATCGCGATCGGCGAAGTACGCCGGACGATGAAGCTGGTGAAGTAGGCGCACCGAAGCGAAGGGGACTTTGATCGGGTCGATCCGGGGCTTGACCCCTGTGGCCCGCCAAGGGCGCGTGATCGCATGCGCTGCAGGCGAGCGCCGTCATGCCGGTCTGACCAGGATGCTCTGCACCGGGTGGCGGAGCTCAGGACGCGGCGGCGGTCTTTTCCGCGAGCGTGACCTCGGCGAGCCGTGTCCCCTCCACGCGCGCCTTGATCTTGGCGAACGCTGTGTCGCGCGTGGTGGAGTGATCGTCGCAGAAGGGCGAGAAGCCACAATCGTCCGTGGTGCCCAGCTGTCCGACCGGGATGTAGGCGGCGGCCTCCAGCACGCGATCCCGCACCTCCTCGGGGGTCTCCACGCTGGCGCTCAGCACATCGGTGACCCCGACGAAGACCGTCTGGTCGGGCCGCAGGTGCTGCCGGATGGTCTCCAGCACCGCCTTGCGGTCCGGCTCACTGGCCAGCTGCAGGTAGAAGTTGCCGACGTGCAGGTCGAAGAGCTGTGCGAGCAGGCCGGCATAGGGGATGTCGGCGCTGTGCGTGGAGTCATGGTCACCGCCGGGGCACACGTGCACGCCGAGCCTGCGCCGTTCCGCCGGGCTGATGCGG
>OEIV010001450.1_pt1 | contig 10748 bp, 10 predicted proteins | sample 1539231 | NCBI WGS metagenome assembly OEIV01 (sample SAMN03794762, study PRJEB22550) | activated sludge metagenome | feature: wastewater treatment plant; material: activated sludge; isolation source: Wastewater treatment plant of a petroleum refinery complex | place: Argentina: Buenos Aires ... | reverse complement strand
GTGGCCGCGTTCATCGCCGAGCCGGTGCAGGGCGCCGGCGGCGTGATCATCGCACCCGAGAGCTACTGGCCCGAAGTACGCCGCGTGCTCGCGAAGTACGACGTCCTGCTGGTCATGGACGAGGTGATCTGCGGCTTCGGGCGCACCGGCAAGTGGTTCGGCAATGTCCACTACGGCATGAAGCCCGACCTGATGACCTTCGCCAAGGCGGTCACCAACGGCTACCAGCCGCTCGGCGGCGTGATGGTCGGCGAGCGCGTCGCGGAGGTACTGACCAGGCGCGGCGGAGAATTCGGCCACGGCTTCACCTATTCCGGCCATCCCGCGGCCTGCGCCGCAGGGCTCGCGACGCTGAAGATCCTGCGCGAGGAAAACGTCATCGCGAACGTCGAGGCCGTGTCCGCCCCGCATCTTGCCCGGCGCTGGGCGGAGCTCGCGGATCATCCGCTGGTCGGCCAGGCGCGCACGCTGGGGCTCTTCGGCGCGCTCGAACTGGTCAAGGACAAGAGCACGCGCGAGCGTTTCGCGCCCGGCGGTCGCGCCGGCGCCGTTTGCCGCCAGGCCAGCCTGAACAACGGGCTGGTGATGCGCGCCACCGGTGACACCATGATCATTGCGCCGCCGCTGATCTGCACGACAGCGGAGATCGACACGCTGGTCGAGCGCGCGAAGGCGGCGCTCGACGAGACGGCGCGCGAACTCGGGGCCGGCTGAAGCGCAGGCGCCTTGCGCGTGACGCGCAAAGGCAATAGGGTAAGGGCAGGCCAACAACCCGGACGAGGACACCGACCATGGGCATTCTTTCGTGGATCGTGATGGGGCTGATCGTGGGCGTGCTCGCCAAGTTCATCATGCCCGGCAAGGATCCGGGCGGCTTCGTCATCACGGTGGCGCTCGGCATCGGCGGCGCCTTCGTCGGCGGCTATATCGGCTCCTTTCTCGGTCTCGGTGCCGTCAGCGGGATCAACGTCGCCAGCATATTCATCTCCACGCTCGGCGCGATCGTGCTGCTCGCGGTTTATCGCACGCTGAAGAAGTGACGCCGGGGCCCGCGCCCCGCATCGCCTCCCCGCTCGTCACCTTCCCGCGGCAGGGTGTCTTTGTCTCGACGAAGCGGTTACCATCCCGCTATCCCTCTCGACACCCACGCGCCGGCACCCGCCGGCGCGTGGCGTTTGTTTGCGCCGGCGCAACGATCACGCAAGGAGATTGACCATGAGCTCGCAGCCCGCCATCACCGTATCCAGCCTCGACCTGCAGCGCATCGAGCACGTGCTGCGCGCCCCATCGGTGCGACACCTGCCCGGCATCGACGCGCTGCAGGACGAACTGGACCGCGCCAACGTGGTCGAACCCGTGGACATGCCGCCCGGGATCGTGACGATGAACTCCACCGTGCGTTTCTGCGACGACGCCACCGGGAACCGGCACGAGCTCACGCTGGTCTACCCCGATGGCGCCGGTGCGCCCGGCACGGTCTCGATACTGGCGCCCACGGGCAGCGCCCTGCTCGGGCTCTCCGTGGGACAGTCGATCGAGTGGCAGGTCCCCGGCGGACGCAAGCTGCAGCTGCGCGTGCTCGAGGTGGTGCGCCAGCCCGAAGCCGAGGGCGAATACCATCGCTGACACCGGCCACGTCACGGAGATCGCACGATGAACCGGACCGTCCTCGGCGCCACGGATTTCTCCGCCGACGCGCGCCAGGCCGCCGAACGTGCGGCACTGCTGTGCGCCGCCGGCGCGATGGCCGGCAGCACGCTGCTGCACGTGATGCAGGCCTCGTGGCTCGACTCGGTGCGCCGCCTGGTGAAGCTGCCGGCCGAGGCGGAAGCGGCGATGCTCGCCGAAGCCACGGCAAAGCTGGGGCACTGGGCCTCGGAGATCGGTGCCCGCACCGGCTTCGTGCCGCAAACCGGCGTGCGCATCGGCAGCGTGGTCGATACGCTGCTGCGCGAGGCCGAGGAGCACGAGCTGCTCGCGCTGGGCGCCCGCGGCCGGCATCCGCTGCGCGATTTCGCGCTAGGCACCACGGCCGAGCACCTGCTGCGCCGCACGCGCAAGCCCCTGCTGGTGGTGCGCCGCCCGGCCGCCTCCGGCTACCAGCGGGTGCTGGTCGCGCTGGATTTTTCGCCGCATTCGCGCACCGCGCTCGAGTGGGCCGTGCGACTCGGTCCGCTCGCCGAGGTGCACGCGCTGCACGTCTTCGAGATGCCCTTCGAGGGGATGATGCACTACTCCGGCGTCGACACGGCGCTCGTCGAGCAGTATCGCCGCGAGGCCCACGCCGAGGCCACCGGTGAGATGCGCCGCTTCATCGCCGACCTCGCCATCGACACGCGGCGGCTGCATACCGAGATCGCCGGCGGCGAGCACATTCCCAGCGCGCTGCAGGAACGGGCGCTCGCCCTCGATGCCGACCTGGTCGTGGTCGGCAAGCACGGCAAGTCGTTCGCCGAGCAGTTGCTGCTCGGCAGCGTGACGCTGCACCTGCTCGCCCAGTGCCCCTGTGACGTGCTCGTCGCGCAGTAACGGAGCCGGGTCGTGCCGCACGAGCCGGCGCTGATCACCACCATCGCCGCCGCTTTCGGGCTGGCGCTGATCCTGGGCTTCCTGGCGGCGCGCCTGCGGTTGCCGGCGCTGGTGGGCTACATGCTCGCCGGCGTGATCCTCGGCCCGGCCACACCGGGCTTCGTCGCCGACATCGAGCTCTCGCAGCAGCTGGCCGAGATCGGCGTGATGCTGCTGATGTTCGGGGTGGGATTGCACTTCTCGCTGGCCGACCTGCTGGCGGTGCGCCGCATCGCGCTGCCGGGCGCCATCGCGCAGATAGCCGCCGCCACCGTGCTGGGCGCGGGCCTGGCGCACCTCTGGGGCTGGAGCCCCGGCGCGGGGCTGGTGTTCGGGCTCGCGCTCTCGGTCGCGAGCACCGTGGTGCTGCTGCGCGCGCTGGAGAGCCGCGGCGTGCTCGACTCCATCAACGGGCGCATCGCCGTGGGCTGGCTGGTGGTCGAGGACCTGGTGATGGTGCTGGTGCTGGTGATGCTGCCGCCGCTCGCGGGTTGGCTCGGCGGCACGCAGGGCGACGCCGCGCAGGGCGGGCTGCTGTTCCCGTTCCTCGTCACGATCGGCAAGGTCGCGGCCTTCGTGGGGCTGATGCTCGTGGTCGGCAGGCGCGTGTTCCCGTGGCTGCTGTGGCAGGTCGCGCGCACCGGCTCCCAGGAGCTGTTCACGCTGTGCGTGATCGCGGCCGCGATCAGCATCGCGTGGGGAGCCGCCGCGATCTTCGGCGTGTCCTTCGCGCTGGGCGCCTTCTTCGCCGGCACGGTGCTGCGCGAATCGGCGCTGAGCCACCGCGCCGCCAACGAGACACTGCCGCTGCGCGACGCGTTCTCGGTGCTGTTCTTCGTCTCGGTGGGCATGCTCTTCGACCCGCGGATGCTCATCGAGGAGCCGCTGCGCGTGCTCGCGGTGGTCGGCATCATCCTGCTCGGCAAGTCGGCGGCCGCCTTCCTGATCGTGCTGGCGTTCCGCTACCCGCTCAACACCGCGCTGACGGTCTCGGCCAGCCTGGCGCAGATCGGCGAGTTCTCGTTCATCCTCGCGAGCCTCGGCGTCGCGCTCGGGCTGCTGCCCGTCGAGGGACAGAGCCTGATACTCGCCGGCGCGCTGATCTCCATCGCGCTGAACCCGCTGGTGTTCGGCGCCGTCGAGCCGCTGCAGGCGTGGATCCGCGCGCGCTCGCGGCTGGCCCGCCTGTTCGAGCGCCGCGCCGATCCGCTCGCCGAGATCCCCGCGAGCGTGGACGCCGATCGGCTCACCGGGCACGTGCTGATCGTGGGCTACGGGCGCGTGGGACGGCGCATCGGCAAGACGCTGGCCGCGGCCGGCATACCGACCGTGGTGGCCGACCAGAACCGCGAGGTCGTGGAGTCGCTGCGCGCGCGCGGCATTCCCGCCGTGGCGGGCGACGCGGCCGATCCGGCGGTGCTGATCCAGGCCCACGTGGTGCGCGCGCGGATGCTGGTGATCGCCGCGGCCGACTTCGTGCGCGCGCGGCAGATGCTCGGGATCGCGCACACGCTCAGGCCCGATTTGCCGGCACTGGTGCGGGTGCACGACGACGCCGAGGCCGAGCTGCTGCGCGCGGAGCCGGCCTGCTCCGTGTTCATGGAGGAGCGCGAACTGGCGGATGCGATGACGCGCGACGTGCTGGCGCGCTTCGCCGAGGCGCCGCCGCTGCAAACCTGAGCCGGCGCGCATTCAGATTCGGTTAAGCTTCCTCTCGTAGTCTGGCCACGTTGTCACCGAGGCAACCACGCCAACCTCAGGAGTTCACCATGAAGCAGATCATCGCACTCATCGCCTGCGCTTCCTTCGCTGCCGCCGCCGGCCTCGCGCGCGCCGGCGACGACATCGGCCCGGACAAGGCCGTCGAGTTGCTGAATGCCGGCGCCATCAAGCCCTTCGAGCAGTTGAATGCCGCGGCGCTCGCGTCGCACCCGGATGCCACCATCGGCGACACCGAGCTCGAGAACGCCTACGGCAAGTACGTCTACAAGGTGGAGCTGCGCGACGCCGCCGGCCAGGAATGGGACGTCGACGTCGATGCCGCCACCGGTGCCGTGCTGTCGGACAAGAAGGACGACTGAAAGCCCGTGCGCGCGCTGGCACTCGTGTTGCCGGTCGCCCTCGCCCTTGCGGCGGGCGCGACCGGCGCCGACGACATCGACCAGGACGAGGCGCTGGCACTGCGGCGCAGCGGCGCGCTGCAGCCGCTGGAGTCGCTGCTCGCGCGGGTGCGCGAGCGCCACCCCGGCGCCACCCTGCTGGAGGCCGAGCTCGAGGGCAAGCACGAGCGGCTGATCTACGAGCTGGAAGTGCTCAGCGCGGGCGGCCAGGTGCGCGAGCTCGAATTCGATGCGCGCAGCGGCGAGCTGCTTCAGGACGAGGAAGAGGACTGATGCGCGTGCTGCTGGTCGAGGACAGCGTGGCGCTGGCCGACGAACTGATGCCGCTCCTGAAGCAGGCGGGCTACGCGGTGGACTGGCTCGCCGACGGGCGCGACGCCAGCGTGCGCGCCAGCGACGAGAACTACGACATCGCGGTGCTCGACCTCGGGCTGCCCGGGCGCAACGGCCTCGAGGTGCTGCGCGACTGGCGCTCGGCGGGCCTGCCGCTGGCGGTGCTGGTGCTGACCGCGCGCGACAGCTTCGCCGACCGCATAGCGGGCCTGCGCGCCGGCGCCGACGACTATCTCGCCAAGCCCTTTCATCCCGACGAACTGCTGCTGCGGTTGCAGGCGCTGCTGCGCCGGCGCCACGGCCAGACCAATGCGCCGCGGCTGGTGGTCGGCGCGCTCGCGCTGGACGAGGAACGCCAGTTCGTGGAGCGCGACGGCACGGCGGTGGCGCTGAGCGGCGCCGAGTTCCGCCTGCTGCGCTGCTTCATGCTGAATCCCGGCCGCGTGCTGTCGCGCACCCAGCTCGAGGAGCATCTCTACGACAGCGAAACCGGGCGCGACAGCAATGTGCTGGAAGTGCTGGTCAACCGCCTGCGGCGCAAGCTCGGGCGCGAGGTCATCGAGACGCGCCGCGGCCAGGGCTATTGCTTCACGGGCAGCACCTGAATGCGCCGTCCCTCGATGGCGCGGCAACTGAGCCTCGGCCTGGTGACGAGCCTGCTCGCCACCGCGCTAGCGCTCGCGGTGGTCGCCACCGCCCTGTTCGAACGCGCGCTGCGCCAATACGCGCTGGAAATACTGGAAGACGACGCGCGCAGCGTGCTCGCCGCGATCACGCCGGGCCCGCAGGGCCTGCATCTCGACCGCACACGCCTGTCGCCGGCCTACGAGCGGCCATTGTCGGGGCGCTATTTCGTGGTCACGATCGGCGACACGCGCTGGCGCTCGCGTTCGCTGTGGGATGCCGAGCTGCCGGAGCCCGCGGCAGCCGGTGCCGCGCCGGGACTGCTCGCGGGCCCGCAAGGACAGCGGCTGCTGTGCCTGCGCCTCGATTACCGCCGCCACGGCACGGCGATCTCGGTGACGGTGGCGGCCGACGTGGCGCCGCTGCTCGCGCAGTTCGGGCGCATCGGGCTGCTGCTGCTCGGGCTGGGCGTCGCGGCGCTGCTGTTGCTGACCTGGGTGCAGCGCTGGTGGATGCTGCGGGCGCTGCAGCCGCTGCATCAGGCCAGCCGGCAGCTGCAGGAACTGCAGCGCGGGCAGCGCGAGCTGCTGGAGACGCCGGCGCCGCCCGAGCTCGCGCCGCTGATCGCCGAGATCAACCGCCTGCTCGCGCACACGCGCCAGTCGCTGGCGCGCTCGCGCCACGCGCTCGGCAACCTGGGGCATGCGCTGAAGACGCCGCTCGCGGTGCTCGTGAGCGCGAGCGAGCGCGCCGAGCCGCCGCTGCGCGCGCAACTGCAGGCGCAGCTCGCGCAGATGCAGCACCGCATCGCGCGCGAACTGGGTCGCGCGCGCACCGCCGCCGAAACCATCGGCGGGGAACGCTTCGCGCCGCGCGAGGACCTGCCGCTGCTGATCGACAGCGTGCGCCGCGCGCACGGACGGGAACTGGACGTCGAATGGCAGGCGCCCGCCGGTGCGCTGGCGCTGGAGCGCGACGACATGCTGGAACTGCTGGGCAACCTGCTCGACAACGCCTGCAAGTGGGCGCGCAGCGCGGTGCGGCTGCGCATCGAGCCCGGGCCGCGACAGGTCCGGATCGAGCTCGAGGACGACGGACCCGGCATCGCCGAGGGGCGCCACGCCGAGGCGCTGGCACGCGGCAAGCGCCTCGACGAGCAGGTCGAGGGCCACGGCCTGGGGCTCGGTATCGTCAGCGACATCGTGGCGGCCTATCACGGCGAGATGGAGCTGCTGCGCAGCCCGCTCGGCGGCCTGCTGGTACGCGTGTGCCTGCCGCTGCAGGAAGCGGACGCGCCGCGCCAAGACCCGGAGTCCGCGCGGCAGCGCTGAACGCCCTCGCGCCGGCTCGCCGGAGGCGGCATCGCGCTGGCCTCGATACGGGCCCCCGTGCGACCATGCCCCGACTAGACACCCGCCTTCCGCGCCCGCGCGACTGGCGGCCGGCACGGTTTCCTCGATCCCGCCGGCCGCCGTTTCATCGCGCGGCGGCCGGTCTGCTCGTGGATTCGACAGGGGAACAGGAATAGTGACAGCCGCGGACAGCCTTCCGCCCGCCCCGAGCTGGGGGCCGTTCGAGCCGCTGCGCGAACGCACCTTCCGCAGGATCTGGTCGACGAGCCTGCTGTCGAACTTCGGCCAGCTCATCCTCGGCGTCGCCGCCGCCTGGGAAATGACCCGGCTCACCACCTCGGCCGAGATGGTCGCGCTGGTGCAGACGGCGCTGATGCTGCCGCTGATGCTCGTCTCGGTGCCGGGCGGCGCGATCGCCGACATGTTCGACCGGCGCAGGATCGCGATGACGGGGCTCGGCTTCGCCACCCTCAGCGCGGCCACGCTCACGGTGCTCTCGTGGTCCGGGTTCACGAGCCCCTGGCTGCTGCTCGTCTTCTGCTCGCTCATCGGTACCGGGGTCGCGCTCTACGGACCCTCATGGCAGGCCTCGATCAGCGAGCAGGTCAGGCCCGAGCATCTGCCGGCGGCTATCGCACTGGGCTCGATCAGCTACAACATCGCGCGCAGCTTCGGCCCGGCGCTCGGCGGCATGATCGTGCTGGCAGCGGGGGCAACGGCCGCCTTCGCGATCAATGCCGTCTTCTACCTGCCGCTGCTCGGCGCGTTCTTCCTGTGGCGGCGCGAGCAGCTCCCCGGGCGGCTCCCGCCCGAACGCATGCACCGCGCCATCGTCTCGGGTGCGCGCTATGCGCGGCATTCGCCCCAGATCCGCACCGTGCTGGTGCGCGCCTTCGTCTTCGGCGCCGCGAGTTCCTCCCTCGCGGCGCTCACCCCGCTGGTCGCACGCGACCTGCTGCACGGCGACGCCAACACCTTCGGCCTGCTGCTCGGCGCGAGCGGCGTTGGCGCGGTGATCGGCGCGCTCCTCATCGGCCAGGTCCGGGAGCGGCTGAAGGGCGAACATGCGGTGCGCCTCTGCGCGAGCGTCGCGGGCCTGATGGTGCTCTTCGTCGGGCTGAGCCACAGCCTGCTGCTCACCGGCGCGGTGATGCTGGTGGCAGGCGCGGCCAACATGCTGCTCATCTCGCTGCTGAATGTCGCGGTGCAACTGTCCGCCCCGCGCTGGGTCATGGCGCGCGCGCTGTCGCTGTTCAATGCCTCGCTGACGGGCGGGATCGCCCTCGGCGCCTGGCTGTGGGGACAGGCCGCCGGCGAATGGGGCGTGGGCGGCGCGCTCGTCGCATCGGGAGTCCTGCTGATCCTGACGCTGCTGATCGGCTTCGTCCTGCCGATGCCCGCCGTGTCGCTCGCCGAGGTCGAGATGGTCGATATCGGGAGCGAGCCCGAGGTCGCCCTCGCGATCACCGCGCGCAGCGGCCCGATCGTCATCGAGATCGAGTACCGGGTCGATCCCGCCGACGCCCGCCAGTTCTACGAGGTGATGCAGAAGCTGCAGAGCGTGCGGCTGCGCAACGGCGGCTTCGACTGGTCGCTCGCGCGCGATATCGCCGACCCCGCGCTCTGGACCGAACGCTATCATCTGCCGACCTGGGGCGACTATCTGCGACTGCGCAGCCGCTTCACGCAGGCCGACCGGGAATTGCAGGCCAGGGCCGATGCCTTCCACGCCTCCGATGCCGGCGTGCGCGTGCGCCGGCGGCTCCAGCGGCCCTTCGGCTCCGTGCGCTGGCGCGCCGAGACGCCCGATCCGGACCACGACCGGATCAGCGTCAACACGCCCTGAACCACGCGCCCGCGCCATGTCGGCCCCCGCGAAGGAATACGCCGCCGGCGTGCGTCTGATTCCGGCCACACCGACGAGACTCCCGCGAACCGGCATGCACCCTGAAGCACGACCACGACTAAGGCTGGAGGCGCCGAGACGCGCCACGGGTGCGCTGGCCATGGCGTCGGCGTTCGCCGCGCTGCTCGCCGCCTGCACCGTCGGGCCCGACTACGTCGCACCCGCAAGTGCCGCACCGGCAAGCTGGCAGACACCGCTTGGCGAGGGCCTCTCGGCGCAGGCGAGCGATGCCGCCTCGCGCGCGCGGTGGTGGGCCCAGTTCGGCGATACGACGCTCGCCGCGTTGATCGAGCACGCGCTCGCCGCGAACACCGATGTGCGCCAGGCGCGCGCCAGGCTGCGCGAGGCGCGTGCGCTGCGCGCCCAGGCCGCCGCGGACTGGTACCCGAGCGTGAACGCCGCGGCCTCGCACTCGCGCAGCCGCGGCAGCGGTTCCTACGGCAGCAGCCGCGCCAGCAGTTTCTACCAGGCCGGATTCGATGCGATGTGGGAGGCCGACCTGTTCGGCGGCGTGCGGCGCGCCAACGAGGCGGCGCAGGCCGACATGGAAGCCAGCGAGGCGAGCCTGCGCGACGTGCAGGTCACGCTCGCCGCCGAGGTGGCGCTGGAATACATCAACGTGCGCGCGCTGCAGGAACGGCTGCGCATCGCGCGGCGCAACCTCGAGACCCTGTCCGACACCGCGCAGCTCACGGCATGGCGCGCGAGCGCAGGGCTCGACAGCGCGCTCGACGCCGAGCAGGCGCGCGCGAACCTGGAACAGACCCGCGCCGAGGTACCGGTGCTCGAGACCAGCCTCGGCGAGGCGCTGAACCGCATCGCCGTGCTGCTGGCGCGCACGCCCGGCGAACTCGACGCGCGAGTCACCGGCGCCGCGCCCATCCCGATGCCCGCGGTGCGGCTGGCCGTCGGGATTCCCGCCGAGGCGCTGCGCGAACGACCGGACGTGCGCGTGGCCGAGCGCAATCTCGCCGCGGCCACCGCCGGTATCGGGGCCCCCGGCGCCGCGCGCTCCCCCTCGTTGCCCCGGAGCGGCACGCTGGGGCTGCAGTCGGCCACCGCCAGCGGACTCGATGCGAACGACGCCGACGCCTGGTCGTGGGCCGGCCAGCTGGCCGCGCCGCTGTTCGATGGCGGGCGCCTGCGCCAGCAGGTCGAGATCCGCAGCGCCCAGCAGGAGCAGGCCCTCGCGGCCTACGAGGCCACGGTGCTCGGCGCGCTCGAGGAGACCGAGAACGCGCTCGCCGCCTTCGCCGGCACGCAGCGCCAGCAGGCCGCGCTCGGCGCTGCGGTGGAGGCCGCGCGCAATGCGGCGATGCTCGCGCGCGTGCAGTACGAGAGCGGGCTGATCGATTTCGCGACATTGCTGGTCGCCGAACGCACGCAACTGGTCACCGAGAGCAGCCTCGCCGTCGCCAGCGCCGAGCGCGCGGGCGCGATCGTGCGCCTCTACAAGGCGCTCGGCGGCTGGAGCCCCGAACAACCTGCAAGCGCGCAAACGAGCACACGATGACGAGAACAACCCGCGGGACCGACGAGCTCGCGCAGATCCTCTCCTCCGCCCCGCACCGGCACGGCCGGCGTCGGGCCTGGGCACTCGCCGGCGCCGCTGTCGCGGTGCTCGCCGCCGCGCTATTCTGGCTCGCCGGCGACGACAGCAGCGCCGTCGAGTACCGCACCGAGGCGATCCGGCGCGGCGATCTCCTCGTGACGGTATCGGCCACCGGCAACCTGCAGCCGACCAACCAGGTGGACGTGGGCAGCGAGCTCTCGGGCACCATCGAGGCGGTGTTCGTCGATGACAACGACGTCGTGACCACCGGCCAGGAACTGGCGCGGCTCGAT
>OEIV010001449.1_pt1 | contig 10755 bp, 8 predicted proteins | sample 1539231 | NCBI WGS metagenome assembly OEIV01 (sample SAMN03794762, study PRJEB22550) | activated sludge metagenome | feature: wastewater treatment plant; material: activated sludge; isolation source: Wastewater treatment plant of a petroleum refinery complex | place: Argentina: Buenos Aires ... | reverse complement strand
AGTGCAACACACGAGCATGCTGATAAAGTTATCAAAGCAACAGAGATTGTAAAAACAAAAAGACCTGATCTTAATGTTGATGGTGAACTTCAATTTGATTCAGCAATTGTGGAATCAATCGGAAAGAAAAAAGCACCGGAAAGTAAAGTTGCAGGATTAGCAAATGTTTTAGCTTTTCCAGATTTGAATGCCGGAAATATTGGTTACAAAATAGCTCAGCGCTGGGGAGGAGCAGAAGCAGTTGGGCCGATGGTTCAGGGATTAAAAAAACCATTTTTTGATTTGAGTCGCGGCTGCAGCGTTGATGATATTGTAAATACTGCATCGATAAATGTTTTGATGGGATAAATAGATTTATATCACAAACCTAGTTTCTTTGAGAAACTAGGTTTGTTTTACAATTGTCTTCGCACAAATATTTTCCTATGTTCGCCAATCAAAAAATCTAATCTATAAATGAATTTAATTCTTGTTACAATTTTTGTTTTCTTATTCAATCTGCCTTTTGGCTATTGGCGGGCTAATGTTAAGAAATACGGGCTCCAATGGATTTTGGCAATACATATTCCTGTTCCATTTATTATTACTGCTCGTATCTTTTCAGACATCGGATTTGAATTATACACTTATCCAATTTTGGTTGGTGCATTTTTTCTTGGACAGTACGTTGGAAAATATTTTTACTCGAAAAGAAAAAATCTTGGGCAATCTCCACTCACTTCTTGTCTTGTAATGGATATTGTCAGGCAAAATTGAAATATTATTTTGCCTTGAGAATCACACAAGTTTACTTAATCATTATTATTATAAATCGGAACTTCACTAATTATTCTTGGTGAAAACAATAACTGGTACCTGAAGTTCAGAAATGCTTCCACTAATCTTCATTAGGGCTTCAATTTTTTCCTTTGGGCTGCTTATTCTTAAACATATAACTTGATTGTTCAACTGATATTAAACCATTTTCATAGGAATATTTACCTTCGATTATTCCAAATTCGTTCTTAAAACTAATATCCTGAATTTCTTTTGACACAGCCCAATTTTGTGGATAATTAATTCTAATATTTTTTGAAAAATTTTGATCATAATAAACAACTATGGGATTTACTCTATCCTTAGGATCTAATCGTTTCTTATATTTTGATGAAGGAGATAACAGTCCTCCTGTTTGGAATAGAATTTCTTCTGGTGTAATAGTAACAAGATTGTTTATTGTGTACTCAATCTTTATAATCAGCGGCTCTTTGTAATTATCTTTATTAACTATTTCATAATTTAAAACATCAATATTTCCTTCTGTATATGTTAAAATTTCTCTTATGTCCTTTTCAATTTCCTTCTCTGATCTATTTTCAAAATATTCTCTCAATTCATATCCAAAAGAACCATTAGCCGATTTTACCTCTTTGACGTTTAGTGTGCCATCCTGCCCAATTGTAATATTATAATTTTCTTCAAGATTGTTATTAGTCATCTTCCCAACCGGAATCTCCCAAAATTTTCCGTGCACATTTTGATTATTTGATACTATCAGAGCCTGTTGTTCCTGAATATATTCCGGCAAGTAATCGATCGGCAGATACTTGTAGTACGGAATTACAACATAATATGTGCTGTCTATTTTTGTTCGAATCGCAGGCATTTGAAATTGATCATAGGATATAAAATCACTATCAATAAATCCTTCATGAGCAGAGTGTACTAAAAGATAATCTGCTTCCAATTCTGCTTCGCTTAACATCGCTTCTGTAAGCCCGCAAATTTCATATACACTGCCTTTTTTTTCTTTAAGTACAGCACCAAAGCTTCTATCTTTATTATCATCGGCAATTGAAATATTATTTTGTACAAAACTAACAATCGTATCCAATTTTTCAAGTGGCGTTTCAATTCCTTCAATCAGTTCTTCAGTTTTACCGCCCGCTTTGTTTGATAAAAAACTCTCTTTGTTCATCGAGTAATCTTTGTAATCATCTGCAACATCAATCCAGCTTTTATAAAACTCAATTGGAGTTAGAATATCAATTAAGGTAAAATTAATTCTTAAATATTTTGCAACCTCGTTAAAAAATGGTGAGAATGGTTCTAAAGTGATCGCCGGTATATTTTGTGCATTGTAGCTAATTATTTTCTTCTTCTCTTCTGTATTTCTGGTAACAACATAGTCAACATCTAATCCATTGGAAATTTTTTTTGTTTTAATTTTCCACCAATCGGGATAAGCAAATTCCACATAAAGATTTTCGCAAGGCAAGCTATACTGTAACTCAATATTGTAATCTAATGGTCCGCTATTAAATGACAGATCCAATCCATATTCTACAATTGTTCCTTTTTTAACCCCAGGAATTGCAAACTTATATGTAATGTTACCATCATAATTTTTTTCTTGTATTAAACTTTTTTTATCGTAATGATTAATCGTCTTATTAGGTAAAATCGCAACTAGATAGTAGCTGTTAATTGCTGTTCTTGGTGGGAGATTTATAGTAAAAGTTGTCAAATCCTGATTATCTGGATTAATGATTAGATATTTTTTTGAAAAGATACGATGATATTTCCAATCCCCTTGAGTAAACATTGGAACACCTCTAGTTGCAGAATGTTCATAAATATCTTTAATGTTTAGATAGACTCCATCATATTTAGAATACTTATCAAGCAAACTATCCACTTCTACAGATGAAGACAATAAAGAATCTGTTGGGGCAGTTTGAATTGAAGTTAATCGTTTTGAAACTGTACAACTTGTTGCTAGTAAGAGAGTAATTGTTAAAATGTGCAATGATAAAATTCTGCTTTTCATTATTTAGCCTTTAGGATAAACATATTAGGTTTATTTATTAGATAGCTCTGGTAAAACTCTATAAACTCTGTCTTTTGTTTATTGTTTAATTCTTTTTCTGTTGTCTTTAATGAATATGAAAATTCCATTTTGTTTTCCTCAGTTAAACTTGCCGATGCGCTGAATTCTGAAAAATGGTTTGTATCTGCCAGATAAAGAGAATCTGATTCAACTAAACAATGCTCTGATTCCAGAATGATTTTTAGATCGATTGTAGTTCTACTTGTGAAATACAAACCAAGTGAATCTTTAGCTCTATCTAATACATCTCTATCGAGAAAAAGAAATGGTACTTTGGGAATATATTTTTTTGTTGCTGATGAAATAACAAATTCTGATAAATCTGCTTCTGCAGTAAAAATTATTGAATTATCTGTCTCCTTAACCTTTGTAAAGTAATCAAGAGAAATTTTAAATAAGTTTGAAAGAACTATTCCAGACATAAAATTTTCCAGCTTCGTCCCTGATAATTCATCGACTGCATATTTTGCTGATGAAAAATAATCGTTGTGTAACGTTACAATGGCTTTTCCTTTTTTCAGAGAATCTAATGAAGCAGAAATAATTATTTCAAATGATGGCTCCTGGTCTGGTGCTTTAATTGTCACAAATCGCGGAGATAATGAATCTAAAATTAGTACGTCTTTGCCAATATCTGATTCAGGAAGGTTTCCAAATTCACAATGTCTCGCAGTTGGATCGAAGAAAATAGTTTCCTCACCAAAAGTATAAGCACAAATTACATGATCAAACTTATTAACATATATATGGTTATTTCTTATCGCGGATTTGCTTGTAACCAAGGCCATTTTAACATCTAGACCATGTTCACGTGCAATTGCCGAAACTAGAGAGGCTCGTTCTTTGCAATCTCCATAACCACGACTCAGTACAACTGAAGGATTACGAGGAACAATAGAGTTTTGTCCTTGCTCATCAGCTATGTATCTAAAATTCAATCGAACATAATCATATACGGTTTTTAATATTTCAATAGGTGTTTTACAATTTTTGATTTCAGTCGAAAGTATGTTTCTGTCTTTTTCTTCTAATTCAGGTTGGAGTGATGTTAAATTCGAATACCAGTTAACAAACTCAGATGGCGAAGCTTTATTTATACTAACCCCGCTTTTTTGAAGATCGATAAAAAGGCAAAGTGAATATTTGTTGAAAGGGAAATAATTAAGTTCGTCTGATGATTTAATGTTTTTTATTTGAAAGACTGTTTCATCATCATCCGGGTGATTTACTTCAAATGAATAATCTTTAAATGTGCCATAAACACTGAACTCTGTTTTAACATCATCCGGATGATTAACAGTAACAGTAACAGACTCATACTCTACATCGTTTTCAAAGGAGATAAACGACAAGTAAGCTATATCTGTATATTCTTGACTATACTCATATGTAAATGATTCATCCTTCTTTACACTAGCCGGAACACCAAAATAATATACCTTTCCGCCAGAAATAAATATATCATCAGTATCTGGAATAACGAATGGTATGTCTCGCTTACCAAAATTACCGGATTTTGATTTTACACTAATATTATCTGTTTTATTAAAAAAACTTTCATCAATAAAAAATGTTTTTATTTTTGATGATTTTTCAGAAAGTTTGGTTACAATTGTTTTATCGGAATAATCAAATTTGTATTGGTTCTCATCCGTTTGGTCTATATCAATTTCAATATTTACGTTCAATGAATAGTCAGAGTTTTGGGCAAAATTTAGAATTGGCAGAATAACAAGTAACAGAGTAAATAAAACCGATTTAAAAATCATACTTAAAGTTTTACATTTTGCAATTAAAAATAAATCCGCGTTTATCCCAAAACAAATAATTGTTTCTTAGGATCGTAAAATATTGCTTGTTTGTCGGCAAGCAATTGCAAAAATTCTTAGGCAACTTTTTTATGTTATTGACCATAAAACTTAAATTTTTATATTCATATTTTTTTTTAATATCATTGAACTAATTTTAGAAAACATTGTTTAAGCATTAAAGGAAATTGATATGAAACTAATTTATTCAATCGTGATCTTATTATTAATTCTTAGTACAACTATATTGCATTCACAAAACAGAGATGGGAATGAAATGAAATCTTCAATAAGTGGGATTATCCTGAAGGATATAGATGGTAAATCCGTGAACCTTTCGGATTACAAAGGCAAAGTTTTATTGATTGTAAATGTTGCAAGTTACTGCGGTTACACAAAACAATATGCTGGTTTAGAGCAAATTTATAAAGAGTATAAGGATAAAGGATTTGAAATTTTAGCTTTTCCCTGTAATCAATTCGGTGAGCAAGAACCCGGCACAAATGAAGAAATTAAAAACTTCTGTTCCTCAAAGTTTGATGTGAGTTTTAAATTATTTGATAAGATTGATGTAAACGGGAAAGATAAATCGCCGCTTTATTCAATCCTCACAGATAATGAAGTAACCGGTAAAGCAGATATCAAATGGAATTTTGAAAAATTTTTAATTGATAAAGATGGAAATGTCGTTGCAAGATATTCCAGTAAAGTAGAACCAACCAGTAAAGAATTAATTTCAGCGATTGAAAAAGAGTTGGTTGAATAAAACATCATGTCACACTGAGCGCAGTTTAAGTGTGACCTTATTCTTTTTAATGAGTCGTCATACTTCGACCTCGCTCAGCATAAAGTTAAACTTTTTTATGCTGCCCCGACAAATTAAAGCTAAGTGTTCAGATGCGCGGATGCTTTTTTTTAATTTAGTTTGAGGGCAGCAATTTATTTTAAACCCATCTGTTCTTTTACCCAAAGCTTAGCATTTATAATCTGTTTATGCTCAATATTTATTGTAGCAGCAATCCTTTTTATAAGATGATCTTCATACTGATTAAGCTTTTCATCTTTATAAATTAATTTCCACAAACTTTCGATCAATTCAATTTTTTCTTCGAAAGTAAAAGTAGTGTTTATTACTCCCGTAAACTCATAAAGGCTTACACTTTCCTTAACTCTTTGTTCAGCAAGAAGTATAAGATCATTCACATAATCATCATCCAGATTAAAAGTAGATTTCATTTCTGAAATAATAAACTTTCTTTCTTCATCTGTAAACTCACCATCAGCTTTGGCAATTTCAATAAAAAGTGCACATGCAGCAATTTCTATTTTTTGATTTTTACTTTCTGAGGATGAATTGACCGGACTTAGATTTATTGGGGTCTGATTATCAGTAAATATTTTTCTCAAATACTCAAACATAAAATTACATCCTGTCTAATTCACTTAAAAGATTTGGAACATCCAAGGGTTTTGTTACCATTATCAGGTTCCCATCTTCATCTTTTGGCCATTGTTCAACTAATTTATCACAATACAATTCCAGACCGTTTCCATCAGGGTCTTTTATATATATCGATTCGGAAACACCATGATCAGATGCCCCTTCAAGCGGATAATTAGCTTCCCAAATTCGCTTAAATGCTCTTGCAAGATCTTCTCTTGATGGATAAAGAATTGCAAAGTGATAAAGTCCTGTATGTCCTTCAGGAGCTGGAGTAGCATTTTCACCGGCCCAGGTATTTAAACCTATATGATGATGATAATTTCCTGATGAAAGAAAAACTGCATTCTTTCCAAACCTTGCTGTTACCTGAAAACCAAGCATGTCTCTGTAAAACCCTAATGCTTTATCAAGATTAGCAACAGTTAAATGAACGTGTCCAATTCTTGTGCGGGGATTTAATTCGTAATCCATTAAACTCCAAATTTTTATGAGTGATTAACTTTTACTGGTTTAACTTTCCAGATTTTGTCAGCATATTCTTTTACAGATCTGTCGCTGGAGAATTTTGCAACCCTTGCTACATTATAAATCGATTTTTTTGTCCAGGCTTCTTTTTTCTGGTACAACTCAGCAACTTTATCCTGAGAATCTATATAAGATTGATAATCAGCGAACAACAAATAATAATCTACATTCATTAATCCGCGAATCATATCATCAAAAATTCCAAACTCTTTTGGATTGAAAAAATTTGTTGCAATCATATCAACAACCTGCTTAAGCTCAGCATTTTTTTCATAATATTCTCTAGGATTATAACCGTTAGATTTAAGCTTCACTACTTCATCAGCAAGCAAACCAAAAATAAAAATGTTATCAGCTCCAACTTCTTCCCTAATTTCAACGTTAGCTCCATCCATTGTTCCGATGGTGAGTGCTCCGTTAAGTGCAAATTTCATGTTACCTGTTCCTGACGCTTCTAATCCTGCGGTAGAAACTTGTTCGGATAGATCAGCAGCAGGGATAATTTTTTCTGCAAGAGTAACAGAATAATTTTTCAAGAAAACAACTTTTAATTTATCGCCAACATCTGGATCATTATTAACAACATCTGCAACGGAATTAATTAATTTAATTACCATTTTAGCTGCGTGATATGCAGGTGCAGCTTTACCGCCAAATATTATTGTACGAGGAACCATTTTAATTTTAGGATTTCTTTTAATCCTATTATAAAGGGTTATAACATGAAATACATTTAGTAACTGTCGCTTGTATTCATGGAATCTTTTTATCTGAACATCAAACATTGAATCAGGGTTAATCTTTATATGATGTTCATTTTCAATGTAATCAATAAGAACCTGTTTGTTATTTAATTTTACTCTTTGCCAGTATTCAATAAAGTCTTTATCATTTACATATTTTTCAATCTTTATTATCTGAGCAAGATCTTTAATCCATTCCGGTCCAATTTTTTCAATCAGCAATTGTGCTAACAGCGGATTTGCAGTAACAAGCCATCTTCTCGGTGTAATTCCATTTGTAACATTAATAAACTTTTTAGGATAGATCTTATTAAAGTCAGGAAAAATTCTTTTCTTTAATATTTCTGTATGAAGTGCTGCCACACCATTAACAGCAAAGCTGCCCACAATAGCTAAATTAGCCATTCTAACGCGTTTATCTTTACCAACAGAAATGATTGAAAGTTTTTCTAAGATGTTTTGATCTTTGGAGTAACTCTCTCTTACCTCATCTAAAAATCTTCTGTTAATTTCATAAACTATTTGTAAATGCCTTGGAAGCAATTCACCAAAAATTTGTTCAGACCATTCTTCTAATGCTTCAGGAACAACCGTGTGATTTGTATAAGCAAATGTTTTTGAGGTTATATCCCATGCTTTTTCCCAGCTAAGATTTTCATCGTCGATAAGTATTCGCATTAATTCAGGTATGGCAACAACGGGGTGTGTATCATTCAGCTGAATGCAGGTTTTTTCTGAAAACTTATCAAAAGTTGTATGCCCTATCTTATATTTTCTGATGATATCCTGAAGAGTTGCTGACACGAAAAAGTATTGCTGTTTAAGTCTTAAAAATTTTCCTTCAACGTAAGTGTCGTTAGGATAAAGCACTTTTGATATTGTTTCAGAATCATTTTTCTTTGCCACTGATTCTACATAATTACCTTTATTAAAATCAGAAAATTCAAAATCTATTGCAGCCTTTGCCTGCCACAAACGTAAGTTGTTTACAGTTTGATTTTTATATCCGGGAACCGGCACATCATAAGCTACCGCAAACACATTTTCTGTATTTACCCACTTAAAGCCAAGTTCGCCATTGCCTTTATCGTATGTATCCGTTTTACCATAAAACTGTACTTTATAAGTAAGTGAACGTCTGAGCAAATCCCAAGGATTTCCATCACGGAGCCAATTATCAGCGCGTTCCACCTGATAGCCATTTTCAATATCCTGTTCAAAAATTCCATACTCGTATCGGATTCCGTAACCAAATGCAGGAAGCTGAAGAGTGGCCATAGAATCAAGATAACAGGCAGCTAATCTTCCTAAACCACCGTTGCCTAAACCCATATCATGTTCAGTTTCTGTTATCTCTTCCAGATCATATCCATCACGATCAAGTATTACGCGGCACTCATTATAGTAATCTAAATTTATAAGTGCGTTACCAAGAATTCTTCCCATTAAGTATTCTAATGAAAGATAGTATACACGTTTTGCATCTTTATCGTGATAAGCTTTTTGAGTTCTTAGCCAGCTTCTAACCATTCTATCACGCACTGCTAATGATAAAGCATGATAAGCATCCACACCGGTTGCAGTATTTTTATCCTTAACTAAAGAAAACTCAAGATGTTCTGCAAATTGATTTGATAATGAGAAACTTCCCGGATCTTCTTTATCTGTAAAAAATATTGTTTCGGTTTCCTTTTTAGCCATTAAATCAAACTCCTTGAACTTTAATATCTATAAATGTTGCGGCAAATTTACCTTCATCTTGTTTGAATACAAAATTGAAATGATTTTGAATCTTGATAGAAAGGAATAGAATTAATGACTTACTAATCACACTCCATGCTGAAACAAATTAAATCATTTATATCTGCAATAGTCTGCCTGAATTTATCGGAAAAATAATTTGTGTAAACCTGAAAGCTCACCTTCTTTCCTCCCCTCCAAAATAGAGGGGAGAAAAGGGAGGAGGAGAATGCTTTATTTGAGCAGCAGCATTTTTTTAATTTGAATATTAGTACCTGCTCTCAGGCTATAAACGTAAACTCCGCTTGGAAAATCGGAAGCATTCCATTCTACTTCATAACTTCCAGCAGGTTTAGATTCATTTATGAGAGTTGCTACTTCATTCCCCAGTACATCATATATTTTAAGTTCCACATCGCTTTGTTCCGGAAGCTTAAAGTTTATTACTGTAGTTGGATTAAATGGGTTAGGATAGTTTTGTAATTTTATTTTTGAAGGAGAATCAACACAAATAACTGTGTCTTGAGCTAAGACCTTTTCATAAACTGCTATTATACCTTTTTGTCCTACGGCGATTGCAGTATTAGTACCCGTATTACAAAAATTAACGCAATTTAATGTGCCATTGATGGTGCTGAAAACTTCACTCCATATACCGTTAATTTCACTCGACTTTAAAATTACAGACCTACTTATAATATTTTCTTCCAGTGTGGATCTACGCAGGGCTGCGATAACAAAATTATTATTAGCGTCCTGGCAAATACTATTTATGTCATAAAACCTGCCGATTGAGTAATCTACCCATCTATATCTGTCCTCATCTTTACTAATAAATAGTGATCCATTGTCTCCAATTATAACTTTCAAATTAGTTTTTGGACAAACTCTAACTGAATTAAGGGTGTGGTTTGTAATTCGCCTCATATACCAATTTTCACCACTATCATTTGTAAAAGCAACTAACCCGCCACTACCTACAGCAATTGCATTATCTTTATCAAAGGTGATAACTGAATTAAATTTACCTGTGAGCATTGGTGATTTGTCGCTCCAGGTTAATCCGCCATTATGAGTAACTAATATTGTTGCGTAGGATAATGGGGTTTCTCCACTATACAAATATTTATAGCCTACAACTATTCCATTAAGCTCATTTGAAAATGATACATCTTTGTTATAATAATTTGATGCAACTGAAATATCATCCCAACTTCTCCAGCGCGAATCTGTTTTTAAGATCAGCCCATTATCTCCTACAACAAATCCAGTATAGTGATCAATAAATTTTAATGAGTTTAAGTTTTGTTGAACAGCCAAATCGATTTTCATCCAGGTGGATCCTCTGTTATTAGTGGTAAGCATTATTCCATTATCTCCCGCAATAAATGCTTTTTTATCAGTTAGTTGAACTGCAGAATTGAAATCAATTTTTGTTGGCGTAGAAACTAATCTCCACTGAGCGCTAATACTTGAAGTTAAAACAAGTACAATTAAAATTAAAACGAGTTTTCCAAATAAAGCTTTCATAAAACCTCCTAAATGATTTAATGATTATTCATCCCTTAGATTTATATCCCTTATTTATCTTTAAATAAGGTGATGTTTCTTTAAACATCGCCCTTA
>OEIV010001448.1_pt1 | contig 10766 bp, 15 predicted proteins | sample 1539231 | NCBI WGS metagenome assembly OEIV01 (sample SAMN03794762, study PRJEB22550) | activated sludge metagenome | feature: wastewater treatment plant; material: activated sludge; isolation source: Wastewater treatment plant of a petroleum refinery complex | place: Argentina: Buenos Aires ... | reverse complement strand
CGACCACCGAGATCTACACTCTTTCCCTACACGACGCTCTTCCGATCTACTACTGTTCTTCGATGCTGGTGATCCTCGGGCGAATGGAGCGCTATTTGGCCGACTGTGCCGGAGAGGCACTGCCAGAGGAGGACGCAGCGTGAACATGCCGCCGCGGTATCTCCTGACCAACACGTTTGACCTGCGCATGCTGGCATCGTTGACCGTTGGCATTACGCTGAAAGAGCTGTCGCTGAATGAAGTTTGCGAGCTGATCGAGAGGGCGGAACAGGAACAACGCATGGGCCTTCATGGAGGCTGGGCAGATGGTGTCAAGCATCCTGTCGCAGCCATGTTGGAACCCAACGGACCGATCCTACTGGTGGCGAGTCATGTACAGACCCCGCAAGGGGAAGTCATGAAGTGGGTCCAGGTGGAAATAGTCGATTGATATTTCTTTGGGCTTCGTGAGTGACTGGATTTCACCTCCATTTCAAATAGCGCCCAGGAAGGGCGCATTTCGCTCGCCGGTGAGTTTTCCATCCTGCTAAAAGCGTGGGAATGATTTTGATGCAATTCTTCCCACTGCCACTTTCGATTTCTGTTGCATGAGGATTCGCCAACCGTTGCGAGCCGTAGCTTTGCCATGACAGGCTCGGAACGAGTCCATAAATTGATCGGGCTTGCATCCGATATTGCCGCTGGCGAGAACGATGCCGAGTCCATCGGATTCCTGGGGCAGGCGTTGGTGCAAACAACCTTGCCGCATAGCGATCCTGGCGTTCCGTACTTCGAACGCTCCAGCGGGGCCGTGTCGCTCTCAATTATCGCCAATCCGAAATTCGGATTGCCTTTCGGTACGGTTCCAAGGCTATTGCTTGCATGGATATGTACCGAGGCAGTGCGAACCAAGTCGCCCACACTTGGGCTTGGCCGGAGTCAGAACGAATTCCTCAGAAAACTCGGAATGCGTACGGACGGCAGGGACTGTCTGCGCCTGCGGACGCAATCGCTGAAACTGTTTTCGTCGATGCTGTCCATCACGTACCAAATCGAAGGACGGTACGGGCTCAAGAACATGCCTATCGCCGACGAGGCATTTGTGCTGTGGGATCCTCACCGGCCGGATGATCGAATGCTCTGGGAAAGCAGCCTCAGATTGTCCAATAGCTTCTTCAAAAACATTACCGACTCTCCCGTACCGATCGACATGCGCGTGTTGCGTGCGCTGTCGAAATCGCCGTTGGCAATGGATATCTATTCCTGGCTGGTCTATCGAATATTTCTGTTGCGGGTGAAAAATCGAGCTGGTGTGATGATCCCTTGGGCAGCCTTGAAGCTTCAATTCGGTGCCGACTACGGCGATAGTCCGCGAGGCCTAATCGATTTCAAGAAGCGGTTTCTTCTTCGCTTGAAAGAAGCTCAGTTGTTCTATCCAGAAGCCAATGCTACGCCGCAGGATGCTGGCCTGTTTGTGGGTGCAAGCCGATTGCATACCCGGCATACCGGTGCCGCCAAACTATCCAGACTCTGACGACAGGTTTTCGGTGTCGTCCTGCTGAGAGATCGGTGGCTTTCCCCCCCCCGTGTCGGTCTTTGATGATTTTTCCACAGAAAAAGGGGTGCTCTACTTGCAATCTACTTGTAAACCTACAAGCAACTACTTGAGGCAGGCTGTATGCCTTGTCCCATAAGGGTTCTGTGCCGATAGTCGGGACAGTTGTCACGTAATCCGGGGACAGATGTCACATGGTCGCGGGACAGATTTCACGTGGGAAAAATTTCCTGGCGCCGAAGATACCCCACCCCGTCGAGGATCCAGCTGAATTGGGCGGTGAGATAGATTTCACGTGGATAACTTCTGCATCGGCAGGCGACCTGTGGATAACCGGTATTCAAAATGTGACCGATTTGGATCGATTTCGGATGTTGCATATTTTGGGAAATCCGTAAGATGAATTTCAGGCGGTAGGTTTCCACCTCGACAGACATCGGGGATATCCGTCCGAGGTCGGCCGGCGGTGCCTCGCAATCAACACCGGCAATGCGAGGACTTGACCGCACGCTATACGGTGCCTCCAACGGGACTGATCGCATCGCTTGCCCCACGATACGGGGCTTAACGAATTCTAAGCAAGGGGGATCATCATGAGTCTGACGAAACCGGGGTTGATGGCAACACTGTGTTGGCATGGGTGGAATCTTTTGCGACTGCGCGGCGACTGGAAGTCGATGCCAGATTCCAGGAGTTTTCTCGGCATTGTGTTGATCCTGGTATTCCTTGGCGGGATGGCAGAGCAGTTTGCGCGCGGTCATGAGCTCTTCACCGCTGTCGTTATTACCGTTTCCTGGCTTGTAATTCTCCTTTTGTCGTCGCGGCAAGCCGGCACAATCAACCGACGTTTGGCGTTCGCACTGGGTCTGCTTTCGATCATGGTCCAGGCGGGATTGATCCTGTCGACCTGGATGCCGGTGGCAGAATGGCCGGTAGCAATCTGGTCTGGAATTGCGGTTATGCACCTACTTTCCCAGGCATCCCAAGACGGCGCGGGAGCATGGCGCTGAACGGGAAGGGTCAAAACAATGGCCAATGCATCCTCACCCTACCAGTTTGAAGTCCCATGGCGTCCGAACTTCGAAGCGCGCATGGCGGTAGTCTGGACGCTTGGCGCAGTGTCGATTTTTCTCCTGACCACTGTGGCGCCGATCTTCCGGGGATTTGGTGTGGTGCTTGGTATCGGCTGCGTAGTCGGTGCAGTGGTGCGCAGTTTTCAGGCCTATCGCCGGAATGTCGAAGATCGACGTCTCAAATTCTTCGGTAAGGAATTTATCGATCTGGACGCCTTGCAGTGCAAATCTCGACAGGCCATCGCATCGAAGTCGTATTGGTTGGGGCGTGGTTTTCCCTGGACCGATATCGAAGCGACAAAACTACACACCTTAATGTCGATGGGGGTGGTTCGCACCCTTGGAACGGCTGCTCAGCACGCAGAAGGTTCCTACTGGGTTCATGGTCTTGCCCCCGAGCAGGATATTTATTCCGAGTTGGCAAACCTGGTGGGCCATAGCCTGATCGTTGGTAGCACTCGGGTCGGCAAGACTCGCCTGTTCGACATTTTGATCGCCCAGGCAATCTTCCGCGGTGAAACCGTGATCATCATCGATCCCAAAGGGGATCATGGTCTCGCCCAGAATGCACGTGCTGCCTGTGATGCCAGTGGAGAGGGTGATCGCTTCGTCTATTTCCATCCGGCACACCCAGACCGATCAGCGTGCATTGACCCATTGCGCAACTGGAACCGCAAGACTGAGCTGGCCAGCCGCGTCGCCGCACTGATTCCTTCGGAAACCGGCGCCGATCCCTTCACTGCATTCGGCTGGAAGGTGTTGAACGACATCACTAACGGCATGATAGCCACTGGCCATCGTCCCAATCTGGTCCAGCTTCGGCGCTACGTGGAAGGTGGGCCGGAAAGTCTTCTGCAACGAGCGCTGAAAGTCCACTTTGTCGCGCATGTTCGCGACTGGGAGACACGTGCCTCATCCTACATTCGGAAGAACAAGGACCGCTTGCTCCAGGCCTATGTGGCCTTCTACCAAGAGGTTGCCATCCATGAAGCCCAGTCGGTTGACCTGGACGGCCTGATCTCGACCTACGAGCACAACCGGGATCACTTTCAGAAAATGGTGGCATCCTTGATCCCGATTCTCTCAATGCTTACCAGTGATCCGTTCCAGGAGCTGCTGTCGCCGGACTTCGAGCCTGGTCATGAACGCCTTGTGACCGACATGTCCAAGATAATTCGCGGCAACAAGGTGGTCTATATCGGTCTCGACTCTCTGGCGGACTCGACGGTTGGTAGCGCCATCGGTTCCATCATGCTGGCAGATCTTGCCGCTGTGGCGGGGGATCGCTACAACTACGGGATTGATACCCTGACGCCGGTGAATCTCTTCATCGACGAGGCGGCCGAGGTTCTCAATCAGCCGGCGATCCAGCTCATGAACAAGGGCGGAGGTGCAGATTTTCGGGTAACGATAGCGACGCAGACCTTTGCCGACTTCGCCAGTCGTCTGGGAGACGAGAACAAGGCGCGGCAGGTGCTGGCCAACACCAACAACAAGATCGCCTTGCGGGTACTCGATTCAGAGACACAAAAGTACATCGCCGAAGGCATGCCACAGATCAAGGTGCGGTCGATGGCGTTACGCTACGGTCACAATGTGGACACGCATATTCACGACGAATACAGCGCGTCGTATCAGGAGCAGATCCTCGAAGAGGAGGCCGACTTGTTTCCCGCAGCCATGCTCGGGGAGTTGCCGCCCTTGCATTTCATCGCTCGATTATCGGGTGGTCGAACCTTGAAGGGGCGTATCCCGATACTGCTTTCGGAGCGGTAATGGCCCACCGAAATGAATCCGGGATTGCCACGGTACTGGCTATTGGAGTTTTCATTGTCGTCGTGGCAACGTGGGTTTTCATACCTCCCGCAGTGATTCGATCAGCCTGGATGACTGAGCGTGGCGAGGTCTATGCCCTTGCAGGTGAAGGTGAGCACGTGGTCTATGGTCAGGCTGTCCGTGGCCTTAAAGATTCGATGGTGAATGACTTCCAGGGCTTTCTGGTCGAAGCGGAATCCATCGGGCAAGGACCTTTGGGGAACGCGAGCCTCAGTCAATGGATGCGCTCGCGTATCGAGGCGACCTGGCTATGGATAGGTCTATTGGTTTACCGGTTGCATGTGTTGATCGGATGGCTTGTTCCCGGTATTCCACTTGCCATCGTTGCCTATCTGGATGGACATTACATTCGGGAGATACGCAAGTTCTCCTTTGTTGCCCAAAGCCCAATCCGTCACAAGTTGGGGATTCGTGTCATGTGGGTGGTGCTGGTGGGGCTCTCCTGTTGGTTGTTGATTCCAGTTCCACTCCCCGCCCTGATTGCCCCGGCGCTGACGGTGTCTCTGTCGTATTCACTATGGCTCTGGGTCAGTAATCTTCAGAAGCGGCTATAAGCGGAATAGGTTTACTGACTATTTTCAAAAAACAGCGAACTGCTCTTGCAGTCAGCGCACTCACGGTAGAACTTTAGGCCATCCTTGCGGATACGTTCCTTGTGTCCCTCTACACCACAACCAATCTTGATCGGCGTGTTTCCATCGCAATCAGGGCACTTGAAGTAATAGCCGAATTTTCCATATTGCGCGGAAATCTTAGCACTTCCGCATGCGCGGCAGACCGGGGTTCCGTTGGTCGGCGCGATCGGTTGCGGCGTGGTCGGTGCCGGTATAGGGGTGGGTAAGGCTGCTGGTGCTTTTGGTTCAGATACTTTCGGGGCTGTCGTCACCGGTGACTCGGCTGGATTTCCCGGTGTAGGAATGGGTCTGTGTGGCAAATTGTTTAATCCAAACTTTGCCAGCCAATCGAACCGAATCGGTTTGTAAAGTCGGGCGATCTGTGTTGCCACGTTTTCCAATGTGTCACTGCCGACGATTTTGGCAGTCGCGAGAATGCCGTTCTCGTCGACGGCCTTGTCGACGTGCTTGAAAAACTGGTCGTTCTTGATTACGCACTCGATGCCGTCGATCTTGACCTCAGGCCGGCTAATCCTGGCACCCTTGGATACCAGCACGAGGCTTTTCAGGTCAGGCTTGATGGTGAAGCCCAAACGCTTGGGAAGTTCAACCATTCCGGCATCAAGGATTCGTTTCAGAATCAGGATGTGCCGTTCGTTTTGCTCGATCGGGGACGGAACACCATAGGGTTTGTGGTTGAAGAAGGCAGTGAATTCGCCATGGTTATTGATCGCGACCCCTTCGGAAAAATGCTTGCTCTCGCACACCCAGATGTCCAGCCAACGATTGATGACAAGGTGATCAATCTGAGCGACCAGATCACCGAACTCGACGCGTAGATCATGGATGATCGCCCAGTTACGGGATTCTCCGTAACGGACCTTCATTTCCTGCGTTGCCTCGCTTTCACCACGAACCCCTGCCTTGATATTACGAACCTCCTGCTCGATCCGCTTGCGGATCTCGGGAGTTGCTGATGGATGGGCCAGCAGCGATTGAAGGGTGTCGATGTCCGTCGTTTTGTCGTCGGCGTGCTTGATGATCATTGGCGATTCCGTAGGCAGTGTTGGATCGGTACGCTCGTCATCATATCGAATGTCATTGCGCTGCACTACGATCAATTCAACTCTCGTTGATTCTCGAAATACGGCCATAAAGGTCACATTTCGGCCGCGCAGGTACCTGATGGCTCCCTACCATGCCGGCCATGAATCGCATTCTGGTCGCAGCCCACTTTCTGCTGTTTTCGCTTTCGAGCCAAGCCCATTGTTTTGAACAGGCAGGGGCGCGCTATGGCGTTGCTCCAGCATTGCTGGAAGCCATCTCGACCGTCGAGTCCGGCGGAAATTCGCAGGCGCGGAATTTGAACCGGGATGGCAGCGAAGATCTTGGCCACATGCAAATCAACAGTCGTTGGCTGGGGATTCTTGCCAGCTACGGAATTGATCGACAGAAACTGCTTGATCCCTGTCTCAACACGCACGTCGGCGCATGGATACTTGCGCAGAACATTCGCCAGCATGGATACAGTTGGGAGGCCGTAGGTGCCTATAACGCACGCTCACCGGCCAAGCGTAACGCCTATTCCCACCGGGTAGCGGCCCGACTCAATTCATGGCGATCCTGATGCGCATCCTGGGCATCGGATCGGTATTCGTTCTGGCGGGCTGTAGTACCACACCCGAACTTCCGGTATCGGACCAGATCCGTCATGGCATTGGCTGGATAGATCGCCAATTCGCGACGTGCGCGGGGGCGAGTTGTCCTCGTCCCACGCAAAAGACTTTGGCCGTCATCGAGCGATCCAGAAATGCGATCAGCGTCTCGCCGCAACCACCACTTGATCCGGCACCTTCATCGCCGCTGACAAGTGACCAGACCGATGAGCATGTCATCCACTTCGATTTTGGAAAGAGTCATCTGACCGAGGCAGGGGCAAGAAAGATGAATGCTCTTCTGCCTGATGCAAAGAAATCGATCCGCATCGAGGTCGTCGGTCGCACCGATGACGTTGGTACCCAAGCGTTCAATGATCGTCTGGCATGGCAACGTGCCGACACCGTCAGGGATTGGCTTGTCCGACAAGGGATTTCGGCATCGGTCAAGGCGGAAGCTGCGGGCATGTGTTGTTACGTGGACGGTTCTCGTACCGAAGCCGCTCGCCGCCAGAACCGGCGCGTGGAGATTCGTTTGGTACATCTCGTTGCAAAGCGGGATGTGGTCAGCAACAGCAAGGGAGTGCAATGAAGTGAAGTTACCTCATACCCGCGGATTCATCCGCGACATCGCTATCGCCGGCGGATTCATCGCCATCGGCATCCTCGCCCCGGGCTCGCCCATCGAGAACGGGTTTGAAGCACATCTGGGTGGAATTTCCGTTGGCCTAGGCCTGGGCTGGCTCATCAAGTGTTTTATCGATCTTCAAGGGGGAAGTCATGCAAAGCAGTCGTAATGCGTTGAATGGCGCGATCGCGCTCATGTTGCTGGTCGCCGCCACAGGCGCTATAGCAGGCACTACCGGTACGGAATTCCAGAGTCTCTATACCTGGCTTACCGGCCTCGTCCAAGGCTATTTCGGCAAGGCCGCCGCCGTCGCCGCAATTGGCCTGGGAGCGCTGTTTTCTCTTGCACGGCTGAATCCTATAGCGATCCTGTCGGGCATTGGTTTTGCGGTGTTCCTCCAATACGCCCCGACGATCGCCTCGGGCATCCTGACTGCAACGATCTGAGGCTGGTCAAGGCATGGACGAGATCGGCTATATCCCCAAGTCCCTGGAAGCGCAGGAGCGTTTCCTGTGGTGGGATTTCGACCAGGCGATCCTGTTCCTACTGGTCATGGGCATGGGCGTCGTTTCCGGAGCGATGGTGGCCGGGATGCTCTTCGGTGGTGTGGTGGCGTGGCAATACGGGCGCATCAAAACGGGCAAGCATCCGAAGTTCGCGCTGCATGCCCTGTATTGGTGGTTGCCCAGCTGGATCGTGATTCGTGCCCGAGCGACACCGCCTTCGCACTATCGGTTCTTTCTGGGCTGACCCATGAAGTTCAGCAAATTTACCGCCGAGCGGGACAACCAGCGCAACGAGATAGTGTTCATGAGAATCGCACTCGCCGGCCTGGTTCTGGCGCTGCTGGCGAACGCAGGGGCTTCGCTCACCGTGGCCGGTTCGGAACGGACGATTCTCGTCCCCCCTGAAATCCACCAATCCTTCTGGGTGAGCGGGCAGAAGGTTTCCGTGGAGTACCTGAAGGAAATGGCATACTGGTATGCCGGGCTCGCGCTGAATATCACGCCCCATGTCGCCGAGTATCAAAAGGACCAGTTCCTCAAATACACCGCGCCCAGCGACTACGGCAGGCTACAGGCCGAGTATGGCGCACGGGTGGACTTCATCCGCAAGAACAACACCTCGACCCAGTTCTCCACGCAAGCCATGACGGTCGACGAGTCGGCCATGAAAGTGGCGCTCTCTGGCGTGCTGCAAACCTGGGTTAGCGACAAGAAAGCCGCCGAGAAGCAGACGACCTATGTCGTCGGCTTTCGTTATCTCAACGGGAGACTCCATGTATCCGAGTTCAAGGAAACCAGCGACCAGGATCCCTTCGGGGCCTCAAGTGCTGCCACCAATGCGCAAGCCGCTGTTACTGGCACTGTTCCTCGCTAGCGCCAGCTTGGCGGCGTTCGCTGGCCAAACTCTGGAAGGCAGCCCGGATGACGGGCTTATCGCCACGATGTCGCGCAGCGAACCGAACCTGATCCGCGTCGAGGGGCGGAAGATTCGACGCATCCAAGGGGTCGAGGGCGAATTCCAGGTGACGCCGGATAAGGACAGCGGCGTGGCCTATGTGAAGCCGGCTGCGGAAAAGTCATTCCTGACGCTGTTTGTCGCCGACGATGCCGGACGTCACTGGAAGCTGAATGTCAAAGTGGCCGATGTTCCGGCCGAGACCATCGTGATCCGTGATCGCAGCCACCTGCGTCAGGAGCCGAAAGCGTTTGGCGCCGACGAATCACGCAATGCCGCCATTCGCCGCGTCATGCTGGCCTTGGTGCGCGATGCGGAACCGGAAGACATGATCGCCAAGGATGCCATGGACATCGTGCCGCTCTGGAACGAGGCACGCTTTCTTTTGGTTCGCACGCTGGAAGGCGCACTGGTTGGCGAAAAGTATCAGCTGACCAACGTTTCCAAGCAACGGATGGTCATCGATGAGCGCGAACTTTATCGCCGTGGCGTTCTCGCGGTGATGGTCGAGACGTTGGAACTGGAGCCCGGGGAATCGACCCAGATCATGGTGGTGCTGGAGGGGAGCGATGGCTAATCCACCGCCATCCAGGATTGCCGGGGCCATTTCCCGTCTGTCGCCAAAGCATCGGCAATATCTAATCCTCGGGATGGGAATCGGCGCTTTCCTGTTGCTGGTCTTCGGTGGCGTGGCCATCTGGGATAAACCGGCGCAGCTACCCCAGGGAAGCAACCCGTCACGACCGCAACCGATGCCGATTGCCACTCCGGGCGCTCAAGCGGACCCCAGGGATATCTGGATGAGCAAGAGCGCCGAACAGATGCGGCAAATGGAGGACATGATCCAGGGCTTGCGCCAGCAGGTCGATACGCTCGACAAGAAGCCGGCGACAGCTTTGCCACCGGCACTGACGTTGCCGCCACCGCCAGCTCCTATGCCGGCACAGGCGCCCATGCCTCCGCTGCCGCCGCCACCCGTGCCGTCGGCGTTGAGTGGCACGAAGGAGGATCGCGCCACGGAGCTGCCACCGCCACCACGGCCACCGGGGATAGCTTCCTTCGAAGTGAGCGATGCACGCACGGTGGCTCAGGAATCGGCAGCCAAGCCGGACGCCAAACGCGACGCACGCAGTTATGTGCCTTCGGGGTCATTCTTTCGGGCAGCGCTGCTCGGCGGACTGGATGCGCCGACCGGCGGACAGGCGCAGAGCAATCCCCATCCGATCCTGATGCGGGTTCAGGACAACGCCTTCCTGCCCAATCGCTACCGCTTCAAGATCAAAGAGTGCCTGGTGCTGGGCGCAAGCCATGGCGACATCAGCTCGGAGCGGGCCTATATCCGGCTCGAATCGCTCTCCTGCGTTCGCCACGACGGCAAGGCCGTTGATGTTCCGGTGAAAGGCTACGTTGTCGGCGAAGACGGCAAAGCCGGGATGCGCGGCCGTTTGGTAAGCAAGCAAGGACAGGTGCTGGCCAATGCGCTGGTTGCCGGCATTGGCGCTGGCATTGGGCAGGCCTTTCAGCAAAGCGCGACCACGGTTTCGACCAATCCGCTCGGTTCCGTCGGCACCGTCGATCCGGGAAAACAGTTCCAGGCTGGTATCGGTACTGGAGTTGGCAAGGCGCTGGACCGCCTGTCCCAGTACTACATCACTCTCGCCGAAAAGATGTTCCCGATCATCGAAGTCGATGCCGGGCGCACCGTCGATGTGGTGTTCACCAAAGGCTTCTCGCTCGAAGCCGAATCGGCAGGCGGAGCTCTCGATACCTACACCGATATCTGGCGGCGCGGCAGGGAAATCCAGAAAAAACCGCTTGAACCCTACCAAGCCAATTGACCTCGAACAGGAGTACGACTACATGAGCATCAAATCACCCATGGCTGGGCTCGGCCTAACTCTCGCCGGCGCGAGCTCGACCTCCTTGGCGGCCGAGGCGTCTGCCGAGGCACTGTCGATCCCCCTC
>OEIV010001447.1_pt1 | contig 10774 bp, 13 predicted proteins | sample 1539231 | NCBI WGS metagenome assembly OEIV01 (sample SAMN03794762, study PRJEB22550) | activated sludge metagenome | feature: wastewater treatment plant; material: activated sludge; isolation source: Wastewater treatment plant of a petroleum refinery complex | place: Argentina: Buenos Aires ... | reverse complement strand
CCACGGTGTGGGCGGCCATCGAGCCGCTGTCGGTACGCGACTTCCTGTCGGCGGATTCGCGCCAGTCGCAGGTGACGGCACGCATCACGCTGCGCCCGGTGACGGGCCTGAACGAGACCTGGCGCGTCGTGCATGGCAGCAAGGTGTACCAGATCGTCGGCATCCTGCCCGATCAGGATTCCGGGTTTGAATATGTCACGCTTGCCGTCGCTCAAGGACCAACTGAAGCAGGGGGCTAAGCTCGCCGGGCGCTGGAGCGGGCAGACGGTGGTGTGCATCGCCAGCGGCCCGAGCCTGACGCGCGAGGACTGCGAACGGGTGCGCGCGGCCGGCCTGACGACGATCGTGACGAACACCACTTTCCGCATGGCCCCGTGGGCCGCTGCGCTCTACGCGATGGACAAGCAGTGGTGGCTGCACTACCTGACCGAGGTCGAGCGCGAGTTCACCGGCCTGCGCTGCACGGCGCATCTGCTGCCGCACCGGTTCGGGACCATCGCGATGAAGCAGTGCGGGTTTCACAGCTACTCGCACTCCGGGGCTGGTGCCATCTCGCTGGCGCTGCACGGCGGCGCAAAGCGGGTGATCCTGCTCGGCTACGACTGCCAGCACACCGGGGGGCGGGCGCACTGGCACGCCGACCACGGCAAGGGGCTCGGCAACGCGCGTGCCATCGACCGCTGGATGGCGTCCTATGACCAGCTGCGCGAGCGCATGGACAAGCACGGCATTGCCTACGCGAACTGCACGCGCGCGACCGCGCTGGACTGGCCCCGCGCGGATCTCGACCAGGTGCTGGCGTGAAGGTTTGCTGCCATATCCGCAAGGAGCCGCACTACCGCTCCGATGCCTTCCGCGCCGGCCTGAAGCGGATCGGGGCGCAGTTTGTCGATGAGCGCGACGCCGAGGTGCTGGTGATCTGGAACCGCTACGGCGGGTTCCAACAGACTGCCGCGGCCTGCGAGAAGCGCGGCGGCACGGTGCTGGTGGCCGAGAACGGCTACCTCGGCGTCGAGTGGCTGAACGATCGCTGGTATGCCATCAGCAGGAGCCAGCACAACGGCGCCGGCGAGTGGCCGCATGGCGGGCCGGAACGGTGGGATGGGTGGAACGTCGATCTCGCGCCGTGGCGGCTCTGGGGCCGTGAGGTGGTGATCCTGCCGCAGCGGGGTATCGGGCCGTCGGGTGTCGCGATGCCCGGCGGATGGGCGAACACCGTAAAGCCCCGCATGGGCGGGGACTGGCAACTGCGCGTACGCCCGCACCCGGGCACCAAGCCCGCGAAGCCGCTGGCCGAGGATTTGAAGAACGCCGCCGCGGTGGCTACCTGGGGCAGCGGTGCGGCGCTCAAGGCGCTGATGCTGGGCATCCCGGTGTTCTACGACTTCCCGAAGTGGATCGGCGCCGGGGCTGGCGTCACGCTGGACTGCCGGATCAAGGCACCGCTGCGTTGCGATGAATCGCGCCTGGCGATGTTCCGCCGCCTGGCGTGGGCACAGTGGCGACTGTCCGAGATCGAGTCGGGCGAGGCTTTTGACAGGGTGCTGAATGGGTAAGCGGATACTGGTCACGGGTGGCGGCACCTCCGGCAGCTGGAAGATCCGCGGCGAGCAACTCGGCGAGGCCATCGGTGCCGACGTGCTGCCGCGCGCCGGGTACGCGGACTGTTCCGCTGCGGAGCTGATCATCGTGGTCAAGCGTGCCCCGCCGGTGCTGCTCGATCAGGTGCGCCGCTCCGGGCGGCCGTGGGTGTGGGACGTGGTCGACGCCTGGCCGCAGCGCCCGGGCCAGCCGCTGGCGGAGCGCGAGGCGCGCCGCTGGCTCAAGAACAGCCTGCTGCAGCTGCAACCCACGGCGGTGGTGTGGCCCACGCAGCGCATGCAGGCCGATGCCGGCTGGCGCGGCCCGCAGCTCGTGTTGCCGCACCATGCCTGGCCGCGCTACACCATGCGGGCGATGAGTGAGCAGGTGCGCGTGGTCGGCTACGAGGGTGCGGCGCACTACCTCGGGCGCTGGCGCGCGGTGCTCGAGCAGGAATGCGCGCTGCGCGGCTGGCAGTTCCAGGTGAACGGTGATCTGCAGCAGGCCGATATCGGTGTGGCGCTGCGCGATGGCGGCGGCTACGCGGCCGAGCACTGGAAATCGAACTGCAAGCTGGCGAACCTGCAGGCGCTCGGCATCCCGGCGCTGTGCTCACCCGAGCACGGCTACCAGGAGACCGCGTGCGGCAATGAGATCTGGGTGAAGTCCGCCGGCGGCATCGCGCAGGCCTTCGATCGCCTCGCCCCAGTCGCTGAGCGCCACCGGCGACGCGCCGGCGCGCGGCCACGCACGCGGCACGGGTCGATCTGGGCAGCATCGGCATCGCTTATCGCGCGTGGCTCGATGCGCTTTGACGCCGAGGTCATCCTCAACGGCGAGCAATCCAAGACCGCGCGGATGTTGCTGCAGGGCCTGATCGATGGCGCTCGGCAGGCCGGCGTGCGGGTCACGGTGTCGGAGCGCTACAGCGCCCGCGCTCAGTGGCTGATGCTGTGGGGCGTGGGGCGCGAGGCGCACATGGTCGCGCGCGAGCAGCACCTCGCCGCCGGCGGGCGGGTGATCCACTGGGACATGGGCTACATCGGGCGCGGCAAGATCGACGCCCATTGCCGCGTGTGCATCGATCACGACCATCCGTGGCGGCTGTTCGAGCGCACCCGCCCGGATCCGGCGCGCTGGGAGACATTCGGCATCAATTTGCGCGAGGACGCATCGCCCGATGGCCACATCGTGGTCGCCTGCCTCGGCCGCAAGTCCGTGCAGATGCTCGGGCTCGACGGCTGGGAGGATCGCGCCATCAAGCGCCTGCGCCAGCGCTTCCCGGGTGTCGCCATCGTGCGCCGGGAAAAGCCGACCAGCCGCCACGTGAGCGTCCCGCCGATCGAGGACGTGATCCGGGGCGCGCGACTGGTGGTCTGCCGGCACAGCAACTGCGCCATCGATGCCGCGATCGCCGGCATCCCGTTCGAGTGCGAGGACGGGGCGGCGTACTGGCTGGCGCAGCGCGAGTTCACGCCGGAGAACCGGCTCGATTTTCTGCGCCGGCTGTGCTGGTGGCAGTGGCGACACGACGAAGCGCCGCAGGCGTGGGAATTCCTGAAGGAGATGCTGTGCGACTGAACATCGGCTGCGGCCGCCACGTGCTCGACGGTTGGACGAACATCGATGTGCAGCGCTCGCCGCTGGCCAAGCGCCCGCCGGAGATCCTGTGCGACGCGCAGCGCATCCCGCTGCCCGGCGAGTGCGCCGACGAGATCCAGGCCATCCATCTGTGGGAGCACTTCTACCTGTGGGAGTGCGACGCGCTGCTCGCGGAGTGGCGCCGCCTGCTGAAGCCGTCCGGCAAGCTCGTGCTGGAGTTGCCGAACCTGATCAAGTGCGCGCAGAACATCGTCGATGACCGGATGAAGGGCGGCAAGGACGTCGACCAGCTCGGGATGTGGGGGCTCTACGGCGACCCGCGCGAGGAAGACCCGTACATGTGTCACCGCTGGGCGTGGTCCCCGAAGACACTGCGCCGCTTCCTGGAGGATCGTGGGTTTCGCGAGGCGCGCGAGCACCCGACGCAATGGCATCCGGCCGGACGCCAGCACCGCGACATGCGCATCGAGGCCTACAAGGCATGATTCGGGTCTTCATCGGCTATGACGCGCGCGAGGCCGAGGCCTATCGCGTCGCGGTGGCATCCCTGCGCCGGCGTGCCAGTGGGCCCGTGTCGATCGTGCCGCTGGAAATCGAGCGGCTGCAGGCACAGGGGCTGCTCACGCGTCCGGTGGATGCGCGCGGGGCGATGTATGACATTGTGAGCCAGGCGCCGCAATCCACGGCATTCGCGGTGTCGCGCTTCCTGGTGCCGCTGCTCGCGCAGACCGGCCCGGCGCTTTTCATCGACTGCGACATGCTGTTCCAGGCCGACGTGGCCGAGCTGTTCGCGCTGTTCGATCCGCGCTACGCGGTGCAGGTGGTGCAGCACGATCACCAGCCCCAGCGAGAGACCAAGATGGATGGCGCGGTCCAGACCCGCTACCCGCGCAAGAACTGGTCGAGCGTGATGCTGTTCAACTGCGCCCCCCCGGGAAACCGCCGGCTGTCGCTGTGGGATGTGAATCACCGTCCGGGGCGTGATCTGCATGCGCTGTACTGGCTGCACGATGCGGAGATCGGCGCGCTGCCGCCGGCGTGGAACTGGCTGGTCGGCGAGCAGGTGAAACCGGGCGCCGTGAAGCTCGCGCACTACACCAACGGGGGGCCGTGGTTTCCGAACTGGAAACCTCGATTCCATGACGAGCTCTGGCTGGAGGAATCGCGCCGTGGCGATTGAATCGTTCCGGGTCGAAGGCTTGCAAGGCGTGCTCGCCACGCTGCAGCAGCTGCCGCCCGAGCTGGTCAGCAAGAATGGCGGGCCCGTGCGCACGGCGCTGCGCAAGGCCGCAGTGCTTATCCAGAAGCAGGCGCAGGCGAATGTGCAGGCCATCATGGATGCGCCCAACGCCGGCGGCGTGCCAGCTGATGCCAGCGGACTGTTGCTGAAGAACATCATCGCGCAGCGCATCAAGCCGCCGCGCGGCCAGAAGGGCGAGCGCTTCATGGTGCGGGTGCGGCGCAAGCCCTACCCCGGCAATGCCGAGTGGAAGAAGCGCACCACCTCGCAGATCGGCGCGCTGCTCGAGCAAGGCACCGAAAAGCGTTCCCCGATGCCCTGGATGCGCCCAGCCTTCGAGGCCCGGCGCCAGGAAGCGGTGGCGGTGTTCGAGCGCGAGCTCCCCGCGGCCATCGATCGCATCGTGAAGAAGCTCGCCAAGCAGAACGGGGTGGCCTGATGTTTCCACCGGTCTACACCCTGCTCGCCGGCAGCAGCCTCGTGGCGGGCTACGTCGATTCGCGCATCTACCCGCACGGGCGGGCGCCGCAGAAGGTGGCGGCCCCGTACATCACCTGGGACGTCATGGGTGGGGCCCCGGAGAACACCCTCGGCGAACTGCCGTTGACCGACTCCTACATCGTGCGCGTGCGCCTGTGGTCGGATCACGGCGATGCCGTCGACGTGTTCGCCATCGGAGAGGCGATCCGCGATTGCCTCGAAGCCGAGGCCTACATGGAATCCGTCCCGATGACCGGGCGCGACGAAGAGACGCTGCGCCACTGGCTCGAACTGCAATTCAGATTCTGGGTGGATCGCCCGCAAGCCTCCGCCTGAACCCCAACCGCGCGCGTGCGCGTTTTCACCCCAAGGAGATGACCGATGACCGCAGGAACTATTCGCACCAAGGGCACGCGCCTGTACTTCGCGACGCCCACCGACGCATCCTCGCAGGATGCCGACGGCATCACGATCAAGTACGTGCTGTGCGCCACGGGCGTGGAGGGTCTGGGCGGCGCGGCCGACCAGGTCGACATCACCTGCCTCGACTCGCAGGAGCGCGAGTACGTGCAGGGCATGGCCAACCCCGGGCAGGTGACGGTGCCCTTCAACATGATCCCCAGCGCGGGATCGCACCAGGCGCTGATGGCGCTGCAGGCAAGCGGCGACGTGATCAGCTGGATGATCGCCTTCTCGGACGCGATCAACAACGGCACGCCGCCGGTGGCGGTCGATTCCAGCCAGCGGCTTGTCTCGGCCGGTCCGACCACGGCCGAATTCCTCGGCTACGTGTCGGACGTCACCATCGATGTGCAGACCAACGAGATCGTGCGCGGCTCGCTGGTGGTGCAACGCTCGGGCGCCATCAACTGGGACTGGCCGGCCGTCACCAGCTGAGCGCACTGAACGGCGAACTTTGAACGGCGACAAGATTCCGGCCCCGTTGGCTCTGTGCTGTTTCGCCGTGGCGCATCCAGCGGGTGTCCGGATCCAAGGAGTGGACGATGGGATATTTCGCGGACCTGATCGATGGCGGGCTGATCGAGCGCGCCCTCGAGGTAAAGGGCAAATCGAAGGCGACGTACTGGCGCCAGCTCACCGCCGGGCAGCGCGTCGAGCTGCTGCGCGGGCAGGTGGTCAACAGCGCTGGCGTGATGGAGATGGAACTGTCGGCCAACGCCGAACGGAATCAGCGCCTGGTGCAGATGACGCTGTGCGATGAGTCTGGGGCTCTGGTTTACAAGGGCCTGAAGGAGCTGCAGGCCGAGCCCGCCTGGCTGGTCGATGCTCTCGTCAAGCTCGCCAACGAGGTGAACAAGGACGAGGGAAACGGCTAGACCTCGCGGACCCGTGGCAGCGCTACCTGGTGCGCCTGTCGCTCCAGATGCGCCGCCCGATCCACGAGGTCTTGTCCTGGCCGCTGTGGGTGGTTCACACCTACGCGGAATTCCTCGCCGTCGAGCCCACCGTCGAGGACCGCCTCGAGGTGATGCTCGGCCAGCTCTCGGCACAGTACGGCGCGGTGCATCGGGCGCAAGGCGCACCCGTTCCTCGCATCAATGACTTCCTGTTGTACCGCGACGCCTGGCCCGGCGCGGAGCACGGCGAGTCCGACTATTCCGATATCGACCGCGAAATCATGAGGCAGCTACAACGATGAAGATCAGCGTCATCCTCGAAGCCCTGACCGGCGGCTTCGAGACCGACATGAAGCGCGCGCAGAAGGCCAGCGAGAAGGCCTTCGCGCAGATGAAGAAGGACGCGCAGGCCTCGAACGTCGCCATCGGCAAGGTGCTGACCGGCGGGTTGGTGCTGGGTGCGGCCGGCGCGGTGGGGCTGGGCGTGGCGGTAAAGTCCGCTGTCAACGAGATGGACAAGCTCTCGAAGACCGCGCAGAAGGTCGGCGTGACCACGGAAGCCCTCAGCGCGCTGCAGTACGCCGCCGAGTTGGCGGATGTCGATATCGGCCAGCTGCAGGGCGGCATGACGCGCCTGGTGAAGGCGCAGGCGGAGGTGGCCGCGGGCACCGAGAAGCAGACCGAGTTGTTCAAGTCGCTCGGCGTGGAAGTGCTGAACGCCGACGGCTCGCTGCGCAATGCCGACGATGTCATGGCAGACCTGGCGGACCAGTTCGCCAACATGGAAGACGGCGCCACCAAGACCGCGCTGGCCGTGCAGATCTTCGGGCGCGCAGGCGCTGACCTGATCCCGCTGCTCAACGGTGGCGCGCAGGGCTTTCGTACCGCGGCGGGCGAGGCAAGGGCCTTCGGCCTGATCGTCTCCACGGAGGCCGGCCAGGCGGCAGAGCAGTTCAACGACAACATCACCCGCATGGGCAAGGCGATGCAGGGCGCCGGCATTCAGCTCGCCACCGAGCTGCTGCCCGTGATGAACGAGCTGTCCGATCGCGTGGTCGGCATGGCCAAGGATCCCGCGTTCCAGAATGATCTGGCCGACGCCGTCCGCACCATCGGCGAAGTGGCCATCGATGCCGCGGCGGGCATCGTGACGATGGTCAACACGCTCAAGTTCCTGTATGACGAAGCGCGGCAGCTGGTGGGCATCGTCGATGCCGATGACCTGGTTCGCCAGTACGAAAAGCTCGAGGGGCTGCGCGGACAGTTGGCCGGCATGGAAGCGGGCCGCATGACGGAGACGCCCCAGGCGCAGGCGCTGCGCGACGAGATCAAGGCCGTCGAGGACAACATCGCCGCGCAGGAAAAGCTCCTCAACACGCGCGCGCGCATCGATACCGAGCTGCAGCCGATCGACATGTCCGGCATCCCGGCGCGCAAGCGGGCCCCGGCCAGCGGCAAGGTGTTCGCGGGCGGTGGCGGTGGTGCGGCACAGAAGGGCACCGGCTACCGCGACGCGATGATGGCGCAGGCGGATGAAGCCATGCGCGAGCTCGAAGACGCCTACCGCGAGCAGCAGATGCTGTTCGAGGACGTCCAGCGCATCAAGTTCCGGCTGATGGACGAAGAGGCGCAAGCCGTCCAGATGCTGCAGGCCGAGTACACCACCCTGCAGAATGCCATTGCCGCGGGGGCCATCACCGCGGAAGAAGGCGCCAGCGTGGCCGCCGACCTCGCCAGGCAGTGGGCCGAGGAACAGCGGGCCTACCACGAGCAGGCGCTCGACTGGCTCTCGGCCGGCCTGCTCACGGAAGAGGAAGAGATCCAGCGCAGCTACGAGCGCCGCCGCGAGGCCATCCTTGAAGAAATGGCGCTCACCGAGCAGGAGAAAACCGATCTTCTCGTGCGCGCCGAGCAGCAACGCAAGGACCAGCTCGAGGTGCTCGAGCAGGAGCGCCAGATGATGGTCGTCTCCAGTGCCGCGAGCATCGCCGACAGCCTGGCCTCGATCACCAAGGACTCGCTGGGCGAGCAGTCCAAGGCCTACCGGGTGATGTTCGCCATCAGCAAGGGCTTCGCGGTCGCCGAGGCGGCGGTGGCAATGGCGCAGAACATCGCCAACGCCTCAAAGATCGGCTTCCCGCAGAACCTCCCGATGATCGCCGGCGCGGTTGCCCAGGGCGCGCAGATCGCCGCCATCCTGTCCGGCGCGAACTACTCCGGCGCCTACGATCGCGGCGGCTCCATCCCAGCAGGCTCTTACGGTCTGGTGGGCGAGCGCGGTCCCGAGCTGGTCGCGGGGCCGGCGAGTGTCACCGGGCGGATGCAGACGGCGTCGATGATGCAGCGGGCCGGAAGCGGTGAGACGAAGATCCGCCTGATCTCGATCACCGACCAGCAGAACGCCGCCGACTACCTCGGCAGCGATCCGGGCGAGCAGAAGATCCTCGCCATCGCCGACCGCAATCGCGCGTTCTTCCAGCAGCTGGTTGCCAGCTGATGGCGCTCTGGCCGTTCTGCCCGCGCGCGGACTTTACCGAGGCGCTCGCCTGGTACACCGACGTGCTGCCATCCTATTCCGCCGAGCAACGCATCCGCCTCACCAACGCCCCGCGCCAGTCCTTCGCCTATTCGCACGCCTTCACGCCGCGCCAGTACGAGCGCGCGAAGCTGATGATGCAGAACAGCGGCGCGGCCATCTGGTATCTGCCCGTCTGGGCGGAACGCCAGCGCGTGAGCGTGGGATCGGGCGCCGGATCCATCACGGTGGACACCACCGCCAGCGACTACCGCGCCGGCAGCGTGGCGATGCTGTGGGCCTCCGACGAGGAATACGAGCTGGTGATCACCGATGCCGTGGCCAGCGGCAGCCTCACGCTCGACGGTGTCACCTCGCAGGCCTACACCAACGCTTTCATCTGCCCGGTGCGCTTCGCCTACTGCCCTGGCGGGCTGGAGGCCTCTCGCGTCCCCGGCCCCATCATCGAAGCGCAGACCGAGTGGATCGTCTACGACCCGGTCGACCTGTCCGACGCCGGGCTCTACGGCAGCTACCGCTCGCACGCGCTCGTGCCCGACTGTCCGCGCATCGGCAGCGGGTCGATCTCCGAGTCCGTCTCTATCCCGATGGTCGTCGTCGACAACGGCATATCCCCGCCCGCCATCAGCGCCGGGCGCAGCGTCATCGCCCGCACGCTTGGCATGGGCTGGATGCCGCAGACCATGGCCGACCTGTGGGCGCTGCGCACCTGGTTGCACGCGCTCTACGGCCGCCAGAAGGGCTTTTGGCTCCCGACCTGGACGCGCGGCATGCAGCTCGCCGCGCCCATCGCCCCGGCCAGCACCACCCTCACCATCCGCGCGATCGGCCTGAACGGCGTGGCCGAGACCGGAGACCTGATGCTGCAGACCCTGGGTGGCACGAAGCATTACTTCCGCTACACCAGCGTCGCGCCATCGGGCGCGAACGAAGTGCTCACGCTCTCGGCCGCAGCCGGCGCCACCGTCGATGCCAGCGACGTCGACGTGCTCTGCCCGATGCATTTCGTGCGCCTGGCGCAGGATCGCGTCGAGTTCGCGCATCGCCACCTGGGTGGAAGCCGGCAGATCAGCACGGTCGCCGTGCGCGTTGAAGAGGTGCCCATTCCATGACCTACGCGACGGAAGAGGAAAGCGTCCAGTCGGGCGCGCCGATCGAGATCTACACGTTCACGCGCAATGGCGTGGTGATCGGCCGCTACACCAGCGCGGAAGTGGCCGTCGTCGTGGGCGGGAATACGTACAGCACGTGGCCGGGCGGCATCAAGCGCGAGCGCATCGAGATCACCACGGAAACCGGCCGCAGCGCCATGCGGCTCGCGGTGGCGAAGGACTTCCCGATTGCCGAGCTGGTGCACTTGCGCCCGCGCACCGGGATCGTCGGCGTGACCGCGCAGCGCTACCACCGGGCCGATGCAACCGACGTGATCGCATTCTGGCCCGGTGGCCGCGTGCTCACCGTCAAGCGTGAGCGCAACGGCGAGCGCACGCTCATCTGCGACCCCGTGTCCGTGACCTGGAACCGCAACGGCCTCACGCGCAAGTGTGGCAGGAACTGCCAGCACGTGCTCTACGGCCCGCGGTGCCGTCTCTCGCAATCCGACTGGGGCTACGCCACCACCATCAGCGCCATATCGGGCAACCTGCTCACCGTCGCGGCGCTCGAGTCCGGCATGCCCTACGCCGGCGGGATCGTGGAGCGCACCGATGATGATGGGATCACGGACGTGGCCTACATCGTGGAGGCAAGCGGCACCACGCTGACGCTGGACCTTCCGTTCTACGACGCGGTCGTGAGCGACGCCGTGCTGGTGTACCCCGGCTGCGACTGGACGATGAGCACCTGCGACACCGTGTTCGCCAACTCGGCGAACTACGGCGGGCGGGTGAATATCCCAAGCAAAAACCCCGTTACCGAATCGGGGTTCACGTAGATGCAATTCTTTCTGTATTTCGCGGCGGGGGTGGTCGGCAGGGG
>OEIV010001446.1_pt1 | contig 10776 bp, 14 predicted proteins | sample 1539231 | NCBI WGS metagenome assembly OEIV01 (sample SAMN03794762, study PRJEB22550) | activated sludge metagenome | feature: wastewater treatment plant; material: activated sludge; isolation source: Wastewater treatment plant of a petroleum refinery complex | place: Argentina: Buenos Aires ... | reverse complement strand
TGTTCTGGTGGCGGCCAACGATGACCGCCGGGGCGTTGCGCCACAGCATGAAGCAGTCGTCGGCGAAGTGGGTCATGGCGTGCTCTTCAGCCGCCAGGTTGAAATAGGGATCGGTTTCGTGTCGGATGAGGCAAAGCATGGTGAATGTTGGCTCCAACCCGGAATCATAGCCGCTCGGGTCAGAAATGTCACGCGTTACAAATCACATTTTGATCGACCAAAACATTGCAAAAGCTGTGCAAACGGTGTATACTCCTGGCAAATGGACGAAAACGGTCCATGGACTTTAAACAGGAGACAACAACGTGACCAAGAGTCGGACCACACCAACCAGCAGCAAGACGCCCCGCAAGACCTCGGGCGGCGTTAGTTCGGCGACCGCCGGCGCCCCGGCCGCCGCCGCAACCACGCCCACCGGCACGCCGGCCGAGATGGAAAAGAAGTTCGCCGGTCTGCGCCGCTTCAACCTCATCATGGGCTTTCTGCACCTTGTGCAGGGTATCTTCATGATCGTCGTCAGCAACGACACGACCTACCCCATTTTCACCAACTACCTCAACTTCGACGTGGCCAGCCGTTCGCTCAGCCCCAACCCCCAGTTGCTCTACGAACTGCGCTTCGGGCCGGCGGTGGCCGCCTTCCTGCTCATCTCGGCCGTGGCCCACTTCTATCTGGCAACCGTCGGCTACGAGCGGTACGTCAAGAATCTCAAGCAGGGCATGAACCCCATCCGCTTCTATGAGTACGCGCTCAGCTCGTCGTTGATGATCGTGCTGATCGGCATGCTCATCGGCCTGTGGGACCTGGGGGCCATCCTCCTCATCTTCACCCTGAACGCCACCATGAACCTCTTCGGCATCATGATGGAACTGCACAACCAGCGCACTAACCGCACCGATTGGACGGCTTTCATCTACGGCTGCATCGCCGGCATCGTGCCCTGGATCGTCATTACCCTCTACTTCGTCGGCGCGGTCAACTCGGGCGACGCCAAGCCGCCGGCCTTCGTCTACGCCATCGTGCCCATCCTGTTCGTCTTCTTCAACATCTTCGCCATCAACATGGTGTTGCAGTACAAGAAGGTTGGCCGCTGGGCCGACTACCTGTTCGGCGAGCGCGTCTACATCGTTCTGAGCCTGGCGGCCAAGACGGTGCTGGCCTGGCTCATCTTCACCGGAACGCTGGCCCCCATCTAAGCCGCGACCGGAGAACGGCGGCGAACGCCGGTGGGGGCACAACCCACGCCGGCGCGCTGTTGTGCCCATTTCCCTGGCGTATCGCTTGCCCTGCCGCCCGGCAGGGCTTTTTCGTGGTCGGGCGGCTTCCCCTGACCCCGGCGGCCGTCGGTTAGGCGCAGAAAAACCTGTTGCCAGATCAAAACCAATCGTTCGCCGCTCTGCCTGTGCTATAATAGCGCGCAATGCAGGGGCGTCGGTCTGGCGGCTTCCCCTTGGCAATAGTCCCACATCTCTGGAGGATTCCATGCTCGTTCAAGAGTTGATGACCCGCAATCCCGTCACCATTACCCACGATACATCGGTGCCCGACGCCCTGCGGCTGATGCGCGAGAAGAAGGTACGTCGCCTGCCGGTGCTCGACAACCACGGCCGGCTGGTCGGCATCGTCTCCGACAAGGACCTGCTCCACGCCGAACCGTCGCCGGCCACCACGCTGGCGGTGTGGGAGATCCCCGAACTGCTGGGCAAGCTCAAGGTCGAAAAGGTCATGACCCGCGACGTCATCACCATTACCGAGCAGACACCGCTGGAGGAAGCGGCGCGCATCATGGCCGACAAGAAGATCGGCGGGCTGCCGGTCATGCAGGGGGCCAACCTCGTCGGCATCATCACGGAGACGGACGTCTTCAAGATATTGCTGGAGCTGCTGGGCGGCCGGCGCAAAGGGGTGCGCGTCGCTGTGGCCGTGCCCGCCGTGAAGGGGGAGTTGGCCAAAATCACGACGGCCATCTTCGAGGCGGGCGGCAACATCGTCGGCATCGGCATGAAAGGCATCCTGGGGTCATATGGCGACACGGCCGAGGTCGTTCTGAAGGTACAGGACGTGGCCCAGGACAAGGTAGTAGAGGCGCTGCGCCCGGTGGTCAGCGAGATCATGGACGTGCGCGAGATCTAGCGTTGGGGCGGGCCGACGGGCAGGCGTTATCCTGCCCTACCGAGGTCGCATGAGCGAGAGCGAGATGCAGTCGTTTGAGGATTGGCCGCGCGGCGCGGGCAACCCGGCGCGGCGGGCGCTGGAAGCAGCGGGCTATACGCGCCTGGAGCAACTGGCCGGCGTGCGGCGGGCGGAGTTGGCCAAACTCCACGGCGTGGGCCCAGGGGCGCTGCGCGTGCTGGCCGCGGCGCTGGCGGCGCGCGGGCTGTCGTTTGCGGAGGAGGAATGATGTCCCACGCGCTTGAACTGACCGCAGCCAACCGGCTGCGGCTGGCCCGCGCCTTTCGCCACAACCCGCGCGTGGACTACTCGATCGATTGCGTGCTGGAAGCGCAAATGGGGCAGGCGTTTGTCGATGACCTCGAACAGCCGACCGCCTATCGCATCACCATCGGCCCGTTCTGGTACTTCGCCGGCGACGCCGACAGCCCCGGCGGCCGAGCGCTACTGGCCGAATGGCCGGCCTACAACTTGCTGATGCCCTCGCCGCCGGCCTGGGCCACCGCGGCGCGGGCGACGCTGGGCGAAAGGCTCGTCTCTTTCCCGCGCTACAGCTTCTCAGCCGATGGCCTGAATGAGGGGCATCTGGCAGCGGTGATCGACGGCTCGCCCCAGCGCGACCGCGTCATTGCCGCGGACGCGGCATGGCTCGCCCGCGCATCCGAAGGCGTGGAAACGTTCATCGACCTGGCGGACTTCGACTCGCCCGACGACTTCGCGGCCCGGGGTCTGGGCTACGTCGCTCTGGATGGCGAGCGGGTCATGGGCGCGGCCTACTCGTCGCTGGTGTGCAGCCGCGGCATCGAGGTCAGCCTCTACGTCGACGAGCCGTATCGGCGGCAGGGCGTGGCCACGGCGCTGGCCGCCCGGCTGCTGCTGGAATGCCTGCGGCAGGGGCGGCGGCCGAACTGGGACGCGGCCAACCCGGAGTCGTGCGCTCTGGCCGAGAAGCTGGGCTACGTCGCCAGCGGTTCCTATGACAGCTACTTCTACCGACCGCAGTAGCGACGAGCAAGCCGAGCGCGTCCGCCGCCTCTGTCTGGCGTTGCCGGAGACAAGCGAGCGCCTCTCCCACGGCGAGCCGACTTTCTTCGTCGGCCGGCGCGTCTTCGTCATGTTCGCCGACGACCACCACGGCGACGGGCGGGTAGCCGTTTGGTTGCCCACGCCGCCCGGCGTCCAGGGCGCGTTGATCGAGCAGTCGCCGGCGAGCTACTTCCGCCCGCCCTATGTGGGGCACAAGGGTTGGGTGGGCATTGAACTGGCCCAGGTCGACGATGACGCGCTGGAGTTTCACATTCAGACAGCGTGGGAACTCATCGCGCCAAAGCGGTTGGTGTCGCGCGGTTCTGGAGAAGGTTAGATAAGCGGTAACAGTACGGCAGAGCCTCTTTGAATCGTCAGCCCATAGGTTTGGCGCGGTGGGTTGAAGAACCCACCGCTAACGCAAAAGTGCGCTGAAGCGCACTCAAGAGGGAGCGCGGCCCGCTGGAAGTGCGTTTGAACGCACTTCTGCGCTAGCGGCGGGTTCTTCAACCCGCCGCGCTGAGGCAACAGCGTTTCCTAAAGGTAGAAAGACCAATGAGCACCGAAGAGATTTTCAACTACCTCAAGATCGATGACCGGATCAGCACTGCCGGCCAGCCGACCGAGGACCAGTTGCGCGACGCCGCGGCCGAGGGCTTTACGGCGATCATCAACCTGGCCCCGGTCAACCCGCCCTATACGCCGGCCGACGAGGCCGGGCTGGCCCGCCAACTGGGCCTGATCTACATCTACATTCCAGTCGCCTGGAACAACCCCACCGACGCCGACTTCGCCGCCTTCGAGCAGGCCATGAGCGCCACAGCCGGCCAGCCGACGCTCATTCATTGCGCCGCCAACTTCCGCGTGACCGCCTTCTACACCCTCTATGCCCAGAAGCACCTCGGCCTCAGCGCGGCCCAGGCCGACGCCCTGCGCGACCGCATCTGGGCCGGCAGCGACTACCCCGTCTGGGAGGCGTTCATCGCCCGGAAGCGAGCGGAGATGGAGTCGGGCCAGTAGGAAATGGCACGCTAGGAGTGGAAGATGTCCCGAACGTTGCGGCTTCTGCTAAGCCTGATTTCTGTCGTGCAACTCCTGTTCGCGGTCGCGTTCTTCGTCCAGTGGCCGCCGGCGATCAGCCTGTGGCCGTTGGCGGGGACGACGCCGTTGACCTATATCCTGCTGGCGGCCTTCTTCGCCGCGGCGGCCGTGTCCACCCTGTGGCCCATCGCCACCGGCCGCGACGGCGCGCTGGCCGGCGTCGGCCTCGACTACCTGATCATTCTGGCCCCTCTGTCGGTGCTCTTCTTTGTGCTGGCGGCGCGTGGTCAGAGTGGCCTGCTCATCTATGGCGTTCTGCTGGCGCTGGGCGCGGTGTTCGGCGCGTGGCTGTTCGCGTGGGCGCGCCGCCAACCGCTGGACACCTCGCTGCCCATGCCGCCGCTGGTACGATGGTCGTTCTTCGCCTTCGTGCTGGCCCTGCTCTTCGTCAGCGGGCGCCTGTTCCTGCGCATCCCGACGCTGCCCTGGCCGCTGACGCCGGAGCTGTCCATCGTCGCCGGGAGCATGTTCTTGGGCGCGGCGGCTTACTTTGTCTACGGCCTGCTGCGGCCGAGTTGGGCCAACGCCGGCGGGCAACTGGCCGGCTTTCTGGCCTACGACCTGGTGCTCATCGGCCCGCTGCTGAGCCGGCTGCCGTCTATCGACCCGGCGTTTCGCACAGCGCTGCTCATCTATCTGGTGGTCGTCATCTATAGCGGGCTGCTGGCGAGCTACTATCTGTTTGTTAATAAGGAGACGCGACTGCACGGCCGTTAGCGGGTGTGAATTGAGCAAGGAATGAGCAGGTTTTGCCCTGTTGCCCTGTTGCCCGATGCTTATACTGTTCTGCAGGTCACTGTGAAGTGACCACACATCAGACCAACTACAGCAGGGAGAATCTCATGGCAAATCAGCAGGCTCTAGCGACGGTGCGGGCGGTATATGACGGATTCAACACAGGGGACGTGCCCACGCTCCTCACTCTGGTGACTGATGACTTTGAGCTGGTGGACGTAGCGTTGGGTATGTCGTGGCACGGTCGGCAGGGCTGGGGCGAGTGGCTGCAGAACTGGGCCGTCTCGATGCCCGACGCGCGCATCCGGCTGGATTCGATCATGGCCGAGGGGGACGTGGTGGTGACCGAGCACACCGGCGGCGGAACCCACACCGGCCCGCTCAACACCCCGGCGGGAACGATTCCGCCAACGGGGAAGAGGCTGGAACTCCAGTTCGCCGAGTTCTTCATCATGCGCGACGACAAGATCAAGACGCTGCGCGCCTATTGGGACACGGGGACACTGATGCGGCAATTGGGGATGGCCTGACACATTAGCGGTGGGTCTCACCTCACTGCTGGTCGATGTGCTTCAACGCCATCGCCACCACGGCCGCCCAGGCCACCACCTTGAACGCGCCCTCCCGGAGGGCGTTTTCTATTTCTGCCCGGCTCAGCAGAAGTAACGCCTGATCTTCGAGGTCGTCACTGTCAGGCTCGGCCACCCGCCGGCAGTTCAACGCCAGGAACAGGTGCATTGTCGCCACGCCGCGATTGGGATCCAAAACGTAACTGCCCAGGTTGATCCATTCGTCCGCCGCATAGCCCATCTCTTCAAGACTATCGCGTTTGTATCCGTTGGTCTGCTATAATGCCCTAGTGGTTTAATCGTGAGGCCCTATGACGATTGAGTTCGATCTGACCTACAAGGAACAACTACAGGCTGAGATTGAAGCGACGCCGGGAGAGTACCTGCCTGCGTTGCTGGCTATCGTGAGGCTCTATCGCCAGAGTGTAGCGCTGCGGCCTGCTGCCGAGTCTTTTCAACAGGGCTGGCGCGAAGCTATGAGCGGCGAAACCTTTCCCTTGTCCGAGCTTTGGCAGGGTCTCGATGCCGAGTAAGCCGCCTTCTTCTACTGCAAATGTAGATGTCCGATTCACCCCTGAGTTTAAGCGTAACTTGCGTGCGCTAAGCAAGCGCTTTCAGCATCTACGCTCTGACATTGAACCCGTTATAGAGCAATTACGAGCCGGCAACTTCATCGGCGACCAGATTCCGCGCACTGGCTACACGCTATACAAGGTGCGTATTCGTAATAGAGACGCACAACGAGGCAAGAGCGGTGGCTATCGCCTGATCTATTATCTGCGGACACCCCTGAGCGTTATCCTAATCACAGTCTTCTCGAAATCGGAACAGTCGGATATTTCGGCCGCTGAAGTACGACGTATCATCCGCGAGTTTGAAGAGAGCACACCATGACCCGCACCATCCGCTCCCCCCGTGGCACAAAACTCCACTGCAAAGGCTGGCTCCAGGAAGCCGCCTACCGCATGCTCCAGAACAACCTCGACCCGGAAGTCGCCTACGACCCGGAGCATCTCATCGTCTACGGCGGCCGCGGCCGGGCGGCCCGCAACTGGGCGTCGTTCGACGCCATCCTGCGCAGCCTGACCGAGTTGGAAGACGACGAGACGCTGCTCGTCCAAAGCGGCAAGCCGGTGGCCGTCTTCCGCACCCACGCCGACGCGCCGCGCGTCCTCATCGCCAACAGCAACATCGTCCCCCACTGGGCCACCCAGGAGAACTTCGACCGCTGGGAGGCCGAGGGGCTGATCATGTACGGCCAGATGACCGCCGGCAGTTGGATCTACATCGGCACACAGGGCATCCTGCAAGGGACGTTCGAGACCTTTGCTGAGGCGGCGCGCCAGGCCGGCTGGCCGTCGCTGCGCGGCAAGTGGACGCTGACCGCCGGGCTGGGCGAGATGGGCGGGGCGCAACCGCTGGCCGTGACGATGAACGACGGCGTGGCCCTGGTCGTCGAGGTGGACGAGTGGCGCGCCCGGCGGCGGCTGGATCACCGCTACATCGACGAGGTCAGCGAAGACCTGGAGGACGCCCTGCGCCGCGTGGAGCACTACGTCCAGACCGGCCAGGCCCGCTCCATCGGCCTCATCGCCAACGCGGCCACCGTCTTCCCGGACTTACTGGCCCGCGGCCTCGTGCCCGATCTGGTGACCGACCAGACCTCGGCCCACGACCTGCTGGCCTACTTCCCCGACGACCTCAGCTTCGAGGCGGGGCGGGCGCTACGCGACAGCGACCCGGCCGAGTTCCAGCGCCGGTCGCTGGCCTCGATGGCCCGCCAGTGTGCGGCGATGGTCGAGTTCCAGCGCCGCGGGTCGATCGTCTTTGACTACGGCAACAACCTGCGCCAGCGCGCCTTCGACGCCGGCGTGAGCGACGCCTTCAGCTACCCCGGCTTCGTGCCCGCCTACGTCCGGCCGCTGTTCTGCGAGGGCAAGGGGCCGTTCCGCTGGGTGGCCCTCAGCGGCGACCCGGAGGACATCCGCGTAACGGACGAGGCGATCCTGGAGCTGTTCCCCGACGACGCCCACCTGCACCGCTGGATTCGCATGGCCCAGGAGCGCGTCCACTTCCAGGGGTTGCCGGCGCGCATCTGCTGGCTGGGCTACGGCGAGCGCCACCGGGCCGGGCTGCGCTTCAACGAACTCGTCGCCGGCGGCGCGGTGAAGGCCCCCATCGTCATCGGCCGCGACCACCTCGACGCCGGCTCCGTGGCCAGCCCCAACCGCGAGACGGAGGGCATGCGCGACGGCAGCGACGCCATCGCCGACTGGCCTATCCTCAACGCCCTGGTCAACGCCGTCAGCGGCGCGACGTGGGTCAGCTACCACCACGGCGGCGGCGTCGGCATCGGCTACAGCCTCCACGCCGGGCAGGTCATCGTCGCCGACGGCACGCCGGCCGCGGCGCGGCGGCTGGAGCGGGTGCTGACGGTTGATCCCGGCATGGGCGTCGTCCGACACGTGGACGCGGGGTATGAGCGGGCGATAGAGGTGGCGCGGGAGAGGGGGGTGAAGATACCGATGATGCCCAGCTAACAGTGCGGCTTCAAGATATCAAGAATCATGTAACATCTCACCTCGAGGTAATAGTAATAATGGATTGGATCGCTGCCGGTAGCGCATTTGCCGGAGCACTCGTTGGAGTCGTTGTAGTAATCTTGGGTTTTTTAATCTGGGACTATTTCGACCGTAGGAAGTCGGCCGCAATAGCTCAAGAGAAGCCGCTTTCAAAAGCCAAAGACCTACACGAGGATATTCTTGAGCGTCATTTAGAAGAGCTTGTGGTCAGTGACTTCGATCGCCTATTCCCTGGTTGGGTTATCTACTCAACCAATGCCATTGGCAACGATAGTGCCAGACCATCTGGCATTCGCTACCGTACTCCAGCGGGCGAGATCGACTTACTTTGTACCGACGAAAACAACAACCTAGTCGTCATCGAACTCAAGCGTAACCGCGCCCCGGACAAGGTAGTCTCTCAACTTGATCGTTATCTTGTTTGGGTGGAACAGAACATTTCCAAACCTGGCCAAAGTGTTCGCGGGATCATCATCGCGAAGAAGCACGGAGACCACGTCGTTTACAGCGTCTCTCGTCGAGCGGATATCGAGTTGTGGACCTACGACTTGAGATTGGCCCTTGTGCCAAAATTCACGGCCAACCGGTCTAACCTATAAGAGATCTATCAGTTCTTCGCGCTCAATACCGGCCTGCTTCAGAATGGACAACAGCGTGCCTTGTGGCAAGTCGCGGCGGTGAACCGGGACAACCGCCCGCTGTTTCGTATCGGGGTGAAGGTAGATATGGTGACTGCCCTTTGCCCGGTCAAAGATGAAACCTCGCTTCTCCAGAATGCGGATAACATCCCTAGGCGTCAACACCGGTAGCTTCGGCATAGTTCACCGTCAACGCATATTCCAGCGTTCCTTCTTCGGTCGGCACTTCCTCGCCGTGCGCGACGAGGCTTTCGACATAAAGTTCAATAGCCTCCCGTGCCATAGAGATAGCTTCGTCTACGTCTTCACCGTAAGTAATGCACCCGGGCAGCGACGGTACAAGCGCGGTGTAGCCGCCCTCCGGTTCTGGTCGCAGGACAACCCGGTATAGCAATGTTCTCATTGTTTCTCCCTTATATCCATGTCAACAAGGCAAGCGCCAGCACTTAGCTCGCCGTCGAATATCTGCTACTAAAAGGTGGTTCAAGCCATCAACTCGTTCACACTCACGTTGACGACAGCGACAGTATAACATGCAACAAGGCGACAATCCGCTCGCAGGTTCAAGGTTTTGGTCGCCGGTCAATCGGCCGCGCAGAATTCGGACATCATTCTGCTATAATCAGCAGTGGATGTTCCAAAAACTGCCACGCCGCCAGCGCGGCCACCATCTCCCAACCTCGGCAAACAGGTCGTGACTACATGAAGTACCACTGCCCGTTCACCCTGACCCTCGACCCGATGGAGCGTCTGCTCCTCATCAACATCACTGCCGACCCGGACGAAGTCTACAGCGGCTTCGAGCCGCAGGTCTTCGATGATCCTGTCAATGGCCGCGGCCTGTTGGTCATCGCCTACTTGCACGATGGACGCGTCGACGTCTACCATCAGCCCGGCCTGAACCTCGACGGCAAAAACTACGACATTGTGGGCAAGGGTTTGCGCGAAAAGGCGGCGCGGCCGATGGTCGGCGCGCACTTCGATATTACCCCTACTGGGGTTGACCTCGACATCGCCTTCGACGACTTGCTCGGCCGTCCTATCGTCCTGCGCATCCACGAGAACGGTGGCAAGCCCACCCGCCCCTTTGGCATCCTGGCCCCTATGGGCAACACTGTTGAACGGCCGCCCGCTCTGCCGCTGTTCTTCCTCCATGACTTCTACTTCGTGCGCCGGGCGCGGACGGAACTGCTGATCAGCGTCGCCAGCCGCGCCCACAAGCCGGACAGCATCCCCATGATCCTGGACGGCGCGCGTGTCCACTTCGTGCGCTACGCCGCCGCGCCGTTCCTGGTGAACTGGAACGCGACGTTCGATGGGGCGCTGTGGCCGCTGTCGATCGTAGACGGCGATACGCCGGACGGCGAACTCCGCGCCACCGACGGGCCGGTGACGCATGAGCTGTCACTCATTGACGGCCGTCCGGCGCTCAAGGCTATGTCTGTCGCCAGCGACCATCATTCCCTGCGGGTCGCCTTTGATCCGCCGTTTCCCGATGTGACCCAGTTGCACGGCAGAATGGCTGCCGGAACGATTACCATTGATGCCGGGACGTGTGGAACGGTCGCTGGCGCTTACCGGATGGAGCGGACGGGCGAGGGCATCGACATCACCTTGCAGCCGTCCGGCGGCTGGGAGCCGGGGCCAGCGCAGTGGGGAGCCAAGCTCATCTTCCGTCTCGTGCCCCTGTTCCGCCAGTGGCCGGCTACCTACATCTGGCGCGGGCAGGTAGACCTGACGGGCGAGCGCCCCTGGCTGCGGGGGGCCTGGGAGCGGTTGGATGCCGCGGGGCAGGGCGCGGTGAAGTTGTTTGGGTAGAGGCCGAAGCGCGGGGCAACGGGTAGGAAGGGCGAGAGGCAATTTACCTGCGTCTGCCTCTTCCCCTAACGCCCCACCCTACTCCATGCTATCATTGGCCCAGCCTTGTGGAGGTATCTGACCAAATATGCGCTT
>OEIV010001445.1_pt1 | contig 10786 bp, 5 predicted proteins | sample 1539231 | NCBI WGS metagenome assembly OEIV01 (sample SAMN03794762, study PRJEB22550) | activated sludge metagenome | feature: wastewater treatment plant; material: activated sludge; isolation source: Wastewater treatment plant of a petroleum refinery complex | place: Argentina: Buenos Aires ... | reverse complement strand
TAGGCCTTGACCTCGAAGCCCAGGCTGCGCATCAGCTTGAGCATGCCGTTGTTGTGCGTCAGCACCAGGCCGATGATTTCCTGCAGGCCCTTTTCGCGCGCCGCGTCCATGATGCTGAGCATCAGCCGCGTGCCCAGGCCCTGGCCGGCGTAGCCGTCGTCGACCACCAGCGAGAACTCGCAGCTGCTCTGGTCGGGGTTGGTGATGTAGCGCGACACGCCGATGATGCGCTCGCGCGTGGTCTTGCCGCCGTCCTCGGCCAGCACGTCTTCCTCGACCACGGCGCACAGCGCCATCTCGCGGTCGTAGTCGATCAGCGTGAAGCGCGACAGCATGTGCGGCGGCAGCTCGGCCATGTTGGAGACGAAGCGGAAGTAGCGGCTCTCGGGCGTCAGGCGCTTCATCATGTCCTGCAGTGGCTGCGCGTCGTCGGGGTGGATCGGGCGCACCTTGTATTCGCCGCCGCCACGCAGCGGCCACAGCTGCTCGAAGCGCGCCGGGTACGGCAGGATCGACAGGTGGCCGTAGCGCCCGGCGCGCCCGGGCGAGGCCTGCGCCGCCGGGCCGATGACGATGCGCGCGTCCACCGCCAGCACGCCGTGCTCGTCGACGATGATGGGGTTGATGTCCATCTCGCGCAGCTGCGGCAGCTCGCACACCATTTCGGACACGCGCAGCAGCACCTGCTCCAGCGCCGCCATGTCGACCGCCGGCGCGCGCCGCCAGCTGCCCAGCGTCTCGTGCACGCGCGAGCGCTCCATCAGCCGCCGCGCCAGGAACTGGTTGAGCGGCGGCAGCTCCATGGCGTGGTCGCGGTACAGCTCGATCAGGGTGCCGCCGGCGCCGAAGGAGATCACCGGGCCGAACGGCTCGTCGGTCACCACGCCGATGTACAGCTCGCGCCCGCGCGGCTTGCGCGCCATGGCCTGCACGGTGACGCCGTTGATGCGCGCGTCGGGCTGGCGCTCGCGCACCGCCGCCATCATGTCCTGCCAGATGTCGCGCACGGCGGTGGCGTGCATCACGTTCAGCGCCACGCCGCCGACGTCGCTCTTGTGGCTGATGTCGGGCGAGTCGATCTTCAGCGCCACCGGAAAGCCGATCTGGGTGGCGATCATCATGGCCTCGTTGGCGCTGCGCGCCAGCAGCGTCTGCGTCACCGGGATGTGGAAGGCCGACAGCAGGGTCTTGGACTCCATCTCGGTCAGCACGCTGCGCCGCTCGATCAGCACGCTTTCGATCAGCAGGCGCGCGCCTTCCACGTCCGGCGCCGCCAGGCTGGTCAGCGGAGGCGGCGTCTGCTGCAGCATCTGCTGGTTCTGGTAGAAGCTGGCGATGTTGCCGAAGGCGCCCACCGCCGCCTCGGGCGTGCGAAAGCTGGGGATCTGCGCCTCGGCCAGCGCGTGGCGCGCCGGCTGCACGCTGGCGTCGCCCATCCAGCAGGCCACCAGCGGCTTGGCCAGGCGCGGGCGCGCCTGCACCAACTGCTGCGCCACGGCATCGGCGTCGCCGCCGAACTTGGGCGAATAGATCGCCAGCACGCCGTCGACGCCACGGTCCTTGGCCGCCGCCTCCAGCGCCAGGCGGAAGTGCTCGGCCGTCGCGCCTTCGGACAGGTCCACCAGGTCGGCCAGCGACGCCTGGGGCGGCAGCTGGGGCGCCAGCTCGCGCGCCGACTCGGGCGACAGCACGCCCAGCTTCAGGCCCAGCTCGCTCACCCAGTCGGCCGCCAGCACGCCGGGACCGCCGCCGTTGCTGACGATGGCCAGGCGCGGGCCCACCGGGCGGTAGCGCGAGGCCAGGCACTTGGCGGCCGAGAACAGCTCGACGAAGGAGCGCACGCGCACCGCGCCGGCCCGGCGCAGCACGGCGTCGAACACGTCGTCGCTGCCGACGATGGCGCCCGAGTGGGTCTGCGCCGCCGCGTTGCCGGCCGGCTTGCGCCCGGCCTTGAGCACCACCACCGGCTTGACGTTGGCCGCCGCGCGCAGCGCGCTGGTGAAGCGCCGCGCGTTGGAGATGCCTTCCATGTAGACCACGATGCCGCTGGTGTGGCGGTCGGCCGCCAGAAAGTCCAGCGTGTCGGCCAGCGTCACGCCGGTGTGCGGGCCCAGCGCCACCACGGTGGAAAAGCCCACCCGGTTCTGGCGCGCCCAGTCCAGGATCGAAGCCGTCAGCGCGCCCGACTGCGACACCAGCGCCAGCTGGCCGGGCGTGGCCAGCGCGCCGGAGACGCTGGCGTTGAGTTGCAGCTGCGGGCGCTGGAAGCCCTGGCTGTTGGGCCCCAGCAGCCACACGCCGTGGCGCCGGGCGATGCGCTGCAGCTCGTGGGCCCGCTTGGCGTCGAGCCCGTTGGACAGCACCAGTGCCGCCTTCACCTTGATGCGGCCGGCCAGCTCCAGGGCGGCGCCGATCTCCTCGTCGGGCAGGGCGATGATGGCCAGGTCGGCGCGCGCCTGCGCCAGATCGGCCAGGGTGCCGGTGGTGTGCACGCTGAGCGGCAGCACCTCGCCCTTGAACGCCTGCGCCTGCAGGTGCGCCAGCAGCGCGCGCGCCTGCGGCGTCTGCTGCTCGGGCGCGTCCTGCGCGCCGGTGAACAGGGCGATCGCGCGCGGTTCGAACAAGGGGGTGAGGTAATGCTGGTCCATGGTGCCTTCCTGCGTGATTCCTCTTGCTTCAAGGGTTAACCCGTATTGTGAAGGGGTTTTGCCCCGCGCAACGGTGGCGCCGGCATTACCGCCGGCCGGGCGTGACATTGTGCGGGTTCACGGCCCCGGCGACAGCCGCGACGGCGCCGCCCGCCGGCCGCGCTGGCAAGACTGAGACAATCGCCGCATGACACGCTTTGCCCCCCTGCACAACGACACCTTCCTGCGCGCCTGCCTGGGCCAGGCCACCGAGCACACCCCCGTCTGGCTGATGCGCCAGGCCGGGCGCTACCTGCCCGAGTACTGCGCCACCCGCGCCCGGGCGGGCAGCTTCATGGGGCTGGCGACGAACGTCGACTACGCCACCGAAGTGACGTTGCAGCCACTGGCGCGCTACCCGCTGGACGCCGCCATCCTGTTTTCCGACATCCTCACGGTGCCCGACGCCATGGGGCTGGGGCTGAGCTTCCAGCAGGGCGAGGGCCCCAGGTTCGAGCGCGTGGTGCGCGACGAGGCGGCCGTCAACGCCTTGGCCGTGCCCGACATGGACAAGCTGCGCTACGTGTTCGACGCCGTCACCAGCATCCGCAAGGCCTTGAATGGCCGCGTGCCGCTGATCGGCTTTTCGGGCAGCCCGTGGACGCTGGCCTGCTACATGGTCGAAGGCGGCGGCAGCGACGACTACCGCCACGTCAAGACGCTGATGTACGCCCGGCCCGACCTGATGCACCGCCTGCTGGCCGTCAACGCCGACGCCGTGGCCCAGTACCTGAACGCCCAGATCGACGCCGGCGCGCAGGCCGTGATGGTGTTCGACAGCTGGGGCGGCGTGCTGGCCGACGGCGCGTTTCAGGCCTTCAGCCTGGCCTACACGACGCGCGTGCTGGCGCAGCTTAAGCGCACCGGGGCGGACGGCGCCGTGGTGCCGCGCATCGTCTTCACCAAGGGCGGCGGGCTGTGGCTGCCCGAGATGGCGGCGCTGGACTGCGACGTGCTGGGCCTGGACTGGACCATGAACCTGGGCACGGCGCGCCGCATGGTGCAGCAGGCGGCGGCATCCGTAACTCCTGAAATCATAGCTGCCGGCGCAGGCCAGGCGAGCGCCAACACCTCGAAATCCTTGCAAAATCGCCCCCCCAAGGCGCTGCAGGGCAACATCGACCCCAACGTGCTGTTCGCCCCGCCCGAGGCCATCCGCGCCGAAGTGCGCCGCGTGCTGGACAGCTTCGGCCGACCCCACACCGACCCCACAACGCCGGGCAGCACCCACATCTTCAACCTGGGCCACGGCATCAGCCAGCACACCCCGCCCGAGCACGTGACGCATCTGGTGGACGAGGTGCACCGCCATTCGCGCCACCTGCGGGCGGGCTGAGCGGTTGAGCCGCCGGTCGGGCGGCACGGGCCCCGATGTCGGCGGGCAGCGCCCTACGCCGCCGGCCGGCCGGCGTCAAGCGCATTGCGCACGATTGTTGACACCAAACCGGGTGCTGTAGGGCTTGACTTATGCACAAAAACCCGAATGCCCCAACACCCGCACACCGCGCCAGCGCGGCCGCGCTATAAAACGCGAAGCGCTTGCAAGTTATTGATTTCATTGAACATCAAGTCCTGCTGCTTTGGCAGGCAGGACAAGGAAACCCTTGATTTTCAAGGCCTGCGGAGCGGCCGGAGGGGATTCTCCACAAAGTTATCCACAAAATCTGGGCATGACTTGGCAGACGCTTTCAAAACAAGGACTTAAGGCCGATAGTGCAAGTGGCGGCCCGCCACATCGCCCTGGCCCGCCCACCCCATGACGCACTGGCTGGCCGTCGCCGTGGCCACCCCCGCCCACAGCGGGCTGGCCGAGCCCCTGACCTACCGCGCCGACGCGCCGCTGGCGCCCGGCCACATCGTGCGCGTGCCGCTGGGCGCGCGCGAGGTGCTGGGCGTGGTCTGGAGCCAGGCGGCCGAGCCCTCGCCCGAGCGGGCGGCCCAGGTGCGCCCGCTGGCCGGCGTGTTCGACGGCCTGGCGCCGCTGGCCGACGACTGGCGCCAGCTGATCGCCTTCACCGCCCGCTACTACCAGCGCGCGCTGGGCGAGGTGGCGCTGGCCGCGCTGCCGCCGCAGCTGCGCACGCTCAGCAGCGTGCAGATGGCGCGCCGCCTCAAGCGCCTGGGCGAGGCGCCGCCGGCCAGCGCCGCCGACGCTACTGAAACGGAAGCGCTCACCGCTGAACAGGCGGCCGCCCTGGCCCAGATCGACCAGCAACCCGGCCCCTTCCTGCTGCACGGCGCCACCGGCAGCGGCAAGACCGAGGTCTACATGCGGGCCGCCGCCCGCGTGCTGGGGCAAGACCCGGCGGCGCAGGTGCTGGTGCTGGTGCCCGAGATCAACCTGACACCGCAACTGGAAGCGCGCTTTGCCGCCCGCTTTGGCGCCAGCGCCTGCGTGTCGCTGCACAGCGGGCTGACGCCGCCCCAGCGCCTGGCGGCCTGGCTGGCCGCGCACGGCGGGCGCGCGCGCATCGTGCTGGGCACGCGGGTGGCGGTGCTGGCCTCGATGCCCGGCCTGCGGCTGATCGTCGTCGACGAGGAGCACGACCCCAGCTACAAGCAGCAGGAAGGCGCGCGCTATTCGGCACGCGACCTGGCGCTGTACCGCGGGCGGCTGCTGGGCGCCCGGGTCATCCTGGGCTCAGCCACGCCGGCGCTGGAGAGCTGGCACGCCAGCACGCCGGCGCCCGAAGGCCCGGGCCGCTACCAACGCCTGGCCATGCCACGCCGCGTCGGCCTGGCGCCGGGCGACGACCCGGCCGCCGGCCTGCCGCGCGTGCGCCGGGTGGACATGACGCGCCAACCCAAGGGCACGCTGATCGCGCCGCCCCTGCTGGCGGCCATTGGCGAGCGCGTGGCGCGCGGCGAGCAGGCGCTGCTGCTGCTCAACCGCCGCGGCTGGGCGCCGGTGCTGCACTGCGCCGACTGCGGCTGGAAAAGCGAATGCCCGCACTGCAGCGCCTACCGCGTGTTCCACAAGATCGACCGCACCCTGCGCTGCCACCATTGCGGCTTCACCCAGCGCGTGCCGCGCGCCTGCCCGGCCTGCGGCAACCTCGACATCGGCACCCTGGGGCGCGGCACCGAGCAGCTGGAAGAGCGCCTGGCCGAACTGCTGGCCGACGTGCGCCGCCCCGACGGCACGCCAGCGCGCATCGCCCGCATCGACGCCGACAGCACGCGCGGCAAGGGCCAGCTGGAAAGCGCGCTGGCCCAGGTGCACGCCGGCGACGTGGACGTGCTGGTCGGCACGCAGATGATCGCCAAGGGGCACGACTTCCGGCGCGTCACCCTGGTGGCGGCGATCAACCCGGACGCGGCGCTGTTCTCCAGCGACTTCCGCGCGCCCGAGCGGCTGTTTGCCCTGCTCATGCAGGCGGCAGGCCGCGCCGGGCGCGACGCCGCCAGCGCCGCCGGCAGCGAGATGTGGGTGCAGACCCACCACCCGCGGCACCCGCTGTACGCGGCGCTGAAAGCCCACGACTACCCTGGCTTCGCCGCCCAGCAGCTGGTCGAGCGCGCCCAGGCCGGCCTGCCGCCCTTCAGCCGGCTGGCGCTGCTGCGCGCCGAGGCGCGCACGCAGGCGGCGGCGCAGGATTTTCTGACCGCGCTGGCACAGACCACGCAGCAGGCCCTGGCCACCGACCCGGCGCTGGCCCAGATCACCTGGTACCCCGCCGTGCCGCTGGCGATGCAGCGCGTGGCCGGCATCGAGCGTGCCCAGATGCTGCTGGAAAGTCCTTCGCGCGCCGCCCTGCAGCGCGTGCTGGCCGCCTGCCAGCCGCTGCTGCACCAGCTGCGCGCCAGCCCCGCCCACCGCGCCATCGTGCGCTGGGCGGTGGATGTCGATCCGCTGGCACTGTAGACATCAGAAACGCGGAACCATCCTGCCCCGCGCCGACTCCACCATGGGCTGATCTGCAGGAGTGTCCGTATGAGAGCGCAACTTGCCGGACTGGGACTGTGCATCGCCATCAGCCTGCCCGCCCTGGCCCAGATCACCCCCGCCCAGACCAATCTGGACCCAGGCGCCGGCCGCCTGGAAGCGCGCAACGCCAAGGCGGCGGCGCGCGAGCTGGGCACCGTGACGCCCGAGCAGGCACTGGCCAACGCCCTCAAGCGCTGCGACGGGCTGCCCGCGTTCTACCGCAGCGACTGCGAGGCGCGCGTGCGCGGCGGCGGCCAGGTGTCGGGCAGCGTGCTGGGCGGCGGCCTGCTGAAGGAAAGCGTCACCACCCTGCCCGCCGCCACGCTGGAAGACGAGATTCGCGCCATCCCGCCGCTGCGCCTGCCGCCGTCGGCGCGCTGACAGGCGTGTATCGTGGCGCCGCATGAACCATTGGCATGGTCTCGCTCTTCTGACTGGCGCGCTGATCGCCGCCCCGGCGCTGGCCTGGAACGCCCGCGGGCATGCCGCCGTGGCGGCGCTGGCTGAAAGTCAGCTGGGCGCGGACGCCCGGGCCCAGGTGGCTGCCGTGCTGGCGGACGATCTGGACCGCTTCGGCCAGCCCTCTGGGCGGCGCAGCCTGGCGGCGGTGGCGTCCTGGCCGGACGAGATCCGCGCCGAAGCCACCCGCACCGACCCGGAGGCGTTTCGCGGCTGGCATGTGCGCGGCAATCCGGTGTGCAGCGACCGCCTGGGGCGCTGCCCGCAAGGCCATTGCGTCGACCAGCTGATCCTGAGCTACAGCGCCGTGCTGCGCGATCGGGCGCAACCGCTGCGCGCGCGCAACGAAGCGCTCAAATGGGTGGTGCACCTGGTGGGGGACGTGCACCAACCGCTGCACGCGGGCGTCAATCCCAATGGCGGGCGTGCCCGCGTGGTGCTGGCCGGTATCGATCTGCCGCCCGGCACCAGCCTGCACAACATCTGGGACGGCGCGCTGCTGGATGCCGCGCTCGCCGGCTGGCAGACGTCCGCCCAGCCGGTGCCGGTGCCGGCGCCCGCGCTGACCGCTGATGGACCAACCGCCTGGATGCTCGAAGCGCGTGACGTGGCGCTGGCGCATGTCTACCAGCCGCTGCCGGGTTTCGCCTGCGGTGTGCGGCTGGCCGAGCCGCTGCTGCTGGACACCGGCTACCAGCGCGCCAGCGTACCCGTCATCCGCCAGCAGATCGAGCGCGCCGGGCGGCGGCTGGCCCGGCTGCTGAACGAGGCGCTGGCCGCCGACCAGCCCCCTGCCAGCGCCGCGCGCTGACGCCGGCAACGGCACAACGGGCCGCCCTCAGGGACGCAGCGCCACCACCGCCGAAAAACTGAAGAAGGCCAGCGCGGTGGACCACAGGATGATGCGCGCCACGCGCCCGTTGTCGGCGCCGAAGCGCTCGGCCAGCAGCGACACGTTGCCGGCCGCCGGCAGCGCGGCCGTCAGCACCAGCGAGGTGAGCACGGCAGGCGTCAGCCCGCCCGCCCGCAGCGCCAGCAGGCCCAGCCCCCACACCAGCAGCGGGTGCAGCAGCAACTTGACGGCGGTGATCACGCCCACGTCGCCCAGCCGCGCCGCGTTGGTGGCCGCCGCATGGGCCACCTGCGCCTGCGAGCGCGCCAGCACCGCGCCGATGGTGAACAGCGCCACCGGCGATGCGGCGTCGGCCAGCAGGTGCACGGTGCGCTGCAGCGGCGCCCATGGCGCAAAGCCCAGCGCGCCGGCCAGCGCGCCCAGCAGGATGGACCAGGGCATGGGGTTGCGCAGCACACCCCGCAGCGCCCGGCCGACGGCCCGGGCCGGGCCGTGCTCGTCGGCCGCGCCCCATTGCGACAGGCCGATACACAGCGAGGTAGTCACCACCAGGTCCACCAGCAGCGTGGCCATGACCGGACCGACCGCGGCCTCGCCCAGCAGCGCCAGGATCAGCGGCACGCCCATGAAGCCCGAGTTGGGAAAGGCCGCCACCAGCGCGCCCATGGCGGCGTCCGGCCAGCCGGCGCCGCGCCGGCGCGCCAGCCATGCCGTGCCGGCGACGATGAGCGCCGCCGCCACCAGCCACAACATCGCGATCACGGGGTTGAACAGTTGCGGCAGCGGCGTCGTGCTGCCAAAGCGCCACAGCATGCACGGCAGGGCGAAATACAGCACGAACATGTTCAGCCCCGGCACCGCGTCCAGCGGCAGCAGGCGCGAGCGCGCCGCCAGGTAGCCGCACAGCACCAGGGCGAAGAACGGAAAGGTGACGGAGAGGATGCCGGCCAGCGCTTGCATGCAGGATGCAAGCGTAGCAGGCGGCGCGGCTATCATCGGCGCCCCCATGTCCGACCGCCTGAACCTCGCCCAGCAGGACGCCGTGCATCACCTGCGCGGTCCGTGCCTGGTGCTGGCCGGCGCGGGCTCGGGCAAGACGCGCGTGATCACGCACAAGATCGCGCGGCTGATCGAGACCGGCGTGCAGCCCGCGCGCATCGCCGCCATCACCTTTACCAACAAGGCCGCGGCCGAGATGCGCGAGCGCGCGCGCGCCCTGGTGGGCAAGGCGGCGGGCGAGGTGCTGATCTGCACCTTCCACGCCCTGGGTGTGCGCCTGCTGCGCGAAGACGGCGCGGTGCTGGGCCTCAAACCCCAGTTCAGCATCCTGGACAGCGACGACGTGCTGGGCCTGATCAAGGACTGTGGCGCGACGACGGACGCGGCGACGGCGCGCCAGTGGCAGTGGGCCATCAGCCGCTGGAAGAACGCCGGCCTGGACGCCGCCGCCGCTCTCGCGCAGGCCAGCGGCGAAGGCGAGCGCCAGACCGCGCTGCTGATGGCGCGCTACGAAGAGCGATTGAGCGCCTACCAGAGCGTGGACTTCGACGACCTGATCGGCCTGCCGCTGCGTTTGCTACAACAACATGAGCACGTCGCGCAGAAGTGGCAAGCGCGGCTGGCCCATGTGCTGGTGGACGAATACCAGGACACCAACGCCACCCAGTACGAGCTGATGAAGCGGCTGATCGGCGCGCAGGGCAGCTTCACCGCCGTGGGCGACGACGACCAGAGCATCTATGGCTGGCGCGGCGCCACGCTGGACAACCTGCGCCGGCTGCCGCAGGACTATCCGCAGCTCAAGGTCATCAAGCTGGAGCAGAACTACCGCTCCACCTCGGCCATCCTGCGCGCGGCCAACAACGTCATCGGCCCCAACCCCAAGTTGTTTGAAAAGCGCCTGTTCTCCGAGCTGGGCGAGGGCGAGCCGGTGCGCGTGGTCGACTGCGACCACGAGGCGCACGAGGCCGAGCGCGCGGTGGCGCGCATCCAGTCGCTGCGCGAAACCTCGGCGCACAAGGAGTGGCGCGACTTTGCCATCCTGTACCGCGCCAACCACCAGGCGCGCGTGTTCGAGCAGGCGCTGCGGCGCGCGCAGATTCCGTACAAGGTGTCGGGCGGGCAAAGCTTTTTCGACCGCGCCGAGATCAAGGACCTGTGCGCCTGGCTGCGCCTGTGGATCAACGAGGACGACGACCCGGCCTTTCTGCGCGCCGTCACCACCCCGAAGCGCGGCATCGGCCACCAGACGCTGGCGGCGCTGGGCGAATTTGCCGGCAAGGCACGCCTGTCGCTGTTCGGCGCGCTGTTCGCGCACTCGCTGCCGGCCGCGCTGCCGGCGCGCGCCATCGCCGGCCTGCACGAATTCGGCCGTCTGCTGAACGATTTGCGCCATCGCGCCGGCCACACCGTGGGCCACGAGGCGGCGCGCACTTTTTTGAGCGACTGGCTGAAGGACATCGGCTACGAGCAACACCTGCACGACAGCGCCGACAGCGCGCCCCAGGCCACGGCACGCTGGCAGAACGTGCTGGAGTTTTGCGACTGGATGGCCGGGCGCTGCGGCGGGCAGATCGAGGACGCGGCCGGCGTCACGCTGCGGCAGGAACCGAAAAGCCTGCTGGAGGTGGCGCAGACCATCTCGCTCATCTCCACCCTGAACGAGCGCGAGCAGAACCCGAACGTGGTCACCCTGTCCACCCTGCACGCCGCCAAGGGCCTGGAATGGCCGCACGTCGTGCTGGCCGGCGTCACCGAGGGCCTGCTGCCGTTTCGCCCCGACGAGGACGCCGGCGCCGCCGCGCAGGCCGCGCGCATCGAGGAAGAGCGCCGCCTGATGTACGTGGGCATCACGCGCGC
>OEIV010001444.1_pt1 | contig 10787 bp, 4 predicted proteins | sample 1539231 | NCBI WGS metagenome assembly OEIV01 (sample SAMN03794762, study PRJEB22550) | activated sludge metagenome | feature: wastewater treatment plant; material: activated sludge; isolation source: Wastewater treatment plant of a petroleum refinery complex | place: Argentina: Buenos Aires ... | reverse complement strand
CCGCCAGCGATTGCAGCATCGCGATCGCGCTCCCCGCGCTGATGTTGGCGAGCGCGACCTCGCGCAGCACCGTCGCATCCGGCACGTCGAGCCTCTCCAGCATCGCCAGCGCCTCGTCGACGCGCGGCGCCAGGTCGCTGATGATGAGATAGCTCGAGTCGCCCAGGGCCGCCACGCTCCCGCCCGTCTTGGACAGCGCGCCCTTGATCGCGTCGGCGAGCGTCTTGGGCGCCTGGTGCTTGGCCTTGACAACCTGCGTGACGAACGCCGCGCCCGCCGCATCTCCGGCATCCCTGCTCACCCGCGCCAGCCCCGCGGCGGCCTCCATCTTCACCACGCTGATCACCGGGCTTCCGGGCGTCCGTACCGTCGTGAAGCCGCGCGAGGCCAGCACGAACGACAGGAACTCCGGCACGTCCTTGCGCGAAAGACCGCCCGGCACGCGCAGCGTCACGCTCTGCTCGAGCTCCTGCGGGTTGTAGCTGTACGCCACGCCGGAAACCTCACCGGCCAAGTCCACCAGCCGCGACAGCTTCATCGTGTCGGGCAGAGAAAGGTCGGGGGGCTGGGGGTCCAGAGTGTGCGAAGAGGATGCGGCGGGCTGGAACGCAAGCCCGATCGAACGCGCGGCCATCACGCTCGGCCAAGCGGCTTGAGTCTCGGCCCGCACCGCCGCGGGAATCCAGCCGATGCACAGCGCGGCCAAACCCAACGCGGAAGATCGCACCACACGAAGATTGCATCGACGCCCGACAATCATCAAACGGCCAAGACAACCCGGGAGGAGCGTGGCGTCCATGGTGACAGCCTACCCATATTTGGCGGCGGCGCGAGCGCAAGTTGTCGAATGATCGAGGGATTCGAAACGATCAAGGGTGTGCTGTCGCCGCAACGCTCGCGGGTGTCGCCCACCTCGCCGGGGTTGGTCCGCAGATTCCGCCGGTAGCTCCCCGCATGCGCGTCCCGTCGGTCGGCCCTGGCCCCCGCCACACACTCGGCCTTCTCGTCCAGGAGCTGCTTCAGGGTCTGCTCCACGGTGCTCCTGACCACCTCGTCCAGATGACTCTTCACCTGCCTGGTGAAAACGATCCCAGGCGTCGGCCCTCGTCTGGCGGAGACGGTCGTGGCGATGAACGGAGACAATGAGAATCGGGTGGTGCAACGGCAGTCTCGGAATCGCTCGTACTCCCCAGCCAGGCTTGCCCGGCCAAGCGCTTCGCCCAGATCGCATCTCACCTGCTCGCTAGCCCCCTGTACGACAGCGGAGACCGAGCCTTCCACCGCTGGCTCGCCGCCACTCGAATCGCCGCCATGCGCGCTGTAGCAGTATCCGCAGGTTGGGCACATTCCAGTAGAGGATCTCCAAAGAAAGGTCCTTCCGCAGGCCAGGGCTGGCGCATCACGATCGCCATGAATTCGATCATCCCAGTCCAACGCGCTTCTATCGCAATTCTCAATTGTCATTTGACATGACTTAATTCACAAGCTGATTTACGCTGAGCGATTTTAGATCTATGACAAATCGCATACGCTTACTACCATTGATTGAGAGTATCTCGATTTCACGATCAGTCGCACGATCAACTCGTTCTTCAAATGGCGGCTCACCAGACAATAATTGCATTGGTGGGCCAGCGATAAGGTGTCCGAACTTCCGGTATGTATGGACGCGATCAATTCTCCTGTCAATTACATCGTATAGACACAATGTCGGATCTTCTTCATTACCCGGCACGGACACGGAAAAAAGCAATTTCCTTGCCTCTGGAACATACACACAATACGGAGGTTGACCGGTTACATTGAAATACTTAACACCATCGATCTCAATAAATACATCACCTTGCTCACACCTTCGTAGCCAGTAGTCTAGCCCCCGCACTTCACCCCATACAACACTTACCGGTCCAACGCGAGATTGACCAGTAGATGTTCTCAGTAGAAATACAGCAGTCCCAATAATCGCCAACAATACTATAATTATCCCGGACCATAAAAGAATACGTGATCGCATAATTTTCTACCTTTGGTCCAAAACACTATCGACATCATTCTGTAGTTCTGCCCGCACTTTGTGGACAAGTTGATTTTCTATTTTTTGGTAGATCGCCATGGCCTCGCCTGCCTTGTGTGCCGCGACATATTGGGCATATCCAACAGTTCCAAGCAAAATGGGGCCATCCACCGGACCAAGCCAGAGTTGAAATCCCGAGTGACTCGGCGATAGAGAGTCTGAGTACGCATGGAATGCCACGCCCACCTTCATCAGTGCCTCCGTCACAAGGCCTACCGCTTCATCGCGATTACCCTTGGCGAATTCACGATTTGCCGCGTTTTTCAAATCCAATGCTTCGAGGCGATGGCGACCAACAAAGCGATCGTACTTGAACTTGGTTTCGGATACCGTATCAGTGAGCGGCCTCATTGCGTGCTGATACGAAGATTTGCTTGATTGTGCGGAAACAAAATCTTCGAAATAATGGCCAGCACCATCTGTCTGATCACTACCATCTTGTATCGCTTGGATCACATCTATCTCCATGCAATGCCACACAAATTTGTGATAGTCAATAAACCTGTACTCTGGTAGATACCCGCTCGAACCAGGAAGCCCGTTCAGCCACTGCTCGACCATAAGATGATGGACATCGGTGGCCCACAAGCCGATCGCATCAAGCAGCATAAGCGGTTTATTATTAACAAATGCAAAAACAGCGTGGCTAGAGTCCTCCTCAAGCGGGTCTCGGCTCAGCCACCTCCCCGTGCCCTGGTTGTAGTAGCGGTGGCCGAAGTACAGCAGCCCGCTCTCGGCGTCGGTGTACTTGGTGCTGAACTTGAAGGTGTTGGACGACAGCGCCGAGACATTCCCGCGGGTCGTCAGCGTCTCGCCGAACGGCCCATACTCGTACGCCGCCGAGATCGCTCCGGTGTCGTCTCGCAGGCTGGTCAGGTTGCCGTTGCCGTCGTAGAACGCAAAGTGCGTTGCGCCCGTCTCTGCCAACGACTCAAACGCCAGGCCGCCGACGCCGCCCGCGCCGCCGGGAGAGCCCGAGACGTCAAGGCCCCACGCGCATGTCCGGACCACCGCGTTCTGGCCGTCCAGCTCGCCGATGAGGAGCCAGCCGTCCCACACGAACTTGTACGTGCTGACCAGCGTCCAACCCGGAGGCGTGATGATGACGCCGCCCTCGGGCGAACCCGGCTGCCCGCCCTGCACCACGGCCGAGGCCGAGCCTTCCACGGTCGGCTCGCCGCTGCTGGGGGTGCCCCCCTGGGCGCTGTGGTCGTAGACGCGCTTGACGCAGCGCCGGGACATGTAGTCGTAGACGAACTCCAGCCGCACCGCCGGCATCGCCACGGGCAACGAGGATTTGGTTTCCATCGCCACCAACCGGTTTTCTCCGTCCCAAGTGTACAACCACTTGCCGTCCGACAGGAGATTCCCGTCCAGATCGTGCGTGAAGTTCTCTGGGGTCTTGGGCAGGAACACCCAGCGGGTCTCTTCCGGAGCTCCGCCGCCGTTGGTGTCGATGTCCACACCCTCGTACCGGGCGATCAGCGTGTTGGTCCAGCTGAGAGCCTTCTGATAGAACTCGCCGGACCGGAAGTCCGCCGCGACCGGGTTCCCGCCCGGGGGCGTGGCGAACGTGACGGGATTGTTCGCCGGTGCGAAACCCAGCAAGTCAACGGTGCCGGGCACCGTGCGCGAGGTGTACTGATTGAGAAGGTTCCGGTTGTAGGTCGCGGTGCGGAGGCTTTGGCCGGCGCTGTTGCCACCCACCTTGGTCTGGGTGCGGTTGCCGATATGGTCGAACGTGTACTCAAACTGCTCGCCCGGGGTCAGGATGTCACCATCCGGGCCCGCGGGGGGCAGATCAATATACCGCTTGCCGCCGATGACCTGGCCGAGCGAGTCGTACTGGTAAAGCCAGTAGGTGCCGTCGACAAGATCAACGCGCGTGCGCTGGTTGGCGGCGTCGTAGGTGTAGGTAAAGCCCTCGTCAGGCGCCGTGACGCTGTCGGATTGAATCTGCGTCAACCGGCCGAGCTTGTCGAAAGTGCGCGTGACCGTCGCCTTGGTGACGTTGCTCACCTTGAACGTCGTGGAGGCCAGCGAGTCATCGCCGGGCGTGTAGGCGTACTCGGCGCGATGATTCGAGTCTTTTCCGACACTCGCCAAGCGCGACGACGCGGCGTCGTACCCGTAGGAAACGTCATTGACCTGTATCGAGTTCACCTGCAGCTTGTTGTGATCCCGACGCAGGAGCGAGTCGTAGGTGTTCTGGATGTGGACCGGGTCGAGCACACCGCTGGTGAAATCCTCGTCGATCATCGCGCCTGGGTCGGAATAGGCCAGCGTGCGATCGCCGACACCGTCGGTGACGGCGACCACCTGCCCGCGGCGGTTGTACGTATGCGTCACATCCGGCGTGGTGTCGGAGTAGTTGATCTGGTGGAGTTCTCCGCCCGTGGTATAGGTGTAGTTGGTGGTAATTCCGCGGGCCCAGGAGCGCGACTTCATGCGGCCGCTCGGCCAGTAGCCGTACGTTGGGCCTGCCTGGCCCTGGTACCCCTTGGTCGTCAGCCAGCCGCGCGTCGGGCTGTAGGTCCAGGTTGTGGTCGCGGCGCCGCTGGTGCCCTGCCCGGTGCCGAAGTTGAACGACTGCCAGGTCGTGAGCGTCTTTGAGCGCCCCTGGGAGTCGTAGGTGTACTCCACGGGATAAGACCGTCCGCCCCATGCCTTCTTGACCTGACCGGTGGGCAAGTACTCGAAATGCTGCACGGCGCCGTCGGGCGCGGTCGAAGTCAGAACGCGGTCGAGCGCGTCGTACGTCGAGCTCGTCACGACCGGCGACCCGCCGGTCTGCGCCGGAGTCATCGTGACGGCGGTGACACGATCCTTGTTGTCGTAGGTGTAGGTGACGGAGCGATCATCGGACGTGTCCTGGGTGCCTCGCGTATCAGTCGTCGAAGCCACGCGGCCATGCACGTCGTAGGCTGTCGTGCTCTCCGTGTGCAGCGCGCCGCCGACGAAAAACGTTCGTGCGGCCGCCGACCGGCCGTACTGGTTCACACTCTCGCTGACCGTGCCGGCGGGGCTGGTGGTCCGCACCGTGCGTTTCTGATTGCCGCGATCGACGAGGGCAACCGTGGCGACGGTTTGGCCGAACGCAGTCTGCCACGACTGCAGGCCGGTGGTGGTGGCGTTCTGCTCCCCGACACGCTCGTCCTGCTGCCCGATGACGAGCCACGAAGTGGCGTTGTTGTCGGTGGTCAGAATCGAGGAGGTGGTGCGGCGGAAGTCGCCACCGCCATGGTCCGTGGAATGCAGGACCTTGGACACTGATCGCGAGATCCGATCCGTGCCGTTGAAATCGATCACACCGTCCTGGTCCATATCGACGCAGGAGACCTGCCAGTCGCCGTCCCAGTCGGCGGCGCTCCCCGGCAAGCCTGACTCGAACCCCTGGCCCTGCCTGGAGAGCATCACGACGCCATCGGCGTCGACCTGTTTGACAAGGTGCCCGCGCGCATCGTAATAGCTGCGTTCGGTCGCGCCGTCCGCGTAGACGGTCTTGTAGTTCCGGCCGAGCGGATCGGTGTATTGCTTCACCCACTCCGTCGTCTCAGACTGCGAGCCGAGGCGAATCTCCTTCTGCCAAGTTACCCAGGTCGACGCGCTGATGGTGGCGTCCAGTTCCACTCCCCGTTCGTAGCGCACGGGGTGTGCGGCTGTGCCACCGGACTCGATCTGCCAGCCGTCCGATGTGGACGACGTGATTTGGGTCGGCGAGAGAAGCGGGCCCGCGCCGTCGGGGTCGGGCAGCGTCACGGTGCTGATAATCCCGATCTCGTTGTTGATGCCCTCTTCGTACTCGGTCTGTGCGCCCAATGCGTCCGTCGTCGCGACCAATCGTCCCGCGACGTCGTAGGTGTTCTGGGTCTGAAGGATCGAGTTCCCACTCGGTCCCCGGCTCGTCGTGCGTGTCCGATCGAGCGCGTCGTAGGTGTAAGTCGTTCGAACCGGCATCGGCGAATCGGAAGCGGATATCTCCGTTACCAAGCGGTGGCGATCGTCAAAGTTGTACGAGGTGAGCACCCCGTCCCGGTCGCGTCGCGACAGCACCGTACAGCAGTCATACGCCGTCTCTTCGGAAGTACCGTCTGAATAGCTGATTTGAGTAGGACGGCCGGGATTCTCGACCATCCCACCGGTAACGAACTCCCAGCCCGTGATCTCACGCTCCGAGATCAGGATGTCATCGTCGTTGCCGTCGTCGCCCGTCGTTCCTTGCATGTCGAACGTTTGGGAGAGCTTGGTGTTGCCCACATGATCGAACATGGTGACGGTTCTGGTCCCGTCGGCCAGCACGGGCATCTGGTTTACTGGCGACGCCGGTGATGTCGTCGCGCGAGGACCGGCCCGCACGGTGCGCTCCAGCCCGAAGTGGTTTGGGTATGGAGGCGAGGCCCACGTCTGATAGTCAGTAATCGCTGCATTCCCGTCGCTGCTCCATGCGAACTTTGGACGCCCGTTGAAATGGAGGTATCCAACCTGGTGATTGCTGCCCTCATAGGGATCGAAGTAGCTCGCCGAGTGCGTCACTCGGTGGCCGGATGCCATGGGATCGGCCATGACCTGCGCGACGAAACCCGCCACGTCCGAGATCGGTTCTAGGTCCGTAACCTCGATGGTGCTTGTCTCCAGGAACTGGGGTCGATCATCCGGGGGAGCACTCCACGTCACGGTGTAGGACCGCTGAACCTCGTGCCCGGCCTCGCTGCGGCTCTTGGTCGTAATCAGCTCTCTGTCAGCGCCATCGAATGGCGGCGTCCCCCAATTGGCGTCATTGGGCAGGTCAACATACAGATATGAGAACGACTCGACGCGCGTCGCGGGCGGCTCGTTCGATTGATTGGTGTAGAGCGGTGAAGCGATCTGCGTCAGGCGCCCGGCCGAATCGTACTGGAACGACTGGGTCACGCCGCTGGGCTGCGTAGATTGAAGCAGCCGGGCCGTGCCATCGCTGCCGAACAAGTAACCCCAGCTCGTCGTAAGAGCGGCCCCGTCTGGGTCCACAACACGCTCGACGGGGAACTCCGCGCCGGACACGGACAGCGACTTGAGCCGGTCCTTCTTGAGAATCACCCCGTTCGGATCGCGCGAAACGCGCGTCTCGACGATCGTTCCCTGTCCCTCCCCTGGGCCGCGAGAGGATTCCACGGATGCAAGATCAATGGGCGGGCCACTCTGACCCAGCACTGCGTCAACTCGCCATGTCCCGGAGCGTGAAGACGAATCGTACCAGGGCCCGGTCCCCGGGAGGAAGCCTTCGGCGATCTGCTCGTGCTCGGGGTTCCCTTCTCCGTCCTCCGTGTAATTCTTCGGATCGTCGACCTCAACGGTCCAGTCCCGAACCTTTTTGGTCTGCTTGTAGCGCGTCGTGTTCGAGGTCGACGAATCGTAAATCTCAAGCACGCCCGTCACGACAAGATCACGGTCGTCCGCGCTATCCGGGTCGTCGGCCAACGGCTCCATGTGGTGCGAGACCGTGATTACCTTCGCGATGACAGCCGTCGAAAGATCGTACAGCCCGGTGGATTGGGAGTATGCGCCGGGATTCCGATAGAAGGTGAGCTGATACGATGTCCCGGTGAGCGGCGTGATCTGGACCACCCCTTGCGGAAACCGCAGCTGTTTCAAGTGTCGATAGTGATTGTCCTGATCGCGTTCGTTGGCAACACCAAAGAGGTCGCGACCGATTGACCACGTCGAATAGCCGGAACTCGGGTCCGAAAGGTGCGGACGGATGATCGGATCAGCGCACACCACCAAACTCTTCGGATCGCCCAGCTCCGACGCTCCTCCGCCCACGACGGGCATGCCATGAGGCTGAACTCGGTGCAGAATCTCCTGGCCATCTCCCACCAGCGTGTCGCCTCGAATGAGCAAGTAGCCGGCGCTTCCTCGGTCCCACAGGCCCAGGCTGATCTTTACGCTCAGATCGGTGCGGCTGTAGGTGACATGGCCCGGCCCGCAACCTTGACATCCACCGCGACCGGGGAGGGCCGCCGTATCGGGAGCTGTGTTGAATGCCGGACGAATCACTGTCCAACGCCGAGTCGCGTGCCATCCGCGATCCCCGTCCGGGGCATAGGTGCCTCCCCCGGTGTCCTCCACTGTGAGGATCTTGAGCGGTGTGCGTCCAAATCCTCGCTTCCAGTGTGCGGGCAGCGGCGCGACTCCCCACTCGAATGCCATCCCGACCTCGTCGACAGGGAGCTCGTTCGCACCGGGGCCGTCTTCGTATGTGGCGACCGACACCAGCTCGGTCAACCGACCCCGCAGTGACGAATAGTGAGAACTGAGCTCGCCGCCACCCGATCCCCGCCACACAGCCACGATTCCCCAGTCTCCTGGCGGTCCGCCCTCCCAAGTAATCTGTTCGTGTTTGAGAACACCTTGAAATGTCGACGGTGTTGGAGGATTCATCTGAAATACTTCGGTGCAATCGTTGTACGCCTCCGGCCTCGTCGCTCTGAACAGTCCTTCGCATCCTACACCATCACCCGAGGACATAATGTCGTCGCCCGACCCATCGCCAGGTGCGAACCAACCGGGCGGGAGCTGTACGTCCTTCAGTTGGCGCAGCAGCTCGTCGAGTTTTTCGAGCACTTCGCAGTAATTCTCGGGAGTGACCAGTTCGTTTGGATCAAACGGCGCCAGTGCCCGCGCCAGCCAGCCATCGGGTCCGTTGGGGTTCGTCAGGTCATCCGGTAGTGCCTGACCGTCCAACGGGTCGTCGAGCCCATGACCCTCGTAATCTACGAAGTACCACATCCAGTCGGCATCGTTCATTTTGTCGAGCAGGTTTTGCACAAGCGCCGCTGCCTTCCATGCGTCGCATCGCTCGCGGTCATAAAAGCCATCCGGTGGATAGGGCGGCGCGTCCGTCCCGTCACCGTTTTCAGGGCAACTCCGCTCGGTTCTGGGCCAAGGAGCATCACCCTCGCCGAAGAACTCGCTTCGCCCTTGGAATTCGCGCATCGCGCGCTCGATGGGTAGGGGGCAGAGGCCATCGCAGGGCGTCGGCCGCAGGCTCGGGACATCAACATCCGGCGGCAAATACGTCTGCGCGACGGATATAGAGCATGTGGCGCAAAGCACCGCCGTGATTCCCAACGCCGCCGCACGCTTCGCCCGATCTGCCATGGCTCGGCCTCCGAATTGTCCCAGTTGGTGCGAGAAGATTACTCGCCGCTCCAGAAGTCAGCAAGCTCCTGGACGGTCAATCTCCTCACTCGGTATGACATTCTTCCAGTTGAGAACGGATCGCACATTGCTCTCTCACCGTTGGCACGCACTCACCCAGATAGGTGGATAAAACGGCCATGAACTCACCTTGGCGGCTGGATCACGTTCCATGTTGTGGAAAACGTGTGCATAGTCATGATCAGGGGACCACGCCGCGTCAACTTGCGTTCCCGACATGACTTGGAACTTTCTTGATGATCTTTACGAACTACCGAAACCGTTCTGCCCGCGGGAGGTAGGCTGCCGTCATGACGACCTTCGACCTGCCGTTCCGTCCGATCCGCGGCTCGCTCTACGAACCCTCGGAGCTCTTCTCCGGGTTCGAGCTGAGCGACCGAGACTCCTACGTCCGCACATTGGATTTCAGGGTGTTCAGCCAGTTCGTCAGCTCCGGCGGCTCGCTCTCGGCGGACCCTCTGGGCACGATGATGCAGAGCCTGCACGACAATTCCATTACAAACGCGATGCGAACGTTCCTGGCGGGGAAGCAGTGCGTCGCGGTGATGGGCGGCCACAAGATGGCACGCAACCACGACACCTACCGGGCCGGCGCAACGCTGGCTCGCCAGCTCGCCCGTGCCGGCTTAACGCTCGCCAGCGGCGGCGGGCCCGGCGCGATGGAGGCCACGCACCTAGGAGCTCGCTACAGCGAGGCCGACGACGCGGCCTTCGCGGCGACGCTGCATGATCTCGAACAGGCGCCGGTGCTCCCCAAGGACCTGCAGCTGATCGTCGATCCGCAGGGCCGCCCGAACCTGGACCTGGCACGCGCGGCGCACGCGTGGTTCGCGCCGGCGTGGAGAGCAGCGGTGAACCCGGCCGCGTCCGGCACCAGCCTCGCGATTCCGACATGGCACTACGGGCACGAGCCGTCGACTCCCCTGGGGAGCCATATCGCCAAGTACTTCCAGAACAGCATCCGCGAGGACGGCCTCCTGGCGATCGCGCAGTCGGGCATCGTGTTCACCGAGGGCAAGGCGGGCACCACGCAGGAGGTCTTCCAGGACGCGGCCCAGAACTACTACCGCAGCTTCGGCCGCTTCAGCCCGATGGTATTCCTGGGCGTGAAGTACTGGACCGAGACGCTTCCGGTTGAGAAGCTGCTCCGGGCGCTCCTGGCCAAGGAAGACTTCGAGAAGTTCGTGCTGTTCACCGACAGCGTTGAGGAAGTCAAGAACTTCCTGATCGCGGCAAACGCGCCCCGCACATCCGTGGCAAGTTACCCCGCGCTCTTCCGGCTCAGCGAGGGAGCACGCGCGCTGCCCCCCAAGACGACGCGCCAGGCTCGAGGACGGGGAGGCACGACCTCGTCATCGGTGTTGGAATAGGCTCACATTCAGGAACTGAACTCGGCCATTTAAGTCTCGCGAGTGCTTACGGCTCCTTGTTGCCTTCTGCTCTTCCGAGTTGTGGGGGTGACATGCCCCCATGGTTCGTACCAGAGTCTATGTCCCTGATTCACACTTGAGCA
>OEIV010001443.1_pt1 | contig 10793 bp, 6 predicted proteins | sample 1539231 | NCBI WGS metagenome assembly OEIV01 (sample SAMN03794762, study PRJEB22550) | activated sludge metagenome | feature: wastewater treatment plant; material: activated sludge; isolation source: Wastewater treatment plant of a petroleum refinery complex | place: Argentina: Buenos Aires ... | reverse complement strand
GCGGTCAAGCAGCGGATCGAGGCGAAATTTCCCGACCGGCACATGACCATCGGCCGCGTTGCCAACCTGACCGAGCCATTGGGTGACCGCGGGGCCTGTCATTACTGCGGTGTATGCTCGCGTGGGTGTTCTCCCGGGGCGTACTTCAGCAGCCACAGCTCGACGCTGCCGGCGGCGATGCGGACCGGGCGGCTTACGGTGCGCGCGAACAGCGTGGTCGAGGGACTCGATTACGACCCGAAGCACAAACGCGTCTCCGGCGTCCGCGTGATCGATACCGCCAGCGGTGAGCGCCTGCACTTCACCTCCCGGCTGGTGTTCATGTGTGCATCCACCATTGGCACCTTGCAGGTACTGCTCAATTCACGCTCGGACAGCTTCCCGACGGGTCTCGCGAACCGCAGCGGGCAGCTTGGCAACTACGTGATGGACCACGAAATGGGCGCATTCGCTTTTGGCGTCTCGACGGAGTTCATCGGCAAGTATTACTACGGCTTGCGCCCCAACGGGATCTACGTGCCCCGGTTCCGCAACCTCGATCCCGCTCGCCCCGACGCCGATTTCCTGCGCGGCTATGGGTACCAGGGCTCGGCCATGCCCCTGGAGGGCAAGATGATGGGCGTGGGCTTGCCGGGCTTCGGTGCGGCCTTCAAGCAGTCGCTGCTCCAGCCGCCCATGTGGGGCTTCTTTCTCGGCTCGTTCGCCGAGTGCCTGCCGTATCGGGACAACCGGGTCACATTGGACAGCAGGCTCGTGGACCGGTACGGCATCCCGCAGCTGCGCTTCGATGTCCGCTTCCGGGAAAACGAGGCGAAGATCCGCGAGGATGCTGCGCAGCAGGCGAAGGCGATGCTCGAAGCGGCCGGCCTGCAGTACGTGATGGCGGTGGTGAACCCGTCCACACCCGGAGATGCCATCCACGAGATGGGCGGGGCGTGCATGGGTCGGGATCCGAAGTCGTCCATGCTGAACGGGTGGAATCAGGCGCACGACGTGCCCAACCTGTTCGTGACCGATGGCTCGAGCATGAGCTCGGCCGCTGTCGTGAATCCCTCGCTGACCTTCATGGCCCTCACCGCGCGTGCTGCGAACCGCGCAGCCGGGCTGTGGCGCGAGGGTGAGATCTAGCGCAGTTACTCGAAACAGGGGATGTTCACCGACAAAGTGCACTCATAATAAACGTAGCTGTACGAAAACATTAAGCATGGCCGCACGGACCTTCGATCACCGGCAACGCTGGTGCGAGCCCGATCCGTGTTCCCGGACATCCCGAATCCGGAGCCACATTTCAAGACACGCCGCTCGACAGCGAAAAGGAGAGGACCAATGAAGCGCGCCACCCCGGAATACCCTTGCCCCAACACTCCTGCCCGTCGTGGCGAGGTCCGCAAGCGGCATCGGACGGCGCTGTATCTCGCGTTGGGGGCGAGCACCGGTTTCGGCACGCCCGCCGTCGCGCAGACCTCGCAGCATGTCGAGCTTGAGGAGATCGTCGTGACCGCCACGCGGCGGACCGAGAGCCTTCAGAACGTGCCGGTTTCGATCACCGCCCTGACCGGTGAGCAGCTGGAGAAGCTCAAGTTTTTCAAGTTCGATGACATCGCCATGGCAACACCCGGGCTCGCCATGAGCAATACATCGCGAGACGGCGCCGTGATCTCGGTGCGCGGCGTGGGTTTCAACACCTACTCCTCGGCCCCGCCGGCCGTGGATGTCTACTTCAACGAGCTGCCGCTCAATGCGATCTTTGCCTTCAACAGCATCTTCGATCTGCAGCAGATGGAGCTGCTGCGCGGTCCGCAGGGAACATTGCGCGGCCGCCCGGCACCCGCGGGTGCGATCACCGTGACCACGCGCCGTCCCGACCTGGACGAGACGAGCGGTCACGTGTCGGGCAGTCTCTCGGACGCGGACGGACAAAACATCGAAGCAGCGATCAACGTACCGGTCATTTCTGACAAGCTCGCGCTGCGAATCGTCGGAATCAAAAACCAGAACGAAGGCCCGGGCGGCAAGACGCTGGACGGCGATGAGCAGCAGTTCGATGACGAAGCCGTTCGGTTCTCCGCGCTGTTCCAGCCCACCGAGCAGCTGACTTTTCTACTCACCCATCAATACATGGAAAGCGACGTCGAACGCTTCGCCCTGGTCGCGGGGCTCGGCGCCGGCTACAACGGTCCTGCGCTCGATGCGGGGGACCGTCGGGGCGTGCTCGAGCGGGTCGCAACGCTCAAACAGGAGAATTCCCTCACCTCGCTGCTCGTCAATTGGGATCTGGACGGGAATCGCGTGGTTTACGTTGGCGGTTACCAGGACCTGCAGAACCATACCTATACCGATACGGATGTCGGCAACGCGGTCTCGGCATTCACCAATGATCAGAATGTCGCAACCGACTTCAATGTGTGGACGCATGAGCTGCGGCTGGAATCGACGGGTGAACGGCGTTGGGACTACACCGCGGGCCTTTGGTACAGCGATACCCAGACTCGCACCCACGTCCGTCAGTTCCAGCAACTGGACGGTGCGTTTGGAGAGCCCGCATCGGTGGTCGGACCGATACACGACGAGTACGTGCTGGGGATCAACGTCGACATTCCGACGGATGCGGAAAACAAGGCGGTGTTCGGACACGTCGAGTTCCACGCCACCGACAAGCTGGATGTGGGTCTCGGCGCCAGGTACCTGGAGGAGGAGTCGGATCGTAGCCAGACCTTGAAAATCGGCTCGGGGCTGAATGCAGCGGGCATTACGCCCGGCACGCCTTTCAGTCAATCCTTCCCGTGGGCCGAGGCCGCACCGTGGAATGGTTTCTGCCCCGGATTCCTCAGCACGGTCGCACCGAGCACCGATTGGGTGCGAGAAAACTATCCGGGGTATTGCGATCTCCGCGTCACCGTGCCCACGTTTACCCAGCCGGTCGATGATGAGTGGAACGAGTGGGTGTATGACGCCTCGATCAAATATCAGTTGAGTGAGGACGTCATGACGTACCTCACGGCGGCGCATTCGTGGCGGCCGCCGGGCGCCACGGTCGGTGTTACCGCACCGGTACCGGACGACATCCTGTTCGGGCCTCCGGAGGAGTCGGATTCCTTCGAGCTCGGCCTGAAGTCGGAATGGATCGATCGTCGACTGCGCCTCAACGCGGCACTCTTCTACCAGGAATTCGACGGGTTCATCGGTCGCTTCGAGGACATTCCCTATCTCAACACGACGAACAACCAGGTAACCGTCGGTGGGTTCACCTACAACGGCGACGCGACCGTGTACGGCATGGAGGCGGACCTGTTGTTCCTGATCACGGACGACTGGAATGCGCAGCTGATGGTCAGCACGTCTCAAGGCGAGTACGACGATGCCGACGTGCCGTGCCGCGACACCAATTTCGACGGCACACCGGACAGCGGCGCAAACCCCACGGCCGCTTCCTGGGGCGCGCCGGGGCCGGTCGCCTTCTGCAAGAGCGATGATTCGATCTCGAGCCTGCCGGACTGGAGTGCGACTTTGCAATCCGAATACGTACTGCCGCGTGATTCGCTCGAGTACTACCTGCGCGGCCTGCTGAACTACCAGCCGGAGAACGACAATTTCATTTCCGGTTTCGAGCGTGACTCGTTCGCCATCGTCAACCTGTACGCCGGCCTGCGCAGCGCCGACGGCAAATGGGATGCCACGCTGTGGGCAAAGAATCTGTTCGACGACGACACCGTCATGGACGCGTATACCGAGCTCACGCTCTCGACATTCAATACCGGTTACCACACGGTCATCATGCAGCCCGAGCGTGAAGTCGGATTCAGCCTTCGGTACAACTTCGGCGGTGGCTGATATCCTGAAGGGCTCCGACCTGACCAGGGCGGCAGCCTTCACGTGCTTGCTGGCCATTTCGCAACTCGCGAACGCGCAGCAGGTTGCAGGCGCTGCCCCGGTCGGGCTGCGCGTGCTCACCGTGGATGCTGCAAGCGACCTGGGGCGGATGAAACCGCTGCGCGGCGTCAATTCAGGGCCGCTTCCGTGGAGCGACCGTCCGGCCGTGGAGCAGCTCAGCGATGTGGTGGAGGTATCCGATCGCACCGGTTATCGGTCGCTCGGCGCAGACGCATCGCCCGGTTATCGCCAGGCGAACATCGACCTCATCCGGATTCACGACAATTACGGACCGGGTGACATCCATGCGAATTTCAGGAGTCCGCGTGAATTGGCCGACGGCACGGTGTTGTCCGCGTCGAAGTTCAATGACCAGGTGATGTTCCCGCAGCTCGATGCGGATCCCGCCGATCCGGCCAGCTACAACTTCGGGCCAACCGACCGGCTCCTGCAATCCATCGACGCGATCGGAGCACAGCCGCTGTTCCGGATCGGCGCCAGCGCGGGCGAGAGCAGCGGCGTACCGGATTCCTTCATCAGCGAACGCGACTTCGAGCACTATGCGGACATCGCGCGCCACGTGGTCCTGCACTACAACAAGGGCTGGAATCGCGGTTTCGGATACGCGATCAAGTACTGGGAAGTACTGAACGAACCGGATGGCCGGTTCGACCCGTTCAAGTATTACAGGCTGTACGCCAAGCTGGCCGCAGCGGTGAAGTCCGCGGACCCCGAGGCGCTGATCGGCGGCCCGGCCCTGATGTTCACCTACAACGGTCCTGCGTATCGAGAGAATTTCCTGGAATACGTGAAGACCAACGGCCTGCCGCTCGATTTCTGGTCATTTCACGATTACGCCATCGATTCCGCTGACCCCTATGTCTACGTGCGCATCGCACGGGACATGCGCGCACTCCTGGATGAGCGCGGGTTTGAAGAGACCCTGCTTTTTCTCGACGAATGGAATGTCCTCGGCATCGATCCGGAATTGCTGTCGCTGGGAGGGCGCGCGGCTTTCACGGCCTCCGCGATCATCTACATGCAGGACTCGCCGATCGACGAGCAGACTTTCTACATGGGGCCCAACCTGTTCGGAGAGGACGGCAAAACACCCGGCAAGGTCGGCCAGGCCCTGATCGCACTGGGCCGGATGAAGGACACGCCGGTTCGTCTTTCCGTGAGCGGCGACGACAACCAGGGCTTTGCGGTCCTGGCGGGAAAGTCGGCCGACAGCGGTGCCATCAGTGTCGTCATCAGCAACTACGAGGTGCCGGAAGGCCTGAGAGCGCCGCGACCGGATGGTGACAAGGTGGCGGGATACATCAATCTCCTGCCGCGTCGCACGTTCAGTTACGCGCGTAACGACGGCTTCGATCTGCGCGTGACCGGGCTGGATGCGAACAGGCTCTACCGCGTGCAACGTTCCCGGATCAACGACGTCTGGGATTACCGCCTGCTCAGTACCGTGACTCTCAAGGGCAGCGAAGTCCGGATCGCGCAGAGGCTGGCCCCGCCATCGATCGAACTGGTGTCCATCACTCCTGCCGCGGCGCCTTGAGCCGTGCGCTATCGCGCGCCGCTCACGCCGATTCCCACGCGTCACGGATCAGACGCACGCCCTCTGCGCAGACCTGATCCGGATCCGGAAAGAAATCGCGCCACACTCGTGTTGCCGCGCCCAGCGCGGGCACCGCGCTGCCGAAGGCTTCGATGGTGAGCCAGCCGTCGTAACGGAGCCGCTTCAGCGCGCGTATCGTTTCGCGCAACTTTGCGTGGCCGCGCCCGGGCGTGCCTCGATCGTTCTCCGAGATGTGCACATGCCGAAGATGTCCGGCCGCGCGCAGTGTTTCGAGCGCTGCGACCGGGTCGCGCTCCTCGATGTGTGCGTGGAAGGTGTCGTACAGAATTCCGAAGTCCGGCTCACCCACGCGTTGTGCGTAATGCACGGACTGCTCGACAGTGTTCAGAAGATGTGCCTCGAACCGATTGAGTGGCTCCAGGGCACACGTGAGGCCCGCCGCTCGCGCGACCGGCACGAGTGCGCGGTGCACTTCGGCAGCATGCTCGAGTTCTATTTCCGTCGGTCGCTTACCGGTGAACTGTCCGAGCACCTGGAAATAAGGCCCGGCCAGTACCGTCGCACCGAGCGCGTGCGCAGACTCGACCACGCGGCCCAGGTGCGACAGTGCACCCTGGCGGTGCGCCGCAACCGGGGAGATCGCGTTGTGTTGCTCGTCCGGAAGTATCGTGGTGACGGTGCGCTCGAGTCCGAGGTCATCGAGCATCCGACCGAGACCCCGGTAGTGCGAGGGGGTGCTCCCATCGAACACCGGAATCTCCACCCCATCGAAACTGAGTGCTTTGAGCCGTCGAAAGATCGCGCTGTGGTGCTCGGTGACATGCCCCGTCCACAACAGGAAATTGATGCCGATTTTCATGCACGCGAGTCCTGCGGTATTGGTCGCGTTGATGGGGCTCGATGCGGATTACCCAGCTTGCCACCGCGTCGGCGTTCCACCAGCCAGACAAGACCGAAGACCACGAACAGCACCAGGGGAATGACTGCGACGGTCTGGAACGATCGTTCCGCCGCAAACGCGAGTACGCGGGTGAGTTCCGGGCCGGGTTGCAGGGCAGCAAAAGCCTTTTCTCCGCCCGCGCTCGCGAGCTTTGCGCGATCGTAAATCTTGCCAAGTTCCGGAAGCACGAAGTAGATCGCCATGGCGCCCGCGAAGCCGACGATCCCAATGCTCCACGGGCCGCCGCGCGGGTAGCGGCGCGCAACGGCTGCCAGCATCGTGGGCCACATGAAGCACACGCCAACGGCCCACAGGGTCGCCGCAATGAACGCAGTCAGCGGAGAGGAAGCGAGGCTCAGCAGGTAGAGCCCGAGTGCCGCCGGCACGGTGCATATACACAGCAGGCCCATATCCGAAATGCGATGCTCGAGCGCGCCGGCAAAGTGCCGCATCGTGAACATGATGGCCGAGACGTACACGAGAACGAGAATTCCCGGCATGCCTACTGTCTGCGACAGTGCGACGTCCACCCAGGAGCCGGGCGCCAGCTCCGCAGACGCTGTCAGGAACATGATTGACGGGAATATCCAGAACGACGGGTGCCTGAACGGCTCAGCCAGCATCGATCGAAACGGAACACCCAGTGCCGTGCTCTCGGTGTGTGGAAACTTCTTGGTCAGCGCCCAGGCACCGAATACGACACCGGGCACACAGATCAGCGCAATCGCTGCTTGCCAGTCCAGGTGCAGCTGCTTGAAGACGACTACGCTCCACAGTCCGCCGCAGACGATGCCGGCTGGCCACCACGCGTGCAGCACATTGAGCCGATGGGTCTTGTCATCCGGGTACAGCGCCGCCGTCACCGGATTGATGGCTGCCTCTGTGGCACCCCACGCCACACCGCACAACACCATTCCAAAGATCAGCACCCGGTAGACGGCCTCCGCCGAACCCGCATGCGGCGCCGCGATTATGAGGAGCGGGCCTACTATGTAGCACGCGGAGGCGAGCAGGATCACCCGTTTCGCACCCACGAGATCGAGCACCGGGCTGAGTGCCAGCAACGTCAGTGCAAACCCCAGGAACGAGTATCCCAGCGCGCTCGCGATCATTTCTCCGGAGTGCACGGCATCGACCGGATCGAACAGCGCCGCCTTGATCGCGCCGGAGGCACCGGTCCGAAGCGAAAAGGACATGGCCGCCGAAAATAGCGCCAGCACGCAGATCCAGAAAATCGCGCTGCGATCGAATTCACGGTCAGGCTGTTGTGTTGCGCCCATTTGCCAGTTCCTCGTTGCTTGTATTCGATTCGCCTGGAATCTCTCGAAGCTCGTTACTCGATGCCCAGGATGCGACGGTTCCGTGCCTGGTCGGCAACGGTACCCGCGAAGTCGTCGAAAGCACGCTCGGCGCGCTTGATCAGGTGGCGCGCGATGAATGGCGCACCTTCCCGGGCGCCCTGTTCCGCGTCCTTGAGGCAGCACTCCCATTCCAGCACTGCCCAGCCGGTGTAACCGTACTGCGTGAACTTTGAAAAGATGGCGCTGAAGTCGACCTGTCCGTCGCCGAGGGAGCGAAAGCGGCCCGGTCGCTCGACCCAGGAGGAGTACGAGCCGTACACGCCGGCACGAGGCGAGGGACGAAACTCCGCGTCCTTTACGTGGAACGCCTTGATGCGCTCGTGGTAGACGTCGATGAACCCGAGGTAGTCGAGCTGCTGCAGCACGTAGTGCGAAGGATCGTAGAGGATGTTCGCACGCGGGTGCTGATCCACCGCATCGAGGAAGCGCTCGAAGGTGATGCCGTCGTGCAGATCCTCACCCGGGTGCAGCTCGAAGCAGACATCGACGCCGTTGTTCTCGAACAGATCGAGGATCGGACGCCAGCGCCTGGCGAGTTCTGCAAAGCCTTGCTCGACGAGCCCGGCCGGGCGCTGAGGCCACGGGTACACGGTGTGCCAGAGCAATGCACCCGAGAAGGTGGCATGCGCCGTGACCCCAAAGCGCCGGCTCGCCTGCGCCGCGAGCGAGAGCTGGCGTGAAGCCCATTCCTGCCTGCCCCGCGGATTTCCATGCAATGCCTGCGGAGCGAAACCGTCGAACAAGTCGTCGTACGCGGAGTGCACCGCGATGAGTTGTCCCTGCAGGTGCGTGGACAGTTCCGTCACCTCGACGCCATTGTCGGCGCACACGCCCTTCAAATCGTCGACGTAGGCCTGGCTCTCCGCGGCCAGTTCAAGATCGATGATGCGCGCATCCCAGGTCGGGATCTGCACACCGGTATAGCCGTGTTCGGCCGCCCATCGAGTGATCGCATCGAGGGAGTTGTGCGGTGGCGTGTCGGCGGCGAACTGGGCGAGAAAAATGCCCGGGCCCTTCATCGTGCTTCTCCTGGTCGTGTCAGAGGGAGGAAAGATCGATCCAGATGGCGCCCTGTTCGCTCGAACGCTTGCAGGCGCGCACGAACTTCATGCCGACGATTGCATCCTCGAGCGTCGCGTAGCCCGGATCGCCCGATGCACTCGTGCCATCGCGGATGTGCGAGCCAAAAGCCGCGTAGATATTGGCGAAGGCCTCGAGGTAGCCCTCCGGATGCCCGGCCGGTGTGCGTTGAATGGCGCGTATGTCCGGTGCAACGTAGGCGCGATTTGCACCCGCGTGCCAGGTTTCGTCGGGACGATCACGTCGCGCAACCCGCAACGTGTTCGGTTCCTGTTGGCGCCAATGTACCCCGGCCTCCTCGCAATAAACCGAGAACTTCAGTTCGTTGAGATCGCCAACGCAGATCTGGCTTGCGGTCAACGTGCCCTTGCCGCCGCGCTGCAGGCGGAACAGCGCCGCGCCGTCGTCGTCGAGCGTACGCCCGGGCAATGCATTCAGTTCGGCACAAAGCCGCGTTATGCGCTCGCCCGTGATGTACTCGACCAGGTTCGCGGCGTGTGTGCCGATGTCGCCGAAGGCGCCGCCTTCACCCGAGCGCGCAGGGTCGGTGCGCCATTCGGCCTGCTTGTTGTCGTCGACGTCGCCCGCGCGCGAAAGCCAGTCCTGCGTGTAACTGACCGCCACGCGGCGGACCGCGCCAAGCTCGCCGCTCGCGACGAGCGCGCGTGCCTGCTTGACCAGCGGATACCCGGTGTAGGTGTGCGTGATGGCGATGCGCTTGCCGGAGCGCGCCGCAGCGTCGCCAATGGCGCGTGCGTGCTCGAGCGTGTGGGCGAGTGGTTTGTCACAGATGACATGAAAGCCCGCTTCGAATGCGGCGATCGCGGCCGGGGCGTGCTCGTGGTTGGGGGTCACGATGGCTACTGCCTCGATCCGTTCGGCGGGCGGCAGCACGCGCTCGCGCTGCAGCATTTCGCGGTAGGATCCGTAGACACGGTGCGCGGGGACGCCGATCGTCGCCCCGGAGCGTCGCGATTTCTCGGGATCGGCGCTCAATGCGCCGGCCACGAGTACCCAGTTACCGGCAATGGCCGCTGCCGTTCGGTGAACGGCACCGATGAACGCACCCTCACCGCCGCCGATCATGGCGTAGCGAATCGGTTTCACGCGGACGTCCTCTATCAAAAGCGATTGATCAGGTTTTCCAGCCACTCCTGCCGACCGGAGCGCGGCTGCGGAGCCAGTTCGCGCCGTTCCGCCAGGTCGGCCACCGAGGCCAGCGTTGCGCCCTCGGCGGTCAGCTCGCGAGCGAGGTCGCCGTTCCAATCTGCGTACCGCGAGGCGCGAAACGCGTCGACGCGCCCGTCCTCGACGATGACAGCGGCCCGCAACAGCGCCCGCGCGACGACGTCGATTGCGCCGACATGGCCGTGAAACAGGTCAATGGGTTCCATGCTCTGGCGCCGAACCTTGGCGTCGAAGTTGAATCCTCCGGTGGTGAATCCCCCGGCGCGAATCAGTTCGAGCATTGCCAACGTCAGCTCCTCGACCGAGTTCGGAAACTGGTCCGTGTCCCAGCCGTTCTGCGGATCACCGCGATTGGCATCGATCGAGCCGAACACGCCGAGCGCAGAGGACAGGGCGATCTCGTGCTCGAAGCTGTGCCCGGCGAGGGTGGCGTGGTTTGCCTCGATATTCAGCTTCACGTCGTCCTGCAATCCGTAGCGTTGCAGAAAGCCGTACACGGCGGCCGCGTCGAAGTCGTACTGGTGTTTCGTGGGCTCATGGGGCTTCGGTTCGACCAGGATCGTTCCCTGGAAGCCAATGCGATGTTTGTGCTCGACCACCATCGACAGGAATCGGCCGAACTGGTCAAGCTCGCGGCGCAGATCGGTGTTCAGCAGCGTGTCATAGCCCTCGCGTCCGCCCCACAGGACGTAATTCGCGCCGCCGAGGCCATGCGTTGCCTCCAGCGCGTCGCGCACCTGCAACGCCGCCCAGGCAAATACCTCGGGATCGGGAT
>OEIV010001442.1_pt1 | contig 10800 bp, 10 predicted proteins | sample 1539231 | NCBI WGS metagenome assembly OEIV01 (sample SAMN03794762, study PRJEB22550) | activated sludge metagenome | feature: wastewater treatment plant; material: activated sludge; isolation source: Wastewater treatment plant of a petroleum refinery complex | place: Argentina: Buenos Aires ... | reverse complement strand
TGCCGCTGCTCTTGTGGATCCTCTTCTTCTCCCTCGCCTTGCTGCCGACCCTGCCGCCGACCAAGCAGGCGATCTCGCTGGGCGACGCCCTCTTCCTGTCGAACCGCGGCCTCTTCGTGCCCAAGCTGCACTGGGGCGACGGCGCATGGACGATCCTCGCAGGCCTCGCCGCCGGCCTTGCCGCCGCGATGCTGCTCACGCGCTGGGCGCGAGCCCGCCAGCAGGCGACCGGCAAGCGTCCGCCCGATCTTCTGATGGGTGCGGCGGCGGCGGTCGGCCTGCCGGTGCTCGCCTTCGTCGCGGCCGGCATGCCGGTGACGCTGGAGTTCCCCGAACTCAAAGGCTTCAATTTCCGCGGCGGCCTCGCCATCCAGCCCGAACTGGTCGCGCTGGTGCTGGCGCTGACCATCTACACCGCGACCTACATCGCCGAGATCGTCCGCTCGGGCATCGAGGGCGTCTCGAAGGGCCAGTCCGAGGCCGCCTCGGCGCTCGGCCTCACGGGGGGGCAGCGCCTGCGGCCGGTCTTCATTCCGCAGGCGGTGTGGACAACCATCCCGCCGCTGACCAGCCAGTATCTCAATCTCACCAAGAACTCCTCGCTCGCCACCGCCATCGCCTATCCGGACATCGTCGCCGTCTTCGCCGGGACGGCGCTGGCGCAGGCCGGGCGCGAGATCGAGATTCTCGGCCTGACGGCGGCGATCTACCTGACCCTCAGCCTGCTGACCTCGCTGGTCATGAATCTCTACAACCGCCGAACCCAGATCAGGGAGCGCTGAGATGAGCGACGCCTCCCTGCAGCGCGAGCCTCCCGACCGCCCGTGGTCGGCTCTGGCCGTGGAATGGCTGCGCGAGCATCTGTTCTCGTCGTGGTCGAACATCCTGCTCACGATTCTCTCCATCGCCTTCATCGCCGCCGTCGTGCCGCCGGCTCTGGACTGGGCGGTCTTCAGCGCGGTGTGGAGCGGCGAGACCCGCGAGGCCTGCCTCGGCGAGGGCAAGGGCGCCTGCTGGCCCTACATCGCCGGCCGCGGCGGGCAGCTCATCTACGGCTTCTACGACGCGGTCGAGCGCTGGCGCGTGGACATCGTCTACGTCGTCGGCGCGGTCGGCATCGCCTGGCTGATGATCCCGCGCCTGCCGGGCAAGCTCTGGGTCGGCCTGGCGATGGTCTTCGCCTTCCCGCTGCTCGTCTATGTGCTTCTGTCGGGCGGCCTGTTCGGCCTGCCCATCGTGCCGTCGAGCAAGTGGGGCGGCCTGTTGCTGACCCTGATCATCTCGCTCACCGGGATCGTCGTCTCGCTGCCGCTCGGCATTCTCCTGGCGCTCGGCCGCCAGTCGGAGCTGCCGGTGATCCGCTGGCTGTCGATCGGCTTCATCGAGTTCGTGCGCGGCGTGCCGCTGATCATGATCCTCTTCATGGCCTCGAACCTGATGCCGCTGTTCCTGCCCTCGGGCTGGAACCCGGACAAGCTGCTGCGCGCGCTGGTCGCGATCTCGCTGTTCAGCTCGGCCTATATGGCCGAGATCGTGCGCGGCGGCCTCGCGGCGATCCCCAAGGGACAGCGCGAGGCGGCGGCGGCGCTCGGCCTCGGCTACTGGCGCACGACGCTGCTGATCACCATGCCGCAGGCCCTGAAGATCTCGCTGCCTTCGATCGTCTCGTCCTGCATCAGCCTCTTCAAGGACACCTCGCTCATCTCGATCATGGGCTTTTTCGACTTCCTGCAGGTCATCAAGGCCGGCAATTCGGACCCCGCCTGGTCGACGCCCAACACGGCGTTCACCGGCTATCTCTTCGCGGCGCTCGTCTATTTCGCGTTCTGCTTCGGCATGTCGCGCTACAGCGCCTATCTGGAACGCACCGTGGGCGGCGGCAAAGTCGGAACCGGCAAGGCATGAGCGACACCTGGGCCATCGAGATGGAGCGCGTGAACAAGTGGTACGGCCGCTTTCACGTGCTGAAGGACGCCTCGCTGAAAGTGGCGAAGGGCGAGCGCATCGTGATCTGCGGGCCATCGGGCTCCGGCAAGTCGACGCTGATCCGCTGCATCAACCACCTGGAGGAGCACCAGTCGGGCCGTATCCTGGTCGAGGGGCACGAGCTGACCAGCAATCTGCGCGCCATCGACGAAGTGCGGCGCGAGGTCGGCATGGTGTTCCAGCAGTTCAACCTCTTCCCGCATCTCACCGTGCTGGAGAACTGCACGCTGGCGCAGATCTGGGTGCGCAAGCGTCCCAAGGCCGAGGCCGAGAAGACGGCGCTGGAACTTCTGGAACGCGTGCGCATCGTCGAGCAGGCGAAGAAATATCCCGGCCAGCTTTCCGGCGGCCAGCAGCAGCGCGTGGCGATCGCCCGGGCGCTGGCCATGGATCCCAAGATCATGCTGTTCGACGAGCCGACCTCGGCGCTCGATCCGGAAATGATCGGCGAGGTTCTGGAAGTCATGGTCGAGCTGGCGGAGGAGGGGATGACGATGCTGGTCGTCACCCACGAGATGGGTTTTGCCCGCAAGGTCGCCGACCGCGTGGTCTTCATGGACTACGGCCGCATCGTCGAGGAAGCCCCGCCCGCCGAGTTTTTCGAGAACCCGAAGCACGAGCGCACGAAGCAGTTCCTCAGCCAGATTCTCGTGGGGCACTGAGGCGAGGCGGTCTGTCGCACATGACGCTGCGACAGGTTTAATTCCGCTCCGGGCACCCCATGTCCTCAGACGCCGGGGCCGGAGCGGGCGATCCGAACCGCCCGCCGCGCCCGGTCCTGAAGGAGAACATATGAAACTCTACTATTCCCCCGGCGCCTGTTCGCTCGCGCCGCACATCGTCCTGCGCGAGGCCGGCTATGCCTTCGATCTCGACAAGATCGACATGAAGGCCAAGAAGACGGCGGACGGGTCCGACTATCTGGCCGTCAATCCCAAGGGCGCCGTGCCGGCGTTGCAGCTGGGCGGCGGCGAGGTCCTGACCGAAGGGCCTGCGATCACGCAGTATCTCGCCGACCAGAAGCCCGAGAGCGGTCTGGCGCCGAAGCCCGGCACGCTGGAGCGCGCACGGCTTCAGGAAGTGCTGAACTACCTCTCGTCCGAACTGCACAAGGCATTCGGACCGATCTTCCAGGGCGGCAGCGACGAGGCCAAGAAGGCGGCGATCGAAACCGTTTCCAAGCGCCTCGGCTATCTGGAGACGCTGTTCGCGGACGGCCGCGACTTCGTCTGCGGCGCGACCTTCAGCGTCGCCGATGCCTATCTCTTCGTCCTGCAGAGCTGGGCCGGCTTCGTCGGCATCGACCTCAAGACCTGGCCGAAGCTCGCGGCCTACCAGGCGCGCATCGCGGCGCGTCCCAAGGTCCAGGAAGCCCTCGTCGCCGAAGGCCTGGCGAAGGCCGCCTGACGCCGGATGCGCAATACCCCCGGAGCGCCAGGCGTTCCGGGGGCTTGTTGCGCGGTGTCAGTTCGGCGTGTAGCCGCCGCCGACGCCGGGTCCGTCTTCGCCCGCCGCCGGCGGCTTGTCCTCGCAGCCGGGCGCGGCCGCCTTGCCGTCCTCGCCATAGCCGCCGCCGACGCCCGGGCCGTCTTCGCACTTGGTCGTGTCGGCGGCAGGCTCGCCGGCCGCGGGTTCCGCGGCGGTTTCGCTGTAGCCGCCGCCGGCGCCGGGACCGTCGTCGTCGGTCTTGGCTGCGTCCGTGCAGCCGGGCGCCTTACCCGGTTCCGCGTAGCCGCCGCCGGCGCCGGGGCCGTCCTCGCATCCGGCGTCGGTCGCCGGTTCGCCGGCCGGGGCCGGCGTCGGCTCCGCCGTCTGGGCCGCTGCGCGGGCTCCGCCGGGCGGGACGCCCAGCAACAGGGTCGTACAGATCTTCAGGGGCCACTCCCTCGCTTGGGGTCCCGCCGCGATCATCCTAGCGGTTGACGGCGGGAATGCGGCTGCGGCGATGCGTCATGGCGACGCGGGGGCGGCTCTCTGGGCGGCGACCAGCGGGTGCGGCTCGTCGCCGATCGGCTCGACCATCGCCTGGACCTGGCCGAAGGGCTGGAAACCGAAGCGCTGATAGAGCGGCAGGGCGCGCGGGTGATCCAGGGTGCAGGTCTGGACGTGCAGCCGCCGGGGGGCCTTGTCCCAGGCGATGGCGATCGCTTCGCCGAGGAAGAAGGCGCCCAGGCCCAGCCCGGTGAAGTCCGGCGCGAGGCCGAAATAGGCGAGCTCGATGTTCTGCGGATTGCGGGCGTCCAGCTCGGCATAGCCGGCCGGGCAGCCATCGACGTAGAGGACGTAGATCTCGATCCCGTCCTGGTGGATCGCGGCGGCGAGATCGGCGTCGCTCATCCGCCGCCGGTTGACCCAGACCCAGGGCTTGCCGACGCTCTCGTAGAGAAAGCGGTAGAAGCCGACCGGCGGCCGCTCGGCCCGGGTCAGCAGAAGACGGCGGCCCGGCGGCGCCGTCGCGCGGCGCTCGCTGCGGGCATACATCTGCAGGAAGGTGACCGTCGTCGGCAGCGGGATCATCGTCAGGGGCCGGTGGCGACCGGCGCGTCGGCACGGCCGCCCCAATCCGCCCAGGAGCCGTCGTAGAGCGCGCCGTCGCGATGGCCGATCGGGGCAAGCGCCGGGAGGGGCGGGCAGGCGGGGCCGCCGGAGCCGCAGGTCGCGATGCCCGGCCGCTTCGGGTGGATCCCCGCCTCGGCGAAGACCCGCAGCAGGTCGTCCTTGCGCTTCAGCGTGCCGTCCGGGCGCAGCAGCGTGGCGAAGGGCAGGTTGACGGCGCCCGGCATGTGGCCGCTGCGCAGTCCCGGCCGGGGCTCCGGCTCCGCGCCCGAGAAACGCCCCGCCGAGCGCGCGTCGATGACCTGGGCGGTCCCGTTCTCCAGAGCGGACTTCACGTCCTGGAACGTACGCACCAGCGACCAGTTGGGACGCGTCGTGAAATGGCGCTGGAAGGGGGAGATGGTGGCGTCGGTGACCGGCAGCCCCTCGGCCCGCCATTTCAGGAAGCCCCCGTCCAGCACCACGACGTTCTCGTGGCCCATGGCCCGGAACATCCACCACGCCCGCGCCGCCGAAAACATGCCGTAGGCATCGTAGACGACGACCGTGGTGCCGTCCCCGATGCCCAGCCTGCGCACCCGGCTCGAGAACTTCTCCGCCGGCGGCAGCATGTGCGGCAGGGGCGAGGCGGTATCGGCGATCTCGTCGATGTCGAAGAACAGGGCGCCCGGAATGTGCTCGTCCTCGAACTCGCGCCGGCCCGACCGGTTGGCGGCCGGAAGGTGCCAGGAGGCGTCGAGAATGCGGATGTCCGGCGTTCCCAGCCGGTCCTTGAGCCAATCGCAGGAAACGAGCACGGAGGGATCGCTGAGGGGCATGGGCGTTTCTGTTGTTGCGGTCCCGAGCCTTTTAGCGTCGCTTGTGCCGCCCCGTCCACGGCGGGACGTCGAGGCCGTCTTTGCATCCGTACCGCACCCGGCGGCGTAGATGGGCTATCCGCAAGACTTGGCTGGCCGATCAAAGGGAGCGCAACCATGGTTCGCAGCATTGCCGTCGTTCTACTGGCGTTCCTCGGGCTGGCGGCAGCCCGCGCCGAGGCCAGCCAGCCCTCCGACATCGACTTCCGCGTCTTCCGGGACGGCGAGGAGATCGGGCACCACCGCGTGACCTTCTCGCGCGAGGGCGACGACCTGATCGCCGAGACCTCCATCGAGCTGGCCGTGACGTTCGCCTCGATCCGGGTCTTCTACTACAATCACAGCTCGCGCGAAGTCTGGCGGGACGGGGCGCTGCAGGCCCTCAGCTCGACCACCTACGACGACGGCGACGACCATACGCTCTCGCTCCAGCGCCAGGGCGACGGCTTCGTCGTCCAGGGCACGCGCTTCAGCGGGCCGGTCTCGGCGGATGCCGTGCCGACCTCGTACTGGTTTCCCCAGATGATCAGCGCCGGGCGCTTCATCGACACCCAGAACGGACGCGTCTTCGACGGCCGGATCGACCGGATCGGCGCGGAAACCATCGAGGTCGGCGGCGTCCAGGTCCCGGCGACGCGCTACACGCTGACCGAGGCGCTTGAGATGAACCTCTGGTACGACGCCGCGGGCCGCTGGGTGCGCACCTCGTTCGAGGCCCGCGGATCGCAGATCGAGTACGTTCTGGCCGCGCCTCTGCCGCCGGTGACGGCGTCGAACTAGGCTGGCGAAGGGCCCGCCGCCTGCCGGCGGGCCTCTTGCGGGCACTGCCTGTCAGGGTTTTGTCAGGCGCGCCTGGATCACGTCGATCGAGCCGCCCGAGAACCCGGCCTCGCAATAGCAGAAGTAATAGGTCCACAGCCGCTTGAAGCGCTCGTCGAAGCCGAGCGCCTCGATGTCGCTCCAGCGGGCGAGAAAGCGCCGCCGCCACTCCGCCAGCGTCCGCGCATAGTCGGCGCCGAAGGCGTGGTGCCCGGACCAGCCGAGGCCGGCCCGGCCCACCTGGCTGCGCAGCGCCGAGAGGGTCGGCAGCATGCCGCCCGGAAAGACGTACTTCTGGATAAAGTCGACCGAGCGGCGATAGGTCTCGAAGCTGGCGTCGGAGATGGTGATGATCTGCAGCGCCGCCGCGCCGCCCGGCTTCAGGACCTCGGCGACCTTGCCGAAATAGGCCGGCCAGTAGCGCTCGCCGACCGCCTCGAACATCTCGATCGAGACGACCTTGTCATAGGTCTCGGCGACGTCGCGATAGTCCTGGAAACGCAATGCGACGCGGTCCGACAGGCCGGCCCGCTGCATGCGGGCCCTGGCGTAGTCGAGCTGCGCCTGGCTGATCGTGATGCCGGTGACCACGGCGCCCCGGCGGGCGGCGGCGTACTCGGCGAAGCCGCCCCAGCCGCATCCGATCTCCAGCACGCGTTCGCCGGGCCGGAGGTCGATGGCGTCGGCGAGCGCGGCGTATTTCGCCGTCTGGGCGTCCGCGAGGCTTTCGGCGCCGCTGTCGTAGCGGGCCGCCGAATAGGTCATCGTCTCGTCGAGGAAGGACTCGTAGAACGCATTTCCAAGATCGTAGTGCGCGTGGATGTTGCGCCGTGCGCCGCGCCGCGTGTTGGCCCGCAGCGCGTGCACCAGCCGGTCGACCCCCCGCCGCATCCGGCTGGGCCGTCCCCGGCTTTCGTAGGCCGTGTTGAGCAGCCCGCAGGTCAGCAGGCCGGTGACGTCGGGGCTGTCCCAGAGGCCGTCGAGATAGGCCTCGGCGAAGCCCAGCGAGCCGCCCATGGCCAGACGGGTGAACATCGCGTTGTCGTGGACCTGCAGGAAGGCGGACGGGCCGGGCTCCGCGCCGCGGAATTCGAAACGCCGGCCGTCCGGCAGAGCGAGGGTCATGGACCCGAAGCGGATCCGCTCCAGCGCCGTGAGGACCATCCGGGCGGCGAAGGGCAGGCCGCGATAGGCGGCCGCCGGCTTCTGCGCGCTGCGCCGTTGCGGGTAGGCGGTGCTGTCCATGGTCATGCGACGGCGCTCCGTCCGGTCGGCTCGAGCGCCGCGCTGACCCCGCCGGGCGGGCTGAGCGGGCGCTCCACCGGACGGCCGCCGCGCAGCCAGGCGAGCAGCGCCTCGGCGTGGATCGCCGCGACGACCTTCAGCGTCATCAGCGGATGGCGCAGCACGGCGGCCAGCGCGGTCCATGTCGTGAGCGGGCGGTAGGCGCCGGTCTGGGCCGCGGTCAGCAGCCAGCCTTCCGCGCCGAACTCCTTGATGCCGAAGGACAGCGTCGCGCCCGGCGCGCGCGCCGCGAAGTCGTAGCGGGCGCGCATCGGCAGCAGCGGCGAGACATAGAGGACCTTGTCGGCGCTGTAGCGGGCGACGCCGCCGGCGTCGGCCGCCGCAGGCGCGACATAGGCATGGCTGTCGCCGAACGTGTTGTTCACCTCGTGCACCACGGCGAACAGGACTCCGTTGCTGTAGCAGTAGAAGAGGGAAATGGGGTTGAAGACGAGGCCCCACAAGCGCGGGAAGCAAAGCAGCCTGATCTGGTCCGGGCGGGTCGCGATCCCGGCGCGGTTGAGGCACGCCTCCACCCAGGGGCGCAGGGCCGAGCCGTCGCGGGGGCCATGGTCCTTGTCGTGGAACGACAGGACATTGAAGCGATTGCGGCTCAGGAGCGCGCAGCGCTGCGGCGCCGCATCGATGGCGTCGATGTCGAGGAACAGCGAGAACACGCGATAGACGAAGCGCCGTGCCGGCTTGGCGCGGGCATGCATGACGCGTCCGGTATAGAGGCCGTGGCCGGGAATGCCGCTCATTCGGCCGCCAGCGCAGTCGTGAAGCCGCGGGCCGCCCCGCGCGCCCCCCAGGGCGCCGGGGCCCCCAGACGCGCCGCGACTTCCAGTCCGGGGGCCGGGCCGTCCGCGTGGAAGCCATAGCCGCGCCAGGCGCCGCAATCCCAGGTGCGGCGGGTTCCCTGCACCGCCTGGAGCGCCTGCTGCGAGGCCTGGGCGGTGAGGTCGAAGCGCGGATGCTCGTAGGTGAAGCGCGCGAACACCTTGTCGGCCGCCGGCTCGTCGGCCGGGTTCAGCGTGACGAAGAGCGGGAAGCGATGGTCGATCCCCTGCAGGCGGTTCATCCAGTAGCTCAGCGAGACCGCCGCCACGTCCGGCCCCCGCGTATCGCCCAGATAGTTCCAGCTCGACCAGACCTTTTGCCGCCGCGGCATGAAGGCGGTGTCCCGGTGCAGCACGGCGACGTTCGGCGTGTAGCGGATGGCGCCCAGAAGCTCGGCCTCCATCGAGTCGGGATCCTCGAGCGCCGCCAGCGCCTCGTCGGCATGCGCGGCGAAGACCACGTGGTCGAAGCGTTCGCTCGACCCGTCGCTGCCGGTCACCTCGACATGCGTCTCGTGCCGCCGGACCCGCGCGGCGCCGCACCCGAGACGGAGCTCGCCGCCGAAATCGGCCAGCAGCCGCTCGACATAGGAGCGCGAGCCGCCCGTTACGGTGCGCCAGGTCAGCGTGTCGAAGCCCGCGAGCAGGCGGTGGTTGTCGAAGAAGGCGATGAACGCGTTGGCTGGAAAGTCCAGCATGCCGGCGTTCGGCGTCGACCAGATCGCCGCCGCCATCGGCAGCAGATAGCGATCGCGGAACGCGCTGCCGAGGCGGCGGCGGTCGAGATAGGCGCCGAGCGAGAGGCCTTCCAGCGATCCGATCAGCAGGTCGGCCGGCGCCATGCGGTTGAAGCGCAGGATGTCCATCCACATCGCATGGTGCGAGGGGCGGAAGATGTTGCGCTTCTGCGCGAACAGCGTCCCGACGCGGTCGCCCGACCATTCCAGGCGGCCGCCGTCGAGGCTGACGCCGAAGCTCATGTCGCTCGTCTGGGTCTCGACGCCCAGCGCCGCAAACAGCCTGACGAGGTTGGGATAGTTCGTCTCGTTGTAGACGATGAAGCCGGTATCGACGGCGATCCGCGTGCCGTCATAGTCGATGTCCGAGGTGTGGGCGTGTCCGCCCGCCCGCTGAGCCTTCTCGTAGAGCACGACCTGATGCCGCTTCGACAGCGCCCAGGCTGCGCCGAGGCCCGAGATGCCGGAACCGATAACTGCGATACGCATGGAGTCTTGCATCAGGCCCTCAAGGCTGAGAATGCCGCGAGGGCGCGTGCGCGCCCCGCCTGCAGATTGATGATCGGGTGGGGATAGGTTCGGCCCAGGGCGACGCCGGCTCCGGCGAGGACCGCCTCGGGCGTTTCCCAGGGTTTGTGAATCCAGGGAGCCGGCAGGCCCGCCAGTTCGGGCACATGGGCGCGCACATAGTCGCCGTTCGGGTCGAACTTCTCGCCCTGCAGCACGGGATTGAAGACGCGGAAATAGGGAGCGGCGTCGGCGCCGCATCCGGCGACCCACTGCCAGCTCGCCGCGTTGCTGGCGAGATCGGCATCGACCAGCGTGTCCCAGAACCAGGCCTCGCCGTCCTGCCAGGGGATCAGCAGGTGCTTGACGAGGAAGGAGGCCGCGACCATGCGCACGCGGTTGTGCATCCAGCCATAGGTCCAGAGCTGGCGCATGCCGGCATCGACGATCGGCACGCCGGTCTGTCCGGCCTGCCAGCGCGCCAGCGCCGTGCGGTCGTCCGCCCACGGAAAATGCGCGAACTCCGGACGGAAGGCGGTCTCCGGCAGATGGGGCGCCTGGTGGAGCAGGTGGTACGAGAACTCGCGCCAGCCGATCTCCGCCAGGAACTTGGCGGCAGGCGCTTCCAGCGCGCCGGTCCGTCCGGCGGCGAAGCGCACGGCCTGCCAGACCTGCCGCGGTCCGATCTCGCCGAAATGGAGATGCGGCGACAGCATCGAGGTACCGTCCGTGTCCGGACGATCCCGGTCGCTCGCATAGGCGATGATCGCGCCGTCGAGGAAGGCCGTCAGCTTCCTGAGCGCGCCCGCCTCGCCGGGTTGCCACATCTCGCCGAACGACCGCGCCCAGTCCGGCCGGCCGGGCAGAAGACCCCAGTCCTCAAGCGCCTCGCCGGCGACCGGGGCGGCGGGGGCGGCGAGCGCCCGGGGCGCGGGCAAGGGCGCGGCGATCGGGCCGCTTGCCTGGGCGGCGCGCCAGAACGGGGTGAAGACCTTGAAGGGCTCGCCGGCCTGGGTCCTGACGGTCCAGGGCTCGAACAGCAGGGCGGCGTTGAACGAGCGCGCATCGAGCCCGCGGCCGGCGAGCTGCGCCTTGATCGCCGTGTCCTGGGCGACGGCGAGAGGCTCGTAGCGGCGGGTTCCCCTAAACCCCCCCCCCCCCCGCCCCGGCCCCGGGGCGGCCGGCCGGCCCCCCCCCGCCGCCCGCGCTCGAGGC
>OEIV010001441.1_pt1 | contig 10815 bp, 10 predicted proteins | sample 1539231 | NCBI WGS metagenome assembly OEIV01 (sample SAMN03794762, study PRJEB22550) | activated sludge metagenome | feature: wastewater treatment plant; material: activated sludge; isolation source: Wastewater treatment plant of a petroleum refinery complex | place: Argentina: Buenos Aires ... | reverse complement strand
CCCTGGCCGCCTTTACAAATTAAAATAGCCCGCGGATCTTCGCGCTCATCTTCTCCAAGTACTTTTAAGGCTGCCATCTGTGCAAATTGCGGAAAGTCATCGTGGGGGTCGAGCTCAACCCCTCCCACATCTTGCACCTCGTAGTCGCGTTTCGCTAAATAAGCCAAAATTTTATCTTTTAAATAGTATCCGCCATGATCGGCACCTAAAAATATCTTCATAGTATATCAAGTATAAGCGGTTTTAATGTGGCTGTAAACAGCTTCGCCTGTTGCACCTAAGTCGGTTGCAATGTAAACTCGAAACTACGCATTATGATTAGAATAAAAAGGACAATAGGTATATTTTTTAGTGCATTGATGTTTGTTCCACTTTTACATTTTAGTGTCGCGCAGGCAGTATTTGTTGACATAACAGTTAAAACGGGCTGCTCTCAAGAACCAACGTATAACGCGACCTTAAGCCTCCAGGACAAAGAATACGACGCATATGTCAAACTTGCCAGACGAGGCGAACATGCTACAGTAACAGGCTACCTGCAGGCGTACGAAGAAGATCAAGAAAATCAGGGTGGTTGCTTGGAATTTGATACAGTTGAGGTTAATGGAGATAAGTGGACCAAAGTCGGCACGTTTACCCCGCCAGATACTTCAAAACAAACGGTTATAGAACTTGCCTCCGAATCGCTTGCCAATATGCCAAATGCAAACCGGCCTACGGTTTTACTCCTACCGAAAGATTCGCCCGTTTGCGTGCCAGATGAAGAATGTGTGGTTTTTGTCAACGGCGCAAAAGGTGTTGTGCAGCCACCTGGAACTATGCTGAGCCAGAACTCTCTTCATGTATTACCTGTAGCTGACCCGGTGAATGATAAACTAAAGTCTGTCAGCTATTACGCAAATGACAATTTAGTATACAAAAAGAATACCCTAGAGCCTTTTGATATGCGCTTTGCATCTTCTTCTCGTCAGAGTCTAACTCGGGTTGCGCTATACGAATCAGGACAGCAAATTGTATTCAACGAACAAACACCTGACACATTTAACGATAGTCTTGGCAATTTTATATTCCGACTCAGTCAAGAAAGCCCATTAATATTCTACTTTCTAATTATACCGGTTACACTGTTTACGCTATTCGGTATACTATTCTTAATAATACGCAAAATATACGAGATCCACACAACACGTGTTCACCGTGGATTCGCAAAAGAACGCCACTTACCCCCCGCCCTTTCTAGATTTTATTTTAGATATTTTACTGCAGGTCTATATCCTTATTTACAGCAAAAACGAGAACAATATGCCGATAGCAAACTACTACGCTATGGTCGCAGACTAGGTGCGTTAGGAGCAGTTGTGCTATTGATGGTAATCAGTATCATCGGTCTAGACACGTATGGATTTACTTTATTTACAGTCGATGGCCAAAGTATGCAAAAGACATACTTTACTGGCAATAAAATGCTCGTAAACAAGATTCCTGTAACTTTAGCAAAGATAAATAAGCTTGAATACGTCCCTAGTCGCGGTGAGGTCGTTATTGTCCATGCCGTGTTTGGCAATGTTACCACTTATGATGAAGCTTCAGAAAAAACTATTCTCATCAAACGTGTACTTGCCCTACCTGGTGAGCGAGTAAAAATTAAAGACGGGAAATTTATCGTATTCAATAGCGAGCATCCCAATGGCTTTGAGCCCGATAAAGAGGGCTCTTGGAAAAATACAATGGTCCCCGACCCACCAAGCGACAATCTAGACATTCAACTTGGTACAGGTGAAATATTTGTGAGTGGTGATAATCGTCCTGGATCAATTGATTCTAGATTTAACGGTCCTCTAAAAACAAAAGAGATCATAGGTGTAGTAACTACCAAGATATGGCCTCAAGATAGCGAACAAGACCTTGACGAAATGTCTCCATAATAAAAAGCCAACTTTAGCTATTGCCAAACCTTAAATCTAACTGTACACTCCATAGCATAATAAAAAACATAAACAGGATGAAATTAATTAAATGAAACTACGGATGTTTACCAAGCAACGGGGTGCACATCACGAGGCTATACTTATCATCGGTGCAGTTGTTGCACTGGTAGGAACACTTGGCTTCGTGGGCTATAACACATGGCAGGGACAGAGCGCAAACGCTGATGTGTGTGCGACTAAGAAGGCGAAGCTATCCCGCTTATCATGTCTTGAAGCAAAACTCAAGGCAAGCAATGATGAATATCAACGTATCGAGGCTCAACTAAACAAAACAGATGCTCACGGTAATTATCTTATTAAGAATGGAAGAGGTAAACTAATAGACCGACAAAACCAACTTACTAAACGGGTTTACGATTTAGATCTTTACAATCGAATTAAAAGACTAAAAGATGAAATTGCCGCCGATGAACTGAAAAGAGCCCAACCGGGAAGAAATAAAGCAGCAAGACAACAGACTAGGGCAGCCGAAAAGAATGCTCCTGCAACTTCGACGGGAATAGATAAAAATACCTGTATAAAGCTTGGTAGAGTTTCCGCTGGAAATAATTCCTGCCAAAAAGCTTGCCGTTCTGGAGAAAAATTAGCGACTGGGTATCCGTATGACTACTGCCCTAGTCTGGGCTCGCAAAGTGCAAGTTTAACTGCCTCTAAATGCGATAGTCTAGGACGAGTATGGTTATCGAGCGCAAAAGTTTGCTTGAAGCAATGTAAAAACTCAGAATCCTTCAAGCTTGTTACTAGAAAAGATTTTGATCAGTGTGTTGCTGCTGGCGGCAAACTATAATTTGTATTTTTGAAAGGATAGTTAGACTAAATGAAACTACGCATGTTTACTAAACAACGAGGTGCGCACCATGAGGCTATACTTATCATCGGTGCAGTTGTTGCACTGGTAGGAACACTTGCTTCGTGGGCTATAACACATGGCAGGGACAGAGTGCAAATGCTGATGTGTGTGCAACTAAGAACACAAAGCAAGCACGGTTGAAATGCTTACAAGAGAAAGTTGCAAATATTAACAACCGTATAGGAAGTTTGCAGCACGAGATCAATACTCATCCAAAACAACCAAAACAAAATACTAAACGACAAAATCAGATTAATGCACTGGCGGCCGAACGATCAGGCTACCAGGCTAGAATTGATAGTTTAAGTCAAGAAATTGCTGCAGCAAATGCCACACGGCCAGCACCTAAGTCAAATAAAAAGATACCTCAGCAGCAAACAAATACTAATGCAAAAATTGGTAAGGATGCGTGCCAGAGAGTACTAGGACGCGTGTGGAGTAATAACAAGTGCCTTGAACAATGTCGACCCGGTGCAGGTACTTATGTTACGAGTTCACAATTCGGCCATTGTAAGTTTGCGGCTGCTAATCTTTCGGCGTCAGTTTGCGCCACTAAACATCGAAAATTCGAATACGGTGTTTGCGAGCGAAAATGGAAAGGTAACCTAAAACCATGTGAGGCAGGCTGGGGTCACTACAAAAAGGCCAAGCCCCTAAATTACTGTCGAAAACATAACAAGAAGACCCCTCCCGTAAGCGTCAAGACTGGTCGCTTAGTAGAGCCGGGTGATTCCGAAGGCGACGACATGTATGGAGATCTTGAACCAGAAACAGCAGATGAGTTGAATGATGAATTACCAAATGAAAATGACCCAAGTGAGGAAAGTGATTCTTAGTTACTAAAAATGTCATATTAAATTAGGAGCAACACGCTCCTAATTTAATATGACGCACTTTCCTGAGATCTATTTATTGTTGATACCTTTCGAGATATCGGCAACCAGTTCAACGAGACGATTACTGTACCCCCATTCGTTATCATACCAAACACATACTTTAACCAAATTACCGCCCACTACCCGCGTCAGGGCAAGGTCTATTGTACCTGAGTTACTATTTCCGATATAATCTCGGCTCACCAACGGTTCCTCGCTTACGCCGAGTATACCTTGAAAATATGGCTGTTTGGCGGCTTTCTTAAACGCATTGTTAAGCCCCTCTACTGTAACATCACGCGAAAGCAAAGCCGTGATATCTGATATTGAAACCACCGGGGTTGGAACACGCATACTGATACCGTCAAACTTGCCCTTTAGGCCGGGCAATGCCTTAGTGACCGCAATTGCTGCCCCGGTACTTGTTGGGACAATATTTTCAGCTGCATTACGGCCTTCGCGTGGATCATTTTTTGGTGCATCTTGAAGTGCCTGACTGGCCGTATAGCTGTGTACGGTAGTAAGGAGTGATTTCTCTACACCAAACTCAGCTTCGAGAACAGCCATGACAGCCCCTAAACTATTTGTGGTACAGCTTGCATTTGAAACAATCTCAGTACTTCCGTTTATTGCATCGTCGTTAGCGCCAAGCACAATCGTGTCAACCTCATCACTTTTCGTTGGACCACTAATAGCCACTCGCTTAGCTCCGGCAGTTATATGCTTCCCAGCCCCTTCAACATCGGTAAAGAACCCTGTGCTTTCAATTACTAGGTCTATTCCTAGCTCTTTCCACGGTAGTGCAGCCGGATCCTTCTCGGTCAGAACTTTAATTTTCTTGCCATTTACAGTAATGCCGTCATCATCTGCTAAAACATCGTGATGATATGTTCCATAATTACTGTCATATTTTAGTAAATATGCCAATGTTTTATTATCTGTTAAGTCATTAATTGCGACAATCTCTAGGTCATCGCGCTCAAAAGCAATCTTGAACGCATTGCGTCCAATACGCCCAAAGCCATTAATTGCTATTCTTGCTGCCATCTATCCCCCACTTTCTCCAAAAGTATTTATATTCTCGCTTATGATTATAGCAAACTTAGCGACTAGTGAAAGGAAATTGCTATACTGGATATATGGAGAAGGATACGTTGCTAGAACGTGCAGTGCACCATTATACAGATGAGCAGGTGTACGAATTAGGATACGCTGTAGATGTAGCAATAAATGCGCATCATGGGCAGAAGCGTAAAAGTGGCAAACCCTACATCTCGCACCCTTTAGCTGTTGCTGCTACGCTTATTGACTGGGAAATGGATATAGATTCAGTGATAGCAGGGATTTTACACGATACTGTCGAGGATACGCCAATCACTCTTGACCAAATCGAAACTGAGTTTGGTGGTGACGTGGCGTTTTTAGTCGATGGAGTGACAAAAGTAGGTCGCGCTCGTAGTGGCATGCGTGACCTTACTACATATTTACCTACGACAAAAGACAACTTAACAAAACTTTTGATAGCAGTAGGAAAAGACGTACGGGTGATTATTATCAAACTAGCAGATCGATTGCATAACATGCAGACACTAGAATACATGCCACGTGATAAACAGAAGAAAATTGCCCGTGAAACCATGGAGGTGTTTGCACCACTTGCCGATAGATTAAATATGGGTCGTACACGCGTCCAGCTTGAAGAGTTAAGCTTTCGCTATTTAGTACCCAAAGACTTTACGCACACTAAAGCACTGCTCGACAACCGCCTCAAGAAAAGCCATAAGAAGCTACAATATGTTCGCAAAGAAGTAGAAGGTAAGCTACACGCCGAAAAGATTGATTTTGAATTGGATGGACGTGTTAAAAGTGTCTATAGCCTTTATAAAAAGCTTGATCGCGTCGATCAAGATATCGACCGTATTCATGATTTAATCGCCCTACGCATCATTGTAAAGGACCTTGACACTTGCTACTTAGTACTAGGTGTACTGCACGATCTTTACACTCCGCTATACGATCGCATCAAAGACTATGTAGCACTTCCCAAAGCTAATGGGTACCAAAGTTTACACACTACCGTCCAAACTAACACGGGGCAAGTTGTTGAGTTCCAGGTAAGAACTCGCGAGATGCACGAGTACGCCGAACGAGGTCTAGCTGCTAGTTTTCACTATAACGAACAGAAGCTATCAGATGCCTACAAAAAAGGTGCCATTGCTGAGATGCCGCAACACCTAGAATGGATTAAGGATCTGCAGCTCACTGCAGCAAGGGTGGGAAAGGGGTATGTGGCTGACTTTGATGTTGAAAAATTCCGTATGAATTTGTTCGGTGACAGAGTATTCATTTACTCTCCAAAAGGTGACATATACGACCTTCCGCGCGGTGCATATGTACTTGATTTTGCATATCGTATTCATTCCGACGTTGCTGCTCGCGCTAGTGGGTTCAAGGTGAATGGCGCCATGAAACCGTTCAGCTATCAACTGCAGCACGGTGATAATGTCGAAGTTCTTACAAGCAAGACAGCCTCACCAAAATCAACGTGGAAAAAATACCTTATCACCGCGCATGCAAAAGAGAAGTTACGCCTTCAGCTTAGTAGACAAAATCGCGGACTATTTGATACCTTTACAAATGTTGCATCGCAACTGCGCCATAAAGCCCGCGGTAAAAAGTAGTCGCCGCACTAGTGTGTACCTAATTATTATTCCAACGTTCAATTGACTCGTATATCACACTTTTAGCTTCATCAGCATCACCCCAGCCGGTAACTTTAGTGCTGCCTGGTTTCTTCAAGTCTTTATAGTGGTTAAAATGATGCTCGATCTTCTGCTTCCACTGTTCGTGCAAGTCACCAAGGTTATTTATTTGATTGCCAGTATTTCTATCGTCGACAGGTACACACACAATCTTATCATCTACCTCTCCATCGTCTTCAAACTTGAGTACTGCAACAACTTTTGCTTTACTGACGACGCCGGTTGGAATCGGTTCATTGGTCAAAAATAGTACATCGAGTTCATCACCGTCTTCGTCGAGAGTCTGTGGAATAAACCCATAATTTACTGGTTTCGGATAGATACTAGGCTCTATGCGGTCAAGCTCGAAAAATGCTTTTTCACGATTCCATTCAATTTTTAATGTTGACCACTTTGGGATTTCTACAACAATATTTATTTCACCTGAGTCTACGTTACCTGGCGTTAAAACTTTATTAAAATCTGGCATTCTAATGTCTCTCCTTCTTTACTACGTCTTATTGTAGCAAACGTGCTATAGTGAAGCTAGTTATGTTAATAATTGGCCACAAGGGCGCGGCAGGGCTTGCGCCTGAGAATACAATTGAGGCTTTTAAAAAAGGTTTCGAGACTGGTGCAGATATATTAGAATTTGATGTACAAGTGACACGCGACGGTGTCCCTGTTGTCGTTCATGACTCCACGCTACTGCGCACACACGGCTCTCGTGCTATCGTGCGCTATAGTACTCATAAAAGCCTAGAGGAGGCTGCCAGGAAAGGACACTCTATCGCTACCCTAGAAGAAGTCCTTGATTTATTTTTTGGAAAAATATTGTTAAATCTTGAGATAAAAGGACGGGGTGGTAGTGATATAATCATTGATCTAATTAAAAAAAGGTATATTAAAAAAGCCAGCGATTGGAATAATATACTTTTTTCATCATTTAAAGTACGCGAATTAATTAAACTACGCAAATCCAGTACCAATGCCCAGCTTGCATTATTGCACAACCGCAACCCCTACACGTTTATTGCTTATCATCGACAACTACATTTTACGGCAATCGGATTCCACCGCCTACATATTAGTGCTTTAGCGGTTGAAATTGCTAAGCAACTTGGTATTTTTATGTATGCATATACGGTAAATAGACCAAAAGCTGCTTTGCTACTGTTAGACCAAGGTATTGAAGGAATCGTTACTGATAATCCAGAGTACATACGTAATACTGCTATACTATAATTATATGTCATCTCCAAAATTGTTATTACCGCCGGAATACGTCCAGAAGGCTACTCAGCGTATAAAAAAAGCAAAAGACGAAGTCACGCTCATCTGCATGATGATAACAGAGGACCCAGGCACTGATCAGGTCATAAACGCCCTTTGCGAAGCAGCCCAAAGAGGTGTGACTGTGAGTGTTGCGGCCGATGTGTTTACCTACGGTGAATTCGGTGGCCACTTCGTACCACTAAAGTACTATACAAAAAAATCCCGTACTACTACTCATATGGCGAAAAAGCTTGCAGCTGCAGGTGTGAAGTTCACATGGCTCGGAAGGTTCAGCCTACTACCGTTTACTGGCCGAACCCACACTAAAGCATTGGTCGTTGACGATACAATTTATTCATTCGGTGGCGTTAACCTTGATGACGATAGTCTTTCCTTTACCGACTATATGTTTGAATACAAAAACCATAAAATCGCACATCAAGTACGTGACAGTATCAAACGCCTCGTAGCCGCCGATGACGATAACTTTGCGTATCGCAATCATTCATATTACTACGAAGGGCTCGGAACGATATTGTTCGATGGCGGGTTTCAGGGTAATTCACTTATCTACCGTCGAGCGTGTCAGCTCTCAAAAGAAGCTGACACAATTTTATTTGTTTCACAATACTGCCCTGTTGGAAAGCTTGGAAGAATTCTACGTAACAAAGAAACAAAGCTATACTTTAACCAGCCAACAAACACTAACAATAAAATTAATGCGTTTATTATACGAACTGGTATGTTTCTAAGTGGGCAAAAAACGCTTTACACACGTAGCACTTACCTACATGCAAAGTTTATGATATTCACTATGCCAAATGGCGAAAAAATCGCTCTTACTGGTTCCCATAACTTTCTATATGCCGGTGTGCTACTTGGTACTCGCGAGATTGCACTAGAAACCAATAATAAAAAGGTGATAGATCAACTTGAAGGCTTTTTCAAAAAACACGTAAAATAGCAGCCTTCGAGGTTAATTATATTGATTATATAAAAGAGTTATATAATATGGATATTTTACTTATCCACGCTTTAAGTCTTCTAAGTACTCACGAATTGCCAATGCCGCTGCTGCACCTTCACCGACTGCAGATGCGATTTGCATTGTCGCACCACTACGCACGTCACCGCTTGCAAACACGCCAGGCAAGCTTGTCTCTAATTTGCTGTTAGTTTTAACAAGGCCCTGTTCATCTAATTCAACAGCTGAATCTTTTAAAAACTCTGTATTTGGTTTTAGTCCAACAAAAACAAACACACCATCTACGTCAATCGTACGCTGCTGCCCATCATGTGTCACCTTAACACCCGACACCATATTATCGGTTGCTATGATTTCATCTATCGACGTTGCAAGATGCAGGGTTATCTTGCCTTCACGGATATAATCCTGTAATTCGTGCTGTAAAACCTCACTTGCCTTTACTGTACTGCGAACCAGCAGATCGATGTGCGATGTAAAGCGTGTCAAGAATAAAGCCTCCTGTATCGCACTATTGCCACCGCCCACGACAGCTAATTTTTTACCTCTGTAAAAAGCCCCGTCGCAAGTTGCACAGTAGTGAACTCCGCGTCCATAATATTCAGACTCACCCGGAACGCCTATTTTATTATAGTCACTACCTGTTGCAACCAAAATTGCTTTTGATTCAACAGGCTTTCCATCTACCACTACGACTTTTGTAGATCCTTTGTCGCGAATTTCACTTATTTCACCATATTCAATCTTAGCACCAAATCGTTCAGCCTGCGCCTGCAGCTCACCCGCAAGCTTCATGCCTTCTATGCCGCTAGGAAACCCTGGATAATTATCAACCTTATCGGTAATTGCTGCCATGCCACCAACCACACCTTTTTCGTACAAAACAGTATCGATATCCTCACGAGTTGTATAGATTGCCGCAGCAAGAGCACTCGGTCCGGCACCTATCATTACGACATCATGAACACTATTACTGCTGCTGACCATAGGCCCTTATAACCTCCTGAGTAATTTGCGGAGCTCTAAAACGTTCAATTTTCTCAATAGGCATAACAATAAATATTAGCGGTGTGTTTGGTTTAATATTATCACCGCTTCCACTTGCGCCATAGGCTTTTTCGCTCGGTATTCGAAGTTTGTATATACCGCCAATTTTTTTGCCTTCCATGCCTTCAGACCATCCAGAAATAACCTCGCCCGGTTGTACTAGTAATGGTACTTTTAGTGATTCACCCTCAATAGAACCGTCGAAGATATTACCATCCGGAGTAAACCCTATGTAAAAAGTAGCGTACGCAGTATCTTTGTTAATCACTTCACCATCACCATCTTTTATTGTTTCTACCTGTAGCTCTTTTATGCTCGATGGATCAAATGGCCCCACAAGAACTTTCTGTTCATTAAGCCCAGCATAATACTTACCAGACAGTTCATTGGTACGCTTTTCATATTTTGCTTTTTGACTAGCAACCTTTCCTTGATAGGCAGATGCCTCTTCTTGGTATTTACGTATAACTTCTTGTGACACCTGCTGATCTTGCGACGAAAGAATCATAGCCACAAACCCCATAATAGTACCGACGGTGAGGGCAACCGTTATCACCCATATACCAACTCGCTGTCGCGTTGTTGTAGACATAGCCTCTCTTTTCTTTATTAGTTAACTATTCTTATTATAGCAAAATTTACTTATCTTTATGGTAAAATCGGCCCAATACTCAACATGACGCACAATACCAAAATAACAACAATCGAAAACTTAAACATCTTTCGCGCCCATGCATCATAATGTTTAGCATTTTTTAAAGCAAGCCCTCTGTGTGCCAGCCATACCCACCGACTACCCAGTATCAACATAACTATAAAATATACCCATTTAGTATAGCCAGCAAACGTCAATGCGATGCTGCTAACGACAAACAAAATAGTGTACACGTAGATACGAATAATGGTATATGGTACACCTTTTACCACAGGCAGTACGGGAATTTTTGCCGCTGCGTATTCTTTGCGTCGATAAATTGCAATACTGAAAAATTCTGGAAATTGCCAAAAGAATAGTATAAGAAAAGCAATAAGTAGGCCACTATCTATGTGCCCC
>OEIV010001439.1_pt1 | contig 10824 bp, 7 predicted proteins | sample 1539231 | NCBI WGS metagenome assembly OEIV01 (sample SAMN03794762, study PRJEB22550) | activated sludge metagenome | feature: wastewater treatment plant; material: activated sludge; isolation source: Wastewater treatment plant of a petroleum refinery complex | place: Argentina: Buenos Aires ... | reverse complement strand
CGCGAGGGTTTCGCTCCATCGGACCGCGATCGAACCTTTGCGCTTTTCCGGCCCGACCAGCGTTGCCGAGCCGCCTCGCGGCCCATCGCCCGGCGGGCCAGCCGAATGGCTTCGAGCCTATCCGAGATCACCTCGCGCCAAGGCGCGGGATTCGAGGAGCCCGGGCTCGCGGTCGCAGACGACGGTCATGCGTTCGACCGAGCTTGCGGCGCTTCCGCCGCGGGTCGGTTTCTCGCATTCCGACGATAGCACGAGAGAACAGCCGCGCGCGCGCCTTCCGAGTGAGCGATCCGATGAGCTTCTATCTGCCAATCGCCGAAATGTCGGCCAGCATCTTCATCTTTCTCGGGATGGGTGCGGCCGTCGGCTTCCTGTCGGGAATGTTCGGCGTCGGCGGCGGCTTCCTGATGACGCCGCTGTTGATCTTCTCCGGCGTGCCGGCCGCGGTCGCCGTCGGTACAGAGGCGGCGCAGATCGTCGCCTCCTCAGTCTCCGGCGCTATTGCCCAGTACCGGCGCAACAACGTCGACATCAAGATGGGTGTCGTTCTGCTGTCGGGCGGCGTGTTCGGCTCGGCCATCGGCGTGCAGGTGGTGAAGATCCTCCGCCAGATCGGCCAGTTCGAGCTGTTCGTCTCTCTCACATATGTCACGTTCCTCGGCATCATCGGCACGCTGATGCTGATCGAATCGCTCAACACCATCCGCAAGACGCAGGCGGGACAGAAGGTATCGGCGCGGCGCCCGGGTCAGCATAGCTGGATCCACGGTCTCCCTTTCAAGATGCGCTTCCACCGCTCGAAGCTCTACATCAGCGCGATCCCGCCGCTGCTGATCGGCGCCTTCGTCGGCTTCCTCGGCGCCATCATGGGCGTCGGCGGCGGCTTCGTCATGGTGCCGGCAATGATCTACCTGCTGCGCGTGCCGACCAACGTGGTCGTCGGCACCTCGCTGTTCCAGATCGTGTTCGTCACAGCGGCGACGACGATCATGCACGCGACACAGAATTTCACCGTCGACATCGTGCTGGCGATGCTGCTGATGATCGGCGGCGTCATTGGCGCGCAGTTCGGCGCCGTCGCGGGCGAGAAGCTCAAGGGCGAGCAATTGCGGGCGCTGCTCGCCGGCCTCGTCCTGCTCGTCTGCCTCAGGATCGCCTACGGCCTCATCACGACGCCGAGCGACCTCTTCTCGATCAGCGGCGTGATGGGAGGCCACTGATGCAGATTAGCCCAAGCCTGCAGCTTGCCCGCAAATGCGGCGCGGCCGCCGTGGCGTTGCTGGCCGTCGCGTTCGCTCCGTCTGCCTTCGGGCAGGGCGGCGGGCAATGGCCGCAGCAGGCGCCGCAGCAGTACCCGCCGCAACCGCAGATGCAGGTGCCGAACCAGCCCCAGTACCAACAGGGCTACGGCCGGCCGCAATATCAGGGTTACGGTCAGCAGCAGCCCAATCCGCAGCTCTATCCGCCGCTGGAGCCACAGCAGGCTTATCCCTCGCAAGCTCCACAGCAGGTTGCACCGGCCGCGCCGATTCCCGCGCCGGCGGGTGGAGTCGGTGGAGCACAGGTCCCTGCGTACCCTTCCGCACAGCAGCCGCTTCCGCCCCAGCAGCAGCCTGCTCAGGTGATGCCGGCCCAGCCGGCACCCTCGCAGCACCCGTCTGCAGGCACCGCGCCCGCAGTCGCCCCGCCCGCTGTCGCCGCCCCGAGCCGCCCCGCTCCGAGCCAGGCCACGAAGCCGACCGGCGCCCTGCAACAGCCCGGACCAAGTGCCGAACTACCGAAGGAGCGCGTCGAGGCCGACGTCTCGACCCGATCGGTCGCCATCACGTCGAGCTTCACCGGCACCGAAATCGTCGTCTTCGGTTCGGTCGAGAACAGCCGCCAGGAAACCGCGGAGTCGGGTCTCTACGATATCGCCATCACCATCGAGGGCACCTCGACGCCGGTGGTGACACGCAAGAAGGAGAACGTCGGCGGCCTCTGGATCAACACCAAGGCACAGACGTTCAACGGCGTGCCGAGCTACTACGCCATCGTCTCGACGCGCCCTGTCGCCGAGATCGCCGAACCGTCGGTGCTGCACGCGAACCAGATCGGTTTCGAACACATCTCGATGAAGGCGATCGCGGGTGTAAAGGCGCCGCCGGCGAGCGAGCTCGAGAGCTTCAAGGAGGCGGTGATCCGCCGCAAGCAGGCCGACAAGCTCTACCAGAAGAGCGACTATGGCGTGGCCTTCATTGGCCGCAGCCTGTTCCGCTCGGCCGTCAACCTGCCGGCCAACGTTCCGGTCGGACCGCTCGTCGCTCACGTCTACCTGTTCAAGGACGGCAAGCTGCTGAGCAAATACTCGTCGAAGGTTTCGCTGCAGCGCGAGGGCATCGAGCGCTACATGCATGACTTCGCGTTCGATTATCCGCTGTTCTACGGCATCTTCGCCGTGTTCATCGCGGTCGCCGCGGGTCTCATCGCGTCGTCGCTGTTCAAGAAGGGCTCGCACTGAAATCGCGAGCCCGTGACCGGAGGCGTTCTTTCGGTGCGGATGGAAGCGCTATGCGCTTCCATCGCGACCTGTCTCCACCTGACACTTACCTCTTCGCCGCCACCCTACGGCGAACCAGGCGCCGGCCGAGTGGATAGGCGCGCACCTTGGGCACCTTGCCCTCGCGGATCGCGCGCTGCATTCCCGTCCAGTAGTCGACCGTCATCAGCTCGGGATGCGTCTCGAGGAACACGCGGCGCAGTTCTCGGTCGTCGATGCGCAGACCGACCGTCGTTTCCTCGGGCAGGAAGATCGTGCCCTCCTCGAAGAACCAGTCGGGAATATCTTCCTCGCCATCGACGCGGTCGGTGTTGGTGCGAACCTTGACCTCGGTCAGCGGCTCGACCGCGTCGTAATCGAAGAGATAGACCTTGCGGATCGGGCTGACGCCATAGTTGCGCCCGTCGAGATCCTTGTTGAACACGTTGGCGGCCGCGTTGTTCTTGATGCACGTTCCGAGGTTCTGCACCGCAACACGGGCATCGTCCGGCGACGCCGTCGCCAGGAACACCGGCATCGGGATCATCTTCGGCTGAACGATCAAGTGCCGGAAGATGAGCTGATCGCCGTGACGAGCGACGCAGCCGGGCGCCGCTTGGACGAGTTCATCCACGAGATCGGACGCGAACATCCCGGCATCGAGTGTGATGTTGTAATAGATGATGTTGTCGAGCATCGATCCGGCGCGATCCATGTAGTGGACCAGCCGATATTTCTCGATGACGGCCTCGACGCCGGGGAACGTCCCCCACTTGTAGTCCGCTGTCGGCTCGTCGCGGATCACCTTCATCACGTAGCGTGACGACGGCATCGAAAAGCCGATCGCCACCGTGCCGCGAAATCCGACCGCCGTATCGAGGCGCTCGCCCGTGCGCCTGTGCTCGCGTTCGATCTCGTTGATGACCGCGACTTTACCGATGTGGTTGAAGCCGATCGTCGAGTAGTGCAGGCCGAGCGGCCGCTTCGGCATCAGGCTGAACAGGAACTGGGCAAGCTCGTGGAAGTTCGGATTGGTGACGTGCAGGTTGGCGAGCGTCGAGGAGAACACGTATTGGAGGTCGTCGCTTTCGGTCAGTACGGCGTCGACGAAAACGCCATCGGGTTCGTTCAATAGCGCGATGGTGAGCGGGTGGATGCCGTGGCCCGGCACCGCGAGGCGACCGACGAGATAGCAGCCGCGATTGCGATAGAACCCGGCGTTGACCATCACCAGCTTCAGCTCGCTGCCCTCGGTGGCGCCTCGCGCCATCGCGGCGAGCGTGATCCGATCCCGGCCGCCCCCCCCCCCCCCGCCCGGCGCCCCCCGCCGCGCCGTGGGTCCGCCCGCCGCCAGCATCTCGCGCACGGTCTCGGACGTCACCGGCACCGTCGCCGAGATGGTGACCAGGGTCGGCACGTCGAGTGTGCCGCGGCGCACCATGCCCTTCGGCGGAGAATACTGCACCGGCTTCCACAGATCGGAGTAGAGTTTGCGGCGAACCGAATTGATGAAGGCGAAGGCGAGGTCGGCCTCGTAGCGTGAGGCGATCAGCTCGTCGTAGTAGCGCTCGATATCGCTCCAGAACGTCTCGTCCTCGCGCAGCTCGGGAGCGCCCGCCTCGAGCACGGGAAGTGCCCGGTCGATGGAGATGGTGTAGATCGACAGGCGGTCGCGCGACAGGCGGAAGGTCGAGGGCCAGTCGCGCCGCTCGAAGGCGAGCTTGGCATCGAAGGGAATGCGGCGAGAGCGCGAATAATAATCGTTGAAGACGGCAAGGATGATCTTGGCGATCAGCCGGGCGCGCTCCTCTCGCCCGCGCACCGCATAAAGCTCGGACAGAGCGGCGTTGTTGATGACTTCCGTCGAGAGCGCCCGGCGCGGCAGCGGATACTCGAGTGACATGCGGCGGGTGCTCCGTCTCGTCGTCCCGATCCTGTCGCCCGGGCTCGGCCGCGGCAATATCGCAAAACCGCCGCCGTCCCTCTTGACGTGGCACGGCGCCACGGGCTTCAAACTGGTATACCAACCAACAAAGGCGTGCAGGGAGAAAAAACGTCCATGAAAGTCTGCATTTACGGCGCCGGCGCGATTGGCGCGCACATTGCTGTCCTGATGAAGCTCGCCGGCGTCGACGTTTCGGTGGTGGCACGCGGCGCCAACCTCGAGGCGATCAAGTCCAACGGGTTGAAGCTCATCATCGGCGGCGAGGAGAAGGTAGCCCGGCTACCCGCCGTCAAGGAACCTGCCGACCTTGGCCCGCAGGACTTCGTCATCGTCGCGCTCAAATCGCATCAGGCGTGGGACGCGGCCGATCACATGAAACCGCTGCTCGGACCCAACACCGCCGTGGTCACGGCGCAGAACGGCATTCCGTGGTGGTACTTCTATGGCTTCGAGGGCCAGTACGCCAACATGCAGCTCGAGAGCGTCGATCCGAAGGGGCGCCAGTGGAAGACGATCGGGCCGGAGCGCGCCATCGGCTGCACCGTTTACCCGGCCGCCGAGCTGATCGCGCCGGGCGTCATCAAGCACACCTACGGCGACCGCTACGGTCTCGGCGAGCCGACCCGCCAGGAAACGCCGCGCATCAAGGCGCTGGCGGCGGCCTTCGAGGCCGCGGGACTGAAGCCCAAGATCTACCCTGAGATCCGCAACGACATCTGGCTGAAGCTGTGGGGCAACCTGTGCTTCAATCCGCTCTCCGCCCTCACCCATGCGACGCTCGACGTCGTCGCCACCGATCCCGGCACGCGCATGGTCGCCAAGCGCATGATGGAGGAGGCGGAGATCATCGCACGGCGGATCGGCGCGCATTTCCGCGTCGACATCGAACGGCGCATCAACGGCGCGGCGTCGGTCGGCGCGCACCGCACCAGCATGTTGCAGGACCTGGAGAAGAAGCGCCCGCTCGAGCTCGACGCGCTACTTTCCGTGGTGCAGGAGATCGGCCGCCTCGTCGACGTTCCGACACCTTCGATCGACATCGTGCTGGCGCTGACCAAGCAGATGGGCCGCGTCGCTGGCGTCTATCCGGTATTCCCGGAATGGGCGACGGAGGAGGAGCCCGCGCACAAGTCGTTCGGCTGATCGTTGTCGCGATGGCTTGGCTGGCGGGCGCAGCGCGCCAGCGGCCATCGCAGCAGCCGTTCTCAGCTCTTGCGCTCAGGCGTTTCCCATCGGCGGCGAAGGTGCGCGCGATGCCTTGCGTCGCCGCGCCTGTTGCGCCTCGTAGCGTGTGACGGCGACGCCGGCCGCGAAAATCACCAGCGCTCCGAGCCATGTCGCCGCGTCGGTGGTCTCGCCGAACGCGGCGTAGCCGAGAGCGACGGCAAATGGCAGACGCGAGAACTTGAACGTCATCACCAATGAGGCTTCCGCGGCCGCATAGCCCCTGACCAGCGTCATATGACCGAGCACGGCGGCAAGGCCCAGCGCCGCCATAACGAGCCACTGCCCGGCGGTCGGCCACACCCAGGACCAGAGCGCCGGCACGAGGGAGAGGGGTGTCATCAGCACGGAGGTGATGAAGACGATGCGATCGGCGTCGTCTGCGTTCGTCAGTTGTTTGACGAGCGGGCCGATGAGGCCGACGCACAACGCCGAAAGCAGCGCCGCGAGCTGCCCCTCGCCGAAACCCGACGCGGCGTCCCCATGCCACGGGCGCAGGATGATGAGGGCGCCGGCGAGGCCTGCCGCGAGCGCCACCCAGCGCCGCCAGCCGACGATCTCACCGAGCAGGACAATCGCGAACAGCGTGCCGAACAGAGGCGAGAGAAAGCTGATCGCCGTCGCTTCGCCGATCGGGATCAGAGACAGCGCGTGGAAGAACGCCGACATCGAGACGAAGCTCAGCGCCACGCGCACGATGTAGAGCCGTGGCTGCCCGGTACGAACGAGCGACGCACCGCGCGCCCAGAGCAGCGGCAGCATCCAAATGACCGCGAACAGGTTGCGCCAGAAGAAGCTGACGGACGCCGGCATGCCGCCGAGCGACGCATGGCGAACCAGCGCAGCGATCACCGCCAGCAGCGCCATCGACACCGTCACCCAGAGCACGGCCCGCAGTGGATCGTCGCCGGCCTCGCCCCGCTCGATGGGCGGAGCCGAATGCCGCCCGATCCACGATCTCGGACTTTGCCACGACAAGATCGGATCGCCTTCGCCAGCCATGCACGAGCCCGAATGACGGCCGAGCAGCGGCGGCGCCCTGACTTGACCCGACGCCTCTACTCTGCTGGAAGCGGTTCGTGATTGCGATAAAACTGTGCAACCATGCCGTACCGCCGACATTCGCGGCGCCACCCGCCCCCGAGTGCTACCTCGCTTCAAGGGAACGCGAGCGCGATTCCATCGAATCCGTGACGGGCACTCTGAACCATCAGCTTAGGGAGCGATTCACGCTTTCGATGATAACGCCTAGCGCTTCCATCTCAACCGATCGCACCCCAGACGCTACGCCGGAGCGATAAGCTTGACCACGGCCGATCGCCATCACAGCCAACACTCGACGGCGCGCACGACAGCGGCGCAGCGGCCCCGCAGCCTTGCCCGGATACGGCGGCGAACCTACGAGATCATCGAGGCGGGGCGGGGCGACGACCGCGCCAGCAAGGCCTTCGATTTCTTCATCATCGTCCTGATCCTGCTCAACATCGTGGCCTTCGTCGCCGAGACCGTGCCGTCGCTGCACCGCGAGTACGCGACCTATTTCCACCTCTTCGAAGTCTTCTCGGTCACGATCTTCACGCTCGAGTACCTGGCGCGGCTGTGGGTCGCGGTCGAGATGCCGTTCCTTTCGCGGCTGCCGGCCTGGCGGGCTCGCCTGCAGATGGCCCGACGACCGGCGGTCGTCATCGATCTACTCGCCATCCTGCCGTTCTATCTCGGTCACGTGATGGGGCTCGACCTGCGCGTGCTGCGCATTCTGCGTCTGCTGCGCTTCTTCAAGCTCTCGCGTTACTCGCCCGCGCTGCACACGCTGGTGCGCGTCATCGCCAAGGAGCGCCGGGCGCTGACCGGTGCACTGCTGCTCCTGGTGGCCGCGGTGCTCTTCGCGGCGAGCGGCATGCACTATCTCGAGCACGAGGTGCAGCCCGACAAGTTCGGTTCGGTGCCCGCCGCCGCATGGTGGGCTGTCGCAACGCTCACCACCGTCGGCTACGGCGACGTGACGCCGGTAACACCGCTCGGCCGGCTGTTCGGCGGTATCGTGATGGTCGCGGGGCTCTGCATCCTGGCGCTCCCGGTCGCTATCATCTCGACCGGCTTCGCCCAGGAGGTCGGACGACGCGACTTCGTCGTCAACTGGTCGCTGATGTCGCGCATTCCGCTGCTGGCGGACCTCGACGCGCGGCACGTGGCGGCCATCATGCCGATGCTCCACGCCCATAACCTCCCGCCCAACATGGAAATCATGGCCGAGGGCAGCCCGGGTGACGCGATCTATTTCCTTGCCTCGGGCCGCGTGAAGCGCCTCGCCGAGGGTGGCGCATCCGAGCTCACCACCGGGGCCGCGTTCGGCGTCACCGCCCTGCTGCGGAACGACCGCCACCGGGCAAGCTTCCATACGGCGTCCAAGGTTCGCGTGTTGAAGCTACATCGCGCGGATTTCCATCAGCTCGAGGTCACCCACCCCGAGATCGCGGCCCATCTGCGGCGAATTGCCGAGGAAAGCAACGACGTCGACGTGTAGCGCTTGACCGGGCCACCGGGACGGGCAATGTCGCCGCTCGGAGAACTATCGACCGGGCTGGAATCGCGCTCGCGAGCCAGCGCCATCGTCGATGGCACTCCAGGAGATCGGTCGGACCGCGACTGGTGCTTTTTCACAGAAGCGCGAGGCGCTTCCATCGCGACCGCCTAGAGCCTGGAGCAGCGTCCGGCCGCACCGGCAAGCTTCGGCGAAGGGCGGTCTGGCCGTGAAGCTCCAGTAATTTCGATCCGGAGCGGGAGGAGCGCACGCGGCGACCTCCCACCCGGTGGTTCACCACACCGGAGACGACGTTGGCCGGCGCCATCCTCAATCTGCTGCGACTTGCGAAGGCGGGGCTGGTGCTCGCCCAGCATGGCGTTCGATTCGTCCCGCCCGGCATGAAGGTGCCGCCAGCCCTCATCGCGCTGCGCGCGGCGACCGCGCCGATCCGCTGGCTTTCCGCTCCCTTCCGCATCGGCCAGCCGAAGTCGCAGCGCGTCGCAGGCGCTATCGCCGCGCTCGGCCCCTCCTACATCAAGCTCGGCCAGTTCCTCGCCACGCGCGCCGACGTGATCGGCCCCGACCTCGCGCGCGAGCTCTCCTCGCTGCAGGACCGGCTGCCGCCCTTTTCCATGGCCGAAGCCCGGGTGGCGGTCGAAGCCTCGCTCGGCGGTAAGCTCGAAGACCATTTCGTCGAGTTCGGTCCGCCCGTCGCTGCCGCGTCGATCGCGCAAGTGCACAAGGCCGTCGTCAAGTCGAGGGACGGAACGCCAAGGACGGTCGCCGTCAAAATTCTGCGGCCCGGCGTCGAGAAGCGCTTCAAGCGCGATCTCGACAGCTACTATTTCGCCGCGCGCCTGGTCGAACGCCTGCATGCGCCTTCGCGGCGGCTGAAGCCCGTCGCCGTCGTCGATACGCTGAAGCGGACGACCGAGCTCGAGATGGACCTGCGCCTCGAGGCCGCGGCGATCTCCGAAATGGCAGACAACACCCGTGACGATCCGGCGTTCCGCGTGCCCGAGGTCGACTGGACGCGAACGGCGAAGCGCGTTCTGACGCTCGAATGGATCGACGGCACGCCCATCGCCGATCACGCCTCGCTCGACGCGCGGAACTTCGACAAGCGCGCGCTCGGCCTCACCGTCATCCGCTCGTTCCTGCGGCACGCGATGAAGGACGGCTTCTTCCACGCCGACATGCACCAGGGCAACCTGTTCGTCGACGATCAGGGCCGCGTCGTCGCCGTCGATTTCGGCATCATGGGCCGGCTCGGCCCGCGCGAGCGCCGCTTCCTCGCGGAAATCCTGCACGGCCTCATCACGCGCGACTACAAGCGCGCCGCTTGGGTGCATTTCTGGGCCGGCTATGTTCCGCCGCACCATCCCGTCGACGTATTCGCGCAAGCGCTGCGCGCCATCGGCGAACCGATCCACGGCAGGGTGGCGAGCGAGATCTCCATGGCCGACCTGCTCGGGCAACTGTTCGAATACACCGAAGTGTTCGACATGCAGACGCGACCCGAGCTCATCATGCTGCAGAAGAGCATGGTGATCGTCGAGGGTGTGGCGCGGTCGCTCGATCCCGCCCTCAACATGTGGACGGCCGCCGAACCGATCGCGAAAGAGTGGATGCAGGCGAACCTCGGCGTCCTCGGCCGCATCAAGGAGGCCGGCGAAGGCGCGACGACGATCGGGCACCTGATCGGAGAGCTGCCCGGGCTGTTGAGTGAAGCACAGGCCGCGTTCGCGCCGGTCACGGAGATGGCGCAGAACGGCGTCAGGCTGTCGCCCGAGTCGGTCGCGGCGCTCAGCGCCTCGCGACAGCGCGGCCGCGTTTGGGGCTCGCTCGCGCTCTGGGTCGCGGCGCTGAGCCTCTCCGCCCTCGCCGCCCGCCAGCTCGGCCTGATCTGAGCCGGCCACACGACAACTTCAGGTGCCGCGGACCGGGGCACGCGCCCGATGCGGCGTCTTGTGCCAGTGATACGGGTCGACCAGCAGCTCGCGCAGCGCGCGGTAGGCGGCGAGCGAGATCGCCAGCCAATAGACGGGCAGCAGCGCGAGATGGGGGATGAGTGTGGCGCGCCGTCGCTGGCCGACCGCGAGCGCGCCGAGCAGCATCGTCGAGACATAGCTGGCGATGAGCGTCGCCACCGCCAGCCACCAGGCGCCGGCCTCGATGGTACCGACGGACCCCGCCATCAGCCGCCCCGATCCGACGTCGTAGACGAGCAGCGCAAAGAACCATGGATGCACGAGCGGCGACAGGATCGCGCTCACCATGTAGAGCTGGAAACCGGCGAAACGCCACAGGCCGAGCTCGGCCACCAGCCGCCGCGGTGCGCGCATGTGCACGAGGTACGTCACCATCCAGCCTTTGAGCCATCTCGTGCGCTGCCGCAGCCAGACACGGAACGTTACCGGCGCCTCCTCCCAGGTCGTCGAGACGAATACACCGGTGCGCACGCCGAAACGCGACAGGCGGATGCCGAGGTCAGCATCCTCCGTCACGTTGCACGGGTCCCAGGCCAGCACCGCCTCGAGCGCGACACGGCGAAAGTGCGGCATTGCGTAGCAAATGCAGGAACACTCGCTCTGGCCTGATCCTAGCTGATTT
>OEIV010001438.1_pt1 | contig 10825 bp, 17 predicted proteins | sample 1539231 | NCBI WGS metagenome assembly OEIV01 (sample SAMN03794762, study PRJEB22550) | activated sludge metagenome | feature: wastewater treatment plant; material: activated sludge; isolation source: Wastewater treatment plant of a petroleum refinery complex | place: Argentina: Buenos Aires ... | reverse complement strand
CCGAGGCATCATACTATAGCCGGGCAAAGAAGCAGCTTGAAGTTGCGCATGAAGAAATGGTTGCGCGGTGACGGTCTTCTGCTCCTTCACGGTCAAGTTGTGGCGGTGGAGGGCGAGGATAGCCCCCTCCCGCGCGTCGCCAAACACGGCCGGCCCCGGGCCCCCAATGTGGCCCCCGGGGACGCCCCCGGCCCCCCCCGGCGCCCCATTCCCCGCCTCAACCCGCCCGCCCTGCGACCTATTAGCCACAATGGGCTTCCGCTGCCCATACTGGCGCAGGCTTGCCGCGATCCGTTCGACCGCATGTCCCACCCGCACATTCGCCGCATCCTCATGCACGCTCTCAACCGGCACCGCCAACCCCCGCAGCCCCTCCGCGATATAGTCCAGCGCCAGCTCATCCATCATGTTCCCTCTCCTCCCGCTCTGCCGCCGTCAACAGCCAGAACACGTCCAGATTAACGTCCGACAGCATCCACCCCGCCCGCTCCAGCACCATGAACGCCTCCTGATTCGCTAACTCGTGCCCATGGTGAACCATCTGCCTCGCCGGGCAATGCTCCCGCACCATCCCCCCCAGCGCCGCCAGCGCCGCCTCGAGCTGCTGCTCCAGCTCGCGCACCCGCCCCCTCAACTGCTCAACTTCCTCATCCATCATCCCACCTCTCCTCCAACCGCCTCAAACAATAGATCCGCCAACGACGGCTCGTCGGGCGGCACCACCTTGATCTGGCTCCGAGCACTCGGCGTCATCCCCAACTCCCTCGCCATCTCCCGCATCTGCTTCATCGCCCTGTTGGCAATTGACAGATAGGGGTTCTGCATGACGTTGCCCGACACAGTCTTCACCACCTCACCGTGGCGCTGAATCTGCGCCTCCGCCTTCACCCACCGCCCCCACGCTTGGCAGTACACCGCCAGCGCCGCCCGGTCAATCTGCGTCAGCAGCCCCGCGTCGTGCAGCCCTCTCGCCACCCTCCGCCACTCCGCCCTGGCCTCCCCTTGCAAGTGCGTTGGGCACCGCGGCATCGTCGCCGTCGGCCGTGGCTCGCTGTCGTTGAGCGCCCTCTTTCCCGGATTGCCCTGCAACCGCTTGAGGGCTGTGGGCTTCGGGGCCGGCCCCCTCCTTCCCACAGCTATTCCACCCCCCTATCAAAACTTGCGGCCGTGTGAAGTTGACTGGGACGGCGGTCTAGCTGTGGGCGCTCGTAGAGATTCGCGGCCCCCTCCCCCTGGCTGCCGTGCCCCCCGCCTGTCGACGACGTGATACGACTGTGACACGAGTGGCACAGTGGCACGAGGTTCTCCTCGGCATTCAGCTCGCGCTTCGGCCGCGCTGACGCCAACGGCAGCACATGGTGCACGTCGGTGGCCAGCACAACCTCACCGTTGTTCTCGTGAATGTGGAATGGATCGGAGCAAAGCGGACGACGACTTAACACTACTCGTCGCAGCTTCCTCCAACGATGGTCATATCCGCGACGAGCCGCACTAAGTCGCTCGTCGCCACCACGCCCAATGCGCTGCGCCGCGTGCTCCTGGCAAAGACCACGCGCAGCGGCAAGGCCACTACAACCAGGAACTGTACATGATCGGGGCGCTCGCTGTGGCATGGTTGAAGACTCGTCGTAGGAACGCAAAACGACCGACACCTTCGCAGGCATCGGCCGTCTCGATCACAACTCCCTCCGCGCGAATCGTCAACCCATGACGGCGCACCAGTGAATGCGCCTCATCGTAGCTGACCCGATTACGCCGCGCCACGTGCGCCGCCAACCGGTTCAACTGCCCCTCAAATAGACTCCCCACCGCCACATCATAGACCCACTGCGGCCCCTCCCGGAACCACGCCTGCCGCGGCCGCGGGTCGAGCACCGGAACGCGATGAGTGCCAAGCACCCGCTCCCACTCCGCCAGCCTGCGCTGCGACACCGCGACCGCGAACCAGTAGCTCATGCGGTCTAGTATAGCACCGATTACCCAATAATTGTTTCACAATGAAACACAGCCATGGTATACTTTGCTTACCCTGCTTCCGCGCAGGACTCCCCCCCCAAACAAAGCGCCCCCGGCTCAACACCGAGGGCGCTTTGCATTACTCGTCCAAATCGACCGTCAGTTCCCAGCGCTCATAAACCCCTGCCAAAACGCATCCCCCAACGGCGACACACTCAACAGCGTACATGCCCCGCACGCCAGCAACACCACCAGCAGCAGAATGATCACCCCCAACAATCGCCGCGTTCTATCCTGATCACCCCCGCCCCCCATCATCGCCATTGAAACACCCATCCCCCGAAGACCAACGGCAGCGACTCGCACGCCACCCCATTGTTGTCTGAGTCCAGCCGGTGGACATCAGAACCCACCTGCTCCATACAGAAATCAAAGCACGCTTGCGCCGCCGTCTGCGTGCTGAAATCGTCACAGTTGTACGTATCCGCGCTGCAGGTCGAGCACCCAGCCGGCCCCACTGGCCCCCCAGTCACCATCGGCAAGAATACGAGTGCATCCTCCTGAGCCAGCCCCGCCGATGCTACCCCCAACATCAGCGCCCCTACCACCAGCACTAGAATGACTCCGCGCCTCATTGTGTACCCCCATCTAGGAATCCAAGTGCATCTTCGCTAATTGCTTCCAGTTCTTGATGGCGTTCTCGTATGACTCAGCAGGCCGTCCCTTCAGAAACTGGCCCTCACAATCCCCTTCCGCATGCCAGCGACCGCTAAACTCAAAGACGGTAACCGTATAGTCCTTCCCGAAAATGGTGACCGTGACTGTGTGCTGCTGCATCTCACGCTTGAGCTTGAAACTTTAAGGTCGGTCGCTTGACCTGTCCGTCCGCATCGACTATCCTACCAGCGTGAACGAACTCAACGAACCGACCGGAACCGCGAACGCCGACTACTTGACCGTGAGCGATGTCGCAAAACGATTCAAGGTCACAGAGCGCGCCGTGCAAAAATGGATACGGCTGGGTTACTTCCCTGGCACGCTCCAAGCTACACGGCGGGGTCACTATCGGATTCCTCTTTCGGCGGTGGAACAGTTCGAGAAAAGTCGCCGCGTAGGCTAACGAGAAACAAACCGAGGCGCGCTGCCCACCTTGGCAGGACAACAGCGCGCCTCATGTGATCGCACCTTAACAACCTCGAAGAGGCATATAAGGCACTTCCGGCAATCCGGGACGGGAGCGACGGGGATCGAACCCGCGATCTTCGGCTTGACAGGCCGACCCCCTTTAGATCGTCGGCCTACCTAGCCTATGATCCAAATCGGCCCTGGAAAAAGGCCTCGACCAAGCCACCCCCCTTCCCCCTCAGCCGCTCCGCCAGTTGGCCCGCGGCCGCGTCGACGACCGACTCATCCACATCGTTGTAATACATCTGAGTCGTCCGCTCATCTGTGTGACCCGCCAGCAACTGGCCGATCTTCGCATCACCCGTGGCGGAGATGACCTCGGTGACTACGCGCTTCCGAATCGCGTGGAACCCGAACGGCTTCACCCCCGCGAACTCGCAGATACGCAACAAGCCGAGACGCATCACGTCCGGCTCCAGCCGCCTGCCCGTTCGCAGACTCAGAAACACGAACCCCGCCGACGGTGGCACGAACTCCAACCACCGACGCAGCAGTTCGGCCGACTCTTCATAGAATCGCACCGATACTGCCCCGGTCTTCCCCTCCGACTCGGCGTGATAGACCAGACGCCCACCGGCCGTAACCTCCGGCCGCTTCAGCGCCTCCACAATCGTCGCCCGGCGCAAGTTCCACACCTCCCCGCGTCGCCGTGACGAATCCGCCACCAGGCTCACCAGCGCCGCATCCCGAACATCGCGGGGCTTCCAACCCCGATGCGCCGCGAAGGACGGCAGGCAGGCCACCACCGCCGCAAAGTCGGCCGCATTTGCCGCCCGGCTCCGCACCGGCCTGAACGAGTACCGATTCGACCGCGAGCGCAGCACGTCCGCCGCCTTAGCCGAGCACCACCGGCGACCGGCGCACCACCGCCAGAACGCCAGGTGCGTCCCCTTGTGGCCGGCCAGAGTACCGCTGGCCAATCCCGTCTCCCTCAACTCCCGGAAGTAGCTATCCAGCCCCGCGGCCGAATCGCGCAGCTGCATACCCTCCCGGCCGCGCAGGAACCTGCCCAGTCGGTGCCGAACCGTCCTTGTGTGTGCCGCCGAACACTGCCGACCCTCCAGGTCAGCCACATACCGCCCCACAGCCTCTTCGAGTGAAATGGACATGACAACCTCCTAGTGTGTTGATGAGGCATTCCGGTTGCCATGTTCGCCGCGACCGTTGCCGGCCGGCGCGTCTGACCCACGCGCCGGCCCCATTCCCAACATAGTACAGGTCACTGAGGAGGTCAAATGCCTGAACTGAATACCGACACCGAAACCCTCCGGCTCTTCCGCGCCATCCGCGGAGCGCCGGCCACGATCCTACTTCTGCTCATGGTTCGAGGTACATCAATGACCGGCCGCGAGATAGCTCTCTACACCGGCTTCGACAACAACACCATTACCAAGGCCAAAAACTGCCTGGAGGCCCTCGGCCTCCTTCAGTACAACGGCCGTCTCCACGGCTGGTCGCTCCGCGCCGGCTCCCAACTCCTCCTGCCCTTCATGCACCTCCTCGAAGAGAGTTATCCACAGCCTGTGGATAAAGAGATCGGAAATTCTCCGATGATCGGAGAATTTCCGATCTCCGCTCTTACTACTACTACTACTACTATAGATCCTCTTGCTCTCGAGTCTGGAAGTAGTAGTAGTAGTAAGAGCAGCCAAATAGATCGGAGAATTTCCGATCTATTTATCCACAGCACCGGCAACGACCACAATCCCCCCATTTCACCGGCCGGCGACCCCCGCGTCGCTGAGTGGCTACGCCGCGCCGGCGTCGGCGAGAAATCACAAAAATGGCGAGAGCTACTCGCTGCCGACCTCGACTGGCATACCGTCCGCGCCCACGCCCTGGAGCGCCTCGCCGACCCCGACCGCATATGGGTCGGCCTGTTCATCAAGCGTCTCCTTGAAGGCGACCCGCCCCCCGCCCCCCGATGTCCGCGCTGCTATAGCCACCTCAACGACTATGGCTGGTGTTCACGGTTCACCTGTCAATGGCATGGCGAGGACGACGAAGAGGAGTAACAGAAACACGACAGCCGTCGGATGCGCCACACCCGACGGCCGTCTCAGAACAGAGCGACTACTTGCTATGAACACTATATCAAACCAACCCGGCCACGTCTACCTCATCCACTTCGACGAGCGGATCAACCCCGACCATCCCTGCCGCCACTACCTGGGCTACGCCACCGACCTCGCCACCCGCATCCAGCAGCACCAGGCCGGCGGCACCCACGCCGCCCGCCTCCTGCAAGTCGCCCACGAACGGCGCATCCCCTGGCGGCTCGCCCGCGTCTGGCGTGGAGGCCGAGACCTCGAACGCCAACTCAAGAACCGGCATAACGGTCCGCGCCTCTGCCCCATCTGCAGCGCCATCGTGCATCCCGACCTCTTCGAGCTAACCGCCGACCAGGTCAACGACCAACTCATCCCATTCTGAAAGGAGACCCAGCCATGACCCACGTCGTCCAATTCACCAACCTAGATGAATTCATCACCGACCTCGCCGCCGGCGACGTCGCCGCTGTCTACCACGACCTCCACGAGCAGCGCATCTCTGCCATCCCCAAGCTTAACCTCAGCACCTGGCTCCTCGTCACCGTCATCCGCGCCATCGTCGCCAACGGCCGCGTCGTCCATGCCGCCACCCTCACCATCCCCCACGGCCGCGCCATCGAACACCACTACGGCAAACCATTCCACCCGGACGACGAAGCCAACGAACCCGCCCGCTGGCATCACGCCCGCGACGAACACGCCGACATCATCGACCACCTGCTCGACCAGCTCGCCCGCCATGGACTCATGAATCTGGCCCGCCCCGGCATCCTCAATGTCCCGGCCGACCTGCCCCTCGTCCTCGCCGCCAACCCGCTCAACGAGCCGGTCGAGCAGACCCTCGCCGACGCCGCGGCCGACTACAACCCCGGAGGTGACGGCTCCCCCGGCTAGCCCCCCTCCCCCCCCTTCTAAAAAGCGTCGAGCCGGCGCTCCAGGAGGGGAAAACGCCGGCTCATCAGCAGCCCGATCATCACAAAGGGCGGCCACACACATTGTAAGGCCGCCCTAACTAGATAGCAATCAGTTAGGAGACAAAATGTTCAAGGCAATTACCCAGCACGGAATGCTCCCCATCATGGGCCTCGCGTTCAAACTGTTCCTGTTGATCTTCACCGGCCTCAACACCTGGCACCTGCTCTACGGCCTCAGCAACGACCCGGTGTGGAGCCTTATCGGCGTCGTCCTCTTCGAGGGTGCCCTGCTCTACTGGTGGAACATGTTCCGCAGCGACATCGAACCCACCATCGCCCAGATCGCCATCTCCCTCGGCATGTTCATCGTCAGCCTCCTCCTGGTGCTCCTGGCCAGCGCCCTCGAACTCAGCGCCATCAGCACCCAGGCCCTCGGAACCAACACCGTCGCCCGAGTCATCGTCATCGCCGTCGCGCTCAACCTCGCCGCGGCTATGTTCCACTCCATCCTCAGCCACAACATCATGACCGAGGTCATCAAGCGCACCGTCGCCGGCATCGTCTGGTCGAAAGCCCAGACCGGACTCCTCAGCCAAACCGACACCCTCGCCGCCGACCTCACCCGCGAACTGACCGCCCAGACCTGGGACTTCATCGAGGCCGACGTCCGCCGCAGCGCCAACCGCAGTCTCGGCCACGGCCGGCAGCCGGTGGTGATTCCGGGCGAGGTCGTCGAGGTTAGCACAAGCGCGTCCACCAGGCCGGACACAGTGCCGCCCCCCGACCACATCCTCAACATCCCCGTTGACAACACCGGCACTCTGCCCCTGCCCAGCGCCAACGGCACCGGCCCAAACGGCTCCGGGGCGCACGGATAGTCGACATGGATCAACACGCGGACTCCGGCCCGCCTACTATCCCGTGCGCCCGTTGCCGTCGCACCATTTACCCTGGTCGCCTGCGCCAGAGGCGATACTGCTCCGCCGCCTGCCGCCAGGCCGCCTACCGCGAACGCCTCCGCGTTACGGCAGATTAGAGGCGTAACAACAACCTAGCCCGGCCGGGCGCGTAACGCCCGGCCGGGACCACAAACAACAAGGAGAACCCATGAAGCACTTCAACCTATCCACCGCCATTCGCCAACTCACCATCATCCTCTCCACCTGGACAGGCTACCTGTACACCCGCTCTGGCCTCCTCCTGGCCTTGGCCATCATCGCTACCGTCCTCTCCACCGTCTGGCTCCTGCTCGAGCTACAGCGCATCACCCCCGACCACCCCAACAACGACGGCGAGAGGATGTAATGGCCACCCTACAACAAATCCTCGCCGACGCCCTCCGCGTAGATTGCCGCACCAAGCTCACGCTGCGCGGTGGCCTCATCCTGATCGCCTACCCACCTGAAGACGGCAACCGGCGTCGCATCGTCGCGGCCCGCTTCAACTCCACCCCCAGCGACCGCGAGCTGGACATCATCCGCCGCGAGCTGCTCCACGCTACCCAAGATCAACCCCTCACCACCATAAGCGACTTCCAGCGCCTCCCCCCCAACGGCCTCTGGAACGCCGCCGAAGTCCACATCAACGCCCCTCCCTCCAACGGCCGTTGACCCGTTCATCCAGTAGAGGCACAATCCCGTTAACCCAGGAGGAACCCATGCCCGACCAAGCCCTACACCCCATCGGGCAAAAAACCACCCTCTTCCACGAAGACGAAACCCCCGCCGTCGTCGTCGACACCCACGGCCGCCAGCAAGTCTACGTCCCCCTTCGCCCCATCTGCGAATACCTCGGCCTCTCCTGGTCGTCCCAACTCCAGCGCATCCGCGGCGACGCCGTCCTGTCCGACGAGGCTATGTCCGTGTTGCTTACCAACACAGACATCGACACCACCAGCCGCCGCCCCAACACCAGCGAGATGGTCTGCCTCCCCCTCAAGTTCCTCAACGGCTGGCTCTTTGGCGTCAACCCCAAGCGCGTCCGCCCCGACCTCCGCGAGCGCGTCATCCGCTACCAGCGCGAATGCTACGATGTCCTCGCCCAGGCCTTCCAGTCCCCCGCCAATCGCCCCGACGCCTCCACGACCCTCCTGCAGGTCCGCGAGATGGGCCTCGCTATCGCCCGCATGGCCGAAGAGCAGATCGAGTTCGACGGCCGCCTAACCACCACCGAAGGCCGCCTCGACCAGGCCGCCATCGTCGTCGCCGACGTCCGCCGCCGCCTCACCGCCGTCGAGCAGCGCCTTTCCCCCGGCCGCGCCGTCACCGACGACCAGGCCAGCCAGCTCAGCCAGGCCGTCAAAACCATCGCCCTCGCCCTCGGCAAACAATCCGGCCGCAACGAATTCGCCGCCGTCTACGGCGAACTCTACCGCCGCTTCGGCATCACCAGCTACAAACTGCTCCCCGCTCCCCGCTTCGACGAAGCCATGACCTTCCTCACCGACTGGGCCGCCACCCTCGAATAACCCCCTCCCCCCCCTCAAAAACTAAAACGCCCGGCCGGGAAGTCCGGCCGGGCGTTTTCACTCAACGCCGCATCAACGAAGCGCTCCGAGCACCTCCAAGTGATCCACCTCCAATGCGAACACCTCTGCGTCGAACTCACATGGGAACGGGGTATGCACTACCACCTCCACGCGATGCCAAGCCCCGGTGGTCGACGTGGTCAAGTACTCACCCACTGCCGGCAACTGTGCGAACTCTCGCCTCTCGTTTACCCACTCGCCGCGCCCAGACTTCTTCGTGTGCAAGAACACCTTCATAGACCGCCTCCTCAGCTGTAATTCAACCTGATCTCACCCTGTAGGCCTTCAAATGCCCCGAAGGCCTGAACTGGCCCCGGTCGCAGCATCCCGTTCGGCAGTGGCACAAACACCGCCCGCAGCGTCGCCTCTCGCCCATCCACCAACCCGGTTCCCGTCACTGCCCAGGCCAATGTGTCAGCGAAAGTGATCTGTTTGTATTCCGACGTCGACATGACCAGTTCCACCCGCCTTACCATAACCTTCAGGTGCGCCGTCATCGTATCAACCCGCGACCAGTCCCCATTCCACTTCATGATGAGCACGTCGTCCCGGCCAAAGCTCAACTTCTGCTCGAGGTCATACTCACCTTCGTTCTGTGGGTAGTCTAGGGTGGGGAAGTGCTGCGCGAACACCTGCCCAATCTGAACTGACCGCCCGTCGCGCTCAAACTCCACGTCCCCTCGCTTGAACTCCGGTGCCGGCAGCTTCCCATCGACCGTCTTCACCGAATAGGAACCGACTGTTACTTCTGGCCAGATAAACGGCAGCTTGCCTTCGTTGAACTTCAGCGGCCACGCCGTCTGCTCCAGATTCTTCAGTTCCACCAGCCGCACCACTTCCCCCTGCCGCGCCGCCTCCTGAACTACGCTCTGGCTAAACCCCTTCTGCGACACGCAAACTAGGTGCTGCGCCCGCACCTTTTCCCGCTTCTTGCACCACCCCTCAAACGTCGGCAGCGTCACCCGTCGCCCTCGATCCTGCACCTCCACCATCGTCACCGTCTCCCGCGGTGGCTTCCCCTGCTTGATCACCACGTCGCACTGCCGCGGAACTCCCGCCTCGTAATCCCACAACTCCACGTCGTGCTCCACCCGCGCCCCCGGCGCAATCGCCTGCTCCAGCAGCGCCACCACCCGTTCCACCAGCCTCCAATGAGCGTCCTTCTCTGACTCCTTTCCGGTACTTTTCGACTTCTTCATCTCTGTATACTCCCAAACTGAACCAGGCCTCAAAGGGCCATGCACTAACCAAACGCGTTGATCACAATTGGGGGAGCTAAATGCCAGGAAGAAGTTGCCAGCACCCACAAAGGGGTCTACAATCCTTCGTGCGATAGCAATTCAGCGCCCCGCTGGCAGGCCCAAGGGAACCCCCGCTCCTTTGGGCCTTTGCTGTTCCACGCTCCGCTAAGTCACCATTCCCTACCTCCCGCTAACTGTTGTAATATCCCGCACTACACCATCCCATCATACACGGCCGCGCCTACAGAAACAAGCCACAAACCGAACACTCGTGCTAAACAAAAACAGCCGCCCAAGTTCACACCTGGGCGGCCGTCCCGAAACCTCGGCCGGCGTCTGCACCCATGTTGCGACTAAAAGGACATCATCGCTCAACCACGCCGCCGGCCGCCGTTCCCAAGTAGGGCGGGGGGGGAGCGCTACCGCAGCGCCGCCACCCGCAACTGCGTCCGCCCCTCAATGTACGCCTTGCTCACGATAGCCATCACCAGCGGTGCAACCGCCGTCGCCACCGCCAGCGCCAGCTGCACCCACAGCTCCCCCTCCTCGTTCGACACCAGCCCCCGCGCCGCCAGGATGGCCACGATGGCCGCCACGATGTTCACGAACGCCGTAATCCAGAACTCACTCGTCTCCGTTGCCTTAGTCATCTCAAAACTCCTTTGAATGTGATCACCACCTAACCGACTTCCTCAACTCCCTACACACCGCCACCAACTCCCCCGTCCTCCCATGCCTCTCCGCCCACTGCACCAGCGCCCGCGCCCGCCCCGCCAGCGTCGCCGACTCACTCCAAACCTCCTCCCCACTCACCCCCAACTGAAACACCAAGTTTTCCAAATCCCCCAGACTAAAGTGCCGCGCCAACCGCTTCTGCATCCCCCACAACCCGAAGACCCCTTCCCCCCCCTCCCCCCCCACCCCCCCCCCCCCCCCCCCCCCCCCCCCCTC
>OEIV010001437.1_pt1 | contig 10827 bp, 13 predicted proteins | sample 1539231 | NCBI WGS metagenome assembly OEIV01 (sample SAMN03794762, study PRJEB22550) | activated sludge metagenome | feature: wastewater treatment plant; material: activated sludge; isolation source: Wastewater treatment plant of a petroleum refinery complex | place: Argentina: Buenos Aires ... | reverse complement strand
TTCCGGCACAATGGTTTTCAAGACCATCTCCTTAAACCGCTCGGACATCTCTCCTGGATGTTTGGCAATTATAACAGATGTAGCACGTTAAATAAACCCGAGACGAGCTCGGGCATATTTATTGGCGGAGAGAGGGATTCGGTCACGCTTCACGCGACCCCCGAATTTCATTCTTGGCAACAAGTTGCCAGAAGAAGATTCGTTTCCGATAGTCCACCGGACTATCTCACCCTCTCGGGTTCGAATACACTATTGTTCACCAATTAAATATACCCGAGACGAGCTCAGACATATTAATTGGCGGAGAGAGAGGGATTCGAACCCTCGATGGAATTGCTCCCAAACCGCCTTTCCAAGGCGGCGCCATAGACCACTAGGCGACCTCTCCGTATCGTCGTAAGTGTAGCAAGTTTACTCCTTCTACACAAAATATCAATAGTCTGCTTGTATAGCTGATGCTAACAGATGTAAAATGACTGGAAATGGCTTTAATAGAAATACAAGAAGTATCCAAAGTATATGGATTCGGTGATGCGACTACCGTGGCGCTTGATGAAGTGTCTTTAAAGATTGAAAAGGGTGAGTTTATCGCAGTAATGGGACCGAGCGGTTCTGGTAAAAGTACGCTTATGAATATACTCGGTTTGCTAGATAGACCAACACACGGTAGCTATCATTTAAACGGGAAAGACGTGGCGAGATTTACGAAGAAAAAGCAAGCTAAAGCTCGTCGTGACCAAGTTGGGTTCATCTTTCAATCGTTCAATCTACTTCCCCGTCTCACGGTTATTGAAAATGTTGCCCTCCCACTTGCCTATAAAGGGATGCGACATAAAAAACGCCTCAAAGCCGCTTCGCAAGCATTACAGCAAGTTGGGCTTACTGAACGAGAGTACTACCAGCCCTCACAGCTTTCCGGTGGCCAGCTTCAGAGAGCGGCTATAGCGCGCGCGTTAGTTAACGGTCCGAGTATCATTATTGCCGACGAACCTACAGGGAATCTTGATAGCGTGTCTGCACGAGTCGTCATGGAACTCTTAAGCGATATTCATAAAATGGGCAATACTGTTTTGATGGTGACGCACAACCCTTCCCTGACACGGTATGCAGACAGAATTTTATACATGCTCGACGGTAATATTGTCTATGATGAGGCAACCGCAGTAGGTGAAATCCCATCACGAGTACAAAGAGCAATCGATGCAATGAGGCACTCGGACGACGATGAGAAAGCCGCCAACGTAAGTGCTGTAATGGAGACAATGCCCGATCCAACTGAGCCAAAGAAACATTCGCGTAAGAAAAAAATGCAAAAACGAGGCAAGAAACGATGATAGGCGAATATTACAAAATGGCTCTCGCTTCGATTAGGGGCGCACGATTTAGAAGTTTCTTGACGATGTTCGGCATTATTATCGGGGTGAGTTCGGTTGTAACTATTGTGAGTTTGGGAGAAGGAGTTCGTCAACAAGTTTCAGAGCAAGTCGATGCAGTTTCTGATTCGCTCGTTGTTGTCCGCCCAGGAAAACAGGCGCACGCAAAAGCATTTAGCCTTGATGCGCTACGCACCTCTATGAGTAGTAGCGGTAGTTTAAGTGAAAAAGATTGGCGTGATAGCGAAAAAGTAGAAGGAGTGAGCTCGGCTGTTCCTATTGGAATCGTGAGCGGAATTGCAACGTACGATAATACGGAATATGTCGACGGTACAATTATCGCAACCACAGAACGACTGCCCGTTCTCTTGAATCAGAAAGTTGAATTTGGAGAGTTCTTCGACGCGCAAGCTTATGGTAGGAATGTCGCGGTAATCGGGAGTACGGTTGCAGAGCAATTATTTAAGGAAAACGTCCCCGTTGGCAAGAGTGTGGTTATTCGAGGTAAACCTTTTATAGTCCAAGGAGTATTTGAACAGCAAAAATCGGGCACCTTTGCGGCTATGAATATAAACAATGCAATTATGCTACCGTTTGATTCGGCTCGCGATCTTGGAGGCACCATACAGATCATGCAACTTTATATTGAGTCGTCAGAACCAGATAGCGTTGGTGCAGTTGCACAGCTAGTAAACGATACGCTTAAGGCTAACCACGCTGGTCAAGAAGACTTTACTATTTTGCAAAAAGAAGAAGCGCTAGAAGCAACTAATTCGGTGTTCTACCAGCTTACACTTTTTATTGCTGGAGTTGCATTTATATCGTTCATTGTTGGCGGTATTGGCATAATGAATATTATGTTTGCGACGGTGAGTGAGCGAACGCGCGAAATAGGAATTAGAAAAGCAATCGGTGCAACAAACTCCCAGATTCTTGGGCAATTTGTAATGGAGTCCATTGTCCTGAGCGTAGTTGGTGGCACGATTGGTGTCGTGCTCGCCTATCTTGCAAATGCACTTTTCCGCGTCACCACCGACCTGCAACCGGTGACAACTGTGAGGGTGGTGGTTATGGTTGCAGGCATCTCTGTGGTAACGGGAGTGATTTCAGGGTTACTTCCCGCGCTTAAAGCTGCCCACAAAGATCCTATCGCATCATTGCGCGCTGATGTGTAGCTGACCGCTATAATGGTGTTTATATGAAGTTACGTACATGCAATCATATTCTGTCGGTACTCGTGTGTTTGCTCGGCTTATATATAATGATTACTCCATTTCTTCCGCAGTTTGCGTATTTATTAAGAGATAAATCTCCCAAAGCCTCAATACCCTATGCTGGGTCACTAGCTCAAGATGCGGGGATAAATGACGCAAATCCCACTCCTCAAGAAAATCGCATCGTTATTCCTTCGATACAGCTAAACGAACCGATTATTGAGTCAGATTCAATCTCAGCAATTAAAGATGGTGGCACCTGGCGTCGGCCACGCTCATCTGAACCAGCCAAGGATGGCAATACAGTTATAGTTGGCCATCGGTACTACGGAAGTAATGTCTCGACGTTTTATCATTTAGACAAGGTCTTGCCAGGTCAAAAACTTGCAATTTATTGGGAGGGGGTTGAACATGTCTATGAAGTGACCGAAACCAAGACGGTTGAAGCGAGTCAAGTGGAAATTGAGGCTCCCACCACCGAGGAGCAGGTTACGCTCTATACGTGTACGCCTATTTGGACCGCAAAACAACGACTCGTTGTCATTGCAAAGCCAACCAAAAAGGAAGATAATCGGCCATGAATGAAGAACCGAATAAATCAGATAAGAAGCGAAGATTAATTATTTCCGAAAAACAACGGACCGTCGTACTTCTAATCCTGCTCGTTATAGCAGTGGGATTTATAATGTGGACGCGAAGCAGTTATTCAACAAATTTTGTTGAAGGATTTTAGTCAGCGCGTTCTAATGCTCTCTGTTCTGGCGTTTCGTTGGGTCGAGCATAGTCGTCTTCTAGTCTCCACGTGGTGCCCGCTTCTTTAGTCGAAACCTCAATTATGTCACAGTCGGTGATGCCTTTGAGGCGGTGTTTTTGGCCAACGGTTATGGAGTACCCTTTCCCAGGCTCAAGTTCAGTTTCAATTAACTCTCCCTCGTTGTTTTCCCATATAACCGATGCTTTTCCGTTCATAAGGAACCAAGACTCTTGTTTTTGGTCATGCACCTGCAGACTCATGCGCGCTCCTGCATGTAAGTGTTCGATTTTTCCCATATACGGTGCGTCCTCTGGGACCCAGTGCAACTCATATCCCCAGGGTTTCTCGATGCGTCTTAGATAAGCTTCTGTTTTGAAATTTTTTGGGTCAAAAAATGGAACGTTTTGGGTCATGATGGATGCCCTAGCTCGTTTTTAAAACGCTCAATAATGTCGTCTTCACCCATATCAATTGGACTCGTATTGTTTAAGATAGCAGTGTAAATACTCACAAAATCGCCCAAAGTAACTGCCCATAAAAGCTGCTCCATTTTAGTAGTGCCTTGCACTTCGACCCTTGTAGGCGATGGCCACATGCCGCTTAATAATTTCTCGCTCAAATCAAAGCGTTTTTTAATACGACTATTATCAAAAGACGAAAGGAGGTAAAAAATCTGGTACGGCTTCTCTACAGGATGAGAGGTCCAGCCAGTAAATTCATTATGATTAAATTCAGGGAATGTATATTCCCATGCGATATTCTTGGCATTTTCATTAAAACCAATCTTCCACTTATGCGCTGCGGGTGCTAGTGTGGGGCCACTATAGATGACAACGGACTTACCGATTGATTCAAATGCAAGTTGTTTCGCAAGGTTTTGCTTTGTTGGCACCTCAGCCTTCCAGTCATCGATAGATTTTCTTAAGAATTCTGAAGCATTTTCTAAATCTTCATATGCACGCTCTGCCTGTAGTATGCCAGCTTTTTTTCCGATGAGCGTTAGTGCTTTCAGACCGTTGAGCATGCCGTAACGCGGTGGCCTCACTCCCGGCAATTGTAGTAATGGGTAATTTTTTTCTTTCGCAATTTCTACTAGCTTTCCCCCGGCAGCAATCACCACGATACATGCGCCTTTGCCTTCGGCTTGAGCTAAAGCTGAAAGTGTTTCTTCTGTATTCCCCGATACACTCGCAGCTATAAAAAGCGTCTTTTCATTTACATAATGAGGGATAGTGTAGTCCTTACAGATTTCAAAAGGTACGGTGAAACCTGGCCAGCTTGTGCAAACGACTGCCCAAAGAGCTGAGCCCCCCATTCCAGCATGCACCACGTTTTCAAATGATCTATCAAAATCTGTAAGTGAAAATTGCTGCTCTAATTGCGTCCATTGTTTTTCAACTACCCCCAGTGCGTCATATGTATCTTTCTGGTGTATGTATTTTAAATCATCGAGCATGTTTTACCTCTTGTGCTTTATGCTATATACTATAAGCCAATAAGGTATAACAAACTACTATTTAGGGGGTGGAAATGTTTGGAACGAATGATGATGCTCAGACGACGATGGGAGCGCCTACGGTACAGAACCCGTCTATGTTAGATAATGTGTCACCTCAAGATTTTCAGACCCCACAAGACCCACAAACAACTCAAGCCGTTCAACCAACCCCTGTCGTGGAGCACCCTTTGACCACAGACAATCCGTTTGTGGGCGACCCAACAACCGTTTCGACTGCGGATCCTCAAGGAGTAGCTACTGTTGTGTCCTCATACGATGGTCCACAAATTTCTTCAGTTTCAACTCCAACTGCCACAACTTTTAGCCCTTCAGGACCAGTGCAACCGCCTGTAGTAGAGGAACCACAAGAGGCTGTGGCTCAAACATCTACAATACCAGTAGATGACGCACAAGCATCTTCAGACGGTGGATTGGCAGTTACGCCAATAGATCACGATAAACTCGCTGAGATGAAGCGGGATGCGCTTGAGCATTTAGCACCACTCGCGGATCAGATTGACGGTACGCCTGAAGAAACTTTCCGTACGACCATGATGATGATTCAAGCAAACGACAACCATTTATTGCTCGAAAAAGCTTTAAGCGCCGCAAAAAAGATAGAAGATGACAAAACTCGAGCTCAAGCGATGCTCGACATAATCAACGAAATAAATTACTTTTCTCAAGCCGGGCAATAATTAGCTCAGCTGCTTCTTTCGTGAAATCGCATATCCTGCGACAAAGGCTATTGCTGGGACGACAAAAATGATATCACCTGCACCGGTGCTTGGCGTCCTGGTAGTACCTGTATGAGATTCATGCTCTGTTTGAGTAGTGCTCGGAGTTGTTGTGCTCGCAGCTTCTTGAGAAACGACACCCTCAGACTCAACTGACGCATCAGATGCGTGTTGGTGTTCATCACTGGTGTTTTCGCTCGCATGATTAGAAGTATCGGCAGTGTCTTTTGTAGCAACGGTAACGGTGGTATCGTCCTTAGTTATCGTTCGGTAGACCCATCTGCCTCCAAGAAAGAGCAGTGTCAAAGCACTAATGGTTATCAGCAAGCTTAACAGTGCCATAGCCCATGCTCGTCCGTTGCTAGATTCATGCTGTGAATAGTAGTTTTCTAGCTCAGCGATAGTTTGGGATTTCTGACGTTTGAATAATGCCATAAACTCGTGTCTCCTTCACGTGTTAGCAATAATCTGAAGTCCCACCGACTTGTATGATATAATTTTACGACAATTCTATGAAAAAAGCAATAGCTCCAAACATATGGAGCTATTGTGACTACTCAGGTGAATAACTCTTTACATATCGAGACCCATACCAGCAGTGCCAGCAGGAGCCTTTGCTTCGGGAACATCGACTACGAGCGCACCCATGGTCATAGAGGTCCCGGCGATACTAACCGCATTTTGAACAGCTTGTTTAGTCACAAGAACGGGGTCGACGATGCCGGCCTTTTTCAAATCTACTAGCCCTGATGGGTTCTGAACATCCACGCCCTGTCCGTTACCAGTTTTTCTAACTTGTGGAAGCCACTCATCAGGATTTTCTCCCGAGTTATCCATCAAGATCCTAAACGGTTGTTCGAGCGCCCGCGCAAGTAATTGCGCCCCTGCATCCTCGGTCGAATCTTTAAGAGACTTTATTTTACCTGACAAATTGACAAGTGTAACTCCTCCGCCAGCGACCACACCCTCGCTCATCGCGGCTTTTACTGCAGCAACCGCATCATCAACGCGATACTTCTTTTCTTCAATCTCTGTTTCGGATGCGCCACCAACTTTTATGACCGCTACTTTACCGCCGAGCGCAGCTTTTCGTTTGGTCAATTCGCCACGGTCATACTTGCTCGTAGAGGATGCGATTTGTGCATCAATAGTCGCAATACGGCTCTTGATGCTAGTCGCTTTTCCGGCACCTTCGATGATAGTGGTGCCGTCCTTGTTAACGATAACTTTTCGTGCGGTACCTACGACGCTGACATCAACTGATTCAAAGCTATGCCCCTGCTCTTCAGAGATAACCGTCGCACCGGTGAGGATAGCGATATCTTCAAGAATTTCTTTTCGTCTATCTCCAAAACTTGGTGCTTTGACTGCAACCGTGTTAAACACGCCCTTTAACTTGTTGAGTACGAGCATAGTCAATGCATCGCCCTCGACGTCTTCGGCAATAAGCACCATGTCTTTTTTACCGGCCTGTACGAGTTGTTCCATGAGCCTAGAAATCTCTTGTATGCTGGAAATTTTCTTATCAGTGATAACGATTGCAGGCTTTGAGAATGACGCCTCCATTCGTGCGGTATCGGTCACCATGTATGGGCTGACGAATCCTCGATCAAAGGTGAAGCCTTCAACAACTTCACTTTCGAGATTTAAACTTTGCCCCTCCTCAACAGTTACAATGCCGTCCTTACCTACTTTATCCATCACATCAGCAATAAGTTTACCGATTTCAGCATCACCTGCACTTATTGTTGCTACCTCTGCAACCCGCTCGCTATTACCGGTGATTGCTTCGCTCATTTTTTCAAGCTGTGCAATAACATCGACCGCTGCTTGCTCAAGTCCCTTTCGAAGTTGCATCGGATTGTGACCAGCAGCAATCAACTTGTTCGCTTCATTGAGAATATGGTACGTCAAAACGGTCACCGTTGTCGTGCCATCTCCTGCAACGTCATTCATTTTGCTCGCTGCTTCTTTTATAAGCTCTGCACCCACTTTATAACCAAGTGTTTCGTCATCGACATCAGCGATCTCTACACCCTTTGCAACGGTGACGCCGTCGTGCGTTACTGTGGGGGCACCGTAGCTTTTACTTATTACGACATTTCGGCCTTTAGGACCCATCGTTGTCTTTACTGCTTCGTATAAGATCTTTGCTCCACCGAGCACTCTTTTTCGAGCATCTTCACCATAAAATACTTTCTTAGCCATAAAATTTCCGCTTCGCTATTCGAGGACATCCGCCAGCTGGCGGACTGGTTTTCCTCGACGCGCGGGACAGTCGAATGAATCGTCTGTTCCGGCTGCTCTTTTCCTTAGAGCTTCAAGCGTCTCCTTCCTTCAAATCATAATTAATAGTTTTCTTCAGCACTTATTGCACGATGACGGCGTAAATATTCTCGTTTTTTACTAACATGTAGTCGACTCCATCAACTTTGACCTCGCTATTGCTGTATCCACCGTATATGACACGGTCACCCACTGCTACATCTTGCACTGCAGGCCCAATTGCAAGCACTTTCGCAATCCGAGGTTTTTCCCCGCCCTTTTCAGGAAGGAGAAGCCCACTTGCGGTTTTCGTTTTAGCCTCTTCTTGCTGGACCACCACATAGTCTGCAAGTGGCTTTAATGGAATATTTGCCATGTGTATTTCCCTCTTTTTTAATCATCTAGAATTGAGACGGACGTCCTCGCAGTAGCACGCCCGTTTCTAGCACTCATAATATACGAGTGCCAATTACTTCGTCAAGATGTTATTAGCCAGCAACAGGGTACAATTGACTATTCTTATAGTGATCGATAGAAGCTTGTTGTTCAACCTTACGACGATGTGAAGAAAATGCGTAAATACCAACAAAAGCGAGTGCCGCAACATCTTCAGGTACAAGTCCGCTCCACGTTCCACACCCACCCCGCTCTTTTCTATAGGTTGCGATTCCAAGCCCATCATTGAGACGGATTACTGCCGTCATGTTCTTGAAGCCCATGTCAACTGATTCTGGGTCTCCAAAATCGGAAGTGAAGGTGTTTGGCGTTTGGAGTCCTTTAACAGGCCTCCCAATAAAATCTGAGTAGGGGCTTTTAAAAGCAAAATCGACGATAACCGTTCCTGATTCCTTATACGTTTCTATGCGTACGGTGGTTGGCACGTCTTTGGTGAGTGCGAGATTTCCCGTAATACTCGGACGCAGGACGCGTCCTACCGGATACACCGGACAGCTCACGTCGGCTTGATGTTCCCCATCATAAAGTACCCGACCGCCTTTACCATCGGGGATGGTGATAAGCGAATGGCCGGTTATGTTGTTCATGTGTTGTGAAGCAAGCAATACTTCCCAACATGGTCTCTCACATTGTGACATATATCACACATAATATAATAATAGTAGGAATTTTTCAATAACTTCTGGGATTCTTTAAAAGCTATTTTTATTCTAAGCCAAGTATTTGAGACATACGCTGAACGGCTGCATCATAAAATGCGTTGCGATTAAACAGCTCGTCAGTTTGTGTCGAAAGTTCAGATAAAGAATCCAAATAAGGGTTTAAAAACTGTACAACAAACTCGTTCAAAACGATTTCTGGGGGCTCGGTGATAAGAAAAGGCTTATCAACTTCATACGGCGATGTTTGAAATCGCCAAAAATGAACAACATCCTTTAATGCTAGACTCTCCTCGATAGAATAAGCGCCGTTTATCGTGCTCATTGCTTCTTCTTCGGGAACAATAACCGTGTCTTCAAAGTCGAAATACACAATATCATTCTTGTCGTCGACCGCGAAGTTTTTAGGGACGGCATCCCCATGAAAAATACCCTTACTATGTAGCTTCGCAAGTCCTGAAGCCATTTGCTGAATTGGCTTAGCGACTTCTTCATATTCACTGTCAGATGGAACTAGGTCCCATCGTGAACTATCTAAAACGAATAAGTTATTAAATTTTTCTGTTATCAATACCGAATGTTCGCCCGACTTGTATATGGCAAGTGGATTAAATGTCTTAAGTCCTCTTTGTGCAACCGTTTGAAGGGTGGCCATCTCCGAAAAAGCTTTTCCGCTAGAAGTTACATATTCTTTTAGTGCCACGTCAACGGTTTCTGTGCTACCGACTTCGTCCGACACCTGAACCGAACCAAGTATGACTTGATGGTGAGATTTTCCTGCACCCAGATACATAGTTTCCGGCAACAGGCGCATGCCAGAAGCATTTTTTAACCGTTCTCCAAAATTTGGGGATAGTTGATCGCTAATGTAGAGACCGTCTGGGCCATGCTCAATCTGCTCTTGCGACCTCGTCGAACCGATGACTCCAAGCTCGTTTGGCATAAAAGGCATCAGTGGGTTTGTGTCGGTTGGTTGAGTATAATCCAGATTTACTTCAGTAGGTTCGCTGTAAGTCATCGAATCTGTGGCGATACTATTCATTTCTGAGGCCCGCCCTATACTCATTAATCATATATTCAGTAATGGTTGGATCTTTCAACGTGCTTAAGTCTTGTCGGAAGCGCGTCTCTATCGAATCAAGTGCGTCATGACTTGCTGTTGTAAAGTAGGTAGGTGGGAGTAAAGTCATTTCGCCCTGACGTCTTAATGTCAAAATGTGATTTGCATCTATACTACTCTCTTCCGGGACCTTACCAGTCGCTTCAATCAACTGACGTATAAAGTGACCCGTTTTTCTAAAGACATATCCCACAATGGGCTGTCTATCAGGCCTTGTATTAAGTACCTGTCTTAGCGCTATGGTGTCGGTAGGCACGTCTAGAGCAAAAACTCCCGATTGCAAATTATTGTAATCGGGTGAGACCTCGAGTTTAAGAAGGCTAGCAGCTGTCAAATAATGGGCATAATCTTCATATTTTGCAACGTCAATGAGCAATAGTCTCTTGCCGCCTACATTGACTTCATCTTCAAATCTACCACGGGCAATGCGCATAGGGCCTTGCACATCAACTCCTCCTATTTCTAGAAGTTTTGATTTTAGCCCTTCGACAGAAGCTAGATGATCGTGGTGTGGACGGAAATGTTCATTCACTATCAATATTTTAGCATAAAAAGTATAAAAAATCAATAACCGTAGCCTTTTAAAGTATATAAAATACAGGAGTATGCCTGAAATAAACACAAAAGTTTTAATGTCTGATGCACGTTATTTTGACGATCAACAAGCAATCAATGCGTATATGGACGATCATGTAGCGGTGGATGTTCAAAAAGCAATGCTTGAGCATCAAGCAATCCAGAACGCTTTTCG
>OEIV010001436.1_pt1 | contig 10838 bp, 12 predicted proteins | sample 1539231 | NCBI WGS metagenome assembly OEIV01 (sample SAMN03794762, study PRJEB22550) | activated sludge metagenome | feature: wastewater treatment plant; material: activated sludge; isolation source: Wastewater treatment plant of a petroleum refinery complex | place: Argentina: Buenos Aires ... | reverse complement strand
GGCTTGGCCGCGGGGCCGTCACCGACCTATCTTGCCGGGCTGATGGCAGCGACGGTGCTATCCGGCTAGTTGGAACCGCGAGCGGTTCTCCCGACCGGACGAGTACCCCTGCGGGCGGAGGAATTGGGAGGGGTCGCGGCATGGATTGGGACGAGGCGCGGGCAAAGTCGACGGCGAAGCCGATCGGTGTCGGCGAGGATCTCTCGCAGCTCTCGATCGCCGAACTCGAGCATCGGATCAAGGCGCTGCGCGAGGAGATCGTGCGCGTCGAGGCGGAAGTTGCGGCGAAGCGCCGGCACGAGGCGGCGGCGAGCGCACTGTTCAAATCCTGAAAGCCCGCGTGCCACAATCCGCCGATTTCGGGACAATTCTTAATCGATCGCTAACCATAACGGGATAGCGTCTGAACCATCCAGTTCTCTGGATGTCGGGGTGGCACCTGTCCACTCTCTGTTTGACACTCCCTTACGACTTTGAGCCGCCTCCCGGGGCGGCTCTTCTTTTTTCGGGCACGCCGGAGTCGCGGCGCTGAAATTGCATTGTCCACAGTCACGTTACGGCGAGGCCAGTTCTGCCTCGTTTCGACCGAGTTGTTAACTATGGTGTCCTAGTCTCACGCGGTATACGGTAAGCAAGGCGTATCGGGTTGTGTCACGGCGTATCATGAGCAACGAGCTTCTCACCATCGGTGGTCGCGCCAAATCGGGCGTCACCATCTCGTTCGGCGAGCTTTTCCAGGCTTCCGAGCAGTTCGATCAGGTCTTCAAGGAAGGCATGCAACTGGTCGAGCAGACCGCGGCCTATCTGGACGGGCCGGGGCGCCGTGAGGCCAAGGCGCTGCAGCCGCCGGCCAGCGTGCTCTATGCAACCGAAAGCATGCGGCTCACCACCCGCCTGCTCGATTTGGCTTCCTGGCTTCTGATCCGCCGTGCCCTCAAGGAGGGTGAGATCAGTGCCGAAGAGGCGCGCAAGAAGCGCCAGCGTCTCAAGCTCCAGGGGCTCGGACGGCCGTCGCACATCAAGGGTTTCGCCGATCTGCCGCAGGGCCTTCGCGATCTCGTCGAGGCAAGTTTCAAGCTGCAGGACCGCATCGCCCAGCTCGACCGCGCCATGCAGGATACGACGGCGGGCGCCGCCGAGAGCGAGGGCGCCGCGCTTCACGTCAATCCGGTCGGCGACCAGATGAGCCGCCTCGCGGCAGCGTTCGGCGGCAAGCCGATCTGAGTTCAAGGGGAGCGTCCGCGGGCGGGTGCCGGGGCGGACCGCGTTCCCAACGGCTGGTTCGCCCGCACCTTCAGAATTCCGTCCGCGCTAACGTTTTCGGTCCGCGCTCACGTTGCGGGCACGTTCGACGAGAAAAGAAAAAGCCCGGCGAAACGCCGGGCTTTCTTGCTTCTTGACGTGCGTAGCTCCTGTGCCGGGCCGCCCCTCGCCGCGATGCGCGAGCAGCCCCCGAAGCTCGGCCTTAGAACAGGCCTTCGAACTTCTTCTTGAAGCGCGAGACGCGGCCAGCACGGTCCATCAGCTTGGTGTCGCCGCCGGTCCAAGCCGGGTGCGACGAGGGATCGATGTCGAGCGCCAGCGTCGCGCCCTCTTCGCCATAGGTCGAGTAGGTCATGAACTCGGTGCCGTCGGTCATGACGACCTTGATCTGGTGGTAGTCCGGGTGGATGTCGGTGTTCTTCTTCATCGTCGGGCTCCGCGCCGCCTCGAGATCAGGCGGGATTGGGACAGAAACGGGGGCTGGCGGCGGCGCCGCGACGGAACCTGTCGCTGTCGGGAATTCGGGAAGCCGCCTCTATAGTCGAGAAGCGGCAGAGTGGCAAGCGGGCCGATGGCGTGAGGCGGTATTCGTCAATCGACTGCCGTCACGTCATATAGATACTTCCAAGTGCGCTGCGCGTCGTCGCTCCAAAATATCCGCTTCTGCTGAAGGTCGATCTGTACCCAAATCGGGCCGGTGGTGCGCTCCGGATCATGCAGGACGATGGCTGTCGGTGAATTGGAAAGCTGGCGGAAATCGAAGGTGGTTGCGCGGCGCTCGTTCGACGTCTGAACGAGTTCCGACCAGCGCTCCGAGTCGATCCGCTTGAAGCTGCCGAGAGTGAAGCGGCCGTCTGGCCAGCTTTGCCGGTACGATACCACCCGGGGCCGGAGTGGCGCGGCCGACGCCTTTCTGCGAGGGGGGATGAAGAATACCGCGTGACGCAAGGACGTATGGTCCCATGGCGCTTGCCGGCCGGCTGTCGCGGCATAGACGTCGTTGCGCACTCGTCGCAGCGTCGAGATGACTTCCTCGCCGGGCCTTTCGATGTGCCGCAGCAGCGCGGCTGCATACGGAGAGTTGCGGCCTTGGCCGTCGTCAGCGACGGCCCCGGGATTGGTCGAGAATCCGATCAGGATGTCGATGCCCTTGCCCGCAGCGTCGGCAAGCCCCTGACCGACCGTGATCGAGCGAGACGAGCTGCGAAGCCGCTCGGCGAATGGATTGTTGCGACATGCATCCAGCAAGATCAGGCTGTTGAGGGCCTGCCGCTCCATGTGCCGCAAGACCACATTGAGCGAGATCGTTTCGAATTCGATGTCGCCCTCCGTTTGCAGGCGAGCATCGGCTGGCAGCAGATAATTGGTCCCTGAAACCTGGAGCGCGTGTCCGGCGTAAAAGAACAGCGCCAGTTCGGCGCCGTTGATCTGCCGGGCGAAGCCCTGCAACGTTTCGTGCATGCGGGCCCTATCGAGGTCCAGACCGACGCTGACCTCGAACCCGAGTTTCTTCAGCGCCACGCCAAGATCGGTGGCATCGTTGGTCGGGTTCTTCAGTGGTGACGCATGTTGGTAGCCGCCGTTTCCGATCACCAGGGCGACGCGCCTGTCGGCATGGCTCGATGTCGCTGAGATGCTCAGCAGCAGGCAGAAAATCGATAGCACTACGATGCAGCGGGCCGCTTCCTGACCGTACCGACCGGCCCGAATATGAACAGCCCGCATGAACGCCTCCTCGACGAGTCGGGACTGGCGACAAAACGCGGGCGCACGTCATGCGCCGCGCGTCGTCGAAACCAGTCTAGCATCGCCGATCAACCTTCGTCCGGGCCGATCATCAGCTCGGGGCGTACGATCGCATCGAAATCGTCGCCCGAAATGCCGAGCTTGACGGCCTCTTCGCGCAGCGTCGTGCCGTTCTTGTGCGCGGTCTTCGCCACCTTGGCCGCGAGGTCGTAGCCGTACTTCTCCTTGAGCGGCGTAACCAGCATCAGCGAGTTGGCGAGTCCGCGCGCGATGTTGTCGAGACGCGGCTCGATGCCGACGACGGCGTTGTCCGTGAACGACACGGCGGCGTCGGAGAGCAGGCGCACCGACTGCAGGAAGTTGTAGGCCATCATCGGATTGTAGACGTTGAGCTCGAAGTGGCCCTGGCTTCCGGCGAAGGCGATGGCGGCGTTGTTGCCGTGAATATGGGCGGCGACCTGGGTCAAGGCCTCGCACTGGGTCGGGTTGACCTTGCCGGGCATGATCGAGGAGCCGGGCTCGTTCTCGGGCAGCGCGAGTTCGCCGAGGCCCGAACGCGGGCCGGAGCCGAGCAGGCGGATGTCGTTGGCGATCTTGAAGCAGGCCATGGCGACGGTGTGGATGGCGCCATGCGTCATCACCATGGCGTCGTGGGCGGCGAGCGCTTCGAACTTGTTCGGCGCCGATGTGAAGCCGAGGCCCGTGATGCCCGCGATCGCGGCTGCGACCTTCTCCGCGAAGCCCTTGGGCGAGGCGAGGCCGGTGCCGACGGCGGTGCCGCCCTGCGCGAGCTGCATCAGGTCGGGCAGTGTGATCTCGATACGCTTGATGCCGTTCTCGATCTGCTTAGCGTAGCCGGAGAATTCCTGCCCGAGCGTCAGCGGCGTCGCGTCCTGCGTGTGCGTGCGGCCGATCTTGATGATCTGCGCCCATGCCTTGGCTTTGGCGTCGAGTGCCGCGTGCAGATGCTTCAGCGCCGGGATCAGCCGATGCACGGTCTCTTCCGCGCAGGCGATGTGCATCGCCGTCGGGAAGGTGTCGTTCGACGACTGGCTCATGTTGACGTGATCGTTGGGGTGTACGGGCTTCTTCGAACCCATCGCGCCGCCGAGCATCTCGATGGCTCGGTTCGAGATCACCTCGTTGGCGTTCATGTTCGACTGCGTGCCGGAGCCCGTCTGCCAGACGACCAGCGGGAAGTGATCGTTGAGCTTGCCTTCGATCACTTCGTTCGCGGCCTTCACGATGACCGCGCCGAGGGCGGGATCGAGCTTGCCGAGTGCCATGTTGGTTTCGGCGGCGGCGCGCTTGACGATACCGAGAGCGCGGACGATGGGCGCCGGCTGCTTTTCCCAGCCGATCTTGAAATTGCCGAGCGAGCGCTCGGCCTGCGCACCCCAGTATTTCGAGGCGTCGACCTCGATCGGTCCGAAGGTGTCGGTCTCGGTGCGGGTGGCGGTGGTGCTCATCCTGTTGCCCTCGTCGAAGCCATGGAAAACCATCGCCGTCGAGGTAGCACGCGCGCCACGCGCCATGCCAGTTGAACGGAAGTCGGCGAAGGGTAGCCGGGCGGGTGTGGAAAGGGCGGTGCGAGGCGGGCAAACGGCATGATCTTGCCGCCCGGATCGTGCTCTCAATATTCGCGATGTGAGCTTAAGTGGCGCAAATTGCTGCCACTTTTTGAAGGCTCCCTAGGTCTGTGCCGGCGCGCGATTCGCCATCTGCCGTCTCCGCTCGCACCACCGCTCCGGCGTTGATTGTTCCCCGAGTTCTGTCGCGTGCGTATGCCCGGAAGACCGCGTCTTCCGAGAGTGAGGCCATGGAACGGAGGACCACGCCATGGAGCCGAAGATCATTGTCTTGATTACGATGCTCGCCCTTCCGAACGGCGACAACGGCGTACATGTGAAGCCGATGCCGACGGTCGACAGTTGCGTCGCCGAGGCGAGTATCGAGGCGAGCGACCCGTTCGTGCGCCACGTCGAGTGTTCGGAGCTGGTCGACGGTCAGCTTCTGCTGAACTTCAAGCGGGAAGAGGATGGCGCCACGGAGCGCGGACCGGACGCAAAGCCGGCGAGCGAGGCGCGCCCCCGCTTTTCGAGCTGAGTTCGACGAATCGCAGGTGTCCCGAGGCCGGGTGCGGTACTCAGCGTTTGCGGAACTGGTCGAGGCTTACGACCTTGCTCGCGCCCTCGGCAGGTGCGTCGGCGGGCTGGCTCACGACGAGTGCTGGCCCACTCGCGGCGGGAGCGGCAGGGGCCGCAGGTTCCGCGGTCGCCCCGGCGGAGGCCGTTTCCTTCTCCGCCTCGACGTTGCGCGACTTCTTCTGCTGGCGCGGTTTGCGCTGGGCGGCAGGTTTCGCCGATGCCGTGGACGCTGCGACGCGCGGGCCCGGAGTCGGCTCGTCGAGCGGCGACTCTACCGTAAGGGGAGGCGGCATGCGCGGATCAGGTCCGATGTCGGCGCTCTCGAACTGATGTCCGAAGCGCACACTCGGATCGAAGAACACGAGGATCGCCTGGAACGGGATGACCAGCCGCTCGGGGATGCCGTCGAACGTCAGGTTCACCTCGAAGCGATCGTCGCTGACGGTCAGCCCCCAGAAGCGGTGCTGCAGAACGATCGTCATCTCGCGCGGGTATTTCTCCTTCAGGCGGCGGGAGAGGCCGACGCCGGGAGCGCGCGTGTTGAACGAGATGTAGAAGTGGTGGTCACCCGGCAGGCCGGATTTGGCGACCTCCGTCAGCACGCTGCGCACAAGGCCGCGCATCGCGTCCTGCTGGAGAGCGTCGTAGTCGATCGTCGGCCCGGAGGTCATGCAGTCCCGCAACCCGCTCTTCTGTTGGGCCGAGGGAAGGCCGCCGCGGACCGCCTTCAGCCGAGAGGAAATGAGTAGGGGGCTTCTGTTGCCCGGTGCCCCCCGGACCGCGCCTTACCCGGCTAGGGGCAAGGGCTTGGATTTAGGCATTTCGCGCCGCATTACGCAGCGAGAGCAGCCTCAGCATAGTTGTCATTGGCAACTATTCTGTGCGGTCCGATAACGGTGGAACCATACCGAGCGAAAACACACCCTTTACACCTTCGTCGATGCTATTTCGCCCCCATCAGCAACCCACCCCTGGCATCCGCACGCCGTGGAGATGAGCTGTTGGTGGAGGCGCCGGGTACCGCCCCCGGGTCCGATCGGCTTATTCCGATGGCCATTTATCGCCATAGCCGGCTTGCGCCGGCAGACTCAATATAGGCTGCGCGCGGTCCAAATGAAAGTGTCGTGGGGGCGTGCCACTCGGCGGGAGCGGTGGACAGAAGGCCCTCTCGCGCGTGGCTCCAAGATCGGATGAAAGCACTCTGGTCTCAAGATTCTAGAGGATCTCTTTCCGATAGCTCATCAGCGTGTGCCGGAGGGCGGTGGAATGTAACGCCGGGACTTGCGGCGTTGGTGGAAACCTGTGAAGCGAAGGGAGTAGGTCGGCAGCGTTCCACCCCCGTCCGGTGCCGCGCCTGCATATCCGTTTCCGCCCGCATTTCCACGGAGAACGCAACCGATGGCGGTTCCGAGCGACCCGAGCGATCCCGGCCTGTCGCCATCATACCTTGCCGAAGCGCCGCGCGCCGCCGCGACTGGCGTGCCGGGTCTGTTTCGCGGCCCGCCGGCATATCGGCCGCGAACGCCATGGCCCATCGGCGCCGCTGTGGTTGCCGCGTTTGGCATCGTCATCTTCGCCATGTCCGCGGGGCTGACCGGTAGCCTCATCGCCACGCCGCCCGCGGATGCGCGGAGCGGCGACGGCGTGTGGCCGTTCGTCGCGGCGCTTTCAGTCAGCCAGCTCTCGGCAATCTTGCTCACGCTCTACGCGGCACGCGCCTTCCGTGGCCGCCCACGCGATGTGCTGTCGCTGCGCGCCCCGGCCCAGGGTGCCGCCGTCTATCCGGTCGCCCTGGTTCTGATGCTGGCGATCTTTGGCTGCTATACGTGGATCGTCTGGCTGATCGATCCGAATGTCGTCACCAAGGATGTCAGCCCGTTCGTAGCGCTGATGCGGTCGGAGGCGTGGTGGCTCGCACTCGTCGCCATCGCCGTCGGCGCGCCGCTGATGGAAGAGCTCGTCTTCCGCGGCTTCCTGCTCTCGGCGATCTCGCGCAGCAGGCTCGGGTTCGCGGCCGCAAGCGTTATCACGTCAGCTTGCTGGACGAGCCTGCACGCCAGCTATTCCCTGTTCGGGCTGGTGGAGGTGTTTGCGGTCGGCCTCTACTTCTCCTGGCTGCTCTGGCGCACCGGCAGCCTCCGGGTGCCGATCTTCTGCCATGCGGCCTACAATGCTGGTATCGCGACGTTTCTGATGATGTACGAGCTGCCGTCCCCAGTTCCGGCGATGGCGGGGTGAGGGGACGGGTTCGAATCGCTTTACTGCTGCCATTGAGACTGGCGGCACGCCGCCCATGCACGTTCGATTAGGCCGAGGCTCGATGCAGCAGTATCTGGATCTCCTGCGCCATGTGCGCGATCACGGCGTCGAAAAGCACGGCCGCACGGGCCCCGGAACGCTGTCGGTGTTCGGTTATCAGATGCGTTTCGATCTCGCCAAAGGGTTTCCCCTCGTCACGACGAAGAAGCTGCATCTCCGCTCGATCATCCACGAGCTGCTGTGGTTCCTCGCTGGCGATACCAACATCGCTTATCTGAAGAAGCACAACGTCAGCATCTGGGACGAGTGGGCCAACGCGGCCGGCGACCTCGGTCCTGTCTACGGGAAGCAATGGCGGTCTTGGGCCGCGCCGGATGGCAGAACGATCGACCAGATCACTCAGGCCGTCGAACTCTTGAGGCGCGATCCCGACAGCCGCCGCATCATCGTTTCGGCGTGGAACCCGGCCGATCTGCCGCACATGGCGCTGGCGCCGTGCCATTGCCTGTTCCAGTTCTACGTCGCCAAGGGAAAGCTCTCCTGTCAGCTCTACCAGCGTTCCGCCGACATCTTCCTCGGCGTGCCGTTCAACATCGCGTCCTATGCGCTGCTGACGATGATGATGGCGCAGGTGACGGGGCTGGAGCCGGGAGACTTCGTGCACACGTTCGGTGACGCGCACCTCTATCTGAACCATCTCGAGCAGGCGGAGTTGCAGCTCGCGCGCCCGCCGCGGCACTTGCCGGTCATGCACATCGGCCCGAATGTCACTTCGATTTTCGACTTCAGGTATGGCGATTTCGAGCTGACGGGATACGAGCCCCATCCCCACATCAAGGCGCCGGTCGCAGTCTGACAGGAGGCAGGGTGGTCGGCCTGGCGACGGGCAGGGAAGTAGGGCGGGAACGGGCGCTACAGTGACATCGCGCGCACCGCGGCATGTTGTCTTTCGCCACCGATGCAGTACAACGCGCGCTTTTTCCAGGGCAGTCTGTCACAAGGGCCGCAACATGGGATGCAATGGATGAGGGAGCTTGGCGCTTCGACACTGCCGCTGACACGGGTACTCGCCGCTGCCACCATCGCTGCGGGTCTCGCGGGTTGCGAAGGAGTGCCCAAACAGACCCCGCCGCAACAGAAGTCACCCCTGTCGCAGCAGATCGCGATCGATACGCCTGGCGTGCCGGGCGCTCACTGCACGCTTTCCTCGGTCACGGTCGGCCGACAGACGCTGACGACACCCGCGTCCATCGAGGTCGATCGCAGCCCGGAGATCATCGTCGTGCTGTGCCGGAAGCCCTGCTACCTCGATGCTTCGGCAATGCTCTCGCCGGAAGGCTTGCGGCGTCAGGACGGCACCGTCGTCTACAGTTATCCCGCAGAAACCGCGATCACACTGCGTCCCGCCGACCGCTGCGATGCCGGACCCGCGAGGCCCCGCCCCGCTGCCCCCTGACCGAAGTCACTCGCCGGTCTTCGCAATATCGATTGTGTGTGTCCGGACGGCCTGGACGAACCCGCACGTCGCCGCTACCAATGCCTGCGGTCGTTCCTCGGGGGGCGGTCGTAATGCGTTTCGTGCGTGGGAGGGTGTTTTGAACCGTAGACTTGGGCAGGCGCTTGCCGCCGTCGGCATACTCGTATTGGCCGGCTGTGCGACCATCACCAAGGGAACCACCCAGGCGGTCGCCATCAACACGCCTGGCGCACCGGGCGCAACCTGCACCCTCTCGTCGGGCGGCATCGGTCAGAAGGTCGTGACGACACCGGCCACCATCGTTCTCGACAAGAGCCAGGACAACATCTCCGTTCTCTGCAAGAAGCCCTGCTTCCAGGATGCGGCGGGCATCATCGCCTCGCACACGGAAGCCATGGCAGCCGGTAACGTCATCGTCGGTGGGCCGATCGGCCTCGGGGTCGATGCAGTCAGCGGAGCCATGAACCGCTACAATGGCGACAATCAATTCGCGATGGTGCCGATACCGGGGTGCCGCGCGTAGCGGCACGAGGCGCCGGTTGGCCGCCTGAAGCACGACCGGCCGATCGATCGGAAAGCGATCGAGCGCGGCAAGCGAGGAGCAACCAGCAAGAGCGTGGCCACCAAAGTCGCATTTGTCGTCGCCGTCGCACGCAATGGCGTCATCGGCCTCAAGGGCGATCTGCCCTGGCGGCTCTCCTCCGATCTCAAGCTGTTTCGCCGGCTGACAATGGGCAAGCCCATCGTCATGGGCCGCAAGACGTGGGCGTCGCTGCCGAAGCGGCCGCTCGACGGGCGCGACAACATCGTCGTCACACGCGATGCCGCGTTCGCCGAGGACGGCGCCATCGTCGCCCACGATGTCGAGGCGGCGCTCGCCCTTGCCCGCGCGGCCGCCGACCGGCGCGGTGTCGACGAGATCGCCGTCATCGGCGGGGCCGACATTTTTCGCGCCATGCTCCCGCTCGCCGGACGGATCTATCTGACGGAGGTCGATGCGGCTCCCGAGGGCGATGTATTTTTCCCGGTGCTCGACCCGGCCGATTGGCACCTGGCCTCGGTAGAGCCGATCCCGCGCGGGCCGCGCGACGAGGCGGGTGCGGAGCTCAAGATCCTCGAGCGTCGCGCGCCGGCCTAGGCCTCGGGCCGAGCATCGGCCGATGGCCCGAACTGGCCCAAGCTGGTCCGGAGCGGCGGCGCGACGGTGTTGGCGATCCGATGTCGTCTTGAAGCTCGACGCACGCACACCATGTGCTGGGGTGAGGTTTGCACTGGCCAACCCCCTGGCTTATAAGCGAGCCGACCTTCCTCAAGGGCTTTGGACGACGGTGATTTCCGTCGTTTCGCCGGGACACGAGTTCCCGGGCCCGATTCCCGACTGGACCCCGCAGAGCGAGAGATCCCGACCTATGCCTTGGAACAATCAGAATGGTGGCGGCGGCTGGAAAAGCGGCGGCGGAAATTCTCAAGCGTGGCCAGGACCGCATGAAGCAGGTGATGCACAGCGGTGGCGTTCCCGGTCCGCTGCTCTTCCTGCTCGGCGCCGCGGCGGTCGCGGCGGTCGCGTTCTACGCCTTCACGTTCACGGTTAAGCCCGACGAGCAGGGTATCGTGCTGCGTTTCGGCGAGTACAACCGCTGGACCGGCCCCGGTCTCCAGTATCGCCTGCCGTATCCGGTCGAGGAGGTCTTGCTGCCGAAGGTCACGCGCGAGAACTCGATCGAGATCGGCATGCGGTCGGTCGGCGCGCGCGGTGGTGTGGCAGTCCGCGACGTCGCCGAGGAGAGCCTGATGCTGACCGGCGACGAGAACATCGTCGACGTCGATTTCGTCGTGTTCTGGCGCATCAAGGCTGCGACGCAGTACCTGTTCAACATCCAGAACCCGGACACCACCGTGAAGGAGGTGGCCGAGAGCGTCATGCGCGAGATCGTCGGCCAGACCAA
>OEIV010001435.1_pt1 | contig 10846 bp, 10 predicted proteins | sample 1539231 | NCBI WGS metagenome assembly OEIV01 (sample SAMN03794762, study PRJEB22550) | activated sludge metagenome | feature: wastewater treatment plant; material: activated sludge; isolation source: Wastewater treatment plant of a petroleum refinery complex | place: Argentina: Buenos Aires ... | reverse complement strand
CGTCTTTGGTGGCCTGGGAGTCGGCGAGGATGTGGTGGGCGCGACGGCCGTTGTGCCGCGTAGACCAGCGCAAATAGGCCAACTGCCGCCGGGGATGGGCTTCCGGGAAATAATGGTAGCCCAAATCGTGAACGGTTGCGGCGCTGGGACCACGATACGTGAGGGGAATGACGTGGGCGGGCGTGAAAAACACGTCAGGTGGGCGGCGGTGCAGTTCATACGCCAGCCGCAGATGCGTCCATAGCCGGGGAAAAGGTATGACGACCCGTTCGACGTGATCGGCCGCCAGAAACAAGTTGGGCGGGGGCGGTTGGTTGAAATAAAGGCGCAGGGTGTGATTTTGCACGGCCGTTAAGGCAATGAGGGCGCGAATCAAAAACCAGGCATAAGCTTCTGTGCCTGTGCGTTGGCTCGTTACCGGGCGGCTGGCGTCTATCCCAATGACCAATGGACTTGCTCACTTATTGGCACGGCGCGCCGATGCGGATGAAATCTTCAGCCACCCAGCCTTCCTGATTGGTGATGCTTTTGACCTTACGCCAGATCAGGCCGCCGGATTCTTGCCCCGCTTCATCTTGATTCAAGGTCAAGATCGAACCATCCGGCAAAATCGCCACCTCATCACCGCCTGGCGTGCTGCGTAAGGTCAGGCCATTGCCCGATGTGCCTTCAACCACCGCCCGGCAGATGATCGGCGTGGCCGTCGCTGTTGGAATGGAAACGTCGGTGGTTGCCGTCATCGTGGGCGTCGGTGGGAAGGATTCGAGCAATGGCGTGGGTGTGAGGGTAACAACGCCGTCTACGTTTTCACCAGAGACGGCCGCTTCAATGGCCTGGGATTGCTGGTAGGTATAAGCAAAGAAGCCAATGGCTGCCAGAAAAAATGTGACGCTGCCGATGAGCGTTAGACTGGCGCGCCGCAGGATCGCTTCGCGCTCCAGAGTGTAAAAACGCGCCCCACCGCGACGAATGTCACGGTAGGTCATAAAGGCCAGGATCAGACCGAGAAAGGCCAGAACCAGGGGAAGTAATAATTGTCTCACAGCCCGGTTTGCCTCATATCGTCGTCCAGGGCTTCGTCGGCAAGCAACGCTTGCGCGGGAATTGGCCCCTCGCGCACGATGACCGGTCGGTCGCCCAGGTAGCTGATGATGGTAGACGGATGGTCGCCAGGGCTGGAGCCATCGTCCAGCACCACGGATACCAGGCCGTTGAGCGCTGCCAGGGCTTGTTGGCCGCTGAGGGCGGGTGGCTGGTCGGACAGATTGGCGCTGCTGGTGGCCAATGCGCCGCCGGCGGCGCGAATGAGAGCACGAGCCACCGGATGATCAGGAATGCGCAGGGCGATGCCGTCGTTGGGCGAAATGCTGGGCGGTAATCCAAAGTGTTTGGGGACGATGATGGTGAGTGGGCCAGGCCAGTGTTGGGCGATATGCTGCCGGGCCAGCGGTGGGATGTCGGCGGCGACTTTGCCCAGGTCGTCGGGGTCGGCGAGAAGGATGGGGATGCCTTTGTGTAACGGCCGTTGCTTCACCGCATACAATCGGCGGATAGCGGCATCGTTAAAGGCGTCTACGCCAACGCCGTAGACCGTGTCGGTGGGGAAGACGACAAGATGGCCTTGTTGCAGCAAAACGGCCGTCTCATGAATTGCTTCCGGATCAGTCGCAGACAACAAACGTGTGCGACTGTCTGGTGCGTCGCCTGGTTGGGCGGTCACGCCCCAATCTCCAATCTCCAGTTTCTACTCTCCCATTTCTGCGGGTAGGCAAATCACCACAAACCGATCGTGCCCGGCAAAATCAGGTTTTACCAAGACCTCAGCCGCAGGAAAATAACTTTGAGCCAGCATCTGGGCTGCTGCCCCTTGCTGCCAACCTATCTCTAAAATCATCATGCCGCCGGGGATAAGTTTGTTGGTAGCCTGTTCCAGCAGTTGTTTGATCAGGTCCAGGCCGTCTGGCCCCCCGAGCAGGGCAAGCTGCGGTTCATACAATTTTACCCCATCGTCTAGCATCGTCCACTCGCCATCTGTGACGTAAGGCAGATTGGCGGTGGTCAGGTGAATGGGTGCGGTGATAGGCTCCAGGAGGTGACCCTGGTGAAAGATTACTTGCTCTGGCGCTAACAGGGCTGCGTTTTGGTGAGCAATGGCAAGAGCGTCTGGTGAAATATCGGTGGCCTGAATGGTGGCATGGGGCAGATGGCGGGCCAGGGTGACGGAAATGCAGCCGCTGCCCGTCCCCACGTCCACGATGCGGACAGGTCTACGTTTTTTCGCCCAGGCGATTGCCAGTTCTACAAGCTGCTCGGTTTCCGGCCGGGGGATGAGGACGGCAGGGCTGACGAGGAAGTCGAGGCCATAGAACGGGGCATGACCGAGGATGTAAGGGATGGGTTCCTGTTGGGCGGCGCGTTGGAGGCATGTGTGGTATTGGTGCAGGGAAACGGCCGTTACTTCTTCGTCGGCGTGGGCGATGAGGTAGCTGTGGGCAACCTGGAGGGTATGTTGCAGCAGCAGGCGGGCGTCCAGGTCAGGGGTGGGGGAGGTTGGGCTGAGAAGGGAACGGCCGTAAGCCAGGGCGTGGTGGATGTTCATGATTGCGTCGAAGTGAAAAAAGAACGGCCGTTGTGTTAGACGGCCGTTCTCGCACTCATTTTGAAAGGCCGAGACTATTCTGATACCAAAGCAGTATCATAATAAAAGCCGACTAAAGGAACAGCGCGCGCACCTTCACCGGGAATCACAGAATCGGGAGCGATTCCCGCGCCTTCCAGATCCGCAAATAAGCCCACCTGGATGTTTGCCGGTAATGGTGAAACTGTAATGGCAAAAGTTCCATCACTTCCAATTGTACTGGAGCCAAGTTGTTCCCCCATCAGCGTTACATTCACCAAAAACACAGTCAAACCAGAAGGTCCGACCCCTGTAACTTCTGTGTCACCTGCCTTAATCGGGGTGTTAATGGCAAGCAAAGTACCTTCTCTGACTTCTGATGGTGATGGATAACTGTCTACAGTTTGCGGTACAGATGTGGGTGCAGGATAAGGTTCCGTTACGGCCGTTGGTTCAGCTACCGGAGCCGGATAACTATCTTCAGCAGTAGAAGGATTTGATTGTGAATCAGAAGTAGATGTTGGTGACGTATCAATGATATTTGTATCTGAATTGGGTTGCGCGTTACACCCCATGAAGGTCAAAAGACTAGTTACCACAAACAAAAGAACAATTGTTGTTCTTGTCGAATCACAAAGATTAAACCGCGAAGCATGGCATTGTATAGCTCTATCTCTTCTTCTAAACATTATTTATTCTTCTCCTGGTGTAAGGACAATCATCTAAACATGCTGCAAGGGTAACAAAATTCCTTCGGAAGCAAAACTATAGCAGCAAAAAAGCCCCGGGTAATTAAACCCGGGGCTTTTTGTAAGCCTGATAGAATCAAACTAGTTACGGAATGTTGAAACCTTCGTAGTTGTTGTCATCCAATGCGCCCGCGGTGGTGGGGGTTTCATTGGCGATGGCTACGATGGGTTGATCGGAATCAATGATAACCGCGCAGTTCACGTTGCCAGACGAGAAGGGGTTCCCGGCGGTGAAGTAGTTTTGGTTTTGCGGAATGTAGAACAAGAAAGCGCCACCGGCCGCGATGGGACCAGTCTTGCTTACGTCCGAAACGGCCGTGAACGAGCTGCCGCCGGTGCAGGTGAAGGTAGCTGACCAGTTGGTAGCCGCAGCAGCGCCCACGTTCTGAATTTGCAGACCAGTGGTCGCGCCAAAGCGGGTGCTCTTGAACAGCGGCACGCTGACGCTGTTTGTCGTTGCGTTGTCGCTCATAGCCGAGTAGGTGATACCGGCTTTCAGCGAACCAGCGGTTTCTTGCTCATTCACAATGGCTACAAAGTCGCCAGTACCGGTAATGGTAGCCGAAGCCGTGCAGTTGGCTTGCAGGTTAGTGGAACCAGCCAGATGGACGAAGGTAACAGAAGCGCCAGCCGCAACACCCGTAGCGGAATCGGTCGCGGTTACGCCACTGCAGTTGGGCGACGTACCAACGTAATTGACGGTTACATCAATAGCTGCGCCACTAACGTTTTGCACTTGCAAACCGGTGAAACGACCAAAACGGGCGCTTTTGATAACCGGCGCATAAGCTTTCGACGAGAAATCGGCAGAGGTGAAGCCACGTGTGCTGTTGAGAACCGTAGCCGGATTGGCGGTGGTGTCATGTTCCATGACCACACCAGCAAGCGGCTGAGCGCCAGTTACAACCAGGCTACCAACACGGCCGTTATTTGGGCTGGGATTGTACGTGGGGGAGTTTTGAACCGAGAAAACGACTCGTTGTCCAACACCAATGGAAGGCACATTGTAGGAGTGAACGTCCCCATTACGCATGGTGAAGGTAGCTACCACACCAGTGGCCGCAGCATTACCAGCATTTTGAATATAGAAAGAAGTGGTTTTGCCGAAGTGATTACCCTTTGCGAGCGGGAAATACAGGGTGTTTGCCGTAGCCGAACCATCGGTGCCCTGATATTGAGCGGCAGCCTTACCCCCAGCGACGCCCAGGCCGCCGGCAGGTTGGTTGGTAACGTTGACAATCGCTTTAATTGGCTGGTCCGCACTCACAATAGCCGAACCCTGGAAACCGGCCGGCATAGTTGGGAAAGAGTTGAGCGGGGTGAACGTAAAAGCAGCGCCTGCAGCGACGGGTTGGGATGCAGTATAGGTATTGGCAGACGCACTGTCATATGCCGTAACCAAAACTGTAGCTGAACTGTCGCCAACATTTTGTACTTGTTGTCCAGACCACCAGCCAGCGCCAGGGATACCTTGCGCTGAAACAACACTTACCAACAGAGCCGCCATCAACACAAATGTTAATACCAAGAAAACACGTTTCATTCTCATATACCTCCACATAGAACTTGAATATGGTTGAAAATCGTTAGTAGATTATCACCTCGGAACGGGTCAGACAATAACCCATTTGGGTAATTTACATGTGCAATCGTATTAGCTTCTCTGGTAAAGCATGAGTTCTTCTCTTTTGATTTCCTTCAAGGCTATAAGACTGAAACCATAAATAACGATCCCCGCCAGGATAACAAGAAAAAGAGGGTACTCTCTAATGGGCCATAAGATGATAGACATAATTGCCGTGGCTAACAAAGGCTTCCAAAGAATTCTCAACAATCGAACTTGAATGATATGCCACTGAATGTAGAAATAACCTAAAGCAAACAAGGAAAGCGCAGAAGCAACGCGCGCAACCGCAGCTCCATTGGCGCCCCAAATAGGAATCAGGAGTAAATTCAGACCAATGTTTAGAGTAGCGCTGATCAGCAAGAATAGAGAAATACGAGCCTGGTGATTATGAACTAACAACACACGGATTGTTGGTTCGTTGAGAAACATAAACAAAAGCGTAAAGCTGATGATACGCAATATTGTGACAGTTGGGAAAAATTCGGGGCCAAACACGAAGTTTACAAGTGCTGGCGCGGTGATAATGACTCCGGCAATCATAGGGAGTACCAAAATACTCAAGACACGGAGCGATTGTGTATATAGTTGTTGTATTTTTTCAGGCGACTGCAAGGCATAACGAGTCATAAGGGGATATATGGCATAGCGGTAAGCCTGCGAGAACATAATCAGGCTATAAGCGACAGTAGTCGCTGCACCATACCAGCCAACTTCTAATTCGGTGCGAAAGACACTGAGTAGAATCGTATCGGTTTGAGTTTCAAGGGTGATGAGGAGGGTAATGGTAATAAAAGACAAAGCAGCACGCCAGTGCTGGCGCAACGGCTCCCAATTGATCCAATCCTGGCGATAAATTGGTTTGACTTGCCTGACAGCAAAAATGAGCATCCAAACCATGCCAAAGAGACTACCTGCAACCAATACCCAGGCGATTTGCATGATGCTGCCACCGGCAAAAACGACAATTCCGCCGCCTAATAATTTCAGCCCGCTGGCTAATCCCAAAATAATGGCTGATGATTGATACCGTCGGTTGGCTAACAAGATGGACTGAGCCACATAGGTGATGCTGTCTGGTATTAGACTGAAACTTAAGATGACGATTGTGAAGGTGGTGTCTGGGGAATAATCAAAGAGATAAGACACGATGCCGATCAGAATGCCTTGCAGGCAAAGAGCCAGGACAATCCGAATGAGCAAGAAGTTTATGAAGTAATTGGCCGCTCTTTTATTTTCTAAACGGGCTACTTCACGAACCAATAAATCGTCTAGACCTTTTGTAAAGGTGGCAAAGATGAGCAAGTAGGTCGTAGCCAGGGTGAACATGCCGGCTTCAAGAGCGCCGATTTGCCGCCCGATTAAGATGAAGAGTAAAACATTGGCAAAGCGGGGAGCCAGGTGAAAGATGATGGAGTAGATCGAGTCGCGGACGATTTCGAGAAACGTTTTCACACGTGTTCCGGTTTGGTGGCAATACACAGATAGCCAAAGGTCTCGTCTTTGGCGTGATCGAGGGGATCGAGGTAATAAAGCATGAGGGGTAGTATCATTTGGAATATTAGCCCAAAGAAAGCGCGAATAGGCCAGGTGAGGACACGGCCGTTCATCCCCTTCGGAAACAACCAAAAATTAATATTCTGTAACTGAAAGGACAAAAACCAAAAATACCCACCCATCGGCCGAATCTCTTCAGCCTGCAAACCCGCTTTGGTAAAGAGATGACTTAAGCCAAAAGATGTATAGCGAAAAAAATCGTATGGTTTTTGATGCTGACACCAACTTTGCGGCGCTGACAAGAACAACTGACCACCAGGTTTAAGGACGCGCGCAATTTCACTAATCACTTGCTGCGGTTCCGGGACGTGTTCTAACACCTGAGTACATAATGCGGCGTCGAAACTGTTGTCCTTAAAAGGAAGGTCTGTCAGGTTGGAGATGGCGTCCAGGTTACTGTAGTCCCAGGCCATATCGCCCACAGCCAGATCAACGCCCACGTAGCGGGTATGGTCAAAATCGGATTTGAACCGTCCTTGCCCGGCCCCGGCGTCTAAGACCAGAGCATGGGCTGGTATTTTGGCGGCCGCTTCTTCGCTAAAATCGTAGATGAGATATAGGTCGGTCTCGATGCGTCGTTTGAACCATTGCGGAATAAAACGGGGCAAACGTTCGCCTCGCTTAAAGACGTGGCTGTGTTTTTGTTTCATCGCGTTATTTCTTTCGGGCAAATACAGAAATGACAGAGCCTTTGTTCAGCCGGTTGGCTGTGGCAAACAGCGGCTCAAACGGCAGTCTGGCCCCTGGTAGTGTGGTCAGGCGGCCAACGGCCGTTGCCATGCCCGGTCGTGTAGCGCGTAGCCAGCGATCCAGGCTGATCACAAATGAAAAATAACTGGGCATAAAACAAACCCAATCCAGTACGGCAAAACCGGCTTCCTCTAACAACGTGGTCAGAGTGGCGCGGGTAAACACGAATAAGTGGCGCGGCGGATCAAAACCTTGCCAATGCCGGCCAAACCATCGCCGTTCCCAACTATCCCAGTTGGGAACGCTAATCGCCACAATTCCACCGGGACGAAGCAGCGCCGCGGCCTGGCTCAACGTTTCTTTGGCCGAGAAAGTATGCTCCAATACGTCCCAAAAAGTGATGGCGTCGAAGGAATTGGCTGCATATGTTGCGTCCGCCAACATGCCTTGAAACACCTCAATGCCAAAATGTGACCGGGCAAATTGCGCTGCCGATTCAATCGGCTCTATGCCATAGCCTTGCCAGCCGGCCCGGATCATCTCGACCAAAAACAAACCGGTGGCGCAGCCTACATCTAAGATAGCCCCGCTTTGGCGCTGGCTGTATTGTTCGATCAAAAGCCGCCTTTTCTGCAATTTACGCTGACGAATCCAACGCATCAGGGCAAAACGTTCGTCGCTGATGGGCGGGCGATAGGAAGTGTAATCTTGAGGATAATAGAGAGCGATGCTGTGTGGTGTTGGGCGCGGACTGAGATACATCAGGCCGCACTGTCGGCAGCGACGCATAGTAAACTCGCCGGGCAGATTGTAGAGAATGTCGGTGAAGGTGTAGAGGGGATCGGCAACGGCCGTATGCCCCAAATCGCACCCACTTTCCTCTACTTCTATATCGCCCGGTTCAGGTACGGTACTTTTTTCAGTCATTTGTGGTAACTTTTTCAAGCGTTTGCATATAAAAATTGGCCAACGAGCCAGCAATTGTTTTCCAAGAGAGCGTTGTTTCGGCTATTTGGCGGGCCACCTGGCCCATCTGCTGGCAGCGGGCCGGATCATTCAGCAGCGCGAGCGCTTTTTGTGCCAGATCGGCCGGAGTATCGCTGGCTGCCAGACCCAAACCGGCGTCACGTACAAATGAACCCACATCGCCCACGTCCGTAGCTACGATGGCTTTGCCCGCAGCCATATAATCGTTCATTTTCAGAGGTGAGCGACCCCTATTTGCGCCGCTGTTCACCAGTGGCAGCCACCACAAATTGGCTGCTGCCAGATAATCGTTAATCTGTTCATAGGGAACTGGGCCGGTCTGCCACACCGCTTCCGGGTTTTGTGTCAACCGTCTGATGTCTACGTTGCAATAACCTGCCACCAACAGACGCGCCTGTGGCAAAGCCGCATGTACATGATCAAAAGAACGGGCCATTAAGACCGCGTCTTGCTGAAAAATTGCCCCAATATAGCCAATGATTGGTGTGTCTTTGGTCAAACCCAACCGCCGCCGGGCATCTATCATTGAAACGGGGAATAATTCGTCCACGTTACAGCCGTTGGGCAATGGCAGGATGGTTTCGGCGGGTACGCCCAGTTCCAACGCCTTTTGGCGTAATACTGAGTTAATCACAGTGGTTGCGTTGGCTCTGGTGCGGTAATTTTCCTCGAAATGGCTTTCAATGGGTCGAAGAATCGTGCGCGCCAGTGGCGACGGCCGTTCCTCAACCGAGCCGCCACGCCCAAACCAATCACACCAATCGAACAATAACACTGCCCCACGTCTTTGCCAGTGCAGCGCCGGATAAAGCACCGTGGGGCGACATTCAAACCCGTGGACTATATCGAAAGTACGGCCGTTTGCCCAACCCATACGCCTGACACTGTTCCAAACATCCCAACCGGAGCGGCCAGGCCCCCAGAGCAGGTCAGGCGTTTCCACCAGCGTTACGGCCGACTCCTGGTCTTGCTTCGTAGCAATTTCCAGGCGCGACTGTCTGGCCGTCGCCATCAGCGTAACCTGATGCCCAAGTTTAGACATCTCCCGCGCCAGATATAGCGCCCGCCAATAGGTCCCCTTGCCAACCGTGTTGAACGTCAACAACAAAATACGCATGAATTTTTCACCGATAAAGTGATGAGCGAAGGTCGCGCCAGCCATGTCGCAGACCACGCAAATAAGCCACAGCCGATTCCCGTTTGCCGCCAATGGTTAGACGTGTGATGGTTTTGAGGGCGCTGGCGAATCGGTAAGGGATGACAACAGCCCAGCGCCAACCCCGCGTGTGAGTGCTGAAGAAAATGATGCTGCTTCGCGCCATCCAATACCGCTCGTTGGGAGAATCGCTGCCACCGCTGCTAACGGCTACCTTGTGCCAGCCATGCGCCTGTGGGCAAAGCAGCAGACGATACCCGGCCTGCCGGGCGCGCAGACTGATATCGGAATCTTCGTAATAAAGAAAAAAGCGCTCATCAAACAGGCCGATTTCCTTCAACATCCTGGCAGAAAACAGCACGATGCAGCCCACAAAATAATCGCGCTCCAACACGTGCGGCGAACGGCCGTCGTCAAGCTGACCTCGCGCATCGTCAGCCATTTCATAGGTCAGCGGATGGCGCATGCCGCCTAGTGACCAAATGCGCTGCGGCTGGCTGGCGTAGTAGATTTTCGGCGCGATCATGCCCACATCCGGCTGGCTCAGGGCAAGCATATGCGTGAGCGCGTCCGGAGCGAGGCGGGCGTCGTTGTTGATGATAAGGATGTAATCCGCACCCTGGTTGAGCGCGTGGCGCATACCGACGTTAAACCCTGCGCCAAAGCCCAGATTTTGTTTGTTGATGATGATTTCTATCTGGGGGTAGCAGGCCGCGACGGCGGCGGGCGTCTCGTCGGTGGAGGCGTTGTCCACCAGTAAAAGGCGCAGGTTGGCGTAATTGAGCTGGCTTAGAGATTGCAGGCAGCCAAGCGTTTCGTCGCGCTGGTTCCAGTTGAGGGTGATCGCATACACAAGGGGTGGCGAAGACATTAGAGGTAGCCCAATGAGCGGAGATGGTCGGCGATGATGGCTTCTTCTTCCGCAGTGTATTGATGGTCGGAAGGGAGTGCGACCTCAGTGGGGTTGATCTGGTTGAGCAGTGTTTGCAGATTGCCGGCGTGGGCTTCATCGAACAAAGCGGTGAGGAAACGGCCGTCCATTTCCTCCGGCGCCTGGATGCCCAACATGCCCAACAAAGTCGGCGCTAAATCCAGCAAGGTGGTTCCTTCAATAGTTCCACCCTGGCGAATACCCGGCCCGCTGGCAATGAGAATACCTTCCGGGCGATGCGATCCGGTTAAAGGTTGATCGCTAAAATCAAGATGTCGCTGCTTTTGAAAGACGGGAGCCTGGCTGTCATATTGACCCCGGCCCCAATAAGCATAATTGGACCACTCAATGATTAAGTCAGGGGCTTGTTCCAGAAAAGAACCGGAGTAGAGTTCTTCCCGGCGATGAACTTGTTTGATCATCGGCTGACCAGAATCGGGGTCGCGCATGGTCATTAATTCGGCAATCAACTCCTGGCGGCCCTGTTCATACGCCGCGCCGGGTTCCACCAATCCGCCTGGTTCGCGACCAGCCA
>OEIV010001433.1_pt1 | contig 10881 bp, 10 predicted proteins | sample 1539231 | NCBI WGS metagenome assembly OEIV01 (sample SAMN03794762, study PRJEB22550) | activated sludge metagenome | feature: wastewater treatment plant; material: activated sludge; isolation source: Wastewater treatment plant of a petroleum refinery complex | place: Argentina: Buenos Aires ... | reverse complement strand
CAGCAGATACTGTGTAACCAGTTGATGTACTGGTGCTCTTTTACGGATTATCATTTGTTTTTTGAATGAAAGGGGCTAATTTTATGCCTTTAATATTGTTAGCCTGGTAACTGATTTAAACCTACTTTAGAAAAAATATTTACACTCTATTTTAATAAATATGAAATTCATAAATAACCTTTTACTACTGATCATTTTTACACTTACAAATTGTACCAATGTAGCTCAATCCGATGACCCTATTCCCTCACACGAAACATTTACGATTCAATCTAAGCTCTTGGAAGAGCAAAGAACTATTAATGTTTGGACACCTGCTGATTATAAATCCAATTTGGATTCTTTACCTGTTATGTATATGGCAGATGGCGGCATTAAAGAGGATTTTCCTCATATTGCAAATACCTTAGACTCATTAATATCACTGCATAAAATAAAACCTTTAATTCTTGTAGGGATTGAAAATACAGAAAGAAGAAGAGATTTAACAGGATTTACAGAAGTAGAAAAAGACAAAGAAATTGCACCCGTTGTTGGTGGTTCAGAAAAATTCAGGGGATTTATACATAATGAACTTTTTCCTGAAGTGAATAAAAGATATAGAACTAAGAATGAAAGAAGTATTATTGGAGAATCGGCATCTGGTCTTTTTGTCATGGAAACCTTTTTTTTAACACCAGATATGTTTGACCATTATATCGCATTTGATCCCTCATTGTGGTGGAATAATCATTATTTAGTTAGAACTGCAAAAGAACATTTAGCACATTTACCCAATACTCATCAAAAAAGAATTTGGTTTGCATGTTCCAATACAGAAGAAATTTCGCCTTATACAAAGGAAATAGCTAATATTTTTAAAACAGCAAATTTGCCAAATTTAACATGGAATTTTTCAGATGAGCCCAATGAAAAGCACTCAACCATATTTAGGGCAACTAAAGAAAAAGCCCTTGTCTGGACATTGAGCAAAGCTGATTAAACAGTGAACGATATTCACTTGTGATACAGATGCTATATTAATTTCATTTATTTTAAGTCAAAAAAACATAGGTATTTTACACGCACAAATTGAATTTCAGTTTCTTATCATTAGACCATTTACCATGCGTTGATTATAATATAATTGTTGGTCAATTTTTAATGCGTCGTCCATATTAAAATTACTATACATTATACAGAAGATGTTTTTTATGTCAAAAACATAATCATGGCAGACAATTACCAAACCAAATTTTAAAAAGATTTCTTGAATGAAAAGCAAACTACTTACCTTTCTGAATGCAATGCTATTCTGTTGCCTTCGGTATCAACGATAAAGGCATAATAGCCAGTGTCTTCGCCTATTAAAGTTTTAGGGACAATGATTCTGCCACCAGCGGTGGTTGCTCTGTCTAATACTAAATTTACATCGGGGTTGGCATTCAAATACAATAGGGAACCTGCTCCACTCGGTATATATCCTTCGCCAAAACAAATAGCCCCGCTCACACTCCCTTCACTTGCTGGGAAAAAGGCCATTTTATATCCCTGAATTTCAGTCACCGTCATTGAAATGTCAAAAATGGTTTCATAAAAATGTTTAGCTCTTACAAAGTCAGTGACCGGTATTTCAAACCAATTGATCATATGTTGCATTTGCATGAAAAAATATTTTGCATAAATATAATACGTTTCTGATATTAAACCTATGTGATTTTGATAACAATGCGTTTTTTGGTTTTCTTATACCAAATACATGTATGAATTCTATAAATGGGCAGCCCTTATTTGCCTAAACGGCTTTGTAATTCTTGTATGATATTTTCAAATGAACGCAATAAACGATCCCATGATTTAAATGATTCATCATCACGTGAAGAAGCATTAACAGAGCCAATTTCAGAAACCAATTTTACCTTGAATGCAAGATTAGATGAGTTGCCCGATTTGATGATTAACCTTGTACGGATCGTAGCAGATTTAAATTTTTTCACTATCCAGGCTGTACGCAAATATCCAGTTGTTTTATCAGTTACTTCAATTACATCAAATTGAGAAGCAACAATTCTGTTGATTAATTTCCAGGCTTCTTCTTCATTTTTTTCTGTTTTTAAATCGATATCTCTATTGGCTAAATCAGTTGTGAATGAATTTTCATACGCATCATCTACTTCAAGTTTTACAAAATCGGTAGCAGGCAATTCATTTTTTCCATTATTGATATAATTTCTTTCTGCAGTAATGAAACCAGTTTTTTCTATTCTAACATTAAGGGTTGAGTTGTCGCCAACTATCACTTTGGCAGTACCACTTGATACTAATTTGCCATCAACATATATTTTAGCGTCATTATCTGCATTGATAGTTATTTTTCTTTTTCGCGCAAAGGCATTATCCGAAAAAATACTCAATAAAAGTATGGAAAATGATAATAATAATAAAGGTTTTTTTAATTGAAATGATGTTTGATTCATGATGTGTTTTATAATATGAACAAATGTAATAACAAAAGCTAGATATCCAAATACTTTCAACTTATAAATGTATTAACCAGTTTACTTTAAAAAATGCACAAGTATTGAATATTTTATATATACATTTTATTTTAATATATCATAGTCTGAATATTGGTACATTATGTATCAGTTAAATCATTAACGAACCCGGTAAGTCTTTGTAATGGATAAAATAACAAGGTTTTGTAAATATTTTTTTTATTTTTGAAAAAAATAAACTTTATGAACGCACACGAAATAGATTACAGAATACATGGAGAAGAAATGCAACATGTAGAAATTGAACTTGATCCAAACGAAACAGCCATTGCAGAAAGCGGGGCCTTTATGATGATGGATGATGGTATACAAATGGAAACCATATTTGGCGATGGGAGTCAACAGACTGGAGGTATTATGGGTAAATTATTTAGTGCCGGTAAGCGATTGCTTACAGGGGAAAGTTTATTTATGACCGCCTTTACAAATGTTGGTCAAGGTAAAAAACAAGTTCACTTTGCTTCACCTTTTCCTGGCAAAATCATAGCGATGAACTTAGCAGATTATGGCGGTAAAATGACATGTCAAAAAGATGCTTTTTTATGTGCTGCCAAAGGGGTAAGTGTAGGTATTGAATTTCAGCGAAAACTGGGTACAGGTATTTTTGGTGGCGAAGGGTTCATCATGCAAAAACTTGAAGGAGATGGTATGGCTTTTGTTCATGCGGGTGGTCATGTACACGCGCGTACTTTAACCCCTGGTGAGGTATTGAAAATTGATACAGGTTGTGTAGTGGCTTATACCAAAGAGATTGATTTTGATGTTCAATTTGTAGGGGGTATCAAAAACACCATTTTTGGCGGTGAAGGTTTGTTTTTTGCTACCTTACGCGGTCCCGGTACAGTATGGATTCAATCGTTACCAATCAGTAGACTGGCTTCACGCATCATGGCTTATGGTACTTTCGGACGTAGAAAAGAAGAAGGTGGCATTTTAGGTGGGCTTGGAAATCTGTTAGATGGAGATGGTAGATAATCAAATTTGTTAATGCACTTTTTTATATTTTAATCTCAGCGAATTAATAATCAAAACGATGTCGCTCAAGGCCATAATGCCTGCACCCCATGTTGGGGTAAGCAAGCCAGATGCTGCTATGGGAATCGCCACGATATTGTAAAAGAATGCCCAAAATAAATTTTGCTTGATGGTAATAAAAGTATGCTTGCCTAAAAAAAGTGCCTGGGGTAACAATGATAAATTGTTTTTTAATAAAATCACCTGAGCACTTTGCATGGCTATTTGCGATGCATCGCTCAACGAAATGCCGATGTCGGCTTTGGCAAGGGCAGGTGCATCATTGATGCCATCACCAACCATCACTGTGCGTCCTGACTGCATGATTTGTTGTAAGGTATTAAGTTTGTCTGCTGGTAATTGTTCGCTAAATACCTCAGCGATGCCTAATGTGGAAGCAATCTTTTCACAGGTTTCCTTGCGGTCGCCACTCAATAAAAGGGTGCGAAAGCCTTTCGCATTGAGTTGTTCGATGACTGATTTGGCCTCCGGTCTCAACTCATCTTTCATGTCGATCCACCCAGCGATTTCGTTGTTCTTCAGCAGATATAAATCATGATCATCAGCCGAAGAAGTATTGTTTAATAATCGATAAGAACCCAATTGCCATTCATTTTGGTCATGGTCAGTGGCTTTGAGTCCGATGCCTTTTATTTCTTCAGAAAGGGTAAAGGAAATAGGTGTATTGCTGACCCATTCCTTACAAATACTTTTTGCAATGGGGTGTGATGAAAATTGTTCTAAGGAATAAACAATATTTTTAAAATCCTTTTCATCAAGGCTTGTTTGATACTGATCAATCTTTAATTGGCCTGTGGTTAAAGTTCCCGTTTTATCAAAAACAAATTGCTTGATGTCTTTAAATTTTTCGAGGGTATCACCACCTTTGATTAATATGCCATTGCGGGCAGCCCTGCCAAGACCTACCATCACAGCGGCTGGTGTGGCCAAACCCATGGCACAGGGACAAGCAATAACCATCACAGCAATGGTACGCATCATGCTGTTTTGAAACGATACATCAAACGCAAAATAATTAAGTAAAAAGGTCAATAGGGCAACACCTATCACTAAGGGTACAAATACCGCACTGATTTTATCAGCCAGTTTTTGCATGGGTGGTTTGGTCGCCTGTGCCTGATGTACCAATTTAATAATGGTTGATAAGGCCGTATTATTACCTATGGCTGTGGCTTTCATTTGTATATTTCCTTCCGTAAGTATGGTGCCTCCTGTCACTGAATCGCCTATTCCTTTAGCATTTGGAATGCTTTCGCCAGTCATCATACTTTCATCAATGGCGGCATTGCCTTGTGTTATGATACCATCAACAGGTATTTTATCTCCTGTATTCACTTGAAGAATATCCTGAAGCTTTACTTCATCATGATCGATGGTGGTAATCGTTACTTTGCCTATGCTATCCGTTAAAATTAGTTTGGCACTCGTTTTTTGATATTTCATCAATTCTTTAATCGATGATGCGGTGGATTGAACAGCATATTCTTCTAAAAAATTACCTGCCAATACCAATGTGATGATAGAGGCAGTGGTTTCAAAAAACAAATATTGATGCACGGCTTCCGGATGCAATACCCAACCAGTAATGCTATAAATGAATGCTGCGGTGGCACCAATAAAAACCAATACATCCATATTTGGAATGCCATTCATCAAAGAGCGAAAAGCACTTTTGCCAAAATAGATGGTGCCTATTATAAACACAGGTAATACTAAAATAAGTTGGGTAAGCGGTGCATGTAAGGGCTTCCAGGGTATAAACATATGAGCCATCAATGGTACCCAAAATATGGAGGCTATAATTAAAAATGGTTTTACCGATGAATGGGTTTGAGTTTCTTCTTCATCACCACGCAATACTTTAAATCCCAAGTTATCGATACCATCATAAAGGGAATCTACATCAAGCCCCTCTTCTATGACAAATGATACATCACCTGTAGATGCATTTGCGACCGCATCTGTGACGCCTTTTTTATTTAAATAATTGGTTATGGTCAATGCACAATTGCCACAAGTCATACCATCTACTTTACATTGAATCGATTGTTGCATACTACAAAAGTACGAAATTTTAAGGCTGTCAAATATTTTAATCATGAAGTATAACACCGACCTGAAATAAGCAATAGACCAATAGACGTTTCACATAATACAGTAAAACATTATTTCAATTGGTATTTACCACTGTAAGATTTATAAAATAGGGACATGTTTTATAAATCACATGGGTATAAGGATTGTAAAATGCAAGTCATTGGTTTAATTTCTTTATTCCTTGCAAGAATGCTTAAATTATATGGAGAATATTTATTGTATCGCAGCGATGATGTAATTTTACCTCATGAAATTGGAGTTCACTTTAGATGAAATAGCTGTGATTGCAGCACAAATTTTGACAAAATATCCTGATAAACGTTGTTTTGCTTTTTATGCTGAAATGGGTAGCGGTAAAACAACATTGATCAATGCTTTATGCAGACAACTCGGCGTTACTGAACATACAAGCAGTCCTACATTTTCAATTATCAATGAATATAGAACAGACCAGGATCAAGTGGTTTATCATGCTGACTGGTATCGATTAAAAGGTGTGCAAGATGCAATCGAAGCAGGTGTGCAAGACATTTTACAACATCCTACTGCTTATTGTTTTATTGAATGGCCTGAAATTGCAGAGGTTCTTTTGCCAAAGGAATGTTTACGTATACATCTTTCTTTGGTAAGTGCAGATGTGAGATTATTAGAAATTCATTCATGATGCTATGACCCTTTCAAAATTTTTAGCGATTTTTGTTTTATTATACAAGCAGGCATTCAAAGGCGTCATTGTTTTGTAGCCCTCACTTTATAATTTCTTGAAAGCACTGGGTTCAATTTCACCGATGCGCCCATCAGGTAATTTTACTTTGATTTGATTCTTTTTATGGGCAATAAACTCAACGGTGATACCTTCGCTCAATAATATGGTAGTGGACTTGGAGGTAGTTTTAAAAACTGTATCGGGTTTTATAATGATGCCTTTATAATGATAAGTATCCTGATAATACCTTACGCCTAAAAATAATAAACACACCCATGTCAATACAACAAGCGCAGAAGTGATTTGCTTGGATACCCTTATTTTTTGCACGATATTTTTTAAAAGTAATAATACCCATGTAATCAAAAAAATGATCAATGCAGTGATGGCCCATTGATTCACCGTCATTAATTGATACGTTTGTTGCCACCAACGAATAAAAAAGATATCTTCTATGGGTTTAATATCTTCTTGAATTCTTTTTTCAGCAAGTTGTAAGTTATCGCGGGTGTTTTTGTTATCATCTAAAAGTAGCGCTTTTTTAAAACACCATACAGCCATACCGATTTGATTGGTTCTGTAATAGGCATTGCCTGCATTGTAATATAATGCAGGGTGACAATATCCATCTTGAATCATCTGTTGATAGAGTACACTTGCACTATCATAATTTTTATTATGATACAATTGATTTGCTTTTTCAAACATGATATTATTTTCTGCAAAAAGATGATTTGCAAAAAACAAGGAAAGGGCAGTCAATAGAATCATTACATATCTCATGTCAGTTCATCCTCCAATTTTCCAATCAATTTATAAGCATCGCTGTATGTTTGATGCATTTTCATACTACCTGATTCAGGTGAATATAAAGCCATTTCGCATTCCTGGGTGACCCTAAACAATTCATCTTTTAATCTTGTAGAAACATTTTTTTCGGTCAATTTTTGTAAAGCAATTTCTTTTGACAATACAGCTAAAGGAATTGCTAATTTATCGCTTAGGTAAAGCCATACAGCTTTAGAGGTTTCTTCGTAAAATGAATTTTGGGCCGATAGTTTGAGGTATTTTTCAGCTGTTTCTAATCGCTTCAATGCAATTTTATTGGCTTTTTTATTTTTAAACAATACCACATTTTCATGTAGTTTGTCTTCTTTTCGTTTATAGGCTAACAACCCGAGATAAGCCAATACTGGCAATGCAAACCCACTCCAGTATACTGGATTTTTGCTTAAGTCGATGGGTCTGGTTTTTTTAATAATGCATTGTGTGGTTCTGATGTCATGCAAATCGTGAGGCAGTTTGTCAGCGTCTGCAGAGCGATCATTTTTACCTTTTTTTACATGCAACACATAAGCTGGTGTGGTCAATGTTTTGTATTGTTTGAGCTCAGGGTCAAAGTAAGAAAATTCAGTAGCTGGTATGTTAAAATTGCCTGCTGTTTGGGGTGCAAATGAATAAACAAAATTTTTAAATCCTGCAATCACATTGTTGGTATTGGTGATAGTATCTTTTTGTTGCACATCAAATGCATTAATTTCTTTTGGAAATTGAATCACAGGTGCATTGATGAGTTTTAAATTACCCGTTCCTGCTATCTTGAATGTAATCGTAGCCACATCATCTGTGGTTAATTCGGTTTTATCAATATTACTTTCTATTGTATACGAACCGATGGCACCATTAAATGACAATGGTTTATTTATTTCAGGTACTGCGGTCACATTGATTTTAATAGGGGTGCTTTTCAAATTAACTTTTACATCTTCATAATCGTAAGTTGTCATATATTGATTATCAAAATCAGGGTCATTCATCATCATGGAACCAAAAAACTGATTTAGAAAATCGTCATCGCCAAGTACATTCGATTGTTTAATTCTTTTTGGTTTTAAAATGCGTGCCACACCACTCGCCTCTGCAGGATCGAGTTCGAGTGTCCCAGTTTGGGTGGGAAACAAAGCCGTTCTTTTTATTTCGAACATTTGGTATTCTTTGCCATTCACAATTTCAAGGGTGGGCTTTGGCACTTGAGGGAGTTTAAAATCCTGACTCCAAAATCCTAAAAGGGAAGGTAACTTCGTGAGGTTGATTTCCATGGGTACCCGCGTATAAAGTTTATAACTTGCTGTCACTTGTTCACCAAAAGTAGCGTTTGTTTTATCTACATCAACTTTTATAAAAAGATTATTTGCTAAATTTTCTTTTGTGATTTCTAATTGAGGAGCTGTTGCAGATGATTGATTTCTTGGAGAAGGAGCCATTTGACGCATCCCTCCATGACGTTGCATCATTTGCAACATTTGTTGTTGTTGCTGTTGCATGGCTGCAAAAAGATCATCTTCAAAAGGATCTTGATTAAAAAATGGATCATCAAATGGGGAAGCTCTTCTTTGCTGTTTGGCATTACGTACAGTTCCTTCAACAACTTGAACACTAACAGCTTTTGATTTATATTCTCGGCCATCAATACTCACCATGCCAATTGGTAATATGATATTCCCTTTTCGGTTGGCTTTAAATACGTAGGTGATTTCAAGACTGACACTTCTTTCGCCGTTCATGATTGACATATTTCTGCTTTGCGATGGGCCACCTACCACTTGTACATCCCTTACTTGCTGAAGGCTAAAAGTTTGCGCCCGATTGGCATTTTTGATCACATATTTTACCTCAAATGCATCTTGAGTGCCTACTTTATTGGCTGCAGGAAATACCTGAAAGTCAATATCTTGTGCAAACAAAGGCATGCTCAGGACCACAATAAACAATTGAGTAATAAATACTTTCATCACCTCCAACAGGAAACATTTTGAAGGGCAAATTTACTTTTTCTGATATTGAATTTGACGTTAAAACTGTGTGAAAAAGATGATGCAGGGATGGCCAAAACCGGTTGTATGCAAGTCTTCGTTTTTATAAAAATAAAGCATCCAATGATTGTTTTAAACTGGTTATTATTCTTTGACAATTTTTCTCATATAATTACCGACGGTAAGCATATAAACACCTGAAGGCAAGGAAGCAAGGGGGATTGTAATTTTCGCATTATTGGTTTTAAGTTGTTCTTGTTTTACCACTTGTCCAACCATATTGTAAATCTTTATTTCATTTACCTGATGATTAAGTTGATTTCCTTCGAGATTGAGATTGTTTTTTGTCGGATTTGGGTATACTAGTAAATCATCGTCTGTATTGGAAAGGTCGTTCGTACTTTCTGCATGACAAGGTTTGATATTCATTACCATAGTGGTGGTGGATGTGTCGCAACCGTTGCTTACTTTCAGGGTCACCGTATAAGTGCCCACGCTGGGATAGGTATAAGTGGTGTTTTTATTGATGGAAGTATCATTGGGGTTATTAGGGTCGCCAAAATCCCAATGCCATGTGGTGATACCCACAGAATCAGCTGTAAAAGTGATGGGTTGATTGACACAAGATCCTATTGTATCAATTTGTGCTATTAATACAGGATAATACTGACATATTGTAGAGTCTTGCACACTTGTGCTATAGGTTGAGGTATTGTTAGCAGAACTGCCACTTGTACCCAACACCACGGTAGGTTGCGTTATTTTAAATGTTTTTTCATTTACTAGAGTGAGTGCGGTGACATCTGTTTCAAAACAACCTGCATTGAGGGTTTGATCCATTTTAATCAATAATGTTTGAAACCCTATAGGACCCGTATATTGATTACTAAATCCGTTCATGAGGTAGGCATGGTCTAAGGTTTTTGCGATTCTTGGGTAATGTGACGAACCGTTGTTATACGTTTTAGCAGAGATTAAATTGCCCGAAGGCGAAAATTTCATTATCGCATGTTTGTTAGGCACATTGCCAGGCGTGGGATAGGATGCTGTTGCAACACAAACCAAAAAATTTTCGGCATCATCGACCAATACATTGCTGGCATTTTCAAACATATCGGGAGAGCCATAAAAAATATGTGACCATAATGTATCGCCCAAAGGATTTAGTCGCATAATAAAATTATCGCCAAAACTTTGAAAATTAGGTTTCAACAAAGTAGTGGATCCAACCATCACAAAATCGCCATTGTCTAATTTTTTTACATCAAAACCCCACATATGTTGCAGGGTATCACCATAGCATTTGAGCCATTGTAAATTGCCACTACTATCTGTCTTCATCAACAAGGCATTGAATGTGCCCATCGATATATAACGGCCGGTTACTAAATAACCACCATCATTGGTTTCAATCAACGCTGTACCTTCATCAAATTGTCCATTGTTGCCAAATGTTTTACACCAAATCAGTTGCCCATTCATATCAAGTTTGATTAAGCCTACATCAGGTGTCGATTTCACACTACCTGTTATAATTAAATGACCATCACTGGTTTCCTGTATATCATTGATATTGTCGTTTCCATTGCTCAGGTTTAATAGTTTTTGCCATAAGATATTGCCTGATTTGTCGAGACGCACCACAAAGCCATTGTAATTGTTATACACCCCTAAATTATTAAACCTGAGCAAT
>OEIV010001431.1_pt1 | contig 10893 bp, 8 predicted proteins | sample 1539231 | NCBI WGS metagenome assembly OEIV01 (sample SAMN03794762, study PRJEB22550) | activated sludge metagenome | feature: wastewater treatment plant; material: activated sludge; isolation source: Wastewater treatment plant of a petroleum refinery complex | place: Argentina: Buenos Aires ... | reverse complement strand
GTTACCTGAATATCCCGGCCATCATTTCAGCTGCGGAAGTTACTGATTCAGAAGCAATTCATCCAGGATACGGCTTCCTGTCGGAAAACGCCGACTTTGCCGAACGCGTCGAAAAATCCGGCTTCGTCTTCATCGGCCCACGCGCCGAGACCATCCGCCTGATGGGTGACAAGGTGTCGGCCAAGGATGCCATGAAGGAGGCGGGCGTACCCTGCGTACCCGGGTCTGACGGTGCGTTACCAGACGATCCCAAGGAGATCGTGAAAATTGCGCGCACGATTGGCTATCCGGTCATCATCAAGGCAGCCGGCGGAGGCGGCGGGCGCGGCATGCGCGTGGTGCACACCGAAGCCGCCTTGCTCAACGCAGTCAACATGACCCGTGCCGAGGCCCAAGCGGCCTTCGGCAATCCCGTGGTCTACATGGAAAAATTCCTGGAAAACCCGCGCCATATCGAAATCCAGATCATGGCCGACAATTTCAAGAATGCCGTCTGGCTTTCCGAACGCGACTGTTCGATGCAGCGCCGACATCAGAAGGTGATCGAGGAAGCGCCGGCGCCAGAGGTGAATCGGCGGCTGATCAACCGCATCGGCGACCGCTGCGCCGAGGCCTGCCGCAAGATCGGCTATCGGGGCGCGGGTACCTTTGAGTTTCTTTACGAAAACGGCGAATTCTATTTCATCGAGATGAACACGCGGGTTCAGGTGGAGCATCCGGTCACCGAACTCGTCACCGGCATCGACATCGTTCAGACGCAGATTCGGGTAGCCGCTGGCGAAAAACTGTGGTTCAAGCAGCGCGACATCGAGGTCAAAGGGCATGCACTGGAATGCCGCATCTGTGCCGAAGATCCATTCAAGTTCACGCCATCGCCAGGGAAAATCAATAATTGGCATCCTCCCGGCGGCCCGGGAATCCGCGTCGATTCGCATGTTTACTCCGGATATTCAGTACCACCGCATTACGACTCGATGATCGCCAAACTGATTACTTATGGCGATACCCGCGAACAAGCCATTCGTCGCATGCGCATCGCCTTGTCGGAAATGATGGTCGATGGCATCAAGACCAATATCCCCCTGCATCAGGAACTGATGCTCGATGAGCGCTTCATCCAGGGTGGGACGAGCATTCATTACCTGGAGGCCAAACTGGCCGCCCGCGAGGAATTGAAGGGTTAAGCGTGTGGCTCAGCGTCGCCATCGCCACTGACGCCGGGCACGCCGAAGCGCTCTCGGATGCCCTGCTGGAGGACGGCGCGCTCTCCGTCAGCGTGGAAGATGCCGAAGCCGGCACCGAATTCGAGATGCCGCAGTTCGGCGAGCCGGGCAGTCCGGCCACGCCGCTGTGGCGGCTCAGCAAGCTCGTTGCCCTGTTCGAGCCGGGCACCGACCTCGCCGATCGTATCGCTGGCGCCGCGCGCAGGATCGGCCTCGACGAGCCGCCGCGCATGGCATTCGCCGAGGTCCATGAACAAGACTGGGTACGCCTGACCCAATCGCAGTTCGAGCCTATCCGCATCAACGATCGGCTGTGGATCGTGCCGTCCTGGCATGTCGCCCCCGACCCGGCCGCCATCAACCTTGAACTTGATCCCGGGCTGGCCTTTGGCACTGGCTCGCACCCGACCACGCGGCTCTGTCTCGAATGGCTCTGCGCCAAAGTCAGGCGTGGCGACACGCTGCTCGATTATGGCTGCGGTTCCGGCATCCTGGCGCTGGCCGGCGCGAAACTCGGCGCTGGCGAAGTGGTGGGCGTCGACATCGACGAGCGCGCGCTCGAAGCGGCCGCCGAGAATGCCGCCCGCAACCACGTGGGGCTGCGACTCGCGCATTCGCGACAACCGTTGTCCGAACAGTTCGACATCGTCATCGCCAACATCCTCACCAACCCGCTTTGCGTTCTCGCACCGTTGATCGCCACGCGCGTCAAAGCCGGCGGCCGACTGGCACTATCGGGCGTACTGGAAACTCAGGCGGAACAAGTGGTCGCCGCTTATGCGCCATGGGTTTCACTGGCCGTTGGCGCGATGATCGAGGGATGGGTAAGACTCGAGGGGCGGCGATCATGATGTTTACCCGTTGTCCCGACTGCGGTACCGCGTTCCGCGTCGTCCCCGCGCAGCTCAAGGCTCGTCAAGGCTGGGTACGTTGCGGCCAATGCATGGCGTCGTTCGACGCGCTGGCATCGCTGGCCGAGGACGCTGGCGAGATGCCACCGCCCATGGAAGCGGGCACCATTGCTGCCGACATCGCCGCCCCGTCCCCGGAAGTCGTTCCGCCATCGTCCGACGCCGCCGACGAGCAGCCACCCGACGATCGCCTCGAACCGACCATGGCGCCCGCCGCCGAGTTGGCGGCGGCGCCCGAACCATCGGCGGAGCTCGCACCGCCAACTCCGACCGCGCCGGCAGCGCTCCCCGAACCGCGGTTGCACGAGATATCGTCGGGCCAGCGCAGCGGGCCTTGGCTCGTCGGTGGCGCGCTGGCGCTGGCCGCGTTGTCGATGCAGGCTGCCGTGCATTTCCGCGCCACGCTGGCCGCCCGCCTGCCGGAGGCAAGGCCATTGCTGGCGGCGCTTTGCGAACCGATCGGCTGCGCACTCGAGCCGCCGCGGCAGATCGATCTGATCGAAATCGAAAGCTCCGACCTGACGCCCGACCCGCAGACGCCCGGGCACTTGCAACTCGTCGCGACGCTGCGCAACAAGGCCTCCTTCGCGCAGGCGTGGCCCCATCTCGAACTGACGCTCACCGACGTCAGTGATCGCGCGCTGCTGCGCCGGGCGCTGGCGCCGGCCGAATACCTGCCGGCGACCGCGCCAGCCAAGGACGGCTTCGTTGCCGGTGGCGACCGCGTCGTCCATCTCGACCTGCACGCGGCCGACACCCCGGCGGTCGGCTACCGGCTTTACCTTTTCTACCCTTGATGATCCAGCCATGAAAACCCTGATATGCGGTTCGCTCGCCTACGACACCATCATGGTGTTCAATGATCGATTCAAGCACCACATCCTGCCGGAGCAGATTCACATCCTCAACGTTTCCTTCCTCGTCCCCGACATGCGGCGGGAATACGGGGGCTGCGCGGGCAACATCGCCTACAACCTGAAGCTGCTCGGCGGCGAGCCCGCCATCATGGCCACGGTCGGCGACGACAGCGGTCTCTACATGCAACGACTCGACCATCTCGGCATCGACCGCGGCCATGTTCGCCTGGTCGCCGGCAGTTACACCGCCCAGGCCTTCATTACCACGGACATGGACGACAACCAGATCACCGCCTTCCATCCCGGCGCGATGAACCACTCGCACGCCAACAGCATCCATGACGCGCGCGACGTCGCGCTCGGCATCGTCTCGCCGGACGGTCGCGACGGCATGCTTGCCCATGCCCGGCAATTCCACGAAGCGGGCATCCCCTTCGTCTTCGATCCCGGCCAGGGGCTGCCGATGTTCAATGGCGAGGAATTGCTCGGCTTCCTGAGACTGGCCGATTGGTGCACGGTGAACGATTACGAGGCCAGACTGCTGGGCGAGCGCACCGGCCACAGCCTGGAAGCCCTGGCCGGTGAGGTGAAGGCCTTGATCGTGACGCTCGGCGGCCAAGGCTCGACCATTTACACCGACGGCCGCCGGATCGACATCCCCTGCACCGAACCCGACACCGTGGCCGACCCCACCGGCTGCGGCGACGCTTATCGCGCCGGTTTGCTCCATGGCATCGCCCGCGGCTGGGCCTGGGAGAAGACCGGCCGCCTGGCCTCGCTGATGGGTGCGCTGAAGATCGCGCATCGCGGCGGCCAGAACCACAAGGTCACGCGCGAGGATATCGCCGCCCGCTTCCACCGCGCCCACGGGGAATCCCTGTAGGCAGTGAGTCGGAGTCTCCGTTCGGCGGTTCGCCTGTGCCGTTGCGCCCTGCATCTGTGCTGGGGCGTGGCGGCGGCGATCGTCCTACCATGGCTGTCGCCAAAAGCGCGGTCTTTCCTCGTCGCGCGCTGGTCACGACAGTTGCTCGATGTACTGGGTATCCAGATCGAGGTCGATGGCACACCACCGACTCGCGGCCTGCTCGTCGCCAACCACATCTCATGGGTCGATATTTTCGCCATCAATGCTTCCGCGACCACGACGTTCCTCGCCAAGGATGAAGTCCGCGACTGGCCGGCGATCGGCTGGCTGGCCGAACGGGCGGGCACGCTGTTCCTCGAGCGCGGGTCGCGCGCCGCCGCCCAGCGGGCCCGTCGGCTTCTGATCGACGAACTGCGTCGAGACAATCGCGTCGGCGTGTTTCCCGAGGGCACCACCAGCCTCGGCGAGCAGGTTATGCCGTTCCATGGAGCCCTGTTCCAGTCGGCGATCGACGCCGAGGCAACCGTGGCGCCGGTGCTGTTGCGCTACACCGAAGCCAACGGCCGGCCGACGGCCGCGGCGGCGTATGTCGGCGACACCAGCCTATGGCAGTGCGTGCGCGGCATCGCCGCCACCGGGGGTCTGACCGCGCATGTGGCATTCCTCCCGCCGATCGACAGCGGCGCCGGCATCGACCGTCGCCATCTGGCCCACCGAAGTCATCAGGCCATCAGTCATGCGCTCTCTCGCGCGACTCATCCCCATCCTCCTGGTTCGACCTGACACCGGCACGGCAACTGGAATATTCTCTGATCCTCCAGGCGAACCGCGGTCAGGCTGCCGCCCCAGAGGCAGCCGGAATCGAGCGCAAGCAGGTTCTTTTCGCGTCGGAATCCCAGCGCCGACCAATGGCCGCAGATCAGCACGTGATCGGCGCTGTGGCGCCCTGGTACCTGGAACCACGGCATGCAGCCGGCCGGGCCACGGTCGGGCGGTCCCTTCGACCCCGGCGCGCGAAACTCCATGACGCCATCGGCCGTGCAAAAGCGCATGCGCGTCATGGCATTCACCACTATGCGCAGGCGATCCCAGCCTGTCAGTCCGTCATGCCACGAGGTCGGTTCCGAACCCCACATGTTGGCGAGGAAATTGCGGTAGTCCGGGCCGACGAGTGCGATGCCAGCCTCCCGCGACAATTCGTCGGCCATCGCCACGGACCATTGCGGCAACAAGCCGGCATGGACCATCGCGTACTCGTCCTCGACATGGAACAGGGGCCGCGTGCGCAGCCAGGCCACCAGTTCGTCGCGGTCGGGCGAGGCCAGCACCTCGGCCAGCGTATCCTCGTGGCTGACTTTGCCGAACCCTTCCGCCTGCATGACGAGATGCAGGTCATGGTTGCCCAACACCACGACTGCGCGCTCACCCAGACCCTTGACGAAACGCAGGACTTGCAGCGACGCCGGGCCGCGATTGACCAGATCGCCGACCAGCCAGAGCCGGTCTCGACTTGGCGAGAACCCGATGTAATCGAGCAGACGGGAGAATTCATCGAAGCAACCCTGAATGTCGCCTATCGCGTAAGTAGCCATGGGCGCAGTCTACCCGGACTGCACCGGACGATCAGAGGCGTGCGCTGTCCGCGGGGCCGGTCATGACCACCGCCTTGAGGTCCGGCCGCACCGAGGGCTGATACTCCGGCACCCACCGCCGCAGGTCGCGGCGAACTTCGGCGTCCGACTTCGGCGCCGGCGCCTTCAACCACTCCAGCAGTTCATCGAGCCAGCCCGCCGGCACCATGCGCGCCTTGGCGATGCGAAGTTTCGGGTGGTGCGTCGGACGGGTATGCTCGTCGTCGGAGAGCAGCTCCTCGTACAGCTTCTCGCCAGGGCGCAGTCCCGTGTATACAATTTTGATCTCGTCCTCGCCGCGTCCGGATAGCCGAATCATGTCGCGCGCCAGATCGGCGATGCGCACGGGTTCGCCCATGTCGAGCACAAAGATTTCGCCGCCCTTGCCCATGGCGGCGGCTTCCAGCACCAGTTGCGAGGACTCCGGAATCGACATGAAGTAGCGAGTGATCTCGGGGTGCGTCACCGTTACCGGCCCACCGCGGGCGATTTGGGCGCGGAACTTCGGAATCACGCTGCCGGTACTGCCCAGCACGTTGCCGAAACGCACCATCTCGAAATGTGTGGCGCCGCCGCCACCTTCCAGCGCCTGGCAGACCATCTCCGCCAGCCGCTTGGTGGCGCCCATCACATTAGTCGGATTCACCGCCTTGTCGGTCGAGACCAGCACGAACTTGGGAACCTTGGCGCGCTGCGCGGCCAACGCCACGACATAGGTGCCATAGACATTGTTGCGCACCGCCTGCCAGGTATTGTGTTCCTCCATCAGCGGTACATGCTTGTAGGCCGCCGCGTGAAACACCACCGAAGGTGTGTGGCGACGCATGACTTCGCCCAGCCAAAGACCATCCTTGACATCGCCGGCGAGCGGCACCAGCGCCACCTCGGGGAAATGCTCGGTCAGTTCCTCGACAAGTTCGTAGAGGGCAAACTCGTTGTTCTCGAACAGGACGAGCTGCGCCGGCTGCTGGCGCGCAATCTGGCGACATAATTCACTGCCGATCGAACCACCGGCGCCCGTCACCATCACCACGCGCTCGCACAGCAGCTCGCGTACTTCGGGCGTATCGATGCGTACCGGCGAGCGCCCCAGTAGATCCTCCAGATCCACCGGGCGCACGTGATCGACGCGATCGCGCTTGAGCAGCAACTGCTCGGTCGAGGGCACGGTGTACGCCGTGACCCCCGCGCGGACGCACAAGGAACTTACGCGCTGGCGAACTTCGTCGGACACCGAGGGCATGGCGAGAATCACGTGATTGACTTTCAGCGCCTTGGTCCAGTAACCAAGCTCGCTGAGCGGCCCGAACACCCGCTGGCCCAGGAGTTCCCGATGCTGCTTGGCCGGATCGTCGTCGCGGAAGCCGAGCACCCGCCACTCGTGCGAACGGGCCAGTTCCTGCACCAAACCCGCGCCCGAGCGGCCCGCGCCCAGGATCAGCACCGGCTTGCGTCCTGAACTCAACGTGTTGTAAAGCAGATGTTCCTTCCACATCCGATAGGCTGCCCGGCCTCCACCCATCAGCAGGACCAGCAAAATCGGATAGAGGATCGCAACGCTGCGAGGAATACCCGGCGCCGGAGCGAGGAACGCCACCAAGGCACCGAGCACGGTGGAAATCGACGCGGCCTGAAGAATGCGCCGCAGATCCGGCAGGCTGGAAAAGAACCAGATGCCCAAGTAGAGGCCAGAGAGCCTGAATACCACCGCCTGCAAGGGAATCAGGACGGCCAGCGTGCCGCCGATCAGGGGCCAGTAATCGGCGGGCAGGGAAAAATCCGACCAAAGGCCAAAGGCACCCAGCCAAGCCAAAACAACAGCCAGCAAGTCGAACAGGAACACGGCCACCGATCGCCACTTGCCCTGGAACGCCGATTCAATTCGATCCATGCGCTGACATCCGCAATGGTTGGTACTGGACGATGATAAGCATGAAGGTGTGGATTATATGCTCCGAAGAAACCCAGAATCCATGAAGAATTTGTGCTTTAAAGACTCAGGCCCGACCCGGGTTGCGGTTGGTCGTGCGCCTCTCGATCACTATCCACGCCCCCATGTAAATCGCCAACCACACGAACAACGCGCCAGCCTGCAATGCCGATGACGCGCTTCTCGCAAACAGGGCAGTTACGGCGGCGGCAGCCATCAGTACCCACGCCGCCAGCACCAGCCTGCGATGAGTCCAGCCCGCCAAAATCAAGCGCTGGTAGGCATGCTCGCGGTGAGCTTGCCAAACCCGCTCGCCCCTGAGCAAACGTCGCCAAAGGGTGACAGTCGCATCGACGATGAACGGAGAAAACACCAGGATCGGAAACCACGCGGGCCAAATTCCTTCCCGCCAGCCGAGAATGCCCAAGGTTCCGGCAAGGAAGCCGAGCGGAATGGAACCTGCATCGCCCATGAACACCTTTGCCGGGGGAAAATTGAAGGCCAGAAAGCCGATGGCGGCGCCGGCAATCGCCATGCACGTCATGGACAACTCCGGGGTATGCGCCCACGCCGCCAAGCCATAGGCGCCGAAGCCGATCACCGCCATGCCGCCGGCGAGTCCATCGGCACCGTCCATGAAGTTGTAAAGATTGGTCATCCAGGCCAACGCGAGCATCGCCGGCAGCGCAACGACCCATGGAATTCCGAGTCCCCACACGGCCACGCCGGCAGCCAGCAACTGCCCCAGCAAGCGCGGCACGACGGGCAAGGGCCGCAGATCGTCGGCCAACGAGAATATGAACAATCCGGACGCTGCGGCAAGGATCGGCATGGGCACATGCTGAAAGGACAGCAGTGGCAGCGCCGCCACGATGCCTCCCGCCATGGCGATACCGCCGATGCGCGGCATGGCGCCAACGTGCAACGAACGATCGTTGGCGTAATCGAGCGGCATGCCCGCGGCTCGACGAAGCCACAGGAAGAGAATCGCCAGCGTGGCCGCCGCCGCGATCAAACCAGGAAGCGCGAAGCTCATGGACTGAACTTGCGCGGCGAATACCCGAAGACCCGCGTCGCCTCGTCATGCGAGAAACACAGATCCACCGTAGTGCGCCTCATCATGGCGGGGTTGATGTCGCGAAAACCCGGCATGCGGCGAGCGATCGCAATCGCAATCCGGCAAAGCGCTTCTGGAAGTTGAACAATGCGTGGCGATAGGCCCAGCTTGCGGAAAATCACCTCGAGCATCGCGCGATAATTGAGCACCTCGCCGCCACTCAAGGCATAGACATGGTTCCAGCCGTCGGCGCAGTCGATCCGGGCAAGACAGGCCTGGGCCAGGTCGTCGGCATGCACCGGCTGGCGCAGGCCGTTGCCGCCGCCCGGCAACGGGAATGCGCGCAAATGCCCGATGATTCGCGCCAGACGCGTGATGTTCCGGTCGCGACCGAACGAATAGATCATGGTCGGTCGGAAGACGCACCAGCGCAGGCCGGCGGCTTCGCATGCGTGTCGCACGGCCGTTTCAGCGTCCAGAAGGCCACATGCCAGCCGGCGCTCCGCGGGTTCGGTCGAATCCGCCTTGGTCATGACGCTGGTGGAACTGAAGGCGATCACCTCGCGCACGCCACGCTGCGCCAAGGTCGGTACCAAGCCGGGCAAGGCGTCGATCGGTGCCAGATTGATCGCGATGGCCGGTGATCCATCCGCCAGGATGGCATCGGGCCGGCGCATGTCGAAGGCGTGCAAAGTCAGGCGCGGCGACACGCCAATATCCGCTGTTGCCGGATCCCGGCAGAAGGCACGAATGCGATACCCGGCCGCCAGCAGGCGCGGCAGCAGGTGGCGACCGACCAGGCTGGTGGCGCCGAACACCCAGATCTCGTCCCGGCCATGCTCGACGCCTGAATCGACCGCCAGCGGCAGTTCGACGGGCGCCAGGCGGGCGGGCCGCGCCGCTCGCAGCAGGAAGCGCGCAACGATGGCCAAAGCCACTGGCACATGGAATAGCGCCCGCCAACCAAAGAAGTGGAACTTGCGAACATAACGGATCAAACCGCGATGCTTTTGCCATTCCACCCACAGCGGCCGTTGGCGACTCGACCTGCCCTTGAAATGGAGCACCTCCACATCGGGCACGAACAGAACATGCCGGCCCGCATCCCGGAAACGCCGACATAGATCGACGTCTTCCCAATGCAGAAAGTAGCCTTCATCAAACGAGCCGATACGGTCCAGATCGGTTCGCCGCACCACCATGAATGCACCTGAAATGGCCTCGACCGCCGTCGAACCTGCCGGCATCACGAGCGTCGGCTCGCGATTGCCTCCCAGCAATTGGCCGAACAGCGAACGCGGCGTGGGCAGCGCACGTCGGCAACTTTGCTCCTCGCTGCCATCGGGATTCCTGATCAGACAGCCGGCCATCCCCGCCTCGGGATGCGCTTCCAGCACGGCCACCATGCGAACCATCGTGTCCGGCCTCACCAGACAATCGGGATTCAGGAATAGCACGTAATCGCCCCTGGCCAACGCCAGCGCGCGGTTGTTGGCCGAGGCGAACCCAAGATTGCTGCCATTACGCAACACCCGCAGGCGGGAATCCAAGCGCGCGAGTGCTTCGACAGCCTCGATGCTGCCATCGTGAGAATCGTTGTCCGAAACGAGCACCTCGATAGCCGCCGCCGACGCGAGCGCCGAGTGCACGCACTCGATCAGCAGAGGGCCGCTATCGTGGCTGACGATGATGATAGAAACCATTGGCTCATCCACTACCCTTTGGCAACCCAACGATTCCCATGCGACTGGTCCACCACTACTCATAGCTACGCCCGTGCCACAATCGGCACGGCCCAATCCATCGGCCAAAGAATGCCGTATTCAGGAACATTGTCGACGCAAACCTCAATCGAACAGAACCCGGCGGCGGTAAGCCGTTGCAACAGATCCGTCTCTGAAAACATGCGCATTTCCAAGGTTGCGCCATCGCCACCATGAAACACCAGATTGTCAAAGATCTCCTCGTCACCCTCTACTGTCCGGTTATAAAGAAATCGCTTACCGGCGGTAGTGATAATGCGAAAGTCATGAAGACGGGGAAAGTGTTCCCGGGTGCCACCGGTCTTGACAAACGGAACGGTGAACAGGAAGCAGCCCTTGTCGCGCAACAGGCGTCTGGCATTCTTGAAGGCGTACCCAAGCGCAAATCCCGGAATATGCTCGAACACGTCACTGGACAGGAGAAAATCCGCCCGCCCAGCCATCTCTTCCGAAACATCGGTGATATCCAGGTGCGGAGGCTGATGGTAAAACGTGTTGGTGTAGGCAAAGCATTGTTCAAGCGAGCGTGCGTAGCCCTCCCAATCGCTCATCCCGATACCCACGATTTCCTTGCTTACCGGAAACTCCGGCAGGGGTAACACCCTGCCAAACAGTTCCTTCGACAGCCTGTAGATCAGCGAACGCATGCGCAGACT
>OEIV010001429.1_pt1 | contig 10906 bp, 7 predicted proteins | sample 1539231 | NCBI WGS metagenome assembly OEIV01 (sample SAMN03794762, study PRJEB22550) | activated sludge metagenome | feature: wastewater treatment plant; material: activated sludge; isolation source: Wastewater treatment plant of a petroleum refinery complex | place: Argentina: Buenos Aires ... | reverse complement strand
CCGGGGGGCTGTGCGGGCCCGCCAGACCCTCCAGGCCCTGCGCCAGCCGCGCCAGCCGCTGGCCGATGGCGTCGGCCACCGCGCCCCCCACACCCGTGTCGATCTCGTCGAAGATCAGCGTCGGCGCGGAACCCCTGGCCGCCAGCACCACCTTGAGCGCCAGCATGAAGCGCGCCAACTCGCCCCCCGAGGCCACCTTCATCAGCGGCGCCAGCGGCGTGCCCGGATTGGCCGATACCATGAATTCGATGCGGTCGATGCCCGTGGCGCCGGGCCGCCCGGCGTCGCTTTCCACCGCCGTTTCAAAGCGCGCCCGCTCCAGCTTCAGCGCCGGCAGTTCCGCCAGCACCGCCTTGTCCAGTGCCTTGGCCACCTTGCGCCGCGCCGCGCTCAATTCATCCGCCTGCTTGGCATAGGCCTCGGCGGCGGCGCGTTCGGTCTTCTCCAGCGCAGCCAATTTCTGTCCGCCATCAGTGAGACTCTGCAACTCCGCTTCCAGCCGGGTGCGCACCTGCGCCAGATCATCCACCGTGCTGCGGTGCTTGCGCGCCGCCGCCCGCAGCGCAAACAGCCGCTCCTCCGACTGCTCCAGCTCCTTGGGATCGAAGGCGAAGCTGCGCCGCGCTTCATCCAGCGCCCGGCCCGCCTCCGCCATTTCCTGCAACACCCGGTCCAGGGCGGCACATACGGCATCGAGCTTGCCCGCCGCCTGGTCCCTGCGCCGCTCCAGCTTGCGCAGCGCCGCGTTGAGCCGCGCCTCTTGCGCCACCTCGCCCGCCAGCGCGGCCTCGGCCTCGTCGAGCGCGCCCGCATAGTGCTCGGCATGCATCATCACCTGGCGCAATTCGGCCAGATGCCGTTCCTCGTCGGGCTGCGGATCGAGCTTGGCCAGTTCCGCCACCGCATGTTCGAGATAGTCGCGCTCGGCCTCGGCCTTGGCCATGAGGGCGCGATGCTCGGCCAGCGCCGTCCTGGCCGCGCTCATGTCGTCGTAACGCCGCGCCACCTCGGCTGCCCGTCCCTCCAGCCCGCCGAAGGCATCGACCAGCGTGCGGTGGGCCGAAACATCGACCAGCGCCCGGTCGGCATGCTGGCCGTGGATTTCCGCCAGCAGTGCCGCCACCTGCCGCAGCAGGGTCAGGCTCACCGGCTGGTCGTTGATGAGGGCGCGCGAAGGCCCCTCCGCCGTCTGGATGCGGCGGATCACCAATTCCTCGGCAGCGTCGATCCCCTCCTCCGCCAGCAATTTCACCACCGCATGAGTCTTGGGCAGAGAGAAGGCCGCCGCCACCGTGCCCTTGGCCTGTCCGGCCCGCACGAGGGAGGAGTCGCCGCGCGCCCCCAGCGCCAGACCCAGCGCATCGAGCAGGATGGACTTGCCCGCCCCCGTCTCGCCGGTCAGCACGGTCATGCCGCCGGAAAGCTCCAGGTCGAGCTTTTCGATGAGGACGATATCGCGGATGGAAAGGGCCGAAAGCATGGCACCTTATAGCCCGCCCGCCTCTTGAACAAAAGGGGAACTTGCGGATTCTGCGGGGTCCACTGAGGGATGCGTTGCGTCCAATCAATTGGCCAATGGGTTCAACGACCGGAAGGCCTTGGAAATCCACGACGCCTCGTTCTCGACCGGGGCCTGGCCACCATTGGCCACCAGATTATAGGCGTCCTGATACCACTGGCTGTTGGGATAGTTGTGGCCCAGCACCGCCGCCGCCGTCTGCGCCTCGGAGGCCACGCCCAGCGCCGTGTAGGACTCGGTCAGGCGGTAGAGCGCCTCCGGCGTGTGGCTGGTGGTCTGATAATCGGTGACCACGCGCTTGAAACGGTTGATGCCCGCGAGATAGTCGCCGCGCTTCACGTAATAGCGGCCCACTTCCATTTCCTTGCCCGCAAGATGGTCGCGCGCCACCGCCGCCTTCTTGGCCGCATCCGCCGCATAGGGCGATTCCGGGAAGCGCTTCTGCACCTCGTCCAGCGCGTCCAGCGCCTTCTGGGTCTGCGACTGGTCGCGCTTCACATCGTTGATCTGTTCGTAGTTCGACAGCGCCACCAGATAATAGGCATAGGGCGTATCGCGGTGGCCAGGATGGAGCGAGATGAAGCGCTGCCCGGCGTTGATGGCATCGTCATAGGCGTTGCGCTGATAGTTGGCGAAGGCCTGCATCAGCAGCGCCTTGGTGGCCCATTGCGAATAGGGATACTTGCGTTCCACCTCGGAGAACTTCTTGGCCGCCTGCTTGTAGGACCCGTCGTTGAGACGGGCGAGGCCATCATTGTATAGCTGCGCCACCGCCGCGCCATCATTGGCCGCGCTCATGTCGGGTGACAGCGCGCCACCGGCCGAGGCCGCCATGGTGTCGCTGTCGCCGCCATCCAGCATGCCCTTCAGCGGATTGGAACAGCCGACGAGAACCAGGCTGGCCGCCGCCGCCAACGCAAGACGCCAGCCAGGCACAAAACCACGGCGATGGAAAACCGAACCTGACTGCATGAAAACTGTTTCCGCTGCTGTAACGCTCCCCCTTCTATCCCAGCCGGGCGCGGGGGGAAAGCCCGGCGGACATGGCGCGCGTGACTGCTGCACAGACAGAAAAAACCCGGCGGAAGTGTGGCCGCCGGGTTGAACGCTTGCGGTGACAGGAGGTCAGTTGGCGGCGCGGCGCAGGAAGGCCGGGATCGCCAGATTGTCGTCATCCAGCGCCTGATCGTGAATCTGCGGCAGTTCCGGCTGGCGCGGCTTGGCCGCAATGACCTTGGCCTCGCTGCGTGGCGCGATGGTCGGTTCCTTCGGTGCCAGCACCGGGTCTTCGCGCCGCCCCAGACCCACCTGGGCCAGACGCTCGAACAGGCCCATCTTCTTCTTGGTCGCGGTCTCGGCGATCTTCTCGATGCGGTCGTGCTGGCGGGCAATCTGCTGCTGCGCAAGCGGCGGAAAATCCTCGATGGCGGGCATGCGCGGCTGCACCCGCGGGGCCGGCGCGGCAGCGGCGGGGCGCCCACCGGCGGCGGCACCACGGCCATGGCTTCTTCATAGACCGGTTCCGGCGCGGGCGGCGCGACGCGCGCCGCCATGGGCGCCGGCTGCACCACCTTCTGCACCACCACGGCGGGCTTCTCTGCCAGCGCCGGCTCGGGCAGCGCGGCCTTGTCAAGCATCAAGCCGGTGGCGACCACCGACACGCGCATGGTGCCTTCCAGTGAATCGTCGAAGGTGGCGCCGAGGATGATATTGGCTTCGGGGTCCACCTCCTCGCGGATGCGGGTGGCCGCTTCGTCCACCTCATAGAGGGTGAGGTCTGGTCCACCGGCGATGGAGATGAGCAGCCCGCGCGCGCCGCGCATGGAGACGTCATCGAGCAGCGGGTTGGAAATGGCGGCTTCGGCGGCCTCGATGGCGCGCTTCTCGCCCGAGGCCTCGCCCGTGCCCATCATCGCCTTGCCCATTTCCATCATGATGGCGCGGACGTCGGCGAAGTCGAGGTTGATGAGGCCTTCCTTGGTCATGAGTTCGGTGATCGAGGCCACCCCGGAATAGAGCACCTGGTCGGCCATGGCGAAGGCCGCCGCGAAGGTGGTCTTTTCGTTGGCGACGCGGAACAGGTTCTGGTTGGGAATGACGATGAGCGTGTCCACGAACTGCGCCAGCTGTTCGATGCCGCGCTCGGCGGTGGCCATGCGGCGCACGCCTTCGAAGTGGAAGGGCTTGGTCACCACGCCGACGGTCAGGATGCCCTGCTCCTTGGCGGCGCGGGCAATGACCGGGGCCGCCCCGGTGCCGGTGCCGCCGCCCATGCCGGCGGTGATGAAGCACATGTGCGCGCCGGCCAGATGATCGAGAATTTCCGGCAGGGCCTCCTCGGCGGCGGCAGCGCCCACCTGCGGATGCGAGCCTGCGCCCAGGCCCTGGGTCAGGGCTGAACCCATCTGGATGCGCCGTTGCGCCGCCGATTGCAGCAGCGCCTGGGCGTCGGTGTTGGCCACCACGAACTCCACCCCTTCGAGGCGGCTTTCGATCATGTTGTTGACGGCATTGCCGCCCGCCCCGCCCACGCCGAAGACCGTGATGCGCGGCTTGAGTTCATTAAGATTGGGCACAGCGAGATTGATGGTCATGGCGCGATCCACGGCAAGAGGTTAACCGGCGTTCAGTTTTCTTACCCAAACTCTAACAATTGGTTAACGCGCGCTAACCAAACCGCGAAAAGTGAGGCAAAACCTGAGTCAAATTGACTCAAGCTGCGGCGGAAAATTAACCATTGTGGCGGCGCCGGACCAGACAAGGCTTGCGGAAATTTCTAGTATCTCGCGCAAATTCAATTACATGGAGTCATTTTCTGACTCTTCATGTCAAGTTGGCGGCGGCCTGTGTTACAGCGCCTCGGCCAGCCAGCGCCCCACCCGGCGGGCATAGCCCATGTGCGCCTCGGTCAAGGCCGTCGCCGCCGCCTGCGGCATGGCAAAGACCGGTTCCGGGGCGGCGGCATGCAGCACCAGCCCCGAGGCCACGGCAAAGCCCGGGTGCCGCGCTGTATCCGGCATGGCGGACAGGGCCGCCACACTGCCCTGCCGCACCGGCCGGGCCAGCACGGTCTGGGCGAAATCCCGAAGGCCGGTGAGCTGGCTGGCCCCACCGGTCAGCACCACCCGCACCCCGCCGAAGCGGGCGAAGGCGGGCAGCGCCAGTTTCATCTGGATGAGTTCGAAGGTTTCCTCCAGCCGGGGCCGGATGATGGCCGACAGGGCCGAACGCGGCACCTTGTTGACCATGTCAGCCCCGCGCTCGCCGAGCAGCGGCACGCTCAAAAGGTCGCGGTCATCGGCGGCGGTGGCAAAGACCGAACCCCACAGCGTCTTCATGCGCTCGGCATGGGCGATGGAGGTGGAAAGACCGCGCGCAATGTCATGGGTCACGTGCAGGCCGCCCACCGGCACCACGTCGGCGGCCACCAGCTTGCCGTCATGGAACAGGGACAGGCCCGTCACCGCGCCGCCCATTTCAATGACCAGCGTGCCCAGTTCCAGCTCGTCGTCCACCAGTGCGGCGCGCGCCGCCGCATGGGGCGCCAGCACCTGACCGGCGATGGCGAGATGGGCGCGCGCGATCGCCATGGCGAGATTGCGCAGCGGGGCCGGATCAACGGTGACCAGACCGACCTCGACGCCCAGCACCCCGCCATGCAGGCCGAGCGGCTCGCCGGTCAGCCTGCCGCCGTCCAGCGTGTAATAATTGGGGGCCAGTTTCATGACATGGCGGCCCTGGGCATCGGCCTTGGCCAGCGCCAGCGCCACCACCGTGTCGCGGTCGCGCGGGCTGACCACGCCGGTCTGGGTTTTCACCGTGGCGGAAAAGGCGCGCGACTGCGGCTTGCCGCCGGAGACCGCCACATGAACTTCGGAAATCGAAGTCTGGGCCATGCGCTCGGCGGCGTCCACCGCCAGCCGGATGACGCGCTCGGCCTCGTCGACATTGACCACGACGCCACCCTTGATGCCGCGCGAGGCCTGATGACCAAGCCCCAGGACCTTCACCTGCGGGGCCGCGCCCACGCCCGCCACGCGGTGCCGCGCCGGCTGCACTTCAGCAATGAGACAGGAGATCTTGGTGGTGCCGACATCCAGCGCCGCAACGACATTGCGCTTCGCCACACCCTGGCCACGGCTTGCCTGCCGGCCATTCAGCGGAACCACACTCATACGCCCTACTCCACCAACACCAGAACTTACTGTGTCTGGCTCAGCTTGACCCCCTGAGCCACCCCATCCGCCGGAGCCTCGGCCACCGCCACTGTCATCTCGCCCGGTGTGCGCAGGTCAATCAAACTGACCGCCTTGGCGAGAAGATGCTGGCTGTGGTCCAACTCCGCCACCCGTTTCAGTGCCTCGCCTTCCCCCGTCTCGGGCAGCGCAATCTTCACGCCGTTGTCGAGGTAAAGGGTCCAGCGCCGGTCACCCACGCGGGCTGCGGCCTTGACCTTCAACCTTAAATCGGGAGTGGCTTCCAGATGGTTAACAAGCGCCGAAGCCGCCATGTTCGCGCCCTCGCCGGTGATCAGCAGAAGCCCCGGCAGGCGGCGCGGGTCCAGCCCCGACATGGCAAAGCCGGAACTGTCGATGACGTAATATTGCCCCGCCCTCTGCCAGATGGCGAAGGGCGCGCGCTCGGTGACCGCGATTTCAAGCTGGTTGGGATAGAGGCGCTGCACCTTGGCGCTGCCCACCCAGTCCAGCCCCTCCAGCAAGCGGCGGGCGCGGGCCGCGTCAAAACCGATGAGCGAACCGCCGGGCTTCACCGCGATGGCCGACAGAACCTGTTCCGGCTGCTGATGGACCAGCCCGGTGATGCGAATATCGTCGGCGGCAAGACCCATCAGCCCCGCCAGCTTCCCCGGCCACTTCGCCACCGGGCTGCCTTCGAAATCAAAATGTCCGCCAAGGGCGAGGCCATGCAGCAGCGTGGCCGCCAGAAAGGCCACCGCGCCCGCCCGCGCCAGGGTGCGCAAACCCCGAGACTGCGCCAGCGCCAGGGCCCCGCGCTGCCCGGCCTTGCGCCGCGTCAGCGGTTCAGCGATGCGTCGTTCACCATCCATGTCACCAGTTCCTCAAAGGGGTGTCCGGCATGGGCCGCCAACTCCGGCACCAGCGATGTGCCGGTCATGCCCGGCTGTGTATTCACTTCCAGCAGAATGAGTTCGGGCTGGCGGTTGGGCGAGTCATCAAGCCGGAAGTCCGTGCGCGACACGCCCCGGCAGCCCAGCGCCTGGTGCGCCATCAGGGAATACTGCTGGCACTTGCGATAGATCTCCCTGGGAATGTCCGCGGGCAGCACATGGCGCGAGCCGCCCGGCGCATATTTCGACTTGTAGTCATAGAACTCGCCCGCATCGGCGATGATTTCGATGACGCCCAGCGCCACATCGCCCATGACCGCGCAGGTCAGTTCCTTGCCCGGAATGAAGCGCTCCACCATGGCCTTGTCGCCGAAGAGTTCGCGCTTTTCGAGAATTTCCGCAGGTGGCGAATTGCGGTTGCTGTCCACGATATAGACGCCGACGCTGGACCCCTCGTCCACCGGCTTCACCACATAGGAACCGCTCATGACATGGCGGCTGGCCACCACGTCAAGCTCGGCCAGCAGGCTGTCGGCCACGGGAATGCCCGCGGCGCGGAAAATGGCCTTGGATTTTTCCTTGTGCATGGCCACAGCCGAAGCCAGCACACCGGAATGAGTATAGGGGATCTTCAGGGTCTCCAGCAGGGCGGAGGCCATGCCGTCCTCGCCCCACTTGCCATGCAGCGCATTGAAGGCCACATCGGGTTTCAGGTCCTGCAACACCGCGTGGATGGTTTCGGCGCGCACGTCGATGGGCACCACATTGAAGCCCGCCTTCTTGAGCGCGAAGGTGCAGGCCTCGCCCGAAGCCAGCGACACTTCGCGTTCCGCCGACCAGCCGCCCATGAGAACGGCCACCGTGGTTTCACGCGGAATCCGCTTGATCCCGACCAGCATCATGCCCCCCCTTCGCTGGGAAGCCCGATGCGCTTGATCTCCCATTCAAGATCGACCCCGGAGGTTTCCCTGACTCGCCGGCGCACCAACTCACCCAGGTTTTCAATGTCGGCCGCCGTGGCCCCGCCCTCATTGATGAGGAAATTGCAATGCATGTCGGAGACACGCGCCCCGCCCAGGATGTGACCGCGCATGCCCGCCTTGTCGATCAGCTGCCATGACTTCTGGCCCGGTGGATTCTTGAAGGTCGAACCGCCGGTCTTGGTGCGGATGGGCTGCGACGCCTCGCGCTTGGCGGTGATGTCGTCCATGGCCGCGATGATGTCCTCGATGCGCCCCGGCCTGCCCTGAAACAGCGCCGCGGTGAAGATCAGCCCTTCCGGCGCGCCGCAATGGCGATAGCTGTAGCCCATGTCGGCATTGTTCAGCACCGTGATCGTCCCCTTCCGGTCCACCGCGCGGGCTTCCACCAGCACGTCCCTGGTTTCCCCGCCATGCGCTCCGCCGTTCATGCGCAGCGCCCCGCCGATAGTGCCCGGTATACCTCTGAGAAAGGTTAATCCATCGATACCATTATCCGCCGCAAAGCGCGCCAGCCGCATGTCCGGCACCGCCGTGCCCACCCGGATGCGATGCTCGTCCTCGACCTCCAGCCCGGCAAAGCCGCGCCCCAGCCGGATGACCACGCCGGGCACGCCGCCGTCGCGCACCAGCAGATTGGACCCCACGCCGATGACATAGACCGGAATATCCTCCGGCGTGGCGTTCAGGAACTGCGCCAGGTCCGCCTCGTCGGCGGGCGTGAACAGCACTTCCGCCGGTCCCCCCACCCGAAACCAGGTGAGGTCGGCCAGGGCAGCGTTGGCTTCGAGCCGTCCGGCCACCGGCGGCAGGCGCTGCAACAGGGCTTCACCGTCGATCTTCGCCATGGCTCACGCCCTTCCGTCGAAGGCCGCGAGCTGTCCGGGCAGCGCATAGGCCCACTGGCTGATGGTGCCCGCCCCCAGGCAGACCACGACATCGCCGGGCTGGACCAGGCCACGCACCAGCGCTGCCAGTTGCTCGGGCCCGTCAATCTTGTGGACCGCGCGGTGGCCCCGGTTATGAATGCCCTCGGCCAAGGTGGCATGCGACACGCCCTCCATGGGTGCCTCGCCCGCCGCATAGACCGGGGCCACGACCACGGCGTCGGCATCATTGAAGGCCGAACAGAATTCGTTGAACAGATCATGGAGCCGGGTGTAGCGGTGCGGCTGCATCACCGCCACCACCTTGCCCGCCGTCACGCGCCGGGCCGCCGCCAGCACGGCGGCAATCTCCACCGGATGGTGGCCGTAATCGTCGAAAACGGTGACGCCATTGTGCGCGCCCGTTCGGGTGAAGCGGCGCTTCACGCCCTCGAAGCCGGAAAGACCGCGGCGCAGCGCCTCCGCCTTGATGCCCAACTCGCGCGCCACGGCGATGGCGGCGGTGGAATTCAGCGCATTGTGGTCGCCCGGCATGGCCAGGGCCAGATTGTTGATATCTTCGATCTCGCCGGTGCGGCGGTTGGTGTAGCGCACCGAGAATTGCGTGAGGCCATCGACATAGGAAATCTCGCCCAGACGATAGTCGGCCTGCGGGCTGCGGCCATAGGTGATGACGCGGCGGTCATGGATCTGGCCGATCAATTCCTGCACCACCGGATGGTCCATGCACATGACGGCGAAGCCATAGAAGGGAATGTTCTCGACGAAGGCGCGGAAGGCTTCCTTGGCCTTGTCGAAGGTGCCGTAATGATCGAGGTGTTCGGGATCGATGTTGGTGACGATGACCACATCGGCGGGCAGTTTCACGAAGGTGCCGTCGGACTCGTCCGACTCCACCACCATCCAGTCGCCCTTGCCCAGGCGCGCATTGGTGCCATAGGCGTTGATGATGCCGCCGTTGATCACCGTGGGATCATAACCGCCCGCATCGAGCAGCGCCGAGACGATGGAGGTGGTGGTGGTCTTGCCATGCGTGCCGCCCACCGCCACGCAGGACTGGAAGCGCATGAGTTCGGCCAGCATCTCCGCCCGGCGCACCACCGGCAGGAAGCGCGCCCGCGCCTCCACCAGTTCGGGATTGTCGGGCTTCACCGCCGAGGACATGACCACCACCTGCGCCTCGCCCAGGTTGGCCGCCGCATGGCCGATGGCCACCGGAATGCCCATCTTCCGCAGCCGCGCCACGTTGTAATTGTCCGACAGGTCCGAGCCCTGCACCTTGTAGCCCAGCGTGGTCATGACCTCGGCGATGCCGCTCATGCCGATGCCGCCGATGCCGATGAAATGAATGGGGCCGATATCGCGGGGAAGTTTCATGGATCAATCCGTCAAATCACCAGAGGGTTCAGAGCCAGTGCCTCGGCCACATCGGCCAGACGCTCGGCGGCATCGGGCCGCCCGTGGCCAAGGGCCGCCGCCGCAGCCCGCTGCAGGGTTTTCTCGTCATAGCGCACATGCGTCAGGAATGCCGCAAAATCCGATGCGCCGAGTTCGGCCTGTGGACGAACCCAGCCCGCCCCGGCTTCGGCAAAACTCCTGGCGTTGTAAAGCTGGTCGCTGTCGAGCGATCCGGGCAGCGGCACCATGACGGCGGGCCTGCCGATGACGCCAAGTTCGGCCACGGTGGACGCGCCCGAACGGCAGATCACCAGGTGGGACTCGGCAATGCGCCGCGGCATGTCCATGAAGAAGGGCTGCAACGCGGCGGCAAGGCCCATGTCCTGGTAGTGCGCCGTCAGCGCCTCGTGGTCCTCGTGCCGCACCTGCTGGGTGATAACGATGGACTTCAGCATGGCGGGCGCCAGTTCCTTCAGCACCCTGGGCATGAACTCGGCGAAGAAACGCGCCCCCTGCGAGCCGCCGAAAACCAGAATCTTGAAGGGCTCGCTGGCGGTGAGCGGCGGATAGGGCGACGCCTGTTCGGCCAGCGCCAGGGCGCGCACCGGATTGCCGGTGAACACCAGTTTCTTCCGCGCCTTCTCCGGCAGGCCGCGCACCTCCGGGAAGGACGAGGCCACCCGCCCGGCAAAGCGCGCCAGCGCCCGGTTGGCCCGGCCCATCACCGCATTCTGCTCGTGCACCAGGCTGGGGATCTTCAGCCGCGCCGCCGCCAGAATGGGCGGAAAGGACGGATAGCGGCCAAAGCCCGCCACCACCGAAGGCTTCTCCGCCGCCAGAATGGCCCTGGCCTTGCGGAACCCGGCATGGAGCCGCAAGGCCTGCCCCGGCAAGCGCAGCGGCTGGCCCGGTGTCAGCGTCGCCGCCGGCACCACATGCACGCTCTCGGCGGGAAAATTCTTTCCGGAGGCGCGCACCCGCCCATCGGGCCTCAATTTCGGGGGCCCCCCCCCCCCCCCCCGCCCCCCCGCCC
>OEIV010001428.1_pt1 | contig 10912 bp, 10 predicted proteins | sample 1539231 | NCBI WGS metagenome assembly OEIV01 (sample SAMN03794762, study PRJEB22550) | activated sludge metagenome | feature: wastewater treatment plant; material: activated sludge; isolation source: Wastewater treatment plant of a petroleum refinery complex | place: Argentina: Buenos Aires ... | reverse complement strand
AGCGCTCGGGCTTGGGTCCCCGCGATCTGACGCCCGGTTCTACGCAGGACGCCCTCGGTGGCAAGACCTACTGGGCTGCAACTGCCGAGGTCCGCTTCCCGCTTCCGCTCATCCCCGATGACATCGGCATGAGCGGCGCCGTGTTCGCCGACGCCGGCTCGTTGTTCGGCGCCTCGAATCGGGCGAAAGCGGCGATCGCCAATGCTGGCGGCGTCATCGGCGACGACTCGACCATCCGGTCGTCGGTCGGTGCGTCGATCCTGTGGAACTCGCCGGTCGGTCCGCTGCGCGTCGACTTCGCCAAGGTGCTCACCAAAGAGAAGTACGACGAGGAGCAGTTCTTCCGCTTCGGTGCTTCGACCAAGTTCTGATACGCCTCACGCAGCGCGTGTGGACTGCACAAGACGCGAACGCCGGGGCCCTGCTCCGGCGTTCTTGCTTTGCGTATGGACTTGGTGGGGACGAGGTGACGGGGACGATTGCCGGCTGCGCCCGGTGACGGCCGCGGTAGCTGTTTGCCAAGAGGTGAGCGGGGCGAGCGCCGGTTGCGGGGCATCGTCTAATCAGCGTCGGCATTGCCCTGGAGTTGGTTCGGCTCTGGTCGAATCGCGTTCGCGCCTTCTCAGTGATGACAAGAACGCTCTGGGCGGCTTTGTTTGGCTGCGGTTCACGCTCTCGGCGAAAGGCCGCGTTGCTTCACGCCCGCAGAGACAGCGCACGAGGGCGTTGGAGGGAATGAAGGGGCTGCCGTCACGCGGCGGCTTCTTCAAATGGGGCCCGGGCGATGAGGCCGGAAGGTCGGAGGACCGTCGTTCACGCTGTGCGACCAAGAGATCGACGGCGCGGCGCTCTCCGGTCGAGTGCGAGCGGCTTCGTTTGCATCACCTTCGCAAACCGACAATCGGTGCGTTTGACGCTTTCGATGGAAACGGCGGCTGCATCGAACTCGTCCGGTCGCACCAGCGCGCGCATCAACTGGCTTTGCAGCGCGCGGCGGCCATCCTGCGGCGCAACACGGACTGGCGGTTGACAACCGTCGAGGTGACGGCGAATTCGCCTAACTGGCGCGTGCAACCAGACATGCTCCTCGTGCTACGGTCGCGCCCACGATTCTGACTGGCCATGACCGGAGAAAGGGCATCGCATGCAGCATCCGGGCTTTTTCGAGCGTCTCGGACCGTTCACCCTCGAAGCCGTCGCCAAGGCGGTCGGTGCCGAGTTGCCACCGGGTGCGGACGCGACGCGGCTCGTGCACGATGTGCGCCCGCTCAACGAGGCAGGTCCTGACGATCTTTCGTTCGTCGATAACCGCAAATATCTGCCGCAACTCGAGACGACGCGGGCCGGGTTCTGCCTCGTGGTGCCGTCCCTCGCCGCAAGGGTTCCGGCCGGGACCATGCCCCTGACGAGCAAGGCTCCGTACCGCTCGTTTGCTCTGGCGCTGCAACTCTTCTACCCCTCGGCGATGCGCCCGCGCGCCGCGCGCGCCGATGCCGGCACGCTGATCGACCCGACGGCCGAGATCGAGGAGGGCGCCGAGATCGAGCCGGGCGCGGTGATCGGAGCCGAGGCTGCGATCGGCAAGGGCAGCCGCATCGCGGCCGGGGCCGTGATCGGCTACCGCGTACACATCGGCAGGGGCTGCTATATCGGCCCGCAATCGACCATCACCCACGCCCTCGTCGGCGACCGGGTCATCATCCACGCCGGCGTTCGGATCGGCCAGGACGGCTTCGGCTTTGCGATGGGGCCGGGCGGGCACGTCAAGGTGCCGCAGATCGGGCGCGTGGTGATCCAGGACGACGTCGAAATCGGTGCCAATACCTGCATCGATCGCGGCGCTCTTAAGGATACGATGATCGGAGAAGGCACTAAAATTGATAATCTCGTGCAAATCGGGCACAACGTGATCATGGGTCGCAATTGCGTGATCGTGGCCCAAACCGGTATTTCGGGCTCGACGGAGCTGGGCGATTTTGTCGTCATGGGCGGTCAGTCGGGTACGGTCGGTCACATCAAAGTAGGGACAGGCGCGCAAATTGCCGGCGGAAGCCACCCGAAGGACAACGTGCCACCCGGCGCGCGTATGGGCGGCACGCCGGCGCGACCGCTGAAGCAATGGGCGCGCGAGCTTGCGACGTTGACGCGGCTCGCGCAGAAGGGCGGCGACAAGGCCGGTTCCGGCGACGAGCCGGCCGGCTAGGCGTCCCCCGCGAGGAACTATCGACGAAAAGCGGATGGCGCCCGCCTAGGCCCATCCCGCAAGACGTGTTCGACCAAGAGGCCGTGGAAAGAGACGAAGCGATGAACGACGCATCCGTTAAGCCGCAGCTCGGCACCGCCGATATCATGCGCGTGTTGAAGCTGTTGCCGCATCGCTATCCGATGCTGCTCGTCGACCGCATCTACGACATGGATGGCGACGAGAGCTGCGTCGGCCTCAAGAACGTCACCATCAACGAGCCGTTCTTCCAGGGACACTTCCCGCAATTCCCGGTGATGCCGGGCGTGCTCATCATCGAAGGTCTCGCGCAGACCGCGGGCGCGCTGTGCGTCTCGAGCCTCAAGGAAGACTACAAGGCCGAGCTCGTCTATTTCATGGGCATCGACCGCGCCAAGTTCCGCCGGCCGGTGGTGCCTGGCGACCAGCTCCACTATCACGTCCGCAAGGTGCGCAACCGCGGCCGTGTGTGGAAGTTCTTCGGCGAGGCCAAGGTGGACGGGCAGGTGGCGGCCGAGGCCGAAGTCAGCGCCATGCTCGCCGACACTGCAGATGCACGGGCCTTCGCGAGCAAGCATGGCTGATCAGAACATTCATCCGACGGCCGTCGTCGAGGACGCGAGCCGTCTTGGCGCCGGCGTCAAGATCGGCCCCTACTGCGTGGTCGGCGCGGATGCGGTGCTCGGCGATGGCGTCGAGCTCGTCTCGCACGTCGTCGTCGCGGGCCATACGACGATCGGGGCGCGCACGCGGATTTTTCCCTTCGCCTCGATCGGCCATCAGCCGCAGGACCTGAAATTCAAGGGTGAGCGCACGACGCTCGCGGTCGGCAGCGACTGCATCATCCGCGAAGGCGTGACGATGAACCCGGGTACCGAGGGTGGCGGCTCCAAGACCGTCGTCGGCGACCGCTGCGCGTTCCTCGCCAACAGCCACGTCGGCCATGACTGCATCGTCGGCAACAACGTCATCTTCTCGAACAACGTGATGCTGGCCGGCCATTGCAACGTCGGCGATTTCGCGATTCTCGGCGGCGGCGCGGCGGTCATACAGTTCGCGCGCGTCGGGCCGCATGCCTTCGTCGGCGGCATGTCGGGGCTCGAGAACGATCTCATTCCCTACGGCATGGCGCTCGGCAATCGCGCCTATCTCTCCGGACTGAATATCGTCGGCCTGCAGCGGCGCGGCTTCTCGCGCGCGGACATCCACGATCTGCGCCGGGCCTACCGGCTGTTGTTCGCGGCAGAGGGCACGTTGCTCGAACGCGTTGACGACGTTTCGGCCGAATTCTCCGGGCATCCGATCGTCGCCGAGATCGTCGCCTTCATTCGCGCCGGCGGCAAGCGGTCGATCTGCACGCCGCGCGGAGTGAACGAAGCCTGATCGGACAAGCGTGGACCTGTCATGAGCGTGTCCCGCCGCATCGGCATACTCGCAGGCGGCGGCAGTCTGCCGCGCGAGGTGGCAGACGCGGTGGCGGCGCGCGGCATTCCCCTGCACATCGTCGCCCTCGACAGTGAGGCCGAAGCCTCGTTCGGTCCGTATCCCGTAACGCGGGTCGGCTGGGGTGAGATCGGCCGCATGGTGCGCAAGTTTCGGCAGGCGGGCGTCACGGATCTGGTCATCATCGGCGGCGTGCGCCGCCCGGACCTCGGCGCCATCAAGCCCGACTTCGGCTTCTTCAGCGCCCTGGCGACCGTCACCCGGCTGGTGCTCGCGGGCGGCGACGACAAGGTGCTTCGCGGTGTCATCGCGTTTCTGGAAGGCAAGGGCCTGAAGGTGGTCGGACCGGCGCGGGTCGCCCCGGAGCTGCTCATTGGCGCCGGCCCGCTCGCGCGCCACGCGGCGGATGAAGCGATGATCGCCGACGCGCGGCTCGGCTTTGCTGCCATCGGCGCGCTCGGCGCACTCGACATCGGCCAGGCCGCCGTCGTTTCGAACGGATGCCTCGAGGCGCTGGAAGGGGCCGAAGGGACGGATGGGCTGCTCCAGCGCGTCGCGGCGCAGCGGCGCTCGGGCGGCATTCCGCCGGGTGTCACGCGCGGCGTACTGGTGAAGCGTGTGAAACCGGGGCAGGACGAGCGTATCGACTTGCCGGTGATCGGTCCCGAAACGGTAACGCGCGCGGTCGAGGCCGGGCTTGCTGGCATCGTCGTCGAGGCGGGGCACGTGCTTGCCGCGCGGCGCGACGAACTCGCGATCCGCGCCAACGCGGGCGGGCTCGTTGTCGCCGGCCTCGAGGTCGATCGTGCATCGGCGGCGAAAATGCTGGCGGACGCAGCCGAGCGCCAGCGGCTGCGGCGCTCCGGTGGGGGCCTCGTGAGCATTCTGCTCGGTCGTGGCTCCCCGGCCGGCATCACCACCATAGGCCGCGTGGCCGTGCCGCGCGGGGCGGTGCGCGACCTGCGCAAGGGGGCGGCCGTGATCGCCGCCATGGAGCCGATCGGGGGATCGCGCGCGGTCGCGGTCGTGCGCGGGCATGTCCTCGCGGTCGAGACGGGAGAAGGGCCGCGCGCCGCCATCGAGCGGGCCGCCGGACACCGGCAGTGGGGTGATGGCCGCGTCAAGTGGCGCGCGGGCGTCGCGACGCTGGCCGGTGGTCGCGACACCAGCCCCGAGGTCGTTGCGGCGGCGGCGGCGGCAGGCTTCGCCGGCATCGCGGTGCGGCTGAAGCGGTTCTCCGCCGGTGTCGCCCCCGATACCATCGCCGCTGCGGACGCCGCGGGGTTGTTCATTGCCGGGCTTCCGGAAGCAGGGGACGGGAACCATGCTTGAGAACGCGAACGGTTCGGGCGTCGGGGAGCGTGGGCCGGGCGGTGATGGTTCTGTCCGCCCGCTCCGCCTCGCCGTCGTCGCTGGTGAGCATTCCGGTGATCTGCTCGGCGGCAAGCTGATGGAGGCCCTGAACGCCGCGACGGGCGGGCGTATCGTCTATGCGGGGGTCGGCGGCGAGCACATGGAGGCGCACGGCCTCTCATCCATCTTCCCGCTCGCCGAGGTGGCGGTGATGGGGCCGCTGTCGATCCTGCCGCGTCTGCCGCGTATCGTCCGCCGCGTCTACAACGCGGTCGATGCGACGATCAGTTTCGAGCCCGATGCCGTCGTCATCATCGATAGCCCCGAGTTCACCCACCCGATCGCCAAGCGCATCCGCAAGCGCCGCCCCGCGATACCCATCATCGATTACGTCAGTCCGAGCGTTTGGGCATGGCGGCCCGGCCGCGCCCGGCGCATGCGCGCCTACGTCGATCATGTGCTTGCTCTGCTGCCCTTCGAGCCGTCTGCGCACGAGCGCCTCGGTGGCCCCAAGTGCACCTACGTCGGTCATCCGATGATCGAGCGCTACGACTGGATCAGGGCGCGCGACAGTGCGGCGCTCGCCGAACGGCTCGGGCTCGATCCGGCGCGTCCGGTGCTCGTCGTCTTGCCGGGGAGCCGGCCCTCCGAGGTCTCGCGCCTGATGCAGCCATTCGGTGCGCGGATTGGTGGAGGCGGGTGTCGCAGGCTGGACCGTTCGCCCGCACATCGTCTCGGGGGACGACGACAAGTTCGCCGCTTTCCGCCTCGCGACGGCCGCGCTCGCCGCATCGGGTACGGTCACGCTCGAACTCGCGGTCGCCGGCACGCCGATGGTGGTCGCCTATCGGGTCGATCAGGTCGCCGCGCGGCTGCGCTTCCTGCTCAAAGTGCATTCGGTGGTGCTGGCCAACCTAGTGCTCGGCGAGAATGCGTTCCCGGAATTGCTGCAGGAGGACTGCACGGGAGAAAAGCTCGCCGCCGCGCTGGCTCCGCTCCTTTCAGAAACGCCACAGCGACGTGCACAACTGGCGGCGCTAGAGCGCATTCCATCGCGGCTGCTGCTCGATCACGGCACGCCGAGCGAGCGTGCCGCCGAAGTGGTGCTGGCGGCGCTGCCAACTGGGCGCGGGTAGCGCCCTTACGTTCCTGTCCGATCAGTCGAACGGCTTGCGGTTTCGCCTCCGTTCGACGCGCTCCGGCCGTGTGCCGGCGCACCGCCGTGCGGTGATGAGACCGAATCAGGAAACCGCCACCCGATAGCGGATGTGCTTGCCGAGCTTGCAGTAGCCACGGCGCCACTCGAGAGGCCGGTCCTTGTCGGTGAACACGACGCGATCGATGTGCAGCATGGCCGTACCGGCATCGACGCCGAGATCGCGCGCCGCATCTTCCGGCAACGCGCGCACCGTCACTTCTTCGACGGCGTGGTCGGGCAGCAGGCCGTAACGTTGCGTCATCGATGTAATGCGCGTCGGAATGGGTACGGTATCGAGCAGGTGTGGAAAGAGGCGCGAAGGCAGCGAGACCTCTTCGACCATGAAGGCTTCGTCGTTCAACAGACGAACCTGGCAAAGGCGAACGCAGTCTTCTCCCTCGGCAAGCCGCAGCCGATTGCGTTCTTCATCGGTGGCGGAACCGATGGCCGTCGAAATGACGATGGCCTTGGCGTTCGCTATCTCTCCGTCTCCCTGTTGCAGCGCGCTGAAACGCGACGGCACCTTCCCCGAGGCGTGGTCCACCACGAAGGTGCCGCGGCCTCTGCGCCGTTCGATCAGCTTTCGCCTTTCCAGAATGTCGAGGGCCTTGCGTACCGTACCAACGCTGAGGTTCAGGTCCGCCGCCAGTTCCTGCTCGCCGGGAATCGCAGGTCCCGGCTTCCATGCGCCGGAGAGGATCCTGCTGATGAATACATCGGCCACTTGATCGTAGAGTGTCTTGGTTTGAAACCGCATGTTCGCGTCCTTCGGCAAGACGACTGCATTTGATTCCATAGAGGAGTTTCCTCCGATATCTGCGTAACTGCAACCTAAGCGTTTGCGCAGGTCATTATCTGTGCGCAAATCATTGGTGCAATGTTCTATAAAGAACGCAGTTTACACAGCGCTGAATAGTGAGCATCGTTTATTGTGTAATGTGTAGTATATCAGTCGATTATTTTCCAGGAATCAAGCCTTAAATCCCAAGGCCGGAAATCGGAATTCACATTTAGATGTTGTCTGGCATGTTGTTCCTCAGTGAAAACTGAGCGGAGCAACGTTTCATGCAACGTCCGTCGAGCACCAGATGGGTCAGGTGCCTGCATTTGCAGGCTCGCAGCCTCGCAGTCAATTTGAATTTGTTTCGCAAAGCTAAAGACGGAACGGCGGCGATCGAGTTCGCCGCCGTCGTGCCTGTTTTTCTTGCAATTACGTTCGGAATACTTGCCTACGGCTTCTACCTCGGAGCCGTGCACAGCGTTCAACAGCTCTCGGCGGATGCCGCCCGGGCCTCTGTAGCGGGGTTGAGCAACACGGAGAGATTGCAGCTCGCCGAGGCGTATGTCGCGGCGGCCGCCTCCGATTACCCCCTGCTCGAACTTGCGCGGGTTGCTGTCGCCGCGTCCGACACTGACGGGCGGTTCACCATCACGGTCACCTACGACGCATCCCACCTGCCGATCTGGGGGCTGAAGGGGCTCGTCCCCATGCCCGCGAAGTCGATCGAACGATCGGCCGTCATCGCTCACGGGGGAGGCTAGTCATGTGGTGCAAGTCCAAGCAGGCGGAGGCCGTTTCCATCGGCGGCTTCGCCGGCAATGATCGCGGATCGATCGCCGTTCTATCAGCCGTCTTCATCACGGTCGCCATGGGGATGGCTGCGTTGGCCATCGACATGGGGATGCTCTACATCGAGAGGCGTCACGCGCAAGGAGCGGTGGACCTCGCCGCCATCGCCGCCGCCTCGAGCATCGCTACGGCGGAAAGCAGCGCACTGACCACGCTCTCGGCGAACGGCGTGGATGAAATCTCGCACCTCGATGTGATCCGCGGCCATTACAGCGCCGATCCCAGCATTGCCGTCGGCCGGCGGTTTCGGCCCGGCGAGGGGCCGCACAACGCGGTTCGTGTCGCACTGACCAAATCGGGCCAGACCTATTTCTCCAAGGTGCTTGGCTGGCCCGCTCCGACCATCGCCGTCGAGGGCATGGCCGCCAATTCCGAGCAGGCGACGTTCTCTGTCGGCAGCAGGCTCGCCGCGCTGCGCGGCGGCCTCGTCAACGATGTCCTGGCGGCCATGGTCGGCGGCTCGGTGTCGCTGTCGGTGATGGACTACGAGGCGTTGGCGAAGGCCAATGTCGAGATCGTTCCCTTTCTCGACACGCTAGCGACGGAACTCGACTTGCAGGCGGGCACTTATCAGGACGTTCTGGATTCGACTGTGACCGTCGGGCAGGTGGCAAGGGCGATCGCCGCGACCGGCGCCGATGGCGACGCGACGTCAACCTTGCTCGCCCTCGACAGCATGGCAGGCTCATGGTCGCGGACACTCGAATTGGCGAAGGTCATCGATATCGGTTCGCTGGCGTGGCTGTCGACGCATTCGCAGTCATCGGGAATCGCAGGAACGGTCGATGCCCTGACGCTTCTGAAGGCGTCAGCGATGGTTGCCAACGGTGCGCACCAGATCGAACTCGCCCTCGCGTCCGATATTCCCGGAATCGCGTCGATCAGCTTGCAACTGGCCATCGGCGAGCCGGCGGTCGTTTCGACGTGGATCAGCACCGGCTCTGTTGGCTCGAAGGTGAGGACCGCGCAGCTCCGCCTCAAGCTCGTCGCCGAGTTCGCGCCCCTGTCGGGCCTCAGCGGTGCGAAAATCCGGTTGCCGCTGATGGTGGAAGCGGCATGGGCAGAAGCAGAGCTCGGCGGCATCGAATGCAACGCCGATCTCTCGGTCGATAGGGTACGGGTCGATACGCGCCCGGGTATCGTCGAGGCCTGGATCGGTGAAACGTCCAGGTCGGGGTTCGCGGACTTCGGCCGGGCGATGCCAGTTGCACCGGCGGCATTAGTCACGTCGGGATTGGTTTCAGCGAAAGGTATCGCTCATGCCATGGTCGGAGAAACGTCGCCGACATCCCTCTATTTCAGCGCCAAGGATATCGAGAAGCAGCGGATCAAGAGGACATCGACCGAACATTTCGTCGTCCCGCTCGTGACCTCGCTGGTCGGCGATCTTGACTTGCAGGTCGATCTGTTCGGCCTATCGCTGCTGACACCACGCGCCGTCACCGCGACGATTTCGAACGTCCTTGCCGATGCCGCCGAGCCGCTCGACGCACTTGTCGCGACGATCCTGCGGGAACTTGGCGTCAGCGTCGGCGAAGCCGACGTGAAGGTGCATGCGGCCAAGTGCGGTCGCGCCATGCTTTCGGGTTGAGGTTCGCCGTTCGAGTGGCGCATCTAGCGTGCCATCGCCCCCGGCGCTCGAATGTGCCGGGGGTTGATCCCTGCCTCCCCTGCGCTTCGGAGATTGAATTGAGGGCCTTTCTGCCAGATGGTGCATCCACCGCGGCAGCTCTCGTGACGGTGTGCGGTGTGGCGCATGTCGTCGCAACATGTCAGGGCAGATAGAAAAGGCTCTCCCGTGCTCGAAGGTAAGATGCGCTCGATCGCGTTGCTGCTGGTGGTCGAGGTGGCGGCGATGAGCCTGTGGTTCGTCTCTGCCGCGATTTTACCGGAGATGCTGCGCGAGGCGCCGCTTTCGCCGTTCCGGCAGGCGGCGCTGGCGAGTGGCGTGCAGGCGGGATTCGTCGTCGGCGCGCTGATCTCGGCGATCCTCGGCCTTGCCGACCGTTTCGATCCACGCCGTGTTCTCGCCATCGCCGCCGTCGGCGCGGGGCTCGCCAACGCGGTGCTTCTTCTCGTGCCGCAGGGAAGTGCCGCGTCGATCGGCGCGCGCTTCCTCACGGGCGCGCTGCTTGCGGGCGTCTATCCGGTCGGCATGAAGATCGCGGTCGGCTGGGGGCAGAAGGATCGCGGCTTCCTCGTCGGGGCGCTAGTCGGCGCGCTGACGCTCGGGTCCGCCTCGCCTCATCTGATCTCGCTACTCGGCGGCGCCGACTGGCGCGCGACGGTGATCGCGGCGTCGCTCGCCGCCATCGGTGCCGGCTTCGTCGGCTTGCTCGTCGGCATCGGTCCCCACCACCGTGCCGCCGCCGCATTCGATCCGCACGTCGTCAAGACGGCATGGACCAACCGGCGCGTTCGGCTCGCCTATGCGGGATACCTCGGGCACATGTGGGAACTCTACGCGATGTGGGCGTGGATCGCGGCGGCGACCGCGGCTTCCTACGGCGCGACTTTGCCGGTCGCCGAGGCCGAGCGGCTCGCCAAGCTGACCACATTCCTCGCCATTGCCGCCGGTGGCCTCGCCTGCGCGTTCGCCGGAACGATCGCCGACCGCATCGGCAAGGCGGAAGTGACCATCGTCGCCATGGCAGTGAGCGGCACGTCGGCGATTGCCGCGGCGATGACGTTCGGCGGGCCTGTATGGCTGACGGCGCTCGTCGTCGTCGTATGGGGCATCAGCGTCATTCCGGATTCCGCGCAGTTCTCGGCGCTCGTCGCGGATGCGGCGCCGCCCGAGCAGGCGGGCAGCCTCATGACATTCCAGACGGCGCTCGGTTTTGCGCTGACCATCCTCACCGTGCAGGCGACGCCCGTGGTCGCGGCGGCGCTCGGGTGGCCGGCGGTGCTCGCGGTCCTCGCCATCGGCCCGGCTCTCGGCATCGTCGCGATGCTGCGGCTGCGGGCGATGGGGTAGAGATGGCGTCTGGTAGATGCTGATGGCATCGCGACGTGTCCAAGCGCTCGGGCCGCGCAATCGGCCGATCGAGCTGCGCACAACGGATCA
>OEIV010001427.1_pt1 | contig 10918 bp, 5 predicted proteins | sample 1539231 | NCBI WGS metagenome assembly OEIV01 (sample SAMN03794762, study PRJEB22550) | activated sludge metagenome | feature: wastewater treatment plant; material: activated sludge; isolation source: Wastewater treatment plant of a petroleum refinery complex | place: Argentina: Buenos Aires ... | reverse complement strand
GGTTTGCCAATTCTACTTTAATGATCCAACCATCACCATAAGGGTCGGAATTCACGAGTGTTGGGTCATCGCCACCGTTCTCATCGATGGCAGTGTTGAATTCGATAACCTTGCCTGAAACTGGCATAAAGAGGTCTGAAGTCGTCTTGACGGCTTCCACAGTACCAAACACAGCTTCTTTGTCCAATGATTCACCTACTGATTCCACTTCGACATAAACAATTTCACCAAGTTCGCCTTGCGCAAAATCCGTGATGCCAATGTGGGCGATGTTTCCGCCCTCAACCCTTATCCATTCGTGGTCTTTGGTGTACTTCAAATCTGATGGTACGTTCATTTTAGTTAGGCTTGTTTTATTTAAAAAATTACTTGGCCATTGGTCTATTCCAACTCAGTTTCCAATGACAACGTTGGGGTCTAACTTTGAAGATTTGGTGCAAGGCTTTGATGATTCAAAGTATCAAGCAGCCTAAAAGTCATCGAAAGATTGTTGATGGAAATGAAGCGGTTGGCCGAACATCAAAACAACCAAGTGTTCACATTTTGAAACGCCCAAATGTAGCGCATTTCTGAAAACTAAAAGCCCCAAAATAAAAAAACCGGGCTTGAGCAAAAATGCTGACAAGCCCGGCGAAAACACGCTCTCTCTAATTTTTATGGTGCTAAGGTATGGCTTTTTGTAAAAACCAAATCCTTTGTTGTGACTTTTATGCAAAAAACTTCTAAAATTTTTATTCTGCCCTATGTTTGTTTTTGTTTGACATTTTCTTCCAAAAATACGTTCATCAAAAACATCATCAACAATTGAGCAAACATGGCAAGCTAAAATTTTTTTTCAAAATTATCAAAAAAACAATACCAAAACAATCGTCATTGGCATCTCTATTAAATTCTTTTCAAAAATACTTTCTCTTTTGATTTGGAACAACCCATTGAACCTGGTTTATGGACTTACAAAAACGAAAACGGCTGCTTGAACACCCATCTTTTCGACCAAAAAGAAATAATTTTTCAAATGTATTTCCCATCATGCTTTGCAAAAATGGAAAAAGAGCTATCTTTGCCCGCTAATTTTAAAATTGAAAAAAATCTAACATGAAAAGTGATATCCATCCGAAGAATTATAGGAAAGTAGTTTTCAAGGATTTCTCATGCGACGAAGCTTGGATGAGCTATTCTTGTGCACACACCAAAGACAGCATCGTTTGGGAAGATGGCAATGAGTACCCACTCGTGAAGCTCGAAATTTCTGCTGCTTCGCACCCATTCTTCACTGGCAAAATGAAGTTCGTTGACACGGCTGGCCGTATCGACAAATTCAACAAACGTTTCGCAAAGTTCGCAAAGCCAACTGAAGCTGCTGAGTAATTTTTACCCACTTCTTCATTTTTGCAATACAAAAAGCCTCAACCTGATGGTTGAGGCTTTTTTTGTAATATTGCAGCACGAAATGCCCCGTTGAGTTGGGCATTGCGGCCCAAGCTGAAATGCGACCCAAGCCTTTTTCTCAATGAAAAATCTTATTCTGTTTGACAACGAAACCAGGGATTACCTGCTTCCCTTCACTTTCACCCGACCGGTCTGTGAAATCAGGCTTGGGGCTTTGACCAACCGGGAACGCTGGGAAAAATGGATGAACGGTAAGGCTTCTTACATCACACAGGATTACCTCTCCGAGCGCTACGACATTACCATTTCAGAAGTTAACTACCTCATCAATGGTTCTGTGCTGCCAACGCACGACATCGTCTCCTTGATTTCCCAAATGGAAAACGGAGGCGCCATGCTGCTCGATGGCGAACTGGTGGCCGCAGTTCTCGACCGTGATCAGTTCAATCGGTTGATGTACGACGACATCGATGACCTCAACAGCTTTGAAGTCAAAGACACACCGGTTCTGAAACTCAATCGGCTTTGGGACATCTTCCTGCTCAACGAAAAAGCCATAGCTTCTGACTTCAAGTTGCTTACCGCTGGCCGACAGAGCCAACCCCTTAGCAAAACTAACACGCTTATCGGCGATGGGCCTGTGTTCATAGAAGAAGGTGCATCGGTGGAAGGTGCGACTTTTAACGCAACCAAAGGCCCAATCTACATCGGCAGAAATGCTGAGGTGATGGAAGGCTCGCTGATTCGTGGCCCTTTTGTGCTTGGCGAAGGTGCCGTGGTGAAAATGGGCGCCAAAATTTACGGCCCCACGGCCATTGGCCCCTATTGCGTAGCAGGCGGCGAAATCAAGAATGTCGTGATGTTTGGCCACTCCAACAAAGGCCACGAAGGCTACCTCGGCAACTCCGTCATCGGAGAGTGGTGCAACATCGGCGCAGACTCCAACTGCTCCAACCTCAAAAACAACTGGAGCGAAGTCAAGCTTTGGAACTATGCCACCGGCCAAATCGAGCAAACCGACCAACTTAAAGTCGGTGTTTTCATGGGCGACTATTCCATGTGCGGCATCAACACGATGTTCAGCACCGGTACGGTCACTGGGCTTTGCTGCAATATATTCGGTGGCGGATTCATGCCCAAGTTCATGCCCTCGTTCTCTTGGGGTGGCACCGATAGCTTCACGACCTACATTCCCGAAAAAGCATTCGAGTCGGTGGAGCGCATGATGAACATCCACGGTCACCATCTCGAAGCGGAGGACAGGCTGCTGCTAATGAATGTTTTCGAGGAGACCGCCAAGTACCGCCCGTGGGAGCAAAAGGAGGAAACCGGGCGCAAGTTTTTCAAGCTTTTTGAGACCAAATCATAAAATAAAAGTCCATCAAGTCTTGCATTTTGCCAAGAAAATCCTGAGCTATCTCGTTGATATTCAACTGGATAAAGCTTCTACCCCACTGAACCCCGTTCTCGACCTCTCGCTGCGCAAAGGCCGCTACTACCTCACCACCGCCAATGCCGTTTACTCCTTCGGCGACCTCTACGACAACTTTTCCAAAACCTTCAAAAAGCTGGATTTCACCAAAAACAGCATAAGCCACGCCCTGGTGCTTGGCTTCGGTATGGGCAGTGTGCCCTATATGCTGGAGCGTGTTTTCGGTCAAAAAATCAACTACACTGGAGTTGAGGCCGACGCCAAAATCGTTGAATGGGCAGCTCGATACACCCTGCCAAACCTTTATTCAGAAGTGGAGTTGCTGCACTCCAATGCCCTGGACTTCGTTGAAACCTGCACTTCGAAGTTCGACCTGGTGGTGGTGGACATTTTCCTCGACGACCATGTGCCATCGGAGTTCGAGTCGCTTGCTTTTATGGCAAACACAAAAAAACTGCTCGCCGAAAATGGCCTTCTCCTCTTCAACCGACTTGTTGACACGGAGGCCGCACTCACTACTACGGAGCGTTTTTTTGAGGAAAGATTTAAAATGGTTTTTCCCATGGCAACCTATCTGGACGTAGATGGGAACTGGATGCTCGCCAATAGGGCTGCATGGGCCTGATGCCCATGATTTGTCGTCAATAGTTCACTTTCACTCGCCAATTTGCCATTTTATGTGTCCAAAATACAATTTTATGTGTCCAACAATTGATTTTCAATCAATTGAAAATCAACTATTGGCGAGTGAAAATGAACTTTTAAACACAAAACATGGGGTATTGGCAAGTAAAAATGAACTATTGGGCAGTGGAAACCAGCTTTTGTTTATTAAACTTGAACAATTGGGCAGTAAAAATGAAAAGTTGGGCAGTTAGAATGAATTATTGTGCAGTGGAAATGCACTTTTGACACAATATGTTTCAATTTATTGCGTAAAACATGCTGTTAAGGGCAATTTTAGGCCAAAAACGACCAATTACCCCTCATCCCCGAAATCAAACTCCAGCTGCACCCCCTCCCCTGCCCCATCCCGCTCCAAGTTGGAAACCGAAATGCCCAGCAATCGCACCGCCTCCACCTCGTGCCGACTGGCATCCAAAAGCTCAAAAGTCACTTGCTGCAACGCATCCAAAGTCCGAATCTCACCGCCAAACGACCTGCTGCGGCTGATGATTTTGAACTCGGGTGTCTTCATTTTCAGCGTCACTGTCCGCCCAAAATTGTCGTACTTGGCCATGTGGTCGAACACAGTCTGGATAATGGGCACGAGGCGATGCTTCATCTCGTCGGTGTCGCTCACGTCGTCAAAAAACGTGCGCTCCGCCCCGATGCTCTTTCGGATGCGGTTGGGGTTCACGGGCCGGTTGTCCTCCGCCCGCACGATGTGGTAGTAATAGCGCCCCGACTTGCCGAAGCGTTGCGCCAGTTCTATTTTTGAAAAGCTCCGCAAATCGCCACCTGTTCGGATGCCCATTTTCTTCATGCGCTCCGCCGTCACCTTGCCGATGCCGTGGAACCGCTCGACGGGCAGCTTCGCCAAGAAATCCAGTGCCTCCTCCGGCAGGATGGTCTTCATGCCATTGGGCTTGTTGATGTCGGAGGCCACCTTTGCCAAAAACTTGTTGAACGAAACGCCTGCCGAGGCGGGCAGCCCGGTCTCTGCCTCAATCCGTTTTCGGATGTCAATGGCGATCTGCATGGCAGAGTTGATTCCCTTCTTGTTCTCGGTCACGTCGAGGTAGGCCTCATCGAGCGAGAGCGGCTCCACGAGGTCGGTGTAGTCGAGGAAAATATCCCGGATTTGGCGGGAGGCTTCTTGGTAAGCTGGAAACCGCCCCCTCACGAAGATGATGTTCGGGCAAAGCCGCTGCGCCGTCATGCCGGGCATTGCGGAGCGCACCCCAAACCGCCGGGCCTCGTAGCTGGCCGAGGCCACCACACCCCTTGTTCCTCCGCCGCCTACGGCAATAGGCTTGCCCCGCAGTTCGGGGTTGTCCCGCTGCTCGATGCTGGCAAAAAACGCATCCATGTCGATGTGGATGATTTTGCGGTAGAGGAGGTAGTCCAGTGACGCATGCTTCATGGCAAGACAACCAACGGTACATGGCCATCGTACACCAGTTCGTTGGTCAGGAACTTTCGGAACAATTGGTCAGAGAGGTTTCGAGGCCCACGCTGCACTACCAATATATCATCGCCTCCAGCAGTTACCACGTCCTTCATTTTGTCAATTGGTGAATCATGCTCGCACAACATGACTTGCGTCGAAAACCTGTCCTTGAAGAGTTTTTCGAGCGATTTCATGTGAGCGAGAACCCTCGCCTGCGGCTCATCTTTTGTTGCTATATGAAAGAAGCGGAGCAGTTCAACCCGGTCGCCCAGCAGCTCCAAGAAATTGTTCAAGGCTGTGGCATTCACTGGATATTTGTTGCCAATGGCAACCTGAACCCGCTTGGGAAGCATGAAATCCGCCTGGGTAGGCAGCGCCACCAATGTAGCATCCACCTTTTCGACCACATTTAGCACCATGCTGCCCACAAAAAGCCTTTTCAAGATGCCAGTACCTTTCAATCCTGCAAAGATGGTGTAATCGTGAGGCTCATCCATCACCTTGACCAACTTGTCGGCAAGGTTTAGTTGCGTTGTGATACAAACGAATTTTGTCGTTGGCTGCAAGGTTTCGAGCGCCAACTTGCGCATTTCTGCCTCAACTTCATTTTGGTGTTGCAGGATAACCTGCTCCCTTACCCGGTCTTCAAGTCGAGAGGGCACAACAAAATCAGCCTGATGAAGCAGTAACAAAGATGCGCCTGTATGATTGCACCAAGTTTCTACCTGCCTTAGGAGGCCAGGTGAGTTCTCCGAAAAGTCTATCAATGCGATAAATTGTTTTTCCATGTGTCCATTTGTTGAATTATAAAAATCACAAATAAAGGCTACGACATGCCCAAGGCAAGCCGCCGGGGGTACGCCAAAGTATCACTTCCGATGGATGAGATATTGTTTCGCAACCCGTTTTAAACCTAATCTAATCGAGTACTACGCTACTTTTCACATCTGCATTGCTAAAAAAAGCCTCCACTGCACCCAACCCAGCTTGGTTGTCGGAGAGCACGACCATGGCGTCCTTCGCCTCAATCACCGTTGAGCCATTGGGAATGATATATTGCCCTTCTCGTTTAATCATGGCAATGATGGCATGCTTGGGGAATCCAAGCTCCACGATTTTTTTCCCGATTAATTGGCAGTTGGGTTGAACCAAAATTTCTTTCATCGCAGCCTTTGGATGTTCTGCGAGCAAAGCCTCTCTCGGTGAAAGGGGTTTAGCGGTTTCGGGCAAGGCCACTTTCAACCACCTCGCAACGACCGAGAGTGTGGTGCCTTGCATGACGACAGAGGTCAATGAAATAAAAAACACCACGTTGAATATCATCTCAGCTTTTTCGATGCCCGCCAAAAGTGGGTACGTGGCAAAAACAATGGGCACAGCGCCCCTTAAACCGACCCAAGAAATGTACCACCGACGCCTCATTTCCATTTTAAATGGCAGAAGGCTGATAAGCACACTGAGGGGCCTTGCCACAAAAATCAAGAAAAGCGAAATGGCCAAACCTACTGAGAAGAATGGCACGATATGCGAGGGAAATACTTGTAGTCCCAGGGTCAAGAACAAGACAATCTGCATCAGCCAAGCCAGCCCATCAAACATCTTGAGGATGGTCTTTTTGTGCATCAAATCTTGGTTGCCAAGGTAAACAGCTGTGACATAGATGGCCAGAAAACCATTGCCCCCGACAAAATCGGTAGAAGAAAAAGTGATGAACATCAGGGCGATGACCAACACCGGGTAAAGCCCTTCAAAGTCCAGTTTGATGTTGTTGATGACAAATTTGCTGATCTTACCGAAAAGCAGGCCAGCTGCTGCGCCCACCAGCATCTGCTGAAAGAAGACAGGAACCATTTCGAGCGTGTTCATTTCGGGGTTGACCACCAATGCCAAAAAAACGATGGTCAGCACATAAGCCATGGGGTCATTGCTGCCACTTTCTAGTTCCAAGGTGGGGCGAAGGTTGGAGCTTAGGGCAAGGCTTTTTGAGCGGAGGATGGAAAAAACGGCCGCTGCATCAGTGGAAGAAACAATGGAGCCTAGCAATAGGCTTTCGTAAATAGTCAAGTCGGTGATATACCAAACAAACAGGCCCAAGCTGGCCGCCGTCAGCAATACGCCCAAAGTCGACAACGTGACGCCCTGCCAAAGTATTGGTTTTATCGCCCCCCAGTTAGTGTCAAGACCACCTGAAAACAGGATAAAATTTAAGGAGACAACTCCGATGAACTGCGCAAGTTGCGGATTGTCGAAATGGATGCCGCCTATCCCTTCCGAACCTGCCAACATGCCGATAACTAAGAAGAGTAGCAGCGTAGGCACTCCAAACTTGTAAGATGTCTTTCCTGCCAAAACACTAATCAACAGCAAAAGCGACCCGACCAATAGTATGTTCTCGATTGTCAAATTCATAGACTTTCCGTTTTGGCATCTTGGCAAAAATAACAAAAGCGGTGGCTGGGGCTATTAAAATCCAATTAAAAGGAATCATTGGACAGGTAAATTGAGGAAGGAGAACCATTATAGGACTAAGGCCTATCCGAGACTTCTACCCCCCACCCCAAATGGAAGGGGGTTAAAACAACATCCACAGCTCGATGCTGGCAAAAAAAGCATACATGTCGATGTGGATGATTTTGCGGTGAAGGAGGTAAGTTGGGTTCATTCATTTGTAAATTCGAACTACAAAAAAATATTACAAATAACGCATCCGATTTCTTTTTGGTCGGAAAGTTCCATCACTAATTTTTGGCCTCAAAAAACTACCTTTGCCCCCCGAAATTCAATAAATGCGTCTCAAGACCCTCGAAATAAAAGGCTTCAAGTCGTTCGCCGATGAAACGGTCATCCATTTCAATGAGGACGTCATTGGCATTGTCGGCCCGAACGGGTCGGGCAAGAGCAACGTCGTGGACGCCATCCGCTGGGTGCTGGGCGAGCAGAAGAGCAGCGAACTCCGTTTGGACACGATGACCTCGGTCATTTTCAACGGCACGAAGAGCCGCAAGCAGGGCGGCATGGCACAGGTGACGCTGAGTTTCGAGAACACGAAGAACCTGCTGCCCACCGAGTACAACAGTGTGGCCATCACCCGACGGCTCTACCGCAGTGGCGAGAGCGAGTACCAACTGAACGGGGTCGTCTGCCGCTTGAAGGATATCACGAACCTGCTCATGGACACGGGCATCGGCTCCAATAGCTACGCCATCATCGCCCTCGGCATGGTGGACGAGATTCTGGCGGACAAGGACAACGCTCGCCGCAAGATGTTCGAGCAGGCCGCTGGCATTTCCAAGTACAAAATCAGGAAAAGGGAGACGCTCCAAAAACTGCAGGCCACCACCGCCGACCTGGAGCGGGTGGACGACCTGCTGTTTGAAATCAACAACAACCTCAAGTCGCTGGAACAGCAGGCCAAGCGCACCAAAAAGTATTTTGAACTCAAGGAAGAATACAAGGATTTGGCCATCAAATTGGCGGCGCTGAAATCGGAGTCGCTGAAGGCCAAGTACAAGGAACTGAAAGATGCGCTGGAAAAAGAGGAAGACCGCTACCGTCAACTCGAAATTGAGCAACTGCAGATGGAAGCTGGGCTGGAGCAGCAGCGCAAGAACAACCTCGACCAGGAGCAGGCCCTGAGCGAGCGCCAGCGGGAAATGAACCAACTCGTGGGCCGCATCCGGGATGCGGAAAACGAGCGCCGGGTGCTGGAGCAGCGGATCACGTTTGTGGAACAGAACAAGGCAAAATCGCAGGAGGCCATCGTGATTGCGAAGTCACGCATTACGACGCTGGAAGACGAAATCGCCAACTACCGGGAGTCGCTGCAAGAAGACCGCCGCCTGGAAGGCCGCTTGGAGCAGCAGCTCGAAGCCGCCGAAAAGCGCCTCAACGACATCCGCCAGAGCCACGGCGAGATGAAGGCCGGGCTGGACAGCATCATGCAGAACCAGCAAAAGGTGGAGCGGGAACTGTACGAACTCGAAAAGTCGAAGGCGGTGAACGCCAACCAGATGGAAAACCTGCGTCACGACATCGCCCACGGCGAGGAGGAGGTGAAAAACCGGCGGACGGAAACCGAGTCGTTGCAGGGCAAAATCAAAGACCTCGAAAAAGAGGAGGCAGAGCGCAAGGCTGCCGTGGAGGCATTGGAAAAAGCGGAGGAAGAAAGGCGAGCGCAGATTGCCGAAGGCGAAACGAAACTGGACGAGCTGAAGAGCAAAATCCAGAAAATACACCGGGAGCTGGACTCGAAACGCAACGAGTACAAGCTGACCAAGAGCATGGTCGAGAGCTTGGAGGGTTTCCCCGAATCCATCCGGTTCCTCAGCAATGCCAAGAACTGGACGAAGCAGGCACCGTTGCTTTCCGACCTGATTTATGTGGAGGTGGACTACCGGGTTGCCATCGAAAACTACCTCGAACCCTACCTCAATTTTTATGTAACGGAGAACATCGAGGACGCCCAGCAGGCTGTGCAATTGCTGCAATCGGCACAAAAAGGCAAAGCCAATTTCTTCGTCAACGACAGTTTCAAGGACTTCACGCCGAGCATGGCGATGAACTCCGGCGACATGCGCCCCGCCACCGACTTCGTGCAGTGCGACCCGACTTACCGCAACCTCGTCAATTACCTGTTGGACAATGTTTTTGTGCTGGAAAAAGAGGAAGTTGCTAAGCAACTGGCGGGGGAGAATATGACGCTGCTGGCCAAATCGGGACGGTTCATCCAGCGCCGCCACAGTTTGACGGGCGGCTCCGTTGGGCTGTTCGAGGGCAAAAAAATCGGGCGAAAAAAGAACCTCGAAATCCTGGAAAACGCCATCAAGCGGGGCGAGGAGGAGGAGAACGTGCTTTCGACGGAGATGTACAATTTGAAGTCGAGCATCGAGTCGCTGAAAGGGCAGCAGTCGAGGCAGCAGATACAACAGGAGCAGCAATTGCTCAACCGGGTGTCGCAGGAGCGGGTGTCGCTGGCGGCGAGGTTGGAGAGTTTTGAGAGCTACATAAAAGAAGTGGACGCCCGCAAGGCGCAGACCTTGGAGCGCATCAAGGGCTTCGAGGAGGCCAATGCTGCCATCGAAAAGCAGTTGGACGAGAAGATGCAGACCGCTGATGAGGCCCGCAAGCAAATCAGCAACACGGACGGCAAGTTCCGGGCAGTGGCGGAGGAAATGAGCAATGCCAGTACCGATTTCAACAACAAGAACATTGAGTTCATCAAACAGCAGAACAAGGTTTCCTCTCTTCAAAGGGAGCTTTCTTTTCGGGAAAAACAGTTGGATGAAACGAAAGCGACGCTAGCCACCAACCAGCGTGCCCTTGAACAATCGGGCAGTGAAGTAGCCCAAATCAACGACGACATAGAAAAACTGGTGAAGGGTCTCCAAGAGAACTACGCCAAACGCAAGGAAAAGGAAGGCTCGTTGTCCGCCGCCGAGCAGGCATTTTTTGGTGCGAGAAACGCCATCCATGAAATCGAGGACAAGCTGCGCCAATTGGGCCGCCAATCGCAGGAGTCGCAGATAAAAATCAACAACCTCAAGGACAAGTTCAGCGATACGAAATACCAGCTCACGAACATTGCGGAGCGCCTGAGAATCGAGTTCAACCTGAGCATCAACGACCACGATGCGCTGACTTTGACCGAGGAACAGAAAGTCGGTTTGGACGAAAACGACCTGCAAATCAAGGTCGAACGCATCAAAAACCGTTTGGACAATTACGGCGAAATCAACCCAATGGCCGTGGAGGCTTACGACGAGATGAGCGAGCGCCACACGAGCATCACCACGCAGCGGGACGACATCTTGAAGGCAAAGGACGACCTGATGGAAACCATCAAGGAAATCGAGGAGACGGCCACGACGCAGTTCCTCGAAGCCTTCGGTAAGGTGCGGCTCTACTTTATTGACCCTTTCCGCAGCCTGTTCACCGCCGACGATGCCGCCGACCTCATCCTGCTGAACCCCCACAACCCGTTGGAG
>OEIV010001426.1_pt1 | contig 10924 bp, 8 predicted proteins | sample 1539231 | NCBI WGS metagenome assembly OEIV01 (sample SAMN03794762, study PRJEB22550) | activated sludge metagenome | feature: wastewater treatment plant; material: activated sludge; isolation source: Wastewater treatment plant of a petroleum refinery complex | place: Argentina: Buenos Aires ... | reverse complement strand
TGCGATGAGCGGCGTGACTTCCGGCGTCGGACTGTTCAGCGGGATTGACCGCAACCAGATCATCGCCCAGCTCCTGCAGCTGGAGGCCAGGCCGCGCACACAGGCCCAGGCACGGCTGGTTCAGTTCCAGGCGATCAACGCGGCGTACCTGGACCTCAGCTCGCGGATGCAGGCGCTCAAGACGGCGTCCAGCACGATCCGCACCAAGAACGTCTTCGGAAGCGCGGCGGCGACGAGCTCGGACGACAAGGTGTTGACGGCGACCGCGAGCGCCGACGCGGCGGTCGGTTCGTACACGTTCATCGTCGACCGGCTGGTCAGCACCCAGCAGCGACTGTCAAAGGGCTTTGCCGACAAGACCACGACCGGGCTGGGCGCGACCTCGTTCAGCTTCGAGTCCGGCAAGGCGCGGCTGGACCGCGACATGTCGCTGTCGGACCTGAACGACGGCAAGGGCGTGGAGCGCGGCAAGGTTGTCATCACGGACTCCAAGGGCAACGCGGCGACGATCGACCTTTCCAAGGCCGCCAGCGTGAACGACGTGCTGGAAGCGATCAACGGGAACGGCGTGGCGAAGGTGACGGCCAGTGTGCGTGACGGCAAGTTCGTGGTCAAGGACGCCGCGGGCGGCACGAGCGCCTGGTCGATCAGCGACGCGACCGGATCGACGACCGCGACGAGCCTGGGGATCGCGGCGACCGGCCTCGCGGCGGGCGCGACGTCGACGGGTTCCACGGTCTATCGCGCCCACAGCGACACGCTTCTCTCGACGCTCAACGACGCCAACGGCGTGTCGATCAAGAGCACGGTCGGCAACGCGGCGTACAACTTCTCGATCAACGTCGACGGCGACACGATCAAGGTGAATGTCGGCGATGTCTACGACACCGACAACAAGCTGACCGAGAGCGCCGTCACGACCATGGGGGGCGTGGTCAAACGCATCAACGACGCGCTGACGGCGGGCGGACATTCCGAGGTCGTCGCCTCGATCGATGAATCGGGCAAGTTCAAGCTCACGGGCGCCGCGTCGTCGGTCGTCACGGTCGCAGAGAACAACAGCACGACGGCCAAGGACCTCGGGATTCTCGGGAACTCGGACGCAAACGGCCTGCTCACGGGCAAGCGGGTCCTGGCCGGGATCAACAGCACGCTCGCCAGCACGCTCAACGGCGGTCAGGGGATCGGCGGCGACGGGCAGGTCAATTTCACCACCCGCGACGGGTTCTCGTTCAGCATCAACCTCACGTCGGACTCTTCGCTCGACGAGATCATGCGCCAGATCGAGACCGCTTCGGGCACCGGCTCGAACGGCAAGGCGCGCCTTACGGTTGCGGTCGCCGAAAAGGGCACGGGCCTGCAGATCACCGACAACACGGGCGGGACGAGCAATCTCTATGTCACCGGCTCGCCGCTGGCGGACACGGCGCAGTCGCTGGGCATCTCGACGGGCGCGCTGGGCGTGTCGTCGTCGAGCGTGACGGGCTCGAACCTGCAGCACCAGTACATGGCGCGATCGACGCGCCTGGCCGACCTCAACGCCGGAAAGGGCGTCGGCACCGGAAAGATCAAGCTCACGGATTCCTCCGGCGCGACCGCGACGATCGACATCGGCGACGACGCCAAGACGCTCGGCGACATCATCGACGAGATCAACTCCGCCAGCGGCGGCACGCTCAACCTGGTCGCCTCCATCAACAGCAACGGCGACGGCGTGATCATCAAGGAACGCACCACGGGCGGCACGGTCAAGCTCAGCATCGAGGACCAGTCGGGGAGCGTCGCCAAGTTCCTGGGTATCGCGGGGACCGCCTCGGGCACCGACGCCGCCAACAAGCTCGACGGCTCGCTGGAGAAGACGGTGACGTTCGAGGCGTCGGACACGCTGCAGAAGGTGATGGACAAGATCAACGCCGCGGGCGTGGGGGTATCGGCGACGATCATCAACGACGGGTCGTCGGTGGCGCCGTACCGCCTCAGCCTGACGTCGAAATCGACGGGATCGAACGGGCGCGTGCTGATCGACACCGGCTCCTTCAGCCTCGGGCTGTCGACGATCGACAAGGGCCAGGACGCCAAGGTCTTCTTCGGCTCGACCGACCCGGCCAAGGCCGTGCTGCTGACGAGCTCGACCAACACGCTGGACGGCGTGATCTCGAACGTGAAGATCGATCTCAAGGGCACGAGCACGGACCCCGAGACGCTGACGATCTCGCGCGACACGCAGGCGATCGAGGACCAGATCAAGGTTTTTCTCGACGCGTTCAACACCGCCGTCACCCGCGTCGGGCAGAACATGCGTTACGACGACGCGACGAAGCAGAAGGGCGCGCTGCTGGGCGACTCCACGGCGCTCGAGCTGCGTTCCGCGCTCTTCCGCATGGTTCAGTCGCCCGCCAAGGGCCTGACCGGCAAGTACACGCGCCTGGCGGACATCGGGATCAAGGTCGGCGATGGCGGCACGCTCTCGCTCGACTCCGACAAGTTCCGCGCGGCGCTTCAGGACGATCCCGAAGCGGTCAAGAGCCTGTTCGTGGCCCGCGAGGTCGACAGCGATGAGTACATCGACCTGGGCGGCGGCGTAAAGGTCCGCAACCCGAACTTCGGCAAGGAGTTTTCCAAGCTGGGCGTCGCCAGCGCGTTCGAGGAGTTCGCGAATCGCTACGTCGACAGCGCGACGGGCATCCTCACGCTTCGCAAGAAGGCGATGGACAACCAGATCGAGGCCCAGAACAAGAGAATCAACGACTTCACGGCTCGGCTCGAGGACCGGCGGGCGATCCTTGAGGCCCAGTTCATCGCGATGGAGAAGGCGATCGGTCAGATGCAGACGCAGCAGCAGGCCCTGGGCTCGCTGGGGTGAAACCCGCCTTCCGCGCAGGCCCGGTAAAGTCGCGGTTTCCGAGTTCCGATAGACCCTTTCGATGAGTCAGAACGCCAACGTCAACGCGTACCTCCGCACCAAGGTGCTGACGGCTCCGCCCGAGGAGCTGCGCCTGCTCCTGCTCGACGGAGCGATCAAGTTCGCCGTTCAGGGACGCGAGGGGCTTGTCGCCAGGAACTACGAATCGAGCTTCAGCGGCATCTCGCAGTGCCGCGACATCGTCGTCGAGCTGATGACCACCATCGCCCCGACGGTCGACGCGGAGCTTGCGGCGAAGGTCCGGGGCGTGTTCTCGTTCCTGTTCACGGAACTGACCGAGGCGAGCCTGGAAAAGAACCCGGCGCGCCTGGACAAGGTGATCGAGATTCTGCAGTTCGAGCGTGAGACGTGGGTGCTGGCGATGCAGAAGATCGCGCATGAGCGGGCCGCGGGCATGGTCGGCGCGACGCTGCCGACAACAAACGCCACGAGTGCGGCGCCCGAGAAGACGCCGCTGAATCAGCCGCGCGTGTCGGTCAGCCTGAGCGCGTGAGGCGGTCGGGATCAGGATCAATCATTCGGAATGAAAACGGGCCGCCCGGAGATTCCGAGCGGCCCGCGTCGTTTGATGCTCGCGCGACGGCGCGGCGATTACTTTTTGGCGGGCTTGTCGGCGTGGGGCTTGTCCTTCTTGGAGTCGCCGCCCGCGAGTTCGGCGAGCTTGTTCGAGAACTCGTCCTTGGCGGGATGGCCGATGAACGCGACCTTGCCCTCGCCGTCGACGATGAAGGCGCAGGGGATGCCGTTCTGTCCGGCGGCCTGCATCCAATCCTTGGACATCTCGCGGTCGGAATCGAACGCGACGCGATAGCCCATCTCGTCGCCCTTCTCCTTCACGAACTTCTCGACCTTGTCCTGCTTGGACTTGGCGTCGTCGCCGCGCTCGGAGGCGGCCACGCCGATGAACGCGACGTCCTTGTATTCCTTCTGGAGCTCGGTGAGGTGGGGGATGTTCTTGATGCACGGGCCGCACCAGGTCGCCCAGAACTCAACCACGTAGACCTTGCCCTTCTCGAAGCCGGTGATCTGCTCGCCCTTGACCCAGGCGTCAATCTTGAGCTCGGGCGCCTTGTCGCCGACCTTGAGCGTGACGGCCGGCTTTTCCGCGTCCTTCTTCTTCAGGTCGGGTTTGCCGGCGGGCTGGGCCTGCTTGGGCTTAGCTTGGTCGGCGGGCTTGGCGCCGTCCTGGGCGAGCGCGGCGGTGGGAAGAACGAGCGCGAGAATCGACGCGGCGACAATCCGTTTCATACCGGTGGGCTCCATGACGGCGTCCAGGGGCGTTCGGCGCTCGGCCCGGCCGTCCCGGGCAGCGCTCTTCACAGAATACCGAGCCATCGACGCCGAGTTCGCGCCGGCTGGACTTCTTGGTACAAAACCCAAGCATTGAAGATAGACAAGTGCGTTGTTCGTGCGAATCAATCCCGAGCGGCGGTTTCAAACGCGCTGCCCCACTGGGCGACCAGATTGCCCAGGAGGAGGCCGGCGCTGACGTTTGACCCGGCGTGGCGCTCCGCGTTTCGGATGTGATCGAGGGCCGCCAGCCAGGACGGGACGCGCGGGCCGCCCTCGCGGAGCCCGGCGCGGCAGCGCTCGGCGAGCATGCGGAAGAGCACATCCATGGCGGCGTGGTTGGCGGCTTCCTTGCTGGCGTTGGCGTCGCGTTTGACGAACGCCGCGGACCACTCCTCGACGAGCGAGGTCATGGCGGGGGCAAGCTCCGGCGCCGCCCCGCCCTGTTCGAGCGCGGTCAGTTTGGGGTCGATCGCCGCGTGCCACGCGTGCAGGTTGTCGCGCATCGCCTCGAGCAGCGCGCCGGGCGAGCCGGCTGCGTGCGCGAGCAACCAGGTCGCGTGCTCGCGCGGGAGCTCAACGCCCCGCGCCCGCATCCACTTCTTCATCGCGTCGTCGTCGAGCGGTCCGAAAGCGACGCGCTGCGAGCGGCTGCGGATCGTCGGGAGCAGGCGGTCCTCGTTGGACGTTACGAGAATCGTCACCGTGCCGGGCGGCGGCTCTTCGAGCGTCTTCAGGATCGTGTTCTGCGCCGATGCGTTGCGTTCGAGCGTTTCGGCTTCGTCGATGACGAACACCTTCGATGCGAGTCCACCCGGCGTGATGGACGCGGCACGCGCCGCGCGATCCGAATAGAAATAGTCCAGGACGTCTTTCGGAAACTTGACGAGCTTCTGGTTCCTGACCTTGGGTTCAGGATGGAACCGAGCGAGCTCTTTCACGATCACATGCAGGTCCGGGTGGGTGCCGCTCTTGAGCAGCCCGGCGATCGGGCCGGAGGGATCAGGCTCGATGAATCCGTCGACGGCCGCGCGGCTGGTCGGGTCCAGCAGGGTGGCGGCGAAGGCGACGGCGGCGGTGAACTTTCCCACGCCGGGCGGCCCGTGGAAGAGCCATGCGTGGTGCATCCGCCCGCTGGCGAGTGTTTTCTGGAGCACGTCGATGGCGCGGTTCTGGCCGACGACATCGCGCATGGAGCCGACAACCACCGGCGGGAGTTCTGCACGTTTCTTGGCGGGCGATTCTTCGATCAGGCCCGCGCCCTTGGCGCGCGAGGAAGACTTGCCCGTTGATTTGCCCGCGGGCTTGCTCGCGGCGTCGGATTTCGACGCGGGGGACTTGCTGGACGGGGACTTGGCCACGGAAAAAGCGTAGCTTGATCCCTTCGCGCGTGCGAGAGCGATCCGCCTCCCCGGCGGGCCCGCGCTCGCGGCCGACTTGGTCCGCTCTCTTTAGCTCCCGACGTTGTATTCCTTGACGCTGAGCTTGGCGTCTTCCATGAGGTAGAGCCCGACGAGCCAATCACCGGCGAGGTAGGGCTTGACGCCGAGCTTGCCCTCGATCGTGCCGTAGGTCGCCAGCCGCTCGTTGGCGGTCGCGACCTTGGCGAGCTTGACCTCGATGGCGTCGTAGGGCGTGGGGGGGATGCCGATGCAGCAGCCGTCCCACTGGTTGAGCATGGAGAGCAGTTCGCGCGGTTGCTCGACGAACATGGGATACGCGACGTATCCGGCAATGCGCACGAACTTGCCGTCGAACATCATGATCCGTCCGGGGAGTTCTTTCTTGCCTTGCTGGGGCTTGTAGACCTCTTCGGCGGAGGTCAAAAGCTCCCACGGAAGGACGTACGGGTTTTCCTGTGTGCCCGCGCCCTTGATGGTGAAGCGCCCGTCGATCAGCATCGAGCCGTCGTCCTTCTTCTCGACCTTGGCGGCGGGAAGGGGCGCGGCCTCAGGCGCGGCGAGCGGGTTCTCTTGCTTGTCCGCCGCGGGATCGGCCGGCTTGTTCTCCAGAACGCTCGGCTCCTCTGGCCTTGCTTCCGCGAGCTTGGTCTCCGCCGGCTTTGTCTCCGACGGCCTTGTCTCCGTTGGTTTGGTCTCGACGGGCTTGACCTCGGCTGTTGCGGGCGTGGGTTCCGCAGGCTTGGACTCGGCGTTCGGCTCCGATTTGGTCTCGGCCTTGGCCTCCGGATTGGAATCCGGCGCGGGGTCAGGCTTGACCGGAGCGAGTGTTTCCTTGCCGGGACTCCGCTCGCCGGGCTCGGGAAGCGGCTCGTTCGGCGGGCGCGTCGTGGCCGCCGGCCCGCCGGTCGGCATCGACTTGGGCGACGAAACGCCGCGGTCGGTCCAGAGGAGCGTCGCCACAGCGCCGATCAAGAGCAGTCCGATGATCGCCCAGAACACTCTCATGGCTCATCTCCTCGCCGACGATTCGATCATGCACTACGCGAGCGGCTTGAGATTCTTGGCGACCGGTGTGGCGTAGGCCATGACCGCCGGGACCAGACCTGCCAGGGCCGCCAGAGCGACCGCAGCCCCCGCGACGATGATCGCGGCGTCCGGCGTCAGCGTCGGATGAACCACCAGCCCGAACTTGGCCTTCATCAGAAGCACGACCGATTGGACCCCGATGAGGCTGATGACCAATCCCGCGGCCGCCCCCAGCACGCCCAACACCGCCGATTCGGTCAGCACCAGCCCGAAGATCCTCGGGCGGCTGCAGCCCAGCACGCGGAGCACCGCGATCTGGCGTCGGCGCTGCTCCATCGAGTTGTACAACGCGATCATGATCGAGATCGCGCTCGACACCAGCACCACGCCCGCCATCGCCCGGAACACGATGTCGATGTTCCCGACCATGACCAGCAGTCTTCGGGCCTCGTCGGACGGCGAAGCAACCATGATCGACGAGTCCTTGCGGAGCATGTCGAAGACCTGGGGCAGGTTGGCGGGCGCATCCGAGTCGCCGCGGGTCGCGAGGCGAACGTACACGCCGGTCACCTTGCGATCCGCGTCGGTGAGATCGGCGGCCGACGTCTCGACGTGCTTGCCCTCGGCCTCGCGCTCGCGCCGGTCCTGGGCGTGGATGATCCAGGTGCTCTGGAGCGAGGTGAACAGGGCACGGTCGTGTGGCCCGCCGGTGGGGGCCAGGATGCCGACCACCTCGTACTTGAATTCGTCGTGGTCGTGGTCATGTTCGGCGGATTCGCCCGCGCCGTGGGTCAGGACGATCTTGTGCCCGAGCTTCAGGCCGGTCGCCCGAGCCGCCTGCGCGCCCAGCACGACCTGGAAATCACCATCAAACGCTTTGCCGTGGGTGAAAACCCACGCCTCGCCGGGATTCGGCCTTAGCTTGGAGAAGAACTCCGTGTCGGTCGCCAGAACGGGCTGGCCAAGAAAGCTGTCGCCCATCTGCGTGGGGATCGCGTATCCGTTGTCGCCCAAGGGGAGCGACTGGCGGAGCTGCTGATAGCGTGCCCAGGGGATCGGCGCCCGCGGCGGGTTGGCGTAGAGCACGCCGTTGAGGAACGACACCATCGAGGATTGGTCGGCGGAGACGAGCAGGTGCATATCGCCGCCGCCGCGTCGGAAGGCCTGTTGGGCCGCATCGCGCATCATGAGGAGCACGAGCATGAGCGCAACCGCGATGGCGACCAGGGCCGCGGTGGTGACGGTGGAGAAGAGGCGCGCCCGCAGGCTTCGCAGGATGATGGTCCAGTCGTTCATCGCGAGCCTCCCGCGACGGTTGCGGCGCTCGTTGCAGAGGTGGCCGCGGTACTCACCAGCGAACCGAGCTTTTCGCGCCGTTCGAATCGTGCCGACATCGCCGGGTCGTGGCTGACGCACACGAGCGCCGCCCCCAACTCGCGGCAAACGGATTGGATCAGGTCCATCGCGTGCTCGGCGTTTTCAGGATCAAGGCTCGCGGTCGGCTCGTCGGCGAGCACCAGCGCCGGGCGGCACACGACCGCCCGTGCCACCGCGACGCGCTGCTGCTGACCGACCGAAAGTTCTTCCGGGGCGGCGTGGAGGCGCGTGATGCCGAGGCGCGACAGGGTCGCCTCCGCCAGTTCATGGTGCTTGCCGCGCGGAACGCTCGAGAACATCAGCGCCGCCAGCACGTTCTCGAGCGCCGAGAACCCCGAGAGCAGGTTGAAGGTCTGGAAGATCATGCCGATCGCGCTGCCGCGGAAACGATCGCGCGGTGCACCGGACAGCGCGTGGATGTTGGTGCCGTCGACCAGCACCGTTCCCTCGGCGGGATCGACGAGCCCCGCGATGAGATGGAGGAGCGTGCTCTTCCCGATGCCCGAGCCGCCGGTGAGGAGCACCTGCTCGCGTTGGGCGACGTCGAGCGTGGGGAGGTCGATGGTCCACGCGTCGGGGGGCGTATCGACCGCGCCGACGTAGCGGAATCGCAGTCCTCGTACGGAGAGGGCCGGGGGCTTGGCTCCCGATTCTTCGCGGAGCTTGAGTGTGTCGGTCATCTTTCTCCTGTCGTCGTGCCTCCGCCCCTCGGGCCGCGTGCGAAGCATCCCCGGTAGCGTACGCGGAACCGGGCCTTGCCGGTCGGCACCTTTTCCAATCCCGGCGGGGCGCTTTCGCGCCGTGCCGGGTGCTCTCTCTCCCAGCAGTCAGATCAGCGGCGACGGCGCAGCGCGATCAGCCCGCCGAAGGCGAGCATCCCCGCGGCCCCGGGAGCCGGGACCAGGTTCTCCTCGGTCCAATCGATCGCCGCGTCATGCTGCGTGTCGTCCGCACCGTCGTTGAACACCACCCAGAAGCTGGGCGAGTTGATGATGCCCGCCTGCGTCGTGGTGAGCTCGAGCTCGAGCAGATAAATCCCCGGCCCGGTCCGACCATTCACATAGTAAATCGGGTGGTCGTCCAGATCGCCCGATCCGGGGAATGAAAATCCCCAGCCGGCGGCGATGGGCGAAGAGGGATCGGCAAATGGCGTGTCGACGAACGCCGTGCCCGCCGGGTTCTCGATGCGCATCGTCTCGCTGGCGATGGTGTTGAAGTCCATGCCGTTCCACACGCGAAGGGCCTTGCGGACGTTGAAGCTGATCAGTTCGCCGGAGCCAAGGGTGCCGGCCTGGGCGAAGAAACCGGGCTCGTCACCGACGCCATCGGAGATGAGCATCTCACCGCCGAAGACGCGCTCGCCGGGTTGCACGAATTCGCCGAAGCCGTTGTCGAGCACTTCGCCGACCTTGAGCGAGCCCCCGACGATCTTGAAGCCGATGTCGCCGCCGTGGGCCAGCACGCCCCCGGTCATCGAAGCCGCCGCGACCGCCACCAGAATGCTCGAAGTAACCTTGTTCATCTGACTCTCTCCTTCTCGCGCAGAGCGCGAGCTCTCATGTGAATTGGATGCCGTGTGCGGAGCGTCGAAACACACGACGCCAAAGACCGCCCGCGACTCTCCCTCTCTCTCTCTCTCTCTCTCTCTCTCCTCATGTCCAGTGCCTGTTTCTCAGCATCCCGCGTCGAATGCACTGGCGAACATGTCGTAGTCGTCGCCGTTGACGAATCCGTCGTGGTTGATGTCCGCGGCCGGGTCCGCGATGTCAAAGACGCTGGCGAATGCGTCGTAGTCGTCGCCGTTGACGAATCCGGCGGGGTTGAAACCCGCGCCGCATCCGCCGCCCAGGTGGTTGTCCCCCACCCACGCGAACGCGGCGTCCTGGTCCGCCTGCGAGTCGTTCTGATTGAATACGAGCCAGTAGGGCTCACTGGTCTGGATGCCCGCGCTGCTCCACAGCTCGAGCTCCAGCAGATAGATCCCGCTGCTCGCGGGCGAGAGAAGCGTGTACCCCCAGTGATGATGGAACTTGCCGAACGAATTAGCCGCCAGCGAGAAGCCGACGACCGGCGTGTCGTTCAGCGGCGTCAGGATCGGCCCGAGGTTGCCGAGCTTGACCTGAATCCGCTCGTCGGGGATCGCGTCAAAGTCGAGCCCGTCCCACTTGCGGAGAGCTCTGCGGATCGTGAATCCGACAGCGCTGGCAGGCGGGAAGACGCCCTCGTCCGAGTCCATGCCCGGGTCGTTGGTGAAGTTCGGCGACTCGCCGAAATCCGCCTGGAACACGCGAACGCCGGGCTCGGGAAGCGCGGTGTCGACGTTGACCTGCCCGGTCACGATCCTGTTGCTCTGGGCGTAGAGCAGGATGTCGCCCGCGTGGAGCTGCGCCATCGCACTCCCCGCGAAGATGGCGAGCGTCGCAGCCGCAACCATGCCCCTTTTCAGTGTGTTCATGTCGATCTCCTGACTCAATCGAATGTGCTGAGGACTCTCAGGCGCGGCCTACTTGGAGTAAGGCGTCGCGCCGGGGTTGAACTTGTTGTGATCGAAATCGGTGTACACCTCGCCGAACTTCAGGGTCTTGGCGTGCCCGTCAAGAAACCCGTAGTTGGCGACACTCGCGAACGACTTTTCGGGACCGCCGTGCGCGTTCAGCTCCAATTCGGAGCTGGCGACGCTCGGCGCGTTCTCGTCGCCGCCGTCGCTCCATCCTTCGGCGTGGATATGGTCCGACTTGGCATAGTCGCTGCCCGTATGCCCCTCGTTCATCATCACGAAGTGAACGGTGGAATCCGGGAAGGGGACTTTCGTGCGTCGGTCATAAGGCTCTTTCTTTGGATCAAACCCCGGATTCACGCTGCGCGTGAGCCAGTTGTTCAATCCGTAGCTGGTCCAGCGCGCCAG
>OEIV010001425.1_pt1 | contig 10924 bp, 8 predicted proteins | sample 1539231 | NCBI WGS metagenome assembly OEIV01 (sample SAMN03794762, study PRJEB22550) | activated sludge metagenome | feature: wastewater treatment plant; material: activated sludge; isolation source: Wastewater treatment plant of a petroleum refinery complex | place: Argentina: Buenos Aires ... | reverse complement strand
AGGCGGCGCGGCAACGGGTCGCCGCCGTCGCCCTTGTCGCGGCTGGCGGGCGGAGCCTGCCAGGCGTTCGGCGGGAAGTAGCCCAGGTGGCGTCTGGCCAGGGCGATCGCGCCGGCGTCGTCGGCCGCGAGGTTGTGCGCGACCCCCGAGACATCGACGTGAATCCGGGGGCCGCCGAGTTGTTCCTTCGTCACCGATTCGCCGATCGCGCCCTTGACGATCGGCGGACCGGCGACGAACATCGCGGCCGCCTCGGTCATGACCACGAAATCCGACAGCGGCGCCGTGAGCGCGCCGTGGCCGGCGGAAGCACCCATCACCAGGCAGACCATGGGCACCAGCCCGGAAAGCTCGGCCAGCGCCTGGAGGTCGTTGGGCGACGGCGTGGCATGTTCGTTGGTGAGTCGGTGCCCAGCGCCTTCGAGCATGAACACCAGCGGCACCCGCTCCTGCCGCGCCAACCGCGCCAGCCGATGGCGCTTGCTGGCCGCGGCATCGCCAATCGAGCCACCGAGGACCGTGAAGTCCTCGATGCCGGCGAGCACGGCACGTCCTTCCACCCGGCCGAAGCCGGCCACCAGCGCATCCGAGGGCGCCGGCGCCGGACCGTGCTCGCTCAAGTTGCCCGCCAGGCCACCCAATTCGACGAAGCTACCCTCGTCGAACAGCGCGGCCGCGCGCTGGCGGGCATCGAGCTTGCCGGCGACGCGCTGCTTTTCCAGTTTTTCGGGTCCGCCCATGGCGCGCGCGAAAGTCCGCTTGCGCTCCAGTTCGGCAAGAATATCGTCCCACTTCACGGAATCACCTTTCCCCTTGGCATGCATGCGGCCGGCATCCCACGGAGCGGGCGACGGCGCGGCGTCGAGTCAAGCCAGCCGGGGCAGTATCGCCGGCCCGGGGCGCTCGGTCAATTGCGGGGCCGGGCTCCAGCGGCGCCGCGATGCTCGCGGGGGCTGACCCCGTAGCGTCGCCGATAGGCACGGGTGAAATCCCCGGCGTTGCGATAGCCGACGTGGGTCGCGATCCCCTGGATCTGCATGGTGCTGCCTTCGAGCAGATGCCGCGCCGTTTCCAGCCGCAGTTCGGAGAAATACTCGAAGACGGTCATGCCCAGCCGGTCCCGGAAGATATCGGTCAACTTCCGCTCGCTGCTGCCCAGCACAGCCGCCATCTCGGCCAGGCCCGGCGGATCGTCCATGCGCTGGTCAAGCATGGTCAGGGCGCGGGCGAACAACTGCTCGTCGGGAAAGGCCTTGTCGCCTACCCCCGTCAGCGCCCGTTCGCCAAGCATGGTCTGCAGGCGATCCAATTGCGACTTGTTGCGCAAGTGAATGAATATCCGCGCCAGCACCTCGCGCTCGGCGAAGGGCTTGCCGATGAAATCGACCGCGCCAAGACTGAACCCTTGCAACTTGTGCTCGACCGCATTGCTTGCCGAAAGGAAGATCACCGGCACGTTGGCCGTGCGCGGGTCGGCCTTGAGCCTGCGACAGACCTCGAGTCCGTCGATCACGGGCAGGTGCACTTCAAGCAGTATCAGGTCCGGCGTCTGCTTGAACGCTTGGTGGAGGCCATCCTGGCCGTCCACGGCGACCAGCAGATCCAATTCATGACCGTCGAGGCCCCGGAGCAGCCGGGCCACTGTTGTCGATTGTTCATCGATGATCAGCACGCGGGGCAAATCGTTCACCATCGGGACGTCCATAAGAACACGTAGCGAATCGATGATACCCGCAGCCTTGTCATGGCCAAGAGCGTCGTCAGGAGTGGACACACATTGTTACGATCCCGCGGCCTGAACCGGAGGCCGTAGTACCATTGCCACATGAACTCATCCGCGATTCCCGCCTTGCTCGACCAGCGCGGCCGCGCCCTGCGCGACCTGCGCATCTCGGTAACCGATCGCTGCAATTTCCGCTGCGTCTATTGCATGCCGAAGACGGTGTTCGGCCGCGACTATCCCTTTCTGGCGCGGGCCGAACTGCTGAGCTACGAGGAAATCGCGCGCCTCGCGCGCCTGTTCGCCGAGCAGGGCGTGCAGAAGATTCGACTCACTGGCGGCGAGCCGCTGCTGCGCAAGGACATCGAGCGCCTGATCGAGCAGTTGGCAAGAATCCCCGAGCTGGAACTGACGCTCACCACCAACGGCTCGCTGCTCGCGGCCCGGGCGCGCGGGCTGCGCGACGCCGGCCTGCACCGCGTCACCGTCAGTCTCGATGCGCTGGACGATGTCATCTTCAAGCGCATGAACGACGCCGACTATCCGGTCACGAAGGTACTGCAAGGCATCGACGCGGCGGCAGCGGCGGGCCTCGCGCCAATCAAGGTCAACATGGTCGTCAAGCGCGGCACCAATGACGGCGAAATCCTGTCCATGGCGCGGCACTTTCGCGGCACCGGCCACATCCTGCGCTTTATCGAGTACATGGACGCCGGCAATAGCAACGCCTGGCAGGCGATGGAGGTCGTGCCGGCCGCCGAGGTGATCCGGCGCATCGACGCCGAACTGCCGCTGGAACCGATCGACCCAAATTACCCGGGTGAGGTCGCCGAGCGCTGGCGTTACCGCGACGGCAGTGGCGAGATCGGCGTCATCGCCTCGGTCACGCAGGCTTTCTGCTCCGACTGCACGCGCATTCGTCTGTCCACCGAGGGCAAGGTCTACACCTGCCTGTTCGCCTCGTCCGGCCACGACTTGCGCCAGCTGCTGCGCGCCGGCGCCGACGACGCGCAACTCGCCGCTGCCATCGCTGGCCTATGGCAGCGGCGCGACGACCGTTATTCCGAGCTGCGCAGCGCCGGCATTCCGGTGATCAAGAAGATCGAGATGTCCTATATCGGCGGCTAGACCGCCGACCGGCGACTCAACCGGCGAGCAATTCGTTGGTGATCGGCCCGCGCAGGATGGTGCGCGTCGCGCGCCAGCCTGCCGCCGCGACGCCGATGGCGCCGGCCAGCATGCCGATCGCCACTAGCCCCGGCCCCGGCAGATAAGGCAGGTGAAATACAAAACGCGCCAACAGCCAGCCGATCGCTCCCGCGCCAACCCCCGCCAGCGTGCCGGCGATCGCGCCGAGCATGGCGAACTCGGCCAGCAATGCGCCGCGCAACTGCTTGCCGCGCCCGCCCAGGGCGCGCATGACCGCCAGTTCGCGCCGGCGCTCGTCGGCACTGGCCGACAAGGCTGCATAAAGTACCGCCAGGCCGGCAATCATGGTCAGGCCGAACAGCAGCTGAACGGCCCGCGCGACGCGATCGAAGCTGTCCTGCAGCTGCCGCACGACGGCGGCGACATCAACGACCGTGATGTTGGGAAAGGCGCGCACCAGTTCCGTCGCCAGCGACGAGCGCGCCGCCGGCAGGTGAAAGCTCGTGATATCGCTGACCGGATAGCCGTCGAGCAGGCCGGGCGAAGCGATGACGAAGAAATTGACGCGCATCGAGTCCCAATCGAGCTTGCGCAAGGAGGTGATGCGCGCGGTCAGCGGCACGCCGGCGACGTTGAAGGCGATCTCGTCGCCGAGCTTCAGCCCCAGCGTCTCGGCCAATCCCTGCTCGACGGAGAATTGTGGCGTGCGGCTGTCACCGTGCCAGGCGCCGGCAACCACCGTGTTGCCGCCGGGCAGGCCCGACGCCCACGAAAGATTGAATTCGCGGTCCATCAGGCGCTGGGCGCGATCGTCGGCGTAGTCGGCGGGCTGCCGCGGCTGACTATTGATGGCCACCAGCCGGCCGCGCACCATCGGTTCGAGGCGCGGCGCGGCCAAGCCCCGTTCGACGAAAAAGTCGGCGAACGCCGCGCGCTGGTCGGGCTGGATGTTGATGACGAAGCGATTGGGCGCGTCGGCCGGCACGCGCGTCCGCCAGCTGTCCAGCAGGTCGTCACGGGCCACGGTGACCAGCAGCAGGACGGTCAGGCCGAGACCGAGCGCGACGGCCTGCACCACCGTGCCGCGCCAATGGCGACGCAGGTTGGCGACGGCCAGCCGCCAGGGACTGAAGCCGCGATCCGTCGCCGGCAACCGGCGTCCGAGCATCAGCAGCAGGCGCGCCACGCCGCCGTAGAGCAGGATGGCGACGCCGAAGGCGGCGATCACGATCAGGCCCAGCCGCGTCTCCCCCGCCACCCAGACCACCAGTCCCGCCAGCAGCGCCGCGCCCAGGCCGTAGGCGGCGATGAGCCCGGGTTCCGCGACTTCCCATTCGCGCCGCAGCACGCGCAGCGTGGACACCCGGCGCAGCCTCAACAGCGGCGGCAGCACGAAACCGGTCACCAGCGTCATGCTGACCGCGACGCCATGCGCCCACGGACGCCACGAGGCAGGCGGCAGATCGTCGGCGATGAAGTCGGGCAACAGGGCCAGCAGCCCGCCGTGCACCGCCAGCCCCAGCAGGCAGCCGATGGCCGCCGCCAGCGCCCCCAGGATGACGAATTCGCCGGCGTGGATCGCCAGGATGGTGTCGCTGCGCGCGCCGAGACAGCGCATGACCGCGCAGCCGTCGAGATGGCGGCGCAGGTAACGGTCGGCCGCCAGGCCCACCGCCACGGCGGCCAGCACGACCGTCAACAGTGCCGCCAGGCCGAGGAAGCGCGAGGCGCGATCGAGCAGGTTGCGGATTTCCGGCCGGGCGTTGTCGATGCTTTCCAGGCGTTCGCCACGGCCGAGCCTGGGCTCGATCCAGCTGCGAAAGTCAGCCACGGCGGCACGCCCCCCGGCCAGATGCAGGCGCCAGGCGACGCGGCTGCCCGGCTGGACGAGACCGGTCGCCGGCAGATCGTCGATATTGACCAGCAGGCGCGGCGCCAGGGCGAAGGCATTGATGCCGCGGTCGGGATCGAGCGTCAGCACCGCCGATGCCTTGAACACGGCCGCGCCGACCCGCAAGTCGGCGCCATCGCCTCCCAGCGCCCGCAACAGCCGCTCCTCCGGCCAGGCCGTGCCCCGCGGAGGCGCGCCGCGCGTTTCGCCATCGGCCGCGTCGAGCCACGGCGCGATGCGCAAGGCGCCGCGCAGGGGGTAGTTGCCGCCGATGGCCTTGATTTCGACCAGCTGCGCGTCGCCGTCGGCCGCGGCCGCAACCATGCTGGCGAAGCTCGCGCTCTCGGCAATCTCCACGCCAAGCGCCCGGGCCTGACGGCGAACATCGTCCGGCCAGGGATGATCGGCGGTCAGCAGCAGATCGCCGCCGATCAGTTGATGCGATTGCAGCAGCAGCCCCTGATTCACCCGATCGGCGAGGAAGCTGACGCTGGTCAGCGCCGCCACCGCCAGCACCAGCGCGACGGCGAGCACCGTCAGTTCGCCGGCGCGCCAGTCGCGCAACAGCATGCGCCAGGCCAGACGAAGCGCGTTCACGCGCCGCGCAACTCCCGCATGGCGTCGATGGCCTGTTCGACGCGCTCCAGCGCGATGACCTCGATGCCCTGGATCGGCTGCTTCGGCGCATTGGCCTTGGGCACCAGCGCGTGGGTGAAGCCGAGCTTGGCCGCTTCTTTCAGGCGTTCCTGGCCGCGCGGCGCCGGGCGAATCTCGCCGGCCAGGCCGATCTCGCCGAAGGCGACCAGCTTGGCCGGTAGCGGCCGGTTGTTGAGCGACGAGACGATGGCCAGCAGCACGGCGAGGTCCGCCGCCGGCTCCTGGATGCGCACGCCGCCGACCGCATTGACGAACACGTCCTGGTCGAAACAGACGACGCCCGCGTGCCGATGCAGGACGGCCAGCAGCATGGCCAGCCGCTGGGCGTCCAGACCGACCGTCAGGCGGCGCGGACTCGGCGAGTGGGCCGTGTCGACCAGCGCCTGGATCTCCACCAGCAGCGGCCGCGTGCCTTCCTGCGTGACCAACACGCACGAGCCCGAAACTTCCTGCGCGTGCTGTGACAGGAAGAGCGCCGACGGGTTCGACACCCCGCGCAGGCCCTTGTCGGTCATGGCGAACACGCCGAGTTCATTGACCGCGCCGAAGCGGTTCTTGAAGGCACGGATCAGCCGGAAGCTCGAATGCGTGTCGCCCTCGAAATAGAGCACGGTGTCGACGATGTGCTCCAGTACTCGCGGCCCGGCCAGCGCGCCCTCCTTGGTCACGTGGCCGACCAGGATCACGCAGATGCCGCTTTGCTTGGCCAGCCGCGTCAGTTGCGCCGCGCACTCGCGCACCTGCGCCACCGAACCGGGCGCCGATTGCAGCGCCTCCGAGTACAGCGTCTGAATCGAGTCGATCACCGCCACCAGCGGCTTTTCCTTCCTGAGCGCGGCGAGAATTTTCTCCAGACCGATCTCCGGCAGCAGGCGCAGGCCCTTGGTTTCGAGCTGCAGCCGGCGCGCGCGCAGCGCCACCTGCTCGGCCGATTCCTCGCCGGAAACGTAGAGCACCGGCTGGCCGGCCTCGGCCAGGCGCGACAGAGCCTGTAGCAACAGGGTGGACTTGCCGATGCCGGGATCGCCACCGATCAGCACCACGCCGCCGGCGACCAGGCCACCGCCGAGCACGCGGTCGAACTCCTCGATACCTACGGCCAAGCGCGGCTCCTCGCGCGGCCGGATGGCGGCGAGGTCCTGCAACTGGCCGCCACCGGCCAGGCTGGCGTAGCGGTTGCCGACCGCAGCGGCGGCCTCGGCGACAGTTTCGACCAGCGTGTTCCACTGCCCGCAGCCGGGGCACTGGCCCTGCCACTTCGGGCTGCTGGCGCCGCATTCCGTGCAGGTGTAGACGCTCTTTACCTTTGCCATCAGTCGGCTTCTACCCAGGGCACGCGCGCGGCGACGGCGCAGAACAATTCGTAGCTGATGGTGCCGGCGGCGGCGGCCACTTCGTCCGACGGCAATCCTGCGCCCCACAATATCGCCGTGTCGCCGAGGCTGACTTTCGGCAAGTCGGTGAGATCGACGCACAGCTTGTCCATCGACACCCGGCCCAGCGTGCGCGTGCGCTGGCCGGCGACAAGGATGGGCGTGCCGGTCGGCGCGTGGCGCGGATAGCCGTCGGCGTAGCCGCAGGCGACCACGCCGATGCGCATCGGTCGCTCGGCGGTGAACGTACAGCCGTAGCCGACGTGCTCGCCGGCGGCGATGTCGCGCACGGCGATCAATTCGCTCTCCAGTGTCATCACCGGCTCAAGGCCGAGCGACTCAGCCGTGACTTCGGGAAACGGCGAACCGCCGTAGAGCATGATGCCCGGCCGCGCCCAGTCGCCACGCGCTTCCGGGTAGCGCAACAGCGCCGCCGAATTGGCCAGGCAGACCGGCAGGTCGCGGCCGGCGCGCAGGGCATGGAAGCGTGCCATCTGCGCGGCGATACCGTGCGGGCCGTCGGCGTCGGCGAAATGCGTCATCAAGGTGATGTCGGCACGGTCGGCGAGCAGGGTCAAAGCCCGCTCCAGTTCGTCGGCCGCCAGGCCCAGGCGGTTCATGCCGGTGTTGAGCTTGAGGTACACCGGCAGCCGCACCGGCAGCGCGGCCGCGCGCAAGGCCTCGACTTGGTCGAGGCGATGCAGCACCGGCGTCAGCCGGTACTCGGCGAACAAGGGCAGTTCCCCGGCATCGTAGAAACCTTCCATCATCAGCAAGGGCTGACGGACGCCGGCCTCGCGCAAGGCGAGCGCATTTTCGAGTTCGATCAGGCCGAAGCCATCCGCGACCTCGGCGAGGGCATCGACCACACGGGCCAGGCCATGGCCGTAGCCGTCGGCCTTGACCACGCACCAGAGACGCGCCGCCCCGGCATGGCGACGAGCAATCAAGTGATTGCGGCGCAACGCGCCGGCGTCGAAGCGGATGTGGATGGGGCGCGCGGTGGAATTCGCCGATGAGCGGATCATGCGCGCGGGCGTCTCACGGCGGCTTACTTGAGCGACAGTTCCTTCAGCTTCGCCGCGGCGAAATCGACGAAGGTGGTCACGAGGCGTGAACGGAACTTCTCCTTCGGATACACCATCGACAGGGCCCGTGTCAGCCGGGGCTTGAGTGGAATGGCGACGAGGTCGCCCAGGCGCTGCGCCTTGCGCACCGAACCGACCGAGGCGATGGCGAAGCCCAGTCCCGTCTCGACGACGCCGTTCAGGGCGATCGGGCTGCCCAGTTCCATCACCAGCTTCATCTGCTCGGCGGCGATGCCCGCCTTGCGCAGATAGGCGTCGGTGAACTCGCGGGTGCCGGAGCCCGGCTCGCGCGACACGTAGGGGTATTCGACCAGCTGCTTGGGCGCGATTTCCTTGCACTTGGCCAGCGGAAAGCGGGGACTGCAAACGACTTGCAGCTCGTCGTCGCAGCAGACTTCGGTTTCCAGGTTGGGCTGATGCGAGGGCGACTCGATGAAGCCGATGTCGAGCATGTGCTCGGCGACGCGCGTCTCGATGGTTTCGGAGTTGGCGACGATCAGGCGCGGCCGCACGTCCGGATGCGCCGACTTGAATTCGCCGAGGATGCTCGGCAGCATGAAGTCGGCGATGGTGGTGGAGGCGCCGACCAGCAGCGAGCCGCCAATCTCGCCAGTCATCTCGGCCAGGCGGACATCCAGTTCGGACGACAGACCGAGGATGCGCTCGGCGTAGGCCAGCACGATGTCCCCGGCCGGCGTCAGCGTGATGCGTCCGTGGCCGCGGTCGAACAGCCGCGTGTTGAAGTGCTCCTCCAGCTGCTTGACCTGGAAGGTCACCGCCGGTTGCGTCATGAAGAGGATTTCCGCGGCCTTGGTGAATGACAATTGCTTGGCAACGGCATGAAACACCTGCAGCCTGCGATCCGCCATGAGACGCTCCCTTCCGAACGCGATTCATTAGTTCCGACGAATATTCAAACACAGATCATCGACATAAGATAGCCTGATGCCCCGATTTTTCGCCCAGGCCGCCGCGGCAAGGAAACCGTATTCCTTTCGTGGTATAAAACCCCGGCCCATGAGCCTTGGCTTCTACATCATCATGGCGGCGCAGTTTTTTTCCGCGCTTGCCGACAACGCCCTGCTGATCGCTGCCATCGCCATCCTGCGCGACCTGCATGCCCCGGCCGAATACGAGCCGCTGCTGAAAACCTTCTTCACCGTTTCTTATGTCGCGCTGGCCGCCTTCGTCGGCGCCTTCGCCGACTCGATGCCGAAGTGGCGCGTCATGTTCATCAGCACCGGCATCAAGATCTTCGGCTGCGGACTGATGTTCTTCGAACTGCATCCGCTGGCCGCCTATGCCGTGGTCGGCCTGGGCGCCGCCGCCTACTCGCCAGCCAAGTACGGCATCCTCACCGAGTACCTGCCGCATCGCCTGCTGGTGGTCGCCAACGGCTGGATCGAGGGTCTGACCGTGGTCGCCATCATCCTCGGCGTCGTGCTGGGTGGCGCGCTGATCAAGCCGGAAGTAGCCCAGTCGCTGCTGGCCATCGACTTCCCCGCGTTCGACACCGGCATCGACACCACCGCCGAAATGAACCTGCTCGTCATCGGCGCGCTCTATCTCGTCGCCACGATCTTCAATCTTTACGTTCCCGATACCGGCGTCGACCACAAGCCGCTGAAGAAGAATCCGCTCTACCTGGCGCACGAGTTCAACCATTGCCTGCGGCTGCTCTGGCGCGACAAGCTCGGCCAGATTTCGCTGGCGGTGACCACCCTGTTCTGGGGCGCCGGCGCCACGCTGCAATTCATCGTCATCGAATGGGCCAAGGCGGCGCTGAACCTCGATCTTTCCAAGGCCAGCATGCTGCAGGGCATCGTCGCCGTCGGCGTCGCCATCGGCGCGGCGCTGGCGGCGCGGATGATCTCGCTGCGCAAGTCGGTGCGCGTCATCCCGCTCGGCATCGCCATGGGCCTGGGCGTGACCCTCATGATCCTGGTGCGCGACATATGGCTGGCGGCACCGTTACTGGTGATTATCGGCGCCTTTTCCGGTTTCTTCGTGGTGCCGATGAACGCCCTGTTGCAGCACCGCGGCCACATCCTGATGGGCGCCGGCCACTCGATCGCGGTGCAGAACTTCAACGAGAACCTGTCGATCCTGCTCATGACCGGCATCTACTCGCTGCTGGTCATGGCCGGCCTGTCGATCCATGCCGTCATCGCGCTGTTCGGCCTGTTCGTCGCCGGCACCATGTGGCTGGTGCGCAACCGGCACCTCGAAAACCAGCGGCAGCACGACGATGTCGCCCATCTCGAAGATCGCACCCATTAGGAATTTCCGCACCGGGTCCGGCTAGAGGATTCTCGGCCGGTCGTCCAGTTCGTTCGGGTTATCCCGCCGCGCGGGAAAATGCAGGCTCAGCAGACGCGTCGCGCGGTCGATGGCTTCCAGCACACCACGCCGCCAGGCGCCTTGAGCGAACGAGGCTTCCATCGCGCGGCAGATTCGATCCCACTCGGCCTGCGCCACGCGCCCGGCGATGCCCCGGTCGGCCAGTATCTCGACGCGCCGGTCAACCAGTTGCACATAGATCAGGATGCCGCTGGCCTCGCGCGTTCCGCCGACGCCGAAACGGGAAAAAAGCTGCTCGGCGCGCCCGCGCGCCGACGTGCCGCGAAGGCTGACTCTCAAGGGCATGGGGCCTTCGACGACCAGGCACAGTTCGCCGCGATGCAAACGCTCCGACGCCGCGATCGCCTCATGGATCGCCGCGCGGTCGGCGGCGCGAAAGGCGCGCCGCGCCCACCAGCCGGGGATCATCAGATGCTTGAACAGGCGCGCGAAGTCCATTCACCAGCTCCCCGAGGCGCCACCACCACCGAAGCTGCCGCCGCCACCGGAAAACCCGCCCCCCGAAGAACCGCCTGACGACGACGAGAAGCCGCCGCCACCCAGGCCGGAGCCACCGCGCGCAAATGAAAAGACAAATGCGACCGCAGCCGCGATGGCGGCGATCATCCAGTTGCCGAACGCCCACAGGGCCGCCCCGCCGGCCAGGGCGGCCGCGACGAGCGAGCCGACGATGCCGAGCAAGGCG
>OEIV010001423.1_pt1 | contig 10929 bp, 9 predicted proteins | sample 1539231 | NCBI WGS metagenome assembly OEIV01 (sample SAMN03794762, study PRJEB22550) | activated sludge metagenome | feature: wastewater treatment plant; material: activated sludge; isolation source: Wastewater treatment plant of a petroleum refinery complex | place: Argentina: Buenos Aires ... | reverse complement strand
CATCCAACAACAACCAATTATTTTTTGGCAGGAGCTCAGGATAATGGAGTTCATCAGTTCAGCAATGCAGGCTTAAGCACCTCTATTGAGGTAACCGGTGGTGATGGTGCGTTTGTTGCCATAGATCAGAATAATGCCAATTACCAGTTTGGATCATATGTGTTTAATGTTTACCGAAGAAGCACAAATGGAGGAGCAACATGGAGTACGGTTACGCATTCATCTTCTTCCGGGCAATTCATTAATCCATATGATTATGACAACCTTACTCAAAGAATCTATGCATCTGGTAATGCAAATACATATGTGAGATGGGATAATCCCCGTACAGGTTCAACTTTTGTTGTTGTATCAGTTACATTGAATAATAATAAGGTTAGTGCTGTTAAAGCATCACCCTTTACAACCAACCAGGTTTATATAGGTACCGATGATTTTAACAGCGGTAACTATGGTGGTACAAGCAGGTTACTTAAACTGGTAAATGCAAATACTGCCACGCCTACAGTAACAGACATCAAGGCTGCCGGAATGCCTGCCACAGCTACATTTTCCTGTATCAATACTGGTACAACAGATAATAACCTGATAGTCAGCTTTTCAAATTATGGAGTAAGTAATGTATGGGTTTCTTCTAATGGCGGAACATCATGGACTGCCATTGACGGAAACCTGCCCAATATGCCTGTGCGCTGGTGTATGTTCTATCCGGGTAGCAATACAAAAGCGATCATAGCTACAGAAACAGGTGTATGGCAAACAGACCTGATCAATGGTTCTTCAACGGTTTGGGTAGCTGAAACCACTTTCCCTACGGTTCGTACGGATATGCTTCAATACAGGGCGCTTGATGGTACCATTGCAGCGGCTACACATGGACGTGGATTATGGACCACCACATTATGTACACCTCCACCGGTTTCTGTAAGTCCGCTGAATCCTGTTATCTGCAATCCAGGTGGAGCCGGCGTTACATTAACAGCAATCGGTGCCAGCACCTATACCTGGTCGCCGGCAACAGGTCTTTCTGCAACTACGGGCGCCAGCGTAGTGGCTACACCTTCTGTAACCACCACTTACACGGTAACCGGTTCTGATGGTGCGGGTTGTAACAATACAGCATTAGTTACCGTAACTGTAACCAATAAACCTACCGTTTCGCCTACTGCAACACCATCAACCGTTTGTTCAGGAAATAGTTCTGTATTAAATGCCGGGGCAACTTTACCAGCATTTACATATTGTTCTACATCATATGCAAACGGCACTGGTTCGGGAGATTGGATTTCATTGGTTCAGATCGCCTCCACCACATTAAACAATCCATCAGCCGGATCAGCTTCCCCTTATTACACATTATACCCGGTATCTGGTTCCACAACAGCCAGCCTGGCTGCTAATACGGCTTATACCATGACGGTAAGTGGCGGAACTTTTGGTACTTGCCTTATCAGGGGCTGGATAGACTATAACCAGGATGGTGTTTTCAGTGATGCTGAATCAATTGGGATTTCACCCAACGTGGGAGCTTCTGCAACAGGAACCATTGTGTTTACACCACCTATTACCGCTATCAATGGACAAACAAGGATGAGGCTGCGTTCCAGCGATACCAACCCCGGACCGGGAACCGGTGATTTCTGCAATGCTACAAACAGCGGGTTTGGAGAAACAGAAGATTATGTGATAACTATTACGGGAGCAGTTCCGCAGTTCACTTATTTATGGTCACCTGCAACATTCCTGTCGAGTACCACAACAAACCCAACAAATGCCAATGCGGTTAATGCAACCACCAATTACAGTGTTAACGTTACAGCCTATAATAGTTGCAGTGCCTCAGGTAATGTAACAGTAACATTGAATACCATAACTGTAACAAACCCGGGAATTGCAACCGGAACAGCCGGCGTCGCTTTCAGCCAGACATTCACCCAAACCGGTGCCATTGGCGGAGCTACATTTACCATAAATTCCGGCACATTGCCTACGGGCCTTACCTTATCTCCCGGCGGTATATTAAGCGGCACGCCAACACAAACCGGTACTTTCCCTATAACGGTTAGGGCTACGGGCGGAAACGGATGTTTTGGCAACAGTGGAACGTATAACCTGGTTATTAACAGTTCATTTGCCACGTTGAACCTGAAAGTTTACCTGCAAGGTTTTTATGCAGGTGGTGGTTTGATGCGGCCCAACCTGTTTGACCTGGGGCTCAGCGGAAATCCTGCCGCCGCAGATAATATAACGGTGAACCTCTGGTCGCCGGCCAGCTTGTCGAGCCCAACTCCTAATTATACCTTATCTGCTCTGCTACTCACAAGTGGTAATGCTTCCATGCAATTCCCGGCAGGTGTAGCCGGCAATTCATTCTATATTGCAGTAAAACACCGCAACCATATGGAAACATGGAGCAAGAATCCGGTTGCTTTTACCAGCACCACGTCTTATGACTTTAGCGATAATTTATTAAAAGCATATGATGACGGCGTGAATCCTCCAATGGCTTCTGTTGGCCTGAATGTTTTTGCAATTTATGGAGGTGATGTTAATAAGGATGGTACAGTTGATGCATCAGATATGTCGGATGTAGATAATGATAATGCAACTTTTGCTTTCGGTTATAACGATACGGATGTGAGTGGAGATGGAGCCACGGATGCATCAGATATTTCAACTGTTGATAACAACCAATCATTATTCCTGTTTTATGCCAGGCCGTTTTAACGGATAAAGTATAGATTCAAATTAAGAAGGTATCCCAGAAGGGATACCTTCTTGTTAACTGTCTATTTGGGGATTCCAGTTTTTATTTTAATTCGGTTTTATTATACCATTTCTGTGAAATACTGATGAAAATATGGGATGGTTTCAATCCCTTTATAATAATTGGCGATATCGAATTTTTCATTCGGGCTGTGCAGGTTGTCACTGTCAAGGCCGAAACCCATCAAAACCACTTTGGTACCCAGCTCTTTTTCAAAAAGAGAGCAGATAGGTATACTTCCTCCTCCGCGTACCGGAATGGGGGTTTTACCAAAGGTTGCTTCTATGGCTTTTGCCGCAGCCTGGTAAGCCTTGCTGTCGATTGGGGTAAGGTATGGTTCCCCGCCATGATGCAAACTGGCCTTTACTGTAACATAATCAGGGGCAATCTTGTGCAGGTGATCAATTAATAGTTTGGTAACCTTATCTGAAGTTTGGTTTGGAACAAGCCTGGCAGATATTTTGGCAAATGCTTTGGATGGTAAAACTGTCTTGGCGCCTTCACCGGTATAACCACCCCAGATACCGTTCAGTTCCAGTGTTGGCCTTATACCGGTCCTTTCATTGGTAGAATATCCTTTTTCTCCCCAAAGCGCTTTTACTCCAAGATCGTCTTTATATTCCTGTTCATTAAAAGGTGCCTGGGCCATCAATTTCCTTTCTTCATCAGTTGCTATAAGCACATCATCATAAAACCCGGGAATGGTTATATGATTGTTTTCATCATGCAGGGAAGCAATCATTTTACTGAGGATGGTAATTGGGTTTGCAACCGCACCACCATAAACACCGCTGTGCAGGTCGCGGTTAGGTCCGGTCACTTCCACTTCTATATAACTTAAACCACGAAGGCCTATATCCAGGCTTGGTGTATCCAGGCTTATCATGGCACTGTCACTAATTAATACACAGTCCGCTTTCAGTAATTCTTTATGCGAAGAAACAAACTTTCCCAGGTTTGGAGAACCAACTTCCTCTTCTCCTTCTATACAAAACTTAATATTGTTTTTAAGTGAATTTGTTTTCACCATTATTTCCAGCGCCTTTACATGCATGTATACCTGTCCTTTATCATCACAACTGCCGCGGGCAAAAATTTTCCCGTCCGTTATTACAGGATCGAATGGACCACTTTTCCATAAGTCAAGCGGATCAGGTGGTTGTACATCATAATGACCATATACCAAAACAGTTGGTTTTGCAGGATCAATGAGTTTTTCTCCATAAACAATCGGATGGCCGTCTGTGGGATAAATCTCCACCTTGTCTGCACCTGCTTCCAGTAACCGCTGCTTTACAGATGCTGCACACCTGATCATATCAGGTTTGTGTTCTGTTTTTGCACTTACACTCGGTATCCTGAGCAGTTCCAGTAATTCATTTAAAAAACGGTCTTTGTTTTTTTCCTGGTAATCTTTCCAAGCCTGCATAACGATAAAATATTGAAATGATGAATTGAATTTGAGGGCTACGAATATAGCTTATTTTTAAATTACAATAAGGTTAATCTGAAGCCCTGCATTTTATAAAATTTTTGTGTTTTATTATTTGGAGATGAACATTTTTTCCATATAAATTTGCTTCACGATTGCTTGTCAATTTATCAGCCTTTGTCTTGTTTCATCATGTTAAACAGATGTTACTGGCAAAGGCTGAGTCAATTTAGGTTATTAGTAAAAAGGATACTTAATGTAAATTTTTGAGAGAATTAAAGAAATGGTGCTGTTTTATTTTCTTTTTAAGAACTTAAAAAGGTAAACGGGCCCTGTAATCAGTATAAAAGATAAAGCGGCTAATACAAGTATCCATTTGATTGCGGAAAAAGAAACCGTTAAAAATGCAATCAAATTGGAAGTGTACCCGTTTAAGGAAATCAGCATACCTGCATTTTCAGCAATATCGAATAATCCGGCATATAATGAACCTGCTGCCATCAGTTTGCCTGCTTTATGCAGTAATCCATTGAAAGCGGTAGATATGCTCCTGCATGCATAAAATAGAAAGAGTGAATAAAAGAACAGGAAGATAAAATCGAACCAGGTATTTTGTATGGCAACGCTGATATTGTCAATATTGTTAGTGCCGGGAAACGACCAGGTATCCAATACCGCATTCACTTTTTGTTTAGTATAGGCAAATTCAAGGTGAATGATTCCCAGGGAAGTTTCCGGTGTTTTCAGTGACTTGCCGGATAATGCCATCACGTAGGCCATTATAAGCGTGCCTGCAATAATAAAGATCCCATTGATTTTCCGGATCATATTTTTTCAAATCTTTGCTGCACAAAGTCCCAGTTCACCAGTTTCCACCAACTGTCTATATAATCTGCCCTTTTGTTCTGGTATTTCAGGTAGTATGCATGTTCCCAAACATCTATACCCAGTAATGGGATTCCTTTAATTTCAGAGATGTCCATTAATGGGTTGTCCTGGTTAGCTGTGCTTCCCACTTTCAGGTTTTTGTTTTCATCAGTATAAAGCCATGCCCAGCCGCTTCCAAAGCGGTTGCGTGCAGACTCCGAGAACTTTTCTTTGAAAAGGGAAAAGGAGGAAAAACTTTTTTCCAATGCTATCAGCAGACTGCCTGCAGGTACATTGTTTTCTTTTTTAGGGCGCATGCACTGCCAGAATAATTCGTGGTTATAATGCCCTCCGCCATTGTTTCTTACCTTGGCTGAATATTTAGATACTTTAGAAAGTAAATCTTCCACAGATTTGGTGGTATCAATGTTTTCAGCCTTGGCGGCATCAAGCAGGTTTTTGGAATAAGCAGCAGCATGTTTGCTGTAATGTATTTCCATCGTTAAGCTGTCTATCACATCTTCCAGCGCAGCGTACTGATAGGGCAGTGGCGTTTGACCGAAACCTGTTTCATACATGTTAGATGATAATTTTGCCGGTGTAGTACAGGAACCGGCAATAGCCTGTATGCCTGTGTAACCCAGTGTAAATGCGGCGGTACCTGTAGCGGCATTCCTGATAAAATTCCTCCTGCTTTTTGATTGTTCGTGTTTCATTTTAAATAGGTTTAAGTTTTATCACTTTTATGTTGTTTTAACAAGTGAGGAAGAGCACGTATATGGTTGAATATGCGGTAATAAAATTCCTTGCTGAATAACTGCGAATCGTGCATGGCTTTGTATGTAAGGAATGCACCTACTGGAACCAGAACGAATACAGATAACCACATGCCTATATGCGGAGCTGCAATACTTTCTTTTACAAACTTTTCACCAAACATGTTCAACAGGTGGAAAATGAGGAAAAAAATGATGGCAACCACGAGCGGCATGCCTAATCCGCCCTTCCTGATGATGGAACCTAACGGAGCGCCTATGAAGAAAAGGATCAGGCATGACAGCGACAGCGAAAATTTCCTGTGATATTCAATCTTATGAAAACGGATGTCTTTTTCTTTTGCTTCCAGTTCGCCGGTACTGAACTGCAGGTTGTTCCTTATTTCATTCAAAGTTGTAACAGAGCGGTCGTGTATGCCTTCCAGTAATGAATCCGGGAAAAGTACGGCATTCACTGGTAATGCTTTTTTTGCTGCTTTAGCCCAATTGCTGTCCGGTTCATTGGTAAAATGAAGGTTAGTGGCCAATGAAACATTCATTTTCGAAGAAAGGCTGTCTTCAATCTTTGCTAATGAATCGATGCTTTTGTTAAGTTGTCTTGCACTCAGCATCTGGTAATTGCCCCTGAATGCGCTGTCGGGTGTATTTTGTTTTTGCAAAACACTTAAATCAAACAGTTTTTTGAATTCCTTAAAGCCCAGCCTGGTGAATTCTGTGGAAGTGTCATATGGGTTTCCCCTTTCCTGGTAACGAAAGCCGTTTTCAAGGTTAAATTCAAGGAAATTCTTGTCATCGGAAATTTTCATTGTCCCTTTTTCGGCAATGATGCAATTATCCTGTAAAGCATTTCCCTGTTCATAAATCAACACATTCCCGATTGTTTTTCCATCTGCATATTTTTTACCAACCTTTATGGCATAATTGGGAATATGTGTAAAAAAAACGCCTTCCTTTAAATCGAAGGCAGGCTTTTTATAATAGATATCGCTGTACAGCGTCTTGAATTTTAAAGTAGCATAAGGAATCACGTAATTCGCAAACAGGAATGTTATGTATGAAAGCAGCAATGCAAAAACAATCAGTGGCCGCATGAACCTCAACAGTGAAATACCTGAAGATTTGATTGCTACCAGTTCAAAACTTTCGCCGAGGTTTCCAAAAGTCATGATAGAAGAAATGAGGATGGCAATTGGCATGGCCAGCGTAAGCAATGAAGCGCTCGCATACCAGAGAAATTGCAGGATGGTGATGAAATCAAGCCCCTTGCCAACGAGGTCGTCAATGTATTTCCAAAGTATCTGCATCATCAGCACGAAAAATGCAATGAAGAAAGTAACTATGAATGGCCCGATGAAGGATTTAAAAATGAGTATGTCTAATTTTTTTACCATGCCAGTTTCAATTAAACACCATATTGAACAAAATGATTAATTTTCAACATGACTGTCACAACAAAAATAGTTCTTTCTGATAAGGAACTTTCCATTGTTAAGGATCCCGGCTATATTTTAACCAAACATGCCATCACAGAAAAGGTTTGTAATTTATTTGCAGGCCTGGCACCGGTTATTTCAACTGCAATAAATGAAAAAGGAATTGTATTGCCAGAAACGGTAGCCGCTTCACATCCTAAAATATTTAAAGGGGAAAACTACAGGCAATTACCTTATATCATGCTTGATTACCCTCGTTACTTTAGCGGAGAAGATATTTTTGCCATCAGGACCATGTTCTGGTGGGGGAATTTTTTCAGCATCACATTGCATATTGCCGGAAAATACAAAACTGCTTTGGAAGAGATTCTGCGGGAAAACCTGTTGCAGCAGCCAGATGGTTATTTTGTTTGTATTAATACTGACCAGTGGCAGCACCATTTTGAAGAAAACAATTACCTGCCTGCCGTTCGTTTTACCGATAATCAATTGAGTGCATTATGGAAAGATACCAGCTTTATTAAACTGGCATTGACATACAGTTTAGAAGAATGGAACAATTCGCCAATGTTATTGGAAGACGGATATAAACGGATCGCAGGAATGTTGACTTAGCTTCCAAGCCGGTGAAACAACTCTTTAACCTGGTATTCCCAAAGCTGGCTTTGGTCTTTGATGTCTTTTTTATCGGCAAAGTCCGTTACAACAAGAATCGTTTGATTGGTAACTTCTGATTTATCTATCCTGAATTCAAAAAATTCATCTTTACCGGAATGCGTCCAGTGAAACCTGATGAATTTATCAAGTTCTTTCTCAACAACATCGGCATATTCTTCCGTTCCATTCCATGAGAAACTGAAAACACCGTCGCGTTCATCTACATTGTCTGCAAACCATTCCTGTAATCCAGCCGGGGTACTTAAGAATTCATATAAAATGCCTGGAGAGCATCTAACCGGGTACTCGAGTGTATATAAAACTTTCTTACTCATTCTGCTTTTTTAATAATCCTTGAACCATGCAATAATAATGAAATAATTAACCTGACAAAACTTTTGATAGATTATTTTGGGATTTGTACCATTTATTTTCATAAAGCGTAACTCAATCTGGATATCAGCAAAATACCTGTAAATTATTTTTTTGGGCACATATTAAAATGACATAAATTACGTTATACAAATTAACATTTCTTAAACACTTAAAAAATGGACCTAATATTTTGAAACTAAACCACTAAAACAAACCGATTATGAGTATGCGTCAGCTGAAAATAACGAAATCCATTACCAACCGGGAAAGCCAGAGCCTGGAGAAATACCTTCAGGAAATTGGCAGGGTTGAACTCATTTCACCGGAAGAAGAGGTAAAACTGGCCGAAAGGATACGTAAAGGTGACCAGGCTGCTCTAGAAAAACTGACCAAGGCCAATCTCCGCTTTGTTGTTTCCGTTGCCAAACAATACCAGAACCAGGGGTTAACTTTACCCGACCTGATTAATGAAGGCAACCTCGGGTTAATAAAAGCAGCTCAGCGTTTTGATGAAACCAGGGGATTTAAGTTCATTTCTTATGCGGTTTGGTGGATCAGGCAAAGCATTTTGCAGGCGCTTGCAGAACAATCACGTATTGTAAGGCTGCCTTTAAATAAAGTTGGATTAACAAACAGGATCAGTAAGGCTTATTCTCAACTGGAACAGGAGTTTGAAAGGGAACCAACACCCGAGGAATTAGCCTATTTGCTGGATATTGACCCGGATGAAGTTGCTGCAACCCTGGGCATTGCGGCAAGGCACGTGAGCATGGATCAGCCGCTGTTTGATGGCGAAGAAGGTACACTGATAGATGTACTGATTAATCAAAATGCCACCAGTACAGATAACAACCTGGCAGTGAATGCTTCATTACAGACAGAAATTGAACGCTCTCTCAGTACATTAACCGAAAGGCAAAAAGAAGTAATCTGCTATTTTTTCGGCCTTGGCATAGATCATCCGTTAAGCCTGGAAGATATTGGTGAAAGGTTTAACCTCACCCGTGAAAGGGTAAGGCAGATAAAGGACAAAGCTATCACCAAACTCAGGTGCACAACCCGAAGCCAGCAATTAAGAGGCTTCCTGGGTACTTAATGGTTAGTAATATAAATTTATAATAAAAGGGATTGCAGATGCAGCCCCTTTTTTATTTTCCCTGCTTAAAGAAAATGATACTAAAAAAGATAACCCTGTCAACATTTGACAGGGTTATCTTTTTTACATACGCTCAATTATTTTTTAATAACGGAAATTACTTTTGATTCTGATCCTGCTATCACCCTAACCTGGTAAGTGCCGGATGCAAGGGCAGCCATATTCAGTTTAAAAACATTTAAACCGGTTTTTCCTGCAATCACTTGCTTTTTCAATTCTTTTCCCGCTGCATCGGTAAGCAGGATACTGATGTTTTCATCTGCAACAAGGTCAATATTCACATTTCCAGTTGATATAACCGGGTTAGGGAATACATTCGCTGAAAACTGTTTTCCATCCAGCCTGATTGACTTGATTTCTGTGTAGGCAAACTTACTGTCTTTGTCAACCTGCTTTATCCTGTAATACAAAATATCAGACCTCAAAGATTTTACATTGTAATCTGTAAATTCATATGAATTGGTTATGTTTCCTGAAATAATCGGTTTAACAGCTACATCTGCAATTTTCACAAAATCCCTTCCATTGAAACTGCGTTCAATTTCATAGATATCTGTAACGGCAGATTCATTTTCCACTTTCCAGTTTAGTACGGCATTGTCATCTTTTTTTATTGCTGTAAATCCGGTGAATTTTACCGGGATGGGCACGTTGCCTAATGGTAACAAGTGGGTGGATCCCACGATATTAAAACCAGGTCCGTAAAACTGGTCATTCGCTCCTGGGTCAATAAAGTTGGCACTGCCATCCACTACACCAAAAACGGTTTCAAAATTCGGGTCATTCAGGTCGCTGGCCATTTCAAAATTTCCAACTCCTGCGCCTATCAGGTTCATGCGGCATATTTCATATTCTGTACCCGGGTCGTACGTAAAACTGGTTATCGTTGAAGTATTATGCACAAACCTTACATACGTATACGGGCCTGATACATAATCAGACCTCCGTTGAATATTGATACCTGGGAATTGAGCGCCATTTACCAGGTTTGAAATGGAAAAACCAGGAGCACTGCCCGTATTATACCTGAAACAGAATTCCATATAAGCTATGGAAGTTGGTACGGTTGCTGATGGCTTCATCTTAAATACCAGCGTGTTGCCCGTATTGGTGAAAGTGCCCTGGAAATACTGACTATAACCCGAAGTTATACTCAATAGGCTGATAGCTAAGATAACAGATATTTTTTTCATCTTTTATTGTTTAGAAAGCAGGTTGTGAAATGGTATTGATGCTTGCCCCGAGGATATTGATCAATTTTAAATAATCATTATTTGCTGCACTTAAACCGGTCATTTTTACGGTTCCATCCATGTTCAGGTCTTGCTTTGAATATGTATTTGGTATTGAATTGGTACTTGAACCGAGTGTATTCAGCAACTGCAGGTAGTCGTTGTTTGATGCAGCCAGCCCGGTCATTTTTACGGTGTTGTCATTGTTGGCATTTCCACCCCACATACCGAAAA